>Ga0134126_10004422_pt1 | contig 17580 bp, 15 predicted proteins | sample KB31752_FD_96881 | JGI IMG/M metagenome (GOLD analysis project Ga0134126, IMG submission 96881) | Terrestrial soil microbial communities with excess Nitrogen fertilizer from Kellogg Biological Station, Michigan, USA - KB3-175-2 | ecosystem: Environmental > Terrestrial > Soil > Unclassified ...
CACCCAGTCCTTGATGCGCAGCGGATTGACGATGACCCGGTCGTGCTCGTAGAACTCCATGAAGTTGAAGCCGCCGAAAGCCGCCGCGTACTGGTCCTGCTTGCCGCCGGCCAGGCGCAGATCTTTGCGTTCGATGGCGTAGGCAAGATGGGCCACCTCGTACTCGCCCAGCGGCAGCGAGAAATACTCTACGAATGCCTGAACCAGCGCCACGACCATCGTCGAGGAAGAACCCAGCCCGGAACCCGGCGGCGCATCGGAGAACGTCTTCACGTCCAGCGCCGGCCTTTCCCCATCGAGGAAGTCGCGACAAACGCGCTCGTAGACACCCTTGAGCAATTGCAGCGGGCCGCCGATATCCAGGTTGCCATCGTCGCAGGCATGCGACTCGCGATGGCCGACGTCAAGCGCATGGAAGCACGACTGGCTGTCGTCGCGCGGGCCGATGATCGCGTACGCGTACCGATCGATGGTGACGTTCATCACCTGGCCGCCATACACGTCGCAGTACGGCGAAACATCGGTACCGCCACCGGCCAGACCGAGTCGCAGCGGAGCACGGGCACGCACGATCACGTGGTCGCCTCCCGGGGTTGCCGGGGTGTTGCGGACATCTCCAGAGCAAACGCCTGCCACTGTGCGGACTCCGTGAAATTAGCCTTTACGAAGACCTGTTCGGCGCCGGAAACGCGCCGCCATTCATTGGCATCGTCGAGCAGGCGCAGTACGTGACGCGCGAACGAAGGCGCATCGTCGACTGCGGCGAGAAAACCAGCCGTTTCGACCAGTCCCTGCGCGCCGGCCGACGTCGTCACGCAGGGCACGCCGAAGCGCATCGCCTCGATCACCTTCCCCTTGACGCCGGCGCCATAGCGCAGCGGCGCCACGACGACCCGTGCTGCGCCGTAGTGTTGCGTCAACTCCTCGTCGGTAACGAAACCGGTCACCTGAACGCCCTCACCCCGCAACGCCCGCACTGCCGACGAGGGATTCGAGCCAACCAGGGCCAGCTGGATTCGCGGATGCTTCTGCCGGATCAGCGGCAGCACCTCGTTGACGAACCAGCTGGCGGCATCGGCATTGGGCTGGTGAGCGAAGCCGGCAACGAATAGCAGATCATGGCGCTCGTCCAGGTTTCCGGCGGGATCCTCGGGGAAATCATCCCAAGCATAGGCGGGAACAGTATGGCAGTGCACGCCAGGCGCGTGCTCGGCCAGCCATTCGCCGACATGCCCGGTTTCGCTGGCGGAGGGATAGTAGACGGCGTCGACCCGCGCCCAGACCTGGTGCTCCAGCGACTTCATCCGATCCCGCTCGGCGCGCAACGCCTTGTCGTTGGGATACAGGTTGCATTGCTCCTGCAGGCGCAGGTGATGGATGTCGTGGCCGTAATAGAGCAATCGGGCAGCGGAATGCGTCCGCACCGCATCGATGAAATCGACCGCAACATGGGGGCGACTCAGCAGCACATGATCCAGCTCGCTGCCGTGCCGCTGCATCCAGCCATTGAAGCCGTCTCGGTACTCGACACCGTACATGATCTCGACCCCGTGCTGCTCCAGCAGCGGTGCATAGACCGGATCACGGTAAAGATTCTCTGGCCAGAACTTCACCGAGTAGCCGCGGTGCAGAAACATGCGGATGAACTGCCACATCGTGCGCGAACCGGCATCGCGATCAGGCTGTGGAATGTAGTGGTCGACGATCAGGATCGTGGGCTTCGAGCGCGTGCGCCCGCGGGCGCGGAAGACGTTCTGTGCATTCGGGTAATTCTCGCGCTCCAGTGTCGCGCGCCATCGCTCCAGGAAGCGCCACTGGTTGCTGACCTGATGCGCCTTGATCCCGACGTTGACATCCGTGCCATGCGAGACACCTTCGTGGTGTATGACAACCGACGCGGGCTGGTAGTAAACCTTCAAGCCCGCTTCCCGCACTTTGAACGCCAGATCCGAGTCCTCGCAATAAGCGGGAACATAGCGTTCGTCGAACCGACCCAGGCGATCAAAAAAATCCTTTTTGATGAGCAACGATGCGCCTGAACAATAGTCGGTCTCTCGCAGATAGTTGTAAGTACTTCGGGAGGCGTCATCGCGGTTGCCATAATTCCAGGCGCTGCCATCGTTCCACACGATTCCGCCCGCCTCCTGCAGCCGGCCATCCGGATAGACCAGCTTGGAGCCAACGATGCCGCAATCCGGAAAATTCTCAAAAACATCCAGCAGCGCATCCAACGACCCTTCGGTGAGCTCTGCGTCGTTGTTCAGCAGATACAGATAGCTACCGCGAGCCATATCCACTGCCCGATTGCATGAGCGCAAGAAACCCAGGTTCTCCGGATTTACCTCGAAACGCAGACCCTTTGTCTCGGAGAGCGCCATGATCTCGGGGTCGCCGGATGCGTCCTCGACCACCAGAACCTCGTAAGGCACGCGAGGCGGGTGCTCCTGTATCGATTGCAGGCAATGAAGCGTGACGGCCAGGTTGCCATAGGTCGGCACCAGCACAGTTATCTCCGGATCGCGATACCGCGGAAACGCCAGTTCCATCGTGCCTTGCCGCGCAAGCGCCACCAAGACCGAAGCCGCTTCGGACATCACCTCGCCTTCGACCTCCACAACACCGCTCACCTGGCTTCGACGGGCGTTCCAGGCCGCAGCCAGCAAGCGCCACTCGCCACGCGCCAAGCGGCCGAGCGCGCGAAGCGGCCTGGTCAGTCGCCAGGAACTGGAACCCAAAATCTGGCTGAGCACTCCGCGCGACGCGGCAAATTCACTCTCGAGCAATTCAAAAGCGCGACGCTGACTCGTGCGATGCTGTCGCAGCGAAGAAATCATTGTCCTGCTATCGGCAAGAGCTGCCTCCAACGACACAATGCGGCTTTCGCCATTGCCAAGCCTCGCCAACAACTCTTCGCAGAACTCACGGCTATCACGAGGTTGCCGTTCGCCATCGCCAAGCCTCGCCAACAACTTGTCACACAGCTCACGGCTCTCACGAAGTTGCCGATAGAGAGCGAAGCGGTGCTGGAACAGATTCTCCGCGTGCTCCGCATAAAAGTCTCTGTTCTCCCGGAATATGCGGGCGTAAGCTGCAACGACCTTGCGGTCTTCCTGTTCGAACAATGCCGTTCGGGACTTTTCCCTGATGCGATAGTTGAACAGGTACTCATCAAGTTGCACTACCTCGCGACCCCGATGCACCAGCTTGATCCAGAAATCGTAATCCTCGATCCCAAACCGCAACTGCTCGTCAAAGCCGCCCACCAACTCCCAGTCCGAACGCCGGAACATGGCGCTGACGAAAATGACATTGCCGATGACCAACTCCGTGAGCGCATAGGGCGGTAACTCCCACGGCCCCCGCTCGGCGCCAAATTTCATCGCCTTGCAATAGACGATCCCCACATCCGGCCGCGCGTCCAACACGGCAACGGCCTTCGCGATGTATGTCGGCTCAAGGATGTCATCGGAATCCAGCGGTAGAATGTAATCACCGGACGCCTCTCGAATCGCCCGATTTCGGGCCGCAGCCGGCCCTGCATTGCCCTGACGGATGACCCGCACCTGCGGCCAGGTTGACCCGTCCAGCAACTGCCGGGTGGCGGCATCGGTCGAGCCATCATCGACGATGATGATCTCGATATCGGGCCATGTCTGCGCAAGGGCGGACTGCACCGCCTCGCGAAGGTCAAGGCCTGCGTTATAACAGGGGATGACAACGGAAACCTTGTTCACATACAGTCCGACTCAGTACTCGGTGGGAGGGAGACATCGCCCTATGGCAGAGGCCAGGATGACGAACTGGAAACCCTTCATCGGTGAAGATAAAACGTATCGCGCCAGGCTTCGTCACAATCCACCATCGACGAACTCGCGTCACCGCGATGCAAGCAGTAATCCGCCCAGCCAAATCAATCGCATCCAAGACCGAAGTGCCATGCCATCAGCTCAACGGTCGCCCGCAACGGCCACACCACGGCGGTGCGGCCATTATACGGATTCCGGGAGACGATCCGAGGATGACCGGTAGGGGTGATGGGTACCTGATAGACCGTTGGCGTAACCGCGGTGCCGATAACCGCGAGTTTCGCGCTCGCGCGCACAATCTGATCCATCAGTTCGGCATGGCGAATCGCGCGGCAAAAAAACCGAGACACGGACTGCGTCAAATGATTGGGCTCCCTGCTGCAGGGTCTCGAATACGCCGCGAAGGAAGCAAAGGCGATCCGCTTCAACCTCACACCCGGTAAACGTCTCCTGGACATTCTTGCCGAGCTCAGCCATGGACTCAATGCCGACGACATGCGCCGCCTCGGCCTCTGACGAAGCACGAGCTGGAATGCGAATGGGAATGGGGGCATTGATCGAGAAAACCCTTCGGGTCACTTCTCTGGATGCGGATGTCTTCGGAAAGGTAGTTACACCGGACGGTTACAGCGCTCACGCATTACCGGACGAATGACGCGTCGGGATTCGACGGCGATGTCGAAATTCAACCCAGACAACATGAACTGGACGTCCAGAATCAACGGCAACGCCGCCACCATCTGCCACTGGCACAAGCTCACAGCTCACCGCATTTTCTAAGGTACCAAACCTCGATGTCGGACGGCAAAAGTGCGAGCGCGGGGATCGACAGCAACACGACAAACGCTACAAACACGGCCTTTAGCGGCGATATTTCATTGGAATACCTGATCCTGGAATATAAACCATCCGCATTGACTGAAGGCAACCTCGACCGCTTGATGACTTCAAACCGCGCGCCTTTGGCCAACTGTTCGACGGTACGAGTATCAAGGTAGTGCAGATGCGGAGATGGAAAACCAAGCTGCCACATCCGATCAAACGAACGTGGCCAGCCCAGTCGCGCAATGACCTTGGCAAAGCGGTAGATGGCTCCCAGGCGGCTGGGAGCATTGATCACCAGCAGGCCACCTTCCGATAAATGCCCGTTGCAGGCCCGTAAGGTCGAAACAATATCCGGGATGTGCTCCAAGACATCATTAAAAACAATCACGTCAAATTTCTCGTCATCCGACAGGACATCCGGGAAAAAACCCTGCCGAATGGGCCCTATACGCCTGGATGCTGCAATTGCAACCGCCTTGTCCGGCTCGATACCGAGCACGTCGAAGCTGTCCTCGCACTTTTGCATGAACCAACCGTGAGCACTACCTACATCCAGCAGCCGCGGGCGCGCTTCGCCTTCACTCTTTCGAATCAGCCGTGATATTTCGCCGGCAATGACCGTGAAATTGCGCTGGCGCAGCGTCAGCAGCGCGTGTTCGCGCGCGTTTTCATCCAGCTCACCACCCGCTACCCCTTCGACAATTCTAGGCTCGAGACTGCTACCTTCATAATGACACTGGCTGCAGACCAGATGCCACGGCCTGATACCCGAAACCAGCTCTCCATGACAGACCGGGCAACATTCAAGGCTCATGCACGGCCACCGATGGCGGTAATGACAACTCCTGCGGCAATGACCAAACTGCCCACCATTGTGGACATGCTCAACGGCTCTTTGAGGATCCCCCATGAAAGCAGCGGAACCAGAAGAAATACCAATCCATAAAATGGAAAGGCAACATTCAGGGGAACTCGGGAAAGCACCAGCAACCAGCTAAATGTCGCAACACCGTACATCACAAGTGCCGAGAGCAAGGGTAGCGACAGGAATGTGGCGGGCCGCGCGAAATCAAGGGAGCCCGCAGAGTATTTAAACAAGACCTGGCCGGCCGACAGCATCCCTACAACGGCAAGAATCAGAAGAATCATGCCAGCACCCAAATTTCCTGTCGCGCGATGGATCATTGAATTTGTCCTTTGCCTTAGCTGATTTTTGTCAATCCGCAGAAGCCACAACGCCTGCTTCACTCAACACTTGCTGATTCGTTCTTGCCTGGCGAGTTCAATTCTGAAGTGCACCACCCAAAGCGGTAGAGCGGCGCAGGTGCGGTAGCCTGCACAGCTTCACCGCCAAGTGGAACTGCACATGAGCTAAGCGCATCTGAGCCAAGACGAACGCTATCAGATTCAGCATCTACATGGGGGCAACTTTTCAGCCCGCGAGATCGGCGCGGAGTTGAAGCGCGCGTCGACGACGATCAGTCGCGAGCTTCGACACAACCTGGGCGATGCGGCTAAGTATCAAGCGCACGTCGCCCAACGACAGGGTTCGAAGCGCCGGCATGTGGCGAGCATGCATGCCCGGATCGGGCCGGATCAGTGGATCGCCGTGGAAGCACGACTGACGGCTGAGCAGCGGAGCCCCGTGCAGATCGCCAACGAGACATCCATCAGCCACGAGCGCATCTACTAGCACATTGCCGATGATCGTCAGCGCGGTGGAAAGCTATGGCTGCACCTGCGCTGCCGCAAACGCCACCGTCATCGCTATGGCACGCCACGACAATGTCAGCACTTTCGCGGGCAACGCACCGCCGAACGACCAGCCATCGTGGTGAGCCGCAAGCGGGTGGGTGACTGGAAGGCGACACCATCGTAGGCCAACGACTCGCGAGGATGGTCACGCCAGTCGATCGCAAGTCCGGCTTGCTGCGCACGCACCGTGTGCGCAACGGCGAGGTCGTCACGGTCATGCGCGCCATCGTCAGCGCCCTGCATCCTCTGCAGGCTCGCGTGCACACCCTGACGTGGGACAACTGCAGCGGGTTCGCCGAACACGTCTTGCTCGACATCGCCCAGATGACCAAAAGCTATTTCGCCAACCATACTCGTCCCAGCAGCGCGGCACCAATGAAAATACCAACGGGCCGATACGGCAATATCAGCCCAAAAGGTGCGACCTCAGCGCTTACTCTGACGCCGACATTCAGGCGATTGAAGACAAGCTCAACCAACGGCCTCGAAAACGATTAGGCTTCCGTACACCACAACATGTTTTCGACGCTTCCTTCAACCGTGGTGCACTTCGTAGTTGAATCACCCCAGAGCCCCGACGTTTGCCTCGAAGATCGCCGCGTGCCCGGCATTCAGCCGATGCGGAACTGGGCTGGTCTGATTGGTGGAATAGAAACGGGGGCATTCATCAAAAAAGCCCATCGGTCGCCTCTCTTATCTACACTATTGATGCAGCGGTGTACCAAGACGAACCAACGAGGCAGGAGCATTCGCGCGACGCTGGACTGAAGCTGCCTTGGAATCGGCATTTCCAGGTGTTGAATCGGGAGCCTCAACCTGTCCTAAAATTTATTTGCGGATCATCAGTAATAGGTTGCTCGGCCACCCCATCAGCCGAACGCTGGTGACGCGGTAGTCTGCGAAACCAAGTTCTTGGCAGATTTTCAAAATATCGGCCTTACCGAGTAGGTTGAGATTTTCCTCACGTGACAACTTGTCGTGGCCCAAGCCCGCCAAAATTCTCCGAAACACAGGACGAGGGAGCCAATGAAGCACTGGCAGTACGGTGTGAAACTCCATGGGAAACCATCGATTCGGTGTTGTCAGGAACACAAAATGCTTCGCGACGCGAGCGAGTTCTGAAACAAACCGCTTCTGTTGTTCGTGCGAGCCAACATGCTCCAATACCGCACTTGAATGAACTACATCGAAGTGACTGTCGGGGAAAGGCAGATCGCGCCCATCGGCCTTGACATAAGACACACCCGGATATCTGCTTTCAAGAAAACTCGCGTCGTCAATGCCGCAAGCCGTGATTCTTTCCTTCAGCGGATACCAAGCTTCCAGATAATTCGACGCCTCCAATTTATCGTCTGACGTCACACCGACGTCAAGAATGCTGTACTGAGCCTCCACTCCGCTGGCAAGAAACCGATCAAACATGATCCGCCTCATTCGACTTGCCACCCGGTCAGCGAGAGATCCCGCCTCCATCGTGCTGTATTGGGCGCTCACCTTCTTCAACTTTCGCATCGACTACTCCCAACACGCTATTGTCACCTACCGGGAAACACAACTTTCGCCTGCACAAAGTACGAAATGATTACCCCCGTTGCCCCGGCGACAATGAACGACATGGCCGCCGGCCACGCGAGGCGCACACCCGCCTCAGTCAGTCCCCCGATCAGGGCCGCGTTGCACAACTGCAGAAGCGCATAGCGCGGAAATGACCGTCGTTTTGGCACGTAATTTCTGAAAGTCAATCGTCGCTGCATCCAGAACGTAGGAGGGATCGGCAACAGGGTTGCTGTAATAGCCGATGTCACTTCGGAGACGTGCATTACGTAGTGCATGAAATTCGAAACGCACAAATAGATCAGAAACCCCGTGCCGCCGGCCAACGCAAAATAGAAAACCTTTCGAGCCCTTTCAACCGGATTTGTCACTTGTATGAGCATGCTTGAAGAACTCGCTAAACGAAGCTGCAAAGAAAGAAGTGAATGACATCTGGGCGGCAACCAGGATCGCGGCAAGCGACAATACGAAAGGGCGCAAGAACTCGTCGTACGCCAGAGGTTGATAGCCGATGGAAGCCCATTTGGCAAAGCACCAGATCGCGCCAGCAAGACCGACTAGAAATAGCATTAATGCAATCAACAGCATGGCCTCCAGGTTATCCGCCGCTCCAAGCCAATTTTTCCTTTTCCTGCGAATCCCAAAGCTATCAGCAAATTCTTCTGTGATCGCGCCAAACAGAAGCACCTGTATAGCCAGCACGGTGAGCATGACAAATGCTATGAAGCTGTGGACATCCAGTGTAATCCCAAACCCAATTTGCTTCGGGCCACTTACTAGCAACAACGCACCCAGGAAACCCACGACCAACATGACGAAGCCCGGAGCCAGGTATAGGTACCGAGGTGAAAAAATCAGCAAAAATCTTAAATGCCGCCAACCGTCTCGCCACGTCCGCAGATGGGGCGGACGGGAGCGGCCGTCGGGCCTCAATGTTGTAGGGACCTCCTCAATTCGCTGACCGCCTAGCGCCGCTTTGACAATCATTTCGCTCGCGAACTCCATGCCCGGAGTAATCAGGTTCAACCGATTTACGCTCTCACGATTAAATCCACGCAATCCACAATGGAAATCGCCCACCCTGATGCGGAAAAACAACCTTCCAAGAAAACTCAGCACCGGGTTGCCCAAGAATCTATGCAGGAAAGGCATCGCACCCTTGGACACGCCCCCGCGGAAACGGTTTCCAACAACCACGTCCGCTCCCGCACGCAACATCTCGATGAACGGCATCAGATTGCTGAAATCATAGCTGTCATCGGCGTCGCCCATGATTATGTATTTTGCGTCAGACGCCTCAATGCCCCCCAAGAGGGCCGCGCCATAGCCGCGTGCCGGAACGTTCACGACGACCGCGCCCTCTTTATCAGCTATATCTTGCGAACCGTCGGTACTCCCATTATCCGCGATCATCACTTCGCCCTGCACCCCCTTTTCGCTGAGGAAGGCGCGCGCCTTCCGTATACAGATTGCCAGCGTCTCCGCCTCGTTAAGGCACGGCATCAAGATCGTCAGTTCGGTCATGTCACGGTCACCTAATGGTTGAACCCTTAGACTTAAGGGGCTCTTTTTGGAATGTCAACCCCGCATGCGGGAGAAGAAGGTTATCAGAAGTGCCCCTAATACCATCACATCCGCGGATTAGAGGCGATGAGAGATCATGATCAGCTCACTAATACTCGGTGTTGCGCGGCGGGCAACATGTAGTCCGCTCAAACTAGTCCAGCGCCGACAATATCCTCGGATTCCAGATCGATCGTAGGGTCATTGCGGCACGCTCTGGATCATTTTTGGCCCATGCCACTTCTAAGGGTAAACTTGAGTATGTTTGACATGCTTCGTCGTATTTCCGAGCACGAACACAGCCAAAAGAGTGGCCAGACTAGCAACCGGGTATAAATACCGGACGTCGCAAGAGATAGCGGTAGGAATAAATGACAACAGATATAACCAGCTTGCAGTCGCGATTCCATACACTACCCAACGCTTCTCGCCCCGACTCCTGCGTATGCCAAAGACGCTAGCGAAGAGAAGTAGGAGAGCATAGAACCAGTTTCGGAAGACGGGCGAGCTGCGCAGATCCGTGACCAGCCGACCTATTGCTTTAGCGCGGTCATCCATCTCCTCATGAAACCCGAGAGCTTGAACTTGCTCAGGTAACCCGTATATGCCCCAGTATGCCGGAACACAGCCATCTATACAGCCAAATCCGAGCAACATAGACATCGCGCTCAGTCGGTGTTTAACATACGCCATCGGGTTGTGAGCGATTCCGTGCTCCCAAATGGTCCAATGCTGTTTTGCGCTTAATGCGTCTAGATATGGTCTTATGATTGGATCGTGCCAAAATGTGTCGATCCGCTCTGGATCATAAAGCGATTTAATCTTTGCCTGAACAGCTGGAGGGGCCATTGACCAGTGTGAAGGGTCACCCGGAGCTGCGTTGGCGATCATGCCGGCTATATCAAAACTCTGGATTACAAGCAGGCCCACATGCATCGAGTTTTGTCCCGGTGGTTTAATGGTGCGGGTCGACTGCACCTGAAGGATACCGGTTACTCCCGCTGTAATCAGAATGCATGTGAAAAATATTCCAACCCGAATCACTCGGGGGGATTTCTGTTTGCGGTAACTCGCCGCCATCAGACACGCAGCAACAGCCGCGAATGGCGCTGCGATCAGGAAGCCCTGTTGACGGATGGGCGTCAACACTCCAATTGCTAGGATCCCGAGGCCAAGTAAGAGGAGGCGCTTGAAGCCCGATTGTCTAATCGCCGAAATAATTAGAGTTGCCGCCAACATGGCGACTGTAGCTAACATTACGTCCTTCCACACGATCCCAACGTAGAACATAAATAGCGGGTTGAGGGCCAACACAATGGCCATTCCATACTGCCACCTGGGGACAGGCAGGGCATCGGCGTGGCGCATAAGCAAAGTGACGAAACAACCGTACGTCATAATGCAATTCAATGCGACAAACAGGCTGGACCCTACGACACCTCCACCGAGCCATGAGAGAGTCGCAGAAAAAAAGGTTTGGTCCCACCCCGCTGCCACACCTTTCAACGCGGAATATAATGCGATAATTGAATCTACCGACATTTCACCGGGCGAGTGAAGTGCCGCGAGGACTATCGCAAGCGAAGAAAACAGCGAAAATACCAACCTGTTGGACATCTGCATGACATCTCCCTTGCATATTCAATCTCGAATCGCGACGCGACTTAAGCATTTATCGAGCACACTCTTTGCTGTTACCTGGTTGAATCGCCTTCCCTACCGTCCATTGAGCATGCCTTCCAGTCACTAAATTTGATCGCTTGAGCAGAACCTCATGTTGAAGTCCCTGGATGCGCGTCTTTACTACGGCTCGTCGATGCTTTCGTCTTAGAAGAAGAGACTTGTTCGCGTTCGACCTCTCAAGGGGCTGAGTGGCTGGTACTTCTCGGCTTGGTAACGCGCTCGGACCACTAGACGAAACGCTTGAGCCATCGCACGCAGCGCAGCAACAAGACATGTCTATTGAAAAAAGCATCAATGCCACCGTAGCGCCTTTGCCAGTACTCGCCCGTCGCGGAATTCGACGCTTCAAGTTCGCGATTACGAATTTCAAGATTTGCAAGTCGTTCGGCGAACTCCCGGTGGCACTCATCCCTCCTGGCCTCGTTACTTGTCCTCAACTGTTCGTAACGGTCCCGCCATTCAACTACCTGTGCATAGAGCGCGAATCGGTGCTTGAACAGCGACTCAGCGTGCCTTGTGTAGAAAGCCGAATTGCTTCGAAAAATTTGCGCGTACGTCGCGATTTTATCATCCAATCCTTCCTGGAAGCTTGTCGTCCGCGATTTCAGCTGCACCCGATAGTTGAACAAATACTCGTCAAGCTGCACGACCTCCTTGCCGGAGGCGACCATCTTGACCCAAAAATCATAGTCCTCCACGCCATGACGTAGTGCCTCGTCATAACCACCGATCGCGCGCCAATCGGCCTTGCGGTACAGCGCGGTAACGAAGATGACGTTGTCGACCACCAATTCTTCCAGCCTGTACGGGGGCAGATCCCATGGCCCACTCTCGGCCCCGAACTTCATCCCCTTGCAATAGACGCAGCCGACCTCAGGCCGCGCGTCGAGCACGACGACGGCCTTTTCGACATAGGTAGGGTCGATGGTGTCGTCCGCATCCAGCGGCAGGATGTATTCACCCGTCGCTTCACGCACGGCGCGGTTGCGCGCCGCAGCCGGCCCGGCATTCGATTGATGGAAGATTCGCGTGCGCGGCCAGCGCGCCTCTTCCAGCAGACGGAGCGTGGCAGGATCGGTCGACCCGTCATCCACGATGATGACCTCAAGATCCCGCCAGGTCTGTGCGAGCGCGGAATCTACCGCCTCGCCCAGATGCTGCGCCGCGTTGTAGCAGGGAATGATTATCGTGACTTTGTTCATCCGTGTATCTTTCCCCCTTGTCCCTCGCGTCATTCCATTTCTATCGGCCAGTCACTTTCCTGATCGCCTTCAACACGGTAGGCCCGACACCCACCATCCGCACCGACGTCGCCACCCGATCCAGCACGCTTGATGGCGGAAGCGCCTCCGGTGCTTCCAAATCCGAGGCGACTTCCACGGTAGCTTGATCGACGGCACCAGAAGAAAGCTCCGATGTACCCCCGGCGGGATTCGCGATTGAATGAATTTCCTGATCCGATGACCCGAAAGGTACAGGAATCGCATCCCACAGGTCCCTGTTGCGGTAGGCCTCCCGCGCATCGCGGCTGATCTTGCGGCCATCCGAATAGTTCGCATAGGTCCAAGGTAGCTTGCCCAGCGTTGCCTGCCCATGCTCGTCAAGCAACCGCTTGTACTCGCCGTACAACTTCACGAAGGTATCGCGATTGCCGTCGGTCAGCCACCAGCCGATGGCCTTGTCGATGGTGCCTGAATCCAGTCCGGAAAAGTGGATGAAACGCAGCGGATCGCCGTTGATTTGATACGCACCATCGACCTGACGCAGGTCGCTGTTCAGCAGAGACCAGGTGGCGAAGTCGTAACCGTGATGCTTCAACACCGAAACGTCGAAAAAGCACGGCGCCAGATCCACCCAACGCTGATCCGTGAAGATGCCACGACTGATGTCGTCGTAGCAGAACTGGAATAGCCGTTCCGCCCACCAAGCCAGGAAGTCAGTTGCGTTCTGCGACCGGCTGATCCCCAGAAAGCCGAGGTTGTAGCAACCGTGTGCCAGGGAACTGATCTCCATGTCAATGTTGCCTGGGCGCAGCAGGTGGGGGCACAACACGATGGACTCGTCATCCAACAGCCGTTCAAGCTCGACGAACTCGCTGTAGACGAGCACATCGGGATCCAGATAGACGAACTTCGATTCACCCGGAAAACGCTCAAGAAGATTCAGCATGAACTGTGCCTTCACGGCGGTAGATGCCTCCACGATCGCGTGCCGGAACATGAATCGGTCAAAATTCTCCCACCCCGCATCCTTGGCAAGGATCACTTGATCGAAGTGCGCATAGGAAGCAGCCGCTTCGGGTACCTCTCGCTCGACCAGGCAAAGCACGAACTTCGAGTCTGCGCAGTGCGATTTGACGGATTCCGCAAGCGCCATTGCCTTGGGCAGATAATTTGAACAAATCGATGTGAAAAAAATCACTCTGGTTTCCTCGTTGAACTACTTGCCGACCCGATTTTGCGCCCGAGAGACCTTGTCACGGCCCGCAGCGGTGTCGTCAATTTCCAGGATATGGAGCTGTAGATCTCATGCAACTTCGCCTCTGCCGACAACTGGTTGATGCGTACCTGTTCAAGCTCAGCCACCATTTCCTCACGGGCCTGGGCGGCTTCCACAACCGCCTTCTGTAGCTGGGCGGACAGCTCACGGCCTTCTTCCAGCAATTTCTCGAAATCGGACTTCAGACGTTGATGCTCGCTGACTTTTCCGACCAGTCGCGAAGACAACTCCGCATTTTCAGCCTGCAGCGCCTCGCGCTTCGCTTGCGCGTCCTCCGACCAGCGGATCTGCGCAGTCAACTTCGAAGACAACTCCGCGTTCTCAGCCTGCAGCGCCTCGTGTTTCGCTTGCGCCTCCTCCGACCAGCGGATCTGCGCATTTAATGCCGACGCGATCCGAAAATTCTCGATCCTGGCCGCTCGCGTGTCCTCCCCGATTCGAGCCGCCATGTCCGCCACCGCATCGATGCAAGCACCACTATTTAGCCATTCCCGATGGAAGGCCGCTGTCGCCTGCTCGACGGCACCCCAGCGGTTCGAACCGTGAGCGATGGCTGCCAACGACTCATAGATACTCTCAGAGATCGAGTCGAATACCGCGGGTGGTTCCTCGGAACCGGAATTCGTGTGATGACGGTCGGACGTATCGACGAATGCGGCAACGGCTTCACGTTCCTGCACCGAAACTCTCTCGTGAGCCGCGACGCCAAGGGATGTTAGCGCTCTCGTCATCGTGGAAATCGGGTCAGCGAGCAAGTCATCATACAAAACGACCGCTCGCGTCACTTCCCTGGTTGCTGCCACGGCTTCGGTCATGTAGCGCAGCCACAACAACTTTCCAACAAGGGGGCGCCAATGGTTCCTCGCCTGGATGGAGGCCGAAACCTCATTTGGCCTGCGCACCATGAACAGGGCGACCGGCCGAGTCTCACGCCTTGCAAGCACATCGAGCCACAGAGGAAGCAACCGGCACAGTCGAGGATCCTTGACAGACCATACGGCCTTGTCTGAAAAATCCCTGGAAATGATCTCGTCGATTGCTGCAGTGGCGAGCCGGGCGGGCTCACTCTGCAGCCATTTGTCCGGCAGAGCGCGAACGTCATCCCAGCGCGAACCAAGTCCGGCCAACAGACGTTCATGCACGGCCACCACGTCCTCATGTTCCCAGTATCCCTTCGGGTTATCGCCAGCGGGTTCCAGCAAACGATCGCCAAGCGGAACACCGAGCTTGCCAAGAACCCCGGCCAAGGCGGACGTGCCGCTCCGGTGCATGCCGACAATCAGGATCGCCGTTTGATGCGGCACAGTCATCAGACGACACTCACCTCGGGAGCCCCCTCGAGCAGATCAACAAATCCCGTCGCCAGTCGAGTTGCCGATGGCATGACGCGGAACATCACGACGTCAACGCGCCGATCCACATACTCTTCGCCCTCGCCCACCGCAGCAAGCGCTCCCGCGCTAAGAAAATAGACGCCTGGATGTAGCAGGCACCGAAAGGCAAAACGCACGACAACACTTTCCCCGGCCTTCACCAGAGGAATCGAATCCTGCGGCACCATGCTTGCTGCACCGCCAATTTCAACGCCGGTAAGCGAGCGAATCATCATTCCGCAGCGAACACGAGCCAAAGTGTCCTCAAAGCGCACCCGAAATATATAGACGTAGCCGCCACCTGCGGCCAACACGTTCACCTTGCGACCGTCATGCGTTTCAACGTGGGGATCTTCAATGAACGCCCCCCGCTTCTCGTATTCCACCGTGCTCTTGGAAACCATGCCCTCCTCCCAGTAGGCGAAATCAGCATCCGGCGCGGCCGGCTCTTGAGGGGAGTTGGAGTTGTCATTGACCACTGCCGACTCGGCAGGCCGGTCGCCGCCTCCAACAAGCACCGATCGGTTCGAACCACCTCGATAGGCAGCGATAATTTCCTGCCGCATCTGCGCGCTGCGATCCGCCGGCGCATAAAGCAGCTTCTGGTATGTCGTCACCACTTCCTTGGGCGTGCCATGCATCAGCATTTCGCCCTGATCGAGCAGGATGGCGCGGTCACACAGCTCCACCACCGTACCCGCCGAATGCGAAACGAAGAGCACCGTTGCGCCCGCATCCCGAATTGCGTCGATGCGCGCAAGGCATTTCCGCTGAAACGCCTCGTCGCCAACCGCCAACGCCTCGTCGACCACCAGAATGTCCGGGGAAACGTTGATGGCAACCGCAAACGCCAGGCGAACGTACATGCCGCTTGAGTACGTTTTTACGGGCTGATCGATGAACTGTCCGATACCCGAGAAGTCGAGTATTTCATCGAATTTTGCACGAATCTCCGCTTCGGAGATTCCATAGACTAGCCCGCTCAGCAGGACATTCTCCCTGCCGGTGAACTCCGGGTTAAAACCCGCGCCCAGTTCAAGCAACGCCGATATACGTCCGTCGACCACCATACTGCCGAGTGTCGGCCGCACCGTTCCACAGATCATCTGCAGCAATGTCGACTTGCCCGATCCGTTACGCCCCACGATACCCACGGTTTCCCCGTGGAACACGTCGAAGCTCACGTCCCGCAGCGCCCAGAATTCCTTGAAATAGGCACGCGGCGTACGGCGTGCCACGCGATGCAGATGAGGCAGGATCATCTGCTTGAGGCGGTCGGAGGGCTCTGAATACATCTCATAGCGCTTGGACAGCCCCTCGACATGAATTCGAATTTCCTTAGAGGACATCAGCGAACCCCTTCCGGGTTTGCTGGAACCACGCAAACGCAAGCCATGCAAACAGACAGGACACCAGCATATAAATTGCCAGATGCGACCAGATTGGCGGTTTTCCCCACAGCAAAACGTTCTGTGAAGCTTCAGCGATGACCGTCAGCGGGTTGAGATACAACAGACGGCGATATTCTGCCGGAATCATCGTCTTCGGATACAAAATGGGTGCAAGGAACATCATTGCAGTGGTAACGAGGCTTACAACTTGCCTGATGTCGCGAAAATACACGCCAAATGATGCGAGCAACCAAATGGTGCCCGCCACAAATGGCAAGAAACAGGCCACCACAACGGGAAAAAGCACGACAGTCCACGGCACGTACTGATTGACGATCAGCGAAAGGGTCAACAGCGCTATTGTTGAAATAAGAAGGTGAAACAGTGCCGAACCAATGGTGCTCCAGGACAACGTTTCCAGAGGAAACATCACGCGCTTGACATAGCTCGTATTTTCTTCGATCAAGGTGGTCGCTCGATTCGCACATTCAGAGAACATCGCGTTGATGTTCAATCCTGCGAAAAGCACGATTGCATATTGGAAGTGACCCGTAACCTGATCATTCCAACGCCCCTTGAAGATCACGCCGAACACGAACGTATAAATGACCAGCATCAGCAAGGGATTGAAAAACGTCCAGAACAGGCCAGCAAACGATCCGCGGTAGCGCTTCGCGACATCGCGCCGGGCCATCTGCACAACCAGGGCAAAATGGCGAAACAACGCGCGATAAGGCGACGATGGATCAGCAAGGCGATAAGTGGTGATCATGCTGCTAGAGGGCTCCTTGATTGAAACCGGGCCGACGCTTCCAAGTGCCGAGGAGGCGGGTTTTCGACCGCGACGCCGAGCTGAGTACGAGCGCGTATCCTGCTCAGGCCAACGCGCGTTCCAGCTCGTCACGCAAGTCACGCAGATCTTCCACCCCCACCGACAACCGCACCAGACTGTCGCTGATCCCGAGCCGCTTGCGATTGGCCAATGGCACCGAGGCATGGGTCATGATCGCCGGATGCTCGATCAGGCTCTCGACTCCGCCGAGCGATTCGGCCAGCGCGAACAGCTCGCAACGCTCCAGCATCCGCCGCGCCTTCTTCAGGCCACCCTTGACCTCGATCGTGACGATGCCG
>Ga0134126_10004423_pt1 | contig 17578 bp, 9 predicted proteins | sample KB31752_FD_96881 | JGI IMG/M metagenome (GOLD analysis project Ga0134126, IMG submission 96881) | Terrestrial soil microbial communities with excess Nitrogen fertilizer from Kellogg Biological Station, Michigan, USA - KB3-175-2 | ecosystem: Environmental > Terrestrial > Soil > Unclassified ...
AATTGGACCTGCTGGCCTTCCTGCAGGCTACGAAAACCGCTCGACTGGATAGCCGAGAAGTGCACAAACACGTCTTCGCCGTTCTGCCGGCTGATGAATCCGTAACCCTTGGCATCGTTGAACCACTTAACCGTACCTTGTTCCATGGTGTTGCTTTTCTCTCTTATTTTGAATTTGCGCTGAATCAAGAAAGTACTAAAGGCAGGTAATGCTTCGGCAGCTTACTGCTTCAGGCAGAACGCGCTTAGACCGTTTCCGTTCAATCGCTAGACATAGGATGCCCGGAAAGGGGTAAGGATGCAAGACCTATCAGCGTCATCAACAGTGCCGGGGTTAGGGGTTCCTTTTCGTAACCTCGAAGGTCACGGCCTGCAGAACTACGCCTTGACGCTGTGCCCGGGCGGTCCCAGCGGGAGAACCCCAGCTCGGGTGACAACTAAAAGCAAGAGCGGCGCTGTCACGCGCCGCCCTTTGTTTTTGCCGTTCACTAAGACTTAGTGGTGTGATCCGCCGCCATGGCTTCCTCCGCCAGCATGGCCTCCACCCCCACCACTAGAGTGGCCGCCACCACCACCGCCTGAGTATCCGCCACGCCCTCCACCTCCGCCTGAATACCCGCCGCGGCCACCGCCGGAGTATCCGCCCCGGCCACCACCACCGCCCGAATACCCCCCGCGGTTGACTGAGGAACCGCCGCGATCACTGTAGCCGCCGTATCCGCCGCGACTCATGCCCGCGCCCCCGTATTCCCGAGTGGGGGCTGACTGCCGTCCGCCTCCGTAATACCCGCCCGGGTTTTCGCGATACGATCCTCGTGGGCTGGTGCCGCTATAACGGCCGCCCGAATCGTAATTGGACGATGGACGACGGGTTACGATCGGCTGCCGGAGGTCCAGAGCCGGACGCCCCGAACCGCCGCCATCCGAAAACCTCTGCCAGCCTTGCCGTGAAGCCTGTCCGGGTCCACGGCCGGACGGCTGCCCGTTGCCCCGAGATCCGTTATTGTTCGGCGCGCCGCGGTATTGGTCCTGACCAGAGGACTGCGAGAACGGGCTGTATCCGTTGCCACGTTGGCCTTGGCCGTAGTTGCCGGCAGGCCGCGAGGGACTCTGCCGGAGTTCCTGGTTCCGTCCGCCATTAGTGCCCTGGTTACCGCCGCCGTTAGAGAAGCCATGCCATCCCGGCCGCGCTTGCTGCTGGCCGCCAGCCCGGTTCGCATTGCCCTGTGCCGGTCCGAAGTTGCGGTTGCCGCCATTCTGCACCCGCGGCGAATTGTTCTGTCCCACACTGCCGCCGAACCTCTGCCATCCCTGGCGGCCGTCCGTGACCTGGCCTTGGCGCGCACTCTGTCCTGGAGTCGCAGGATTGCGGCCAAACGGCTGTGCTGAGGAGCCGCCACGCCCGCCTCTGGCTGCTTGCGTATTCGTGGCTCCGCCGGGCTGCTGCCGCGCTATGCCCAAGCGGGTCACTTCAGACGTAACGTGCGGGGTCGAGTTGCGCATGATGTTTTGCATCTGCCCCACCTGGTGGTTGAACGACGCGGGCCGTACCGCCGGCCGTCCGCCACCGCGGCTGAAGAAGTGCTGGTTGGACGCAATCCGGTTATTGGCGGGACGCGCCGGCGTTCCCAGGCTGGCACGCCCGGGAACGACAGGCACGCGCCCAGTCATCATGCCGCCCCGGCGGAAGGTGGCGCCGTCAATACCACCGGCGTGCCTTACTGGCATTCTGCCAAAGTCGCGAGAAGGCATGTGCGATACCGCGTTCAACAGACGCGGATTATTCTCAATTCCGCGCAGGTTGGAGTAGCCATGGGGCCCGCGATACAGCGGCCCAAAACCGCCGCGGCCGCCGTAGCCGCCACGAAAGTTGTAAATGTTGGTGACGTTCACGATGTTCACGCCGCGTCCGTACCAGGGGTGGTAGAAATCCCCCGGTCCGATCGGCAGCCAGCCGATGTTGCCGAACCCAAACCCCGCGCCGAAACCAAACCCACCGCCGAAGCCAAATCCGAAGAAGGAGACGTAAGCCGGCGCCCACACCGGGTAGTAGCTGGCATAAACCGGTCCCGGCCACCAGCACCAGGAACTGCCATAAAGGAACCAGCGGCCGTAGTGATAAGGCGCCCAACCCCACGGCTCATAGGATACCCAGGTCCAGCCATAGTAGGGCTCCCAGACCCAGTTGCCGTCACCATAGGGCGCCCAGCCCGGGCCGACTGCTGGCGACCACACCCGACCGTAATCGGGCACATCAACCCAGTGACCGTAATCATCCAGATCTTGGGATCCGGTGTAGTAACGGTTGGTGTAGCGCCAGCTTTCGGCACGGCTTATCCGACTGTCGCGGTCGCTGTTCCAGCGGTCCCAATCGTCCTTTCCCGGCGCCGAGACAGTCTGATATTCAGGGTTGGTCGTGCCCTCAACCGTAATGAGCTGCCCACTTTGGACACGAGTGCTGCCCTGAGGTGTAGTGATCTCCGCCTCACCTTCGCGGACGATCACTTCTGTTTCCGTGGAAGAATTCACCTGGATGCGGTACACGCCCGGCCGCAGAGGCCGAATGGCCACGTTGGGCGTGTCAATTTCAATGTTGGCATTGCTGTCGCGCAATTGGCTGAAGTCGGCCAGGCCCAGGCCCACCTGCACCTGCATGCGGTCACGGGTAAGATCAGCGATGGTGGCATTGGCATTATCGGCGAGGCGCAGAACGTCGGCATAGTCGAGCTGAATCTCGGCTCGTGCGTCGGGTCCGGTGGCCACCTTGTCGCCGGCCACCAGCGGGGTGTTCAGCCGGGCGTTGACCCAATCACCGGAGTCGCCGCGCTGCATAGTCACGTCGCCGTGGATAAGGCTCACGCGCCCCACTCCCGGCTGTACTTGCGCCCTGGCGTAAACCACTGTGGTCGCCATTACCGCTAGAACCGCTGTCAGACTTGCCAGATACCGTTTCATGGCCCACCTCCCACCGAATCGGCCAGAGGACTCCATAACCAGCCCTGCTAATGCAGGACAGGGGCCAAACCCGTAGTCTTATGCTAAGTGCTTAGTTATCAGAGATCTGGCTGTTTACGCGAGAGGGGAAATTGCGCCGCCGGGTGGTGGTTTTCGTGCGCCAGCGGTGGTTTTCAGCCACCCCCGGCCATCGGTTCATGCGGTTCAAGAAGACGGACCAGTCTTGTAGGGCTGATTTCGCGGGCGGGGGCGCCCCAGCCACAATTCAGCTGGATGAAGTTAGATGTCCAGGTTTTTAACGTCGAGCGCATTGTCCTCGATGAACTTGCGGCGGGCCTCAACGTCTTCGCCCATCAGCGTGGTGAAGATGGTCTCGCACTCGGCAATGTCTTCCAGTTTCACCGAGAGGAGGGTGCGGCGCTCGGGATCCATGGTGGTCTGCCAGAGCTGTTCCGCGGTCATTTCGCCCAGCCCCTTGTAGCGCTGGATGGTGAAATCCTTGCGGCCCTCGTTGAGCACGTATTCGAAGAGCTCGCGCGGTGAAGTTTTCTCCACCACTTCCGGCTCAGCAGCTTTCTTCTTGGCGGCCTTGGGCGCCTTCTTCTGCGCTTTTTCCTGCTCCTCGCGCTCGGCGTCGCTCAGCTCTTCGCCACCGTTGGTGGCAGCCTTGGCCAGGGTCTCAATGACGAAAGGCGGCTCCATGTTGGCTTCGATCTGCTTGTACTTGGCCATCATCTGGCGGTACTCGGGCGAGGATGCCAATTCCCAATTGATGACGTGCTCGGCGCCCTGGGAATTAACGAAAGCCACTTCCCAAATATTGTGCTCGTCATCGTGACGCAGCTCCACGCTCTTGAAGGCGCGCTCCTTCTGGATTTTCTTCAGATCCCTCTCCAGCTTCTCCAGCTTCCTGGGCGCGTCTTTCTTTTCGCCTTCAAAGTCGGTGCGCTTGGCCAGGTCAAGCTTGGGCAGCAGCTCGGTGACCCTATCGTCGCGCAGGCGCTTGTCCACCTTGTCGAAGAAAACCAGGTACTCGTTGAGCACGGTCATGAACTTGGTGAGAGGAGCACCTTCCAGACGGGCGGCGCCATCCCCATAGCGCACCACCAGGCCCTCGGCCGCGCGCTTCACCATGACCTTCACGAACTCGCGGTCGTCTTTGATGTACTGCAGCGATTTGCCCTTCTTCACTCCGTAAAGGGGCGGTTGGGCGATGTACACGTTGTTGCGCTTGATCAGCTCCTGCATGTGGCGGAAAAAGAACGTCAGCAGCAGGGTGCGGATGTGGGAACCGTCCACGTCGGCGTCGGTCATCAGAATGACCTTGCCGTAACGCAGCTTGGCAGGGTCAAAATCCTCCTTGGAGATGCCGGTGCCAAGCGCCGTGATCATGGCGCGGATTTCTTCGTGGCCCAGCATCTTGTCGTAACGCGCCTTCTCCACGTTCAGGATCTTGCCTTTTAGAGGCAGGATGGCCTGGAAGCGGCGGTCGCGGCCCTGCTTCGCTGTGCCGCCGGCGCTTTCGCCCTCCACCAGAAACAGTTCGCAGCGGTTGGGATCGCGCTCCGAGCAGTCGGCCAGCTTGCCGGGCAGGCCGCCGCCATCGAGCGCGCCTTTGCGCCGGGTAAGGTCGCGCGCCTTGCGCGCAGCCTCGCGGGCGCGAGCGGCATCAATGGCTTTATTGATGACGCGCTTGGCTACCGGCTGGTTTTGCTCAAAAAAGGCGCCCAGACGCTCGTTGACGAAGGCCTGGACAACGCCGGCGATGTCGGAATTCAGTTTGCCCTTGGTCTGGCCTTCGAACTGCGGCTGCGGCAGCTTCACGCTGATCACCGCCACCAGCCCTTCGCGCACGTCATCGCCGGTCAGGTTTTCCTTTACGTCCTTGAACAGCCCTAGTTGCTGTCCGGCATAGTTGATGGTACGGGTCAGGGAGGTACGGAAACCACTCAGGTGCGTGCCGCCATCCACCGTGTTGATGTTGTTGGCGAAGCTGAATACGGATTCGGAGTAGCCGTCGTTGTACTGCAGGCCGATCTCCATGTGTACGCCGTCGCGATCGTCCTCCATGTAGATGGGACGCTCGTGCAGCACGCTCTTCCCCTTGTTCAGATGCTTGATAAATTCCGCGATGCCGCCGTTGTACTTGAATTCCGCCTTCTTGGCCTCGCCCGTCTTGGGATCGGAGGTGCGCTCGTCGGTCAATGTAATCAGCAGGCCTTTGTTGAGGAAGGCGAGCTCGCGCAGGCGCTGCGCCAGGGTATCGAAGTTGTACTCGGTGACGGAGAAGATGGTGGTATCGGGCTTGAAATGCACCTTCGTCCCAGTCTTTTTGGCCGGCCCCATCTTCTTGAGCTTGCTGGTAGGCTCGCCCTTGGAGTAGGTCTGCTCCCAGGTGGAGCCGTCGCGCTTGATTTCCAGGGTCAGTTCTTCGCTGAGCGCGTTCACGCAGCTGACGCCCACCCCGTGCAGGCCGCCGGATACTTTGTAAGTGGAGCTGTCGAATTTGCCGCCGGCGTGCAGCTTGGTCATCACTACTTGGGCAGCGGGCACCTTTTCGCCATCCAGATCCATGGTTTCGACGGGAATTCCGCGGCCGTCGTCCACCACCGTGATGGAGTTGTCGTCGTGAATGGTGGCGTCAATCTTTTCGGCGTAGCCGGCCAGGGCTTCATCCACCGAGTTGTCCACCACTTCATACACCAGATGGTGAAGACCCAGCTCGCCCGTCGAGCCGATGTACATAGCGGGGCGCTTGCGCACCGCTTCCATCCCGCCCAGAACCTTAATGGACTCAGCGGTGTAGTCGTGCGTTCCATTGGCGCCATTCGGCTTGCCATTGGCTGCAGGCTTGCCGTTTTTCAGCTTAGAATCGGCAGCGGCAGTGTCAGTGAGGGAAGTTGCTTTGGTGGCCATTCAGCTCCGTTTATAAACGCGCGAGTCGGGCTCCCGGGGAAGAAGAATTTTCCTCCCCCGAATTTGATACAAGTTATTGAAATTAGACGCAGTTAGCGGAATTCGGCCCGAGTTCTATTTTACCACAACGGAGGTGGTTTTTGACCCGCTCGGAAGGCTAAAAGTGGCAGGTACCTGGAGGCACAACAGCAACAGAATCAAAGCCTTAGGAATGTTGCCCGAGGCTGGAGCAATCAGGCATCAGCATTCAGCCCTTGAAGTTTCGGATTCGCTCTGTCGGGCTCGCCCCTGCCCGAGCTGAATGTGATTGCCGCGTACTGGCCTAAACCGCCTTTGCCCGGACTTCAGTTCCCACCACGCTGGTGCAGAAGGCGCAGCGGCGCGCGTCAATGGGAATTTCGCTCAGACACTCAGGGCACTTCTTGGTGGTGGGATCGGCGGGCGGCTCCTTGCGCGCGCGGGAGACCAGGGCATTGATAGGCGTGACCACGAAGAAGTACACCGCCGCGGCAATGAGCACGAAAGAGATTGCGGCATTGATGAAATCGCCGTAAAGGAACGTGCTGTTATTGATGGTAAAGCTGAGCGAACCGAAGTCTGGCTTGCCCACTATGGCGGCAATAAAAGGTGTAAGCAGGTCCTTAACGAACGAAGTGACCACGGTGCCGAAAGCGGCGCCGATGACCACGCCAACAGCCAAATCCACTACGCTGCCCCGCAGCACGAATTGCCGAAAGCCCTTGAGCATGGCGCACCCCCTAAGGCGGGTAGAGTAGCCCCGCAGGGGCGGAACGTCAAATGCAACGATCACAGGGAAGTGTGAGGAACTTGTCCTCAGGCTAAGGGGCGGGTTCGCCAGGCTGTTCGTGCCCGGAAGTGGGGACAACACAGCCATGGGCAACGTCACAGACCACGTGCTCGAACTGGATGGTGGTGTGATAGATGCGGAAGTCGTTGCGCAACTTGTCCTTGACCTCGTTCAGGATGCGCTCGCTAGCCGAGGGCGGAATGTCAGCGATGCTGATGTGACAAGAGAGGGCGTGGGTTTCCGAGCCGATGCTCCAGACATGCAGATCGTGCACATCGTTGACGCCGTCAATGCCGGCAATAGCGGCGGTGATGTGTTCCAGTTCCATGCCGCGAGGAGTGCCTTCCAGGAGAATATTCAAGCTCTCACGGACAATGCCGACGGCTGACCAGAGGATAAGCGCACCTATGCCGAAGGAAAGGGCGGAGTCAATCCAGACATAGCCCGTGGCCAGGATAGCGAAACCGCCTGCGATCACGGCGGCGGTGGAGAGTGTGTCGCCGAACTCGTGCAGGAAGGCGCTGCGGATATTCAAGTCATGACTGCTGCGGTAGAGGAGCCAGGCGATCGCGCCATTCAGCAGCACGCCCAGGGCGGCCACCCAGATCATAACTCGGGCATGAATGGCGGCCGGGAAGAACAGGCGGTGGAAGGCCTCATAAAAAATGACAAAGGAGATGACGACCAGGCCCATGGCGTTAAGGAACGCCGCCAGCACGCCGGCCCGCGAGTAGCCATAGGTCTTGGTGGGGCTGGGCGGACGCTGCTGCAGGTAAACAGCGCCCAGCGATAGCAGCAGGGCCAGGAAGTCGGAGGCGTTATGGCCAGCTTCGGAGAGCAGGGCCAAGCTATGGGCCTTAATCCCGGCAACGATGAGCAGAACGATGTAAGCGAGTGTGAGAGCGAGCGAGATTCGCAGCACGCGGGAGGGCTCGTGGGCGTGGGTATGGCCGCTGTGCGCGTGCATAGAACCAGTCTAATTTCGGAAACAGAGCGGTTCAATAGCACCTTTGGGAATTGACGTTTGCGAGTTCAGCTGAAAAGGTAAGATCCTTCGACTCTGCGGGAATGGCCCGCTTCTCGGCTCATGATGACCATGCTTTCTTTAGGAACTCGGGCCGGCACGAAGCAGAGTGGCCTTGCCGGCAAGGGCAAACCCTGGGCGCATTCCAGCACCTAACTCAACAGCTGAATCAACTGATGGCCGAAGCCACCCTGGCGCTCCCTTCGTCGCGAGCGGAGACTCGCAATTGCCAAAATTTCAGGAGAAAAGATTGTATGAAACTACATTCGTTGCTGTTAACTCTGGGCTTGGCAGTGGCTACGACCTATGGTCTGGCGCAGACCGGGTCGCAGACGGGCCAGTATCCGTCAAGCCAGCCGCCCACCACGCAACAACAGCCGAGCACCCAGGCGCCCCCGAGTACCGCGACTCCAGATCAGGGCCAGACCACCGCTCCGGACCAGACCTCGCCGAGTTCAGCGGCCAACACTCCGGATAATGATGCCCTGGCGCAGCAGGTACAGCAAAAGCTTTCCACCGAGCCGTCGCTGAAAGAGGTGCAGGTAGAAGCCAAGAAAGGCGTGGTCACTCTGAGCGGGACAGTGGCTTCCAAAGCCGACCGCAAACATGCCGAAGAGCTGACCAAGTCAGTTCCGGGTGTGAAGAAAGTGCACGCCAAACTGAAGGTAAATTCGAAGATGGCGCCGACCACTTCGGGAGCAGCAGAAGCTCCGGCGCCGAGCGCAGCGGGAAGCGAAGCGGGCAACACCGAAGCTCAGGCCGGTGTCCAGCAGGGAAACCAGGAACCGGGGAGCATGAGTAGCACCACTGAACCGCCCAACGCCCAACAAGGCACGGAGAACCGCTCCGCCGAAGCCGGGGCAGGCTCGCAGACCCAGCAGAGTCCTGGAACGGCCCAGACTCAGCCCGGTCAGACGCAGCCCGGCATGACGCAGCAGGGCGTTGAAACCCAGAACCAGCAGGGCAATAATCAGGCTGAACCTGGCCAGACGCAGCCCGGCATGCAAACTCCGAACGCGGAAAGCAACAATCAGATGGGCACGACGCAGAACGCGACCCAGATCCAATCTGAGATCCAGAATGCTCTGCAACAGCAGGGCACGCTTTCCGGAAGCAACATTCAGGTTAATGTCACCGACACCAACGTTGAGCTGACAGGCACCGTGGCCACGCCCGACCAGAAGCAAACGGCGGAGCGCATAGCGGGTTCCTACGCCGGCAACAAGCGGGTAGTAAACCACATCACGGTGAGTTCGCTGAGCGAGCAGACGGGCGGGGAAAACCCGGGCACGCCGGCCACGACCCAGCCGCAAACCATGCCGGGACAGGGCAATGTAAATCCGCAAACCCCGCCGCGGCAGACGCCCCCGCCGCAGCAGCAAAAGCCGCCAATGTCGGAGACGCCTCCCCAACCGCAACGGTAAGTTCGTTTGAGGTCAAAAAAAGGCGGCCCAAGAGGGGCCGCCTTTCCTTTTCCCCGCCCGGCTCTTCTATCCGAGGAGGCGGGCGGCGTCTTTGGCGTAGTAGGTGAGAATAATGTCGGCGCCGGCGCGGCGGATGCAAGTGAGTGATTCCATCATGACGCGCTCGCGATCAATCCAGTTGTTGCGGGCGGCGGCCTCGATCATGGCGTACTCGCCGGAAACCTGATAGGCCGCCAGTGGCACCTCGAAGCGGGCGCGGGCGGCGGCGAGGACATCGAGATAAGGCAGGGCGGGCTTGACCATGACCATATCCGCGCCTTCCTCCAGGTCGAGCTCGATTTCGCGCATGGCTTCGCGCAGGTTGGCGGGGTCCATCTGGTAACTGCGGCGGTCGCCAAACTGGGGCGTGGAGTCGGCGGCCTCGCGGAACGGACCATAGAATCCGGAAGCGAACTTGGCGGCGTAAGAAAGAATGGGGGCATTGATGAGGCCGGCTTCATCGAGAGCCTTGCGGATGGCGGCAACGCGACCGTCCATCATGTCGGAGGGAGCGACAATGTCCACACCGGCGCGCACCAGGGAAATAGAGGTGCGGGCGAGGAGCTCGAGGGTAGCGTCGTTGACTATCTCGTAATCGGTGCTGGGCCGAGTGGCGGTAGCTTGCGCCTTATCCTTGGCCTTTACTGTAACGACTCTGCCCGCGGCGGCGCCCAGCGATTGCGGCATACCCGACTGCTTCACGATTCCGCAGTGGCCGTGCGACATGTACTCGCACAGGCAGACATCGCCTAGGATGATGAGCTCAGGAAGCTCACGCTTAATGGCGCGAGAGGCCTGCTGCACGATGCCGTCGTCGGCCCAGGCGCCCGTAGCCGCCTCATCCTTCTTTTTCGGCAAGCCAAAGAGAATGATGGCCGGCACGCCAAGAGATTTGGCTTCCCGCGCCTCTTTCACCGCTTCGTCCACCGACAGATTGCACACGCCGGGCATGGAGCGCACTTCCTTGCGCACACCCTCGCCGGGGCAGACAAACATGGGGTAAACAAAGCTTTCCGGGGTGAGCCGGGTCTCGCGCACCATAGAGCGCAGGGGCTCGGTGCGGCGCAGACGGCGCATGCGGGTGACAGGGAATGCCATGGGGAAATCTTAGCACCCCAGTAAACATGCGGGTGTGACGCAAATCACAAGATATGTATGATCTTTGATTGACAAATGAAAACCGACCAGACGGGCTAACGTCGCCGGAGCCGGGCTTGAATTCGTCAATCTTCAATCCACCCTCAATTCCTCTCCGTTTCTCCCGAGTGGGTTACGATGACAGCATGGCGGAGGGGCTAAAACACAGCAGCGCGCGGGTTTTGGAGTTTGAGGGTGTGCGGGAGCTGCTGCTGGGGTATGCCTCCTCACCGCTAGGCCAAGGGCGGATTGCGGCGCTGGCGCCTTCCTCTGACCGGGCCTATATCGAGCGCCAGCAGAAGATGACGGAAGAAGTCCGCGAATTCCGGCGGGTGGGTGGAGGTTTCGATTTCTCCGGACTAAGCGAGCCCAGCCCGCTGGTGCAGAAAGCGCGCATTGAAGGCGCTGCGCTGGAGGCAGGCGAGCTGCGGGAGATCATTGCCGTGGTTGACCGGGCAGCTGAGTGGCGGGAGATCGCACAGCAGCCGCCGGCAATGAAAGTTGTGACGCGGGCGCCCTCCCCGGCGAGCCCAGCCGAGGACGGCTGGGCCCACGCAAGTTCGGTTTGGCCCACGATCGCTGAGCTTTCCGGCAGCATCGTGGACTTCACCGAGCTGCTGCGCTTTTTCCGCAACAAGATCCTGCCCGACGGCACCCTGGATGACCGGGCTTCAACGCAGCTGGCGGCAATCCGCCGCGAAATTGAAAAACAGAAGCGGCTGATCCATGACTCCCTGCACGGCTACCTACGGCGCCTTTCCGAGGGCGGCGTAGTGCAGGAAGAGCTGGTTACCATTCGCGGCGAGCGCTTCGTGATTCCGGTGAAGAGCGAGCAGAAGCGGCGGGTGAACGGGGTGGTGCACGGCGTGAGTTCCAGCGGGCAGACGGTTTTCGTGGAACCGCTGGAGACCATCGAGCAGAACAACGAGCTGGTGCGGCTGCTGGAAGATGAGCAGGCGGAGATCCGCCGCATCCTGCTGGAGATGACCCGGCGGGTGGGCGTGCAAGCCGAGTCCATTCTGCTGGGCTGCGAGATTCTGGGCGAGTTGGAGCTGCAGTTCGCTAAGGCGCGGCTGGCGCAGGATTATGAGTGTGTAGCGGTGCAGCTGTGTGGGGACGGGCGCCCTCGCCCATCCCTGGCGAGCGAAGCTCGCCTGCTGTTGCACAATGCCCGCCACCCCCTGCTGGAGCGGGCCCTTAAGGCCAAGCGCGCGCGGGTGGTGCCCATCAGCGCGGAACTGAGAGGCGGGCTACGCCCGCCCGGACAGCCGGGGGCGGCTGTCCCTACACAGCTGATCATTACAGGGCCAAATACCGGCGGGAAGACGGTAGCGATCAAAACCATCGGGCTGCTGGTGCTGATGGCGCAGGCGGGGATGCCGGTACCCGCAGAGCGGGCGGAGCTGCCGGTATTTGACGCAGTGCTGGCCGACATTGGCGACTACCAATCCATTGAACAGAACCTTTCGACCTTTTCCGCGCATGTCACCAACATTGACTTCATCTCGCGCACCGCAACGGCGGACTCGCTGGTTCTGCTGGACGAACTGGGGTCGGCAACGGATCCGGAAGAAGGGGCGGCGCTGGCGGTGGCCATCGCGGATCACTTCCGGCGTCTGGGCGCATTGACGGTCATCTCCACACACCACACTGCGCTCAAGGTATACGCGGCCAACACACCGGGTGTGCTCAACGCGGCGGTGGGCTTCGACGAACGCACGCTGCAGCCTACGTACGAGCTGAAGGTTGGAGTACCAGGAGCGTCGGCGGGAATCAATATCGCGCAGCGGTTGGGGCTCAATCCTACGATCATTGAGGGGGCGCGGACACGGCTGGGCACGCAGGCGCAGGACGTTGGGCGGTTTCTGGACGGGCTACATGCGGAATTGCGCGAAGCGGAAGGCGAGCGCCTGAAACTGCAGTCGCGGGAGCAGGAGCTGGCGCGGGAGCGGGCGCGCCTGGAAGCCGAGGGCATGCGCGAGCAGCGCGCCAAGGTGCGCGAGATGGAGAAGAAGCTGGAGAGCGTGCTCCGCGACTTCGAGTACCAGGCGAGGGAGATGGTGGCGGCGGTGCAGGAGCGTGCGGCGGCGCTAAAGCTTTCGAAAGATGCGGAGCGGCGGATTGCCCGTTTGCGGCGGGAATTCAAAGAGCAGTTTGACTCGGCGGTGGTGGCACATCACACCGGCGCCGATGTAGGCGATCCGCACGCGCGTCCCCAGGAGGTGCAGCACGTGGCCGAGGGGGATACGGTAAAGCTGAAGTCTTTGGGGCGGACGGCGGTGGTCAAGCGCAAGCTGGAGGGCGGCGGCTACGAGGTGGAAATCGGCACTATGAAGATGCGGGTGCCGCAGGACGACATTGCGCAAGTGCTGGTGCGGGCGGCGGACAACCCAGTGGCGGCGGCGCGCGCCCGAGGCATCTCGGTCAAGCTGGAGAAGGAAGATTTGAACGCGCCATCGGAAATCAACGTGATCGGGCAGACTGTGGACCAGGCCACCAGCGCGGTAGAAAAGTTCATTGATCGGGCATTTCTGGCGGGGCTGCAGCGGGTACGCGTAGTGCATGGCAGCGGCATGGGGATTCTGCGGAAGTCACTACGACAAATGCTGCAGAAACATCCGCAGGTGGCGTCGGTGATGGAGCCGCCGCAGAACGAGGGCGGCGGGGGAGCCACAGTTGTGGAACTGAAGGTGTGATTTGCCTTGAAGCGCAAGCTCCCTCGGCTCGCCGGGGATGACAACAGGAGATTGATTGCCGGACACCTCGGCGCGATTGACAAGAGCAACGGCAAGGGTCAGGATTACGCGAATTTGAAAGCGCAAGTATGCAGGTTGGCGCGGTTATCTCGCACTATCGCATTCGCAGCAAGCTGGGGCAGGGCGGCATGGGAGTGGTCTATGCCGCCGAGGACACGCGCCTGGGCCGCGAGGTGGCGCTCAAGTTCCTGCCGGAAAACCAGCGGGATGCGCAGGCACGGGAGCGCCTGCAGCGTGAGGCGCGAGCCGCCTCCGCCCTCAACCATCCCAATATCTGCACTATCTACGATGTAGGCGAGCACGAAGGCGAGTATTTCATCGCCATGGAACTGCTGCGCGGGGAGACGCTGCAGCAGCGGCTGTGGCGAGGGCCTCTCCCCGCGGAGATGGCCCTGGAACTCGGCATCCAGCTGAGTGACGCCCTGCAGGCGGCGCACAGCAAGGGCATTCTGCACCGTGACCTGAAGCCTTCGAATATTTTTCTCAGCGAGCATGGACAAGCCAAGCTGCTGGATTTCGGGCTGGCGCGAAGCTTAAGCCCAGCCCCGGCCATGAGCGCATTGGACCGTACCGCCAGTCTGGGCGATCCGAACCTGACCAGTCCGGGGACAGCGCTGGGCACAGTGGCGTACATGTCGCCGGAGCAGGCGCGCGGGGAGGAACTGGACCCTCGCTCGGACCTGTTCTCGCTGGGCGCAGTGCTGTACGAAATGGTAACCGGGCAGGGACCGTTCGCGGGAGCCAGCACCGCGCTCATTTTTGATGCGATTCTGAACCGCGACCCGGTTCCCGTCTCACGAGTGAACACGAAGCTGCCGGCGGAGCTGGACCGTATCCTCAGCAAGGCTCTCGAGCGCGACCGGGATTTACGCTACCAGTCGTCGGCTGAATTGCGCTCCGATCTGAAACGGCTGAAGCGGGACAGCGAATCGGGCAAGAGCGCGGGCTTGGCGGTTATTCCGGCTAAGCGACGCTTCCTGCGGCGGTGGCTGCTGGCGGGAACGGCGGCCCTGCTGCTGGCCGGAGCGGTGGCGGTGGTGCTGTTTTATAAAACCCCACCCCGCTCTATCTCCAGCAACGAATGGCAGCAACTCACGTTCTTGACGGATTCGGCTGTTTATCCCGCGCTTTCTCCCGATGGGCGCATGCTGGCCTTCATTCGCGGCAACGATCCGTTTCTTTCCACTGGCGATGTTTACATCAAACTGCTGCCCGACGGGGAGCCAGTGCAGCTAACGCATGATGGCAAATTGAAGCTGAGCCCGGTTTTCTCGCCCGACGGCAGCCGCATCGCATACGGCACGGTGGATCCCTGGGATACCTGGGTGGTGCCCGTGCTCGGCGGCGCGCCTCACCTCATGCTCCCCAACTCCTCCTCGCTGACCTGGATTGCGGGAGGGAAACGGCTGCTCTTTTCCGAGATCAAGGAGGGGCTCCACATGGCGGTGGTTACCAGCGACGAAGCGCGTGGCCATAGCCGTGACGTCTATGTTCCGCCGGGTGACCGCAGCATGGCCCACCATTCCTACCTTTCTCCCGATGGGGGCTGGGTGTTGATCGTGGAAATGGACCAACTGGCCGACATGCTGCCCTGCCGGGTGGTGCCCTTCGCGGGCGGGGCAGCCAAGCCAGTGGGGCCACCCGGAGGCCAATGCATAGCGGGAGCTTGGTCACCGGACGGCAAGTGGGTGTACGTCAATTCCGACAAAGAAGGTAAGTTCCATATCTGGCGACAACGTTTTCCCGATGGCGAACCAGAGCAGGTCACTTCCGGTCCGACTGAGGAGGAAGGGATTGATATGGCGGCGGACGGCAAATCGCTGCTGACCTCAGTGGGCATCGAGGACTCCACCGTCTGGGTGCATGATCAAGGCGGTGACCGCCAGATTTCTTCCGAGGGAAGTGCGGGCGCGCCGCATTTTTCGGCTGACGGCCGGCTGCTTTATTACCTCATGCAGGCGGGCCAGGGAAAGGGGCCGGAACTATGGAAGGCGGACCTGGCCAGCGGACAAAGCGAACGTATGCTGCAGGGCTACTCCATGCAGCAGTATTCAATTTCGCCCGATGGCAAGTGGATCGCCTTTCCCCAACCGGACGACAAGGGCCATTCGCATATCTGGGTTGCGGCTACAAACCATCGCTCCTCTCCCAGGCAGATTACCCATGGCACCGAGGAAGATTCCGTGTCGTTTCTGCCCAACGATGACTTGATCGTCCGGGTTTCGGAAGGACCATCCAACTTTCTCTACCGTATGAAGCTGGACGGCACGGAGCAGAAGAAGATTACAGAGGCAAAAGTGTTCGACCTGGCCGAGGTGTCGCCCGACGGCCGCTGGGCAGTGGCAGCGGCCCTCGGGCCCGACGAGGAGCATCCTTACGCAATCGTGGCCTTTCCCGTGGAATCGGGCGCGCCCGTTACCATCTGTATTGCTTTATGCAGGCCGCGCTGGGACGCTCAAGGCAAAGTGCTGTTCGTGGGATTTGCGCAGCAGGCGGAACAAGTCAACTACGGGCTGCCCGTGCACGCAGGTTTGGGACTTCCGGCTCTGCCTGCTGGCGGGCTGAGCGGCGGTACCGATGCTTCTCAAATCAAGGGGGTCACGATTGTGCACCAGCGCGTCTCATCAGCGCTGAACAGTTCGGTCTACGCCTTCGTCCGCAGCACCACCCGGCGCAATATCTACCGCATTCCACTGCAGTAGACCACTCAGCGCTGGATATTGAGATTGGAGACCTCGGCCTCATAGCCCTCGTCGCGCAGGGTTTGCGTGGCCGCGGAACGAAGCGCCTGCTGGTCCGCGTCCTTGGGCAGGGAGCAGTGGCGGCGGATCACCTCTTCGCCGCTGACAATGCGGACCAGCCAGTTGGATTTGCCGGGGTCCCAGGAAAGTTCAACACGATCAGCACGCATGGTGGCCTCCGAAACGCAAGGTCCCTCGACTCGCCTTCGCCTCGCAAGCTCGGCTCAGGCTCCCTCGGGATGACAGCACAAAAATTCTGCCTCTAAGAAACCATCTACTCTTCCACTTCCACCACTTCGCCGCGCTCGGCCTTGGCCTGGGTGATGATCTTCTCCTGCAGGGCCAGGGGAACGATATCGTAGTGCGACATTTCCATGTTGAAGCTGCCGCGACCCTGGGTCATGGAGGTCAGGTCGGCGCCGTAGGTCAGCATCTCCGCCATGGGCACCTGAGCTTTGACGATGGTCTTGCCGCCCTTGTTGTCCATGCCCTGGATGCGGCCCCGGCGCCCGTTGAGGTCGCCCATGATGGAGCCGGCAAACTCGTCGGGAACAGTGATTTCCACCGACATGATGGGCTCAAGCAGTGTGGGCTTGGCCTGCTCCATGGCCTTCTTGAAGGCGATACGCCCTGCCATTTTGAAGGAGAGTTCGTTGGAGTCCACGTCGTGGTAGGAACCGTCGTAGAGGATGACCCTGAAATCCACCACCGGATAGCCGGCCAGGTAACCGCGCTGGGCGGCTTCAATAATGCCCTTCTCCACCGCGGGAATGAAGTTCCTGGGAATGGAGCCGCCAAAAATGTCGTTGACGAACTCGAAATTGCCGCCGCGGGGCAGCGGCTCCATCTTGATTTTGCAGTCGCCGTACTGCCCATGGCCGCCGGTCTGCTTCTTGTGACGGCCCTGCACGTCGGCTTTGCCGCGGATAGTCTCGCGGTAAGGTACCTTGGGTGCCTTGAGGTTGACTTCGGTGTGGTAGCGCTTCTTCAATTTTGAAACGATGACTTCAATGTGCTGCTGGCCGGTGCCGGCAATGAGGAATTCCTTGGTCTGCTCGTCGCGGAAAAAGCGCAGCATGGCGTCTTCTTCCATGACCTTATGGATGCCGTTGGAAAGCTTGTCTTCGTCCGCGCGGGTCTTGGGCTCGATGGCGAAAGTGATGGCGGGCTCGGGCAGGACAACTCTCGGATACTGAATGGGTGCGGACTTGTCGCCCAAGGTGTCGCCGGTGAGAGTGTCTTTGAGCTTGGCGACAGAACCAATATCACCGGCGTGCAGCTCGTTTACCGGCACCGCGGTCTTGCCCTGCATGATGGAGATGTGGGCCAGCTTCTCCGAGCTGTTACGGGTGAAGTTCTGCAGGGTGGCATCGTTCTTCAACACTCCGGAGAAAACCTTGTAATAAGAAATCCGCCCGGCGAAGGGATCGGAAACGGTTTTGAAGACGAACAAGGAGGCGGGCTCGGAATCGGCAACCTTGCGCGACGGCGGCTCTCCGTTATTGGGAGCAGGCGCGCCCTTCACCGGCTCACGCTCGGTGGGCGCAGGCGTGTAATCGCCCAGGAAATCCATCAGCTTGTCGGTACCGATATTCCCCAGGCCGGAGGCGAAGAGCACGGGAAAGATGCGATCTTCGCGGATGGCCTCGTGCAGCGCGGGGATAAGGTGCTCTTCGGGAATGGTGCCCTTGTCAAAGAACTCTTCCATCAGGGCGTCGTTACCTTCGGCAATCATTTCCACCAGCTTTTCGTGGCCTTCCTGGGCGGCGCCAGCGAGGT
>Ga0134126_10004425_pt1 | contig 17576 bp, 15 predicted proteins | sample KB31752_FD_96881 | JGI IMG/M metagenome (GOLD analysis project Ga0134126, IMG submission 96881) | Terrestrial soil microbial communities with excess Nitrogen fertilizer from Kellogg Biological Station, Michigan, USA - KB3-175-2 | ecosystem: Environmental > Terrestrial > Soil > Unclassified ...
CTGCCGCACCTTTTGTTACGGGCACGATTGCGCTGATGTGGTCGATGTTTCCCCAGGCGACCGCGGCCCAGGTGAAGTTCGCAATTACTGGTTCGCGCGTTATGGGGCTGGCTAGCGTCGTCCCACCCTTGCTGAATGCATGGAGCTCATACCAAGCCCTGGCGGCAACTCATACGCGAGGACGAGGGTGATGAAAAAGAAAGCGGCAAAGATCACGATTACGGAAAAGCATGAGCGTCAGCCTTATCGCATGCGTCTGCCTGGATTCGTTAGTGATGAGGACATTGGCCTGGGCGATTTGCTCAAGCGTGTTACCTACGCAGTTGGAATAAAACCCTGTGGCGGCTGCGAGCGTCGTGCGGCCGCGCTAAATCGCCGGATGGTTTTCTCCGGCAAACGCTAGTACTCGATAAAGATCGGCCTTTATCCCGAAAGGAGAAGAGTTTCATGGAACAAGTTGACTTGAATGAACAAAGTACAAACCAACCTGGTGTTGTTAATGTCGGACCAGTAATTTCGCCTGTGGACAACCCCAATCCTCGAACGTCGGTGCATGCTGCGGTGAGTCCCGCGACCTGCGCCAGCTGTGGAACCGAGGCCAACTCAAATGGAAACGGTACGACCAGCCCTTCCTACGTCTTTGCAATTGGCCGAATCGAGATGCGTTTTCCGACCCTGGCAATCGAGAAAGAATTTGCCCAAGCCACCGGGCGGGCTGACACCAAAGGGCTTACCGACCGGGCGGCGGCCCACGCGGTTCTCGCCGAACGTTCGAATCGCTATATCGCGCGTCAGGTCTGTTGGGTGCTAACGATCGAGGGTCTTGAGACTTACATCCTGGTGCCGCGTGATCCGGCGGACTACGACCAACTACTGGAAGCAGTACGCCCCGCACCCAGCCCGCTCGATCTTGATGTCGTCGTTGGCTTGCGGGGGCCAATAGCTCCCCCGGAGATGTGCAACGGCCTCATGGTGCCGATTGTCGTGTTCGACCAGATATATTCTTTCGATCGCGACGCGCTCATCAAGGCCATTCCCCGGCCCGCGAAAACTACAGCGAAAGAGTTTGCGCCGGCAGCCGAGGAATTATTTGATCGCATCATGCTGGCAGCCGATAACGCCGGTTCAGCGGACGAGCATCGCGCCTTGAATTATCTGGCCGTCCGCTATCCCGCTGTTTACGCCACCGTTGCCGATGCCTTCGGCCGCAACGCTTCGTTGACGGGCGTGGAGGTGCAGCCTTCGCCGTTGAGCAGCACTCGCAATGTCGTAGACGTAATTTTCTCGTTCACTAACCGCAACACTGACGTCGTAGAGAAATTCTTTACTCGTGTCGACGTTACCGAGGAATTTCCTTTTCTGGTTACGAAGATGTCGCCGTATTTTGATCGCTGAGGTCTAGATTGTTTGGTCACCAGAGCCTGAAAGGAGGTTCGGAAAATGAGTTTGCCGGGATTCATAGGAGAGGCTTCACTTTACAAGACAGCCGCGTACTATCAGCGCGCCGGCGCGGGCTTTGTTGGCAGTGCCGGTGTAGTTCCGGCCGTGTGCAGCCAGGACTATTGCGGGCCATGCCTAAATGGATATCAGACATGTTGCATAGAAGGGGGATACCCACACAAGTTCCCCTGCGATGACTGTCCGACGACGTGTGGGCCGTGCTCGCCTGGAACGTGTAACACGCAGACTTGTACGCGTGGACCAGGTTCGCGAACCTGCACCGACTGTCACGGAACAAAGACCGTTAAAAGCTGCTGAGCTGAAATCGCTTTGGTTGTTTAGTGCAGATAAGGTGCAAGACCACCGCGACCCAATTTTGGAGTGCGACGATCTGCCGCCCCTTTTTCTCAGCGGCGGCTCGACGCCGCGTTCTTTGCGACGAATGAGTTCACCCTGGGGTGCGACAGGTCGCAGCCGACCAAAGCGTTGACGGGTCAGCGCACTCCAAAATAGAAGTGGATACCATCTAAAAGGAGCTCACAAAATGAACATGCCAGGATTCTCCGCGGATGCCTCGCTCTACGGCCTTAGCGGGCTACACCCAATGGCTGGACAGGCTATTCGATCCGGGGATTCGAAAAGCCAGGTCTACCCAGCAAGACTAAAGAACGAGGATGAGGGTGTGGATTGCGATTCCTGCATCGGCGCTCAGTGCGTGGAGTTGCACTGCCTCGAGAGATCGTCAGGAGTTTTTGACCCCGGTGGCGACGGCCCCGGCGGCGGTGGCGGTGGCGGAGGTGGGGGCGGCAATGAAGAGCCGTGCCTGAATTCGCATGTGTGCTCGGCGTGTGTCCCAACTGGGCCGAGCATCTTTTCACCGGGCCGTCAGTTCTGCACAGACTCTTTCTGTTCCCTGAGCTTTGGCGGAAAGTGTGTCTGCCAGGTGTTCAAGGGGTTCCGGAATTGCCAGGTGCCGCGGCCAGTTTTGACGAGCCGGTTTAGATACGGCTACGGCACTAGCCGCGATCCAGCTCTCTTTACGTTCTGAGCTGGCGCACCCCATCAAAGGTGGTGGCGCGCTGGGCTCACACGGTTTTGTTTTGCGCAGATGCATGTCATTGAAGAGGCGTCGTCCTCTTGTTTGCGACTAGCATCATTCTTAACTTGATATTTCATATGGCAAGGAGACTTGAAATGAACCTACCGGGATTCACGGCCGACGCCTCACTTCGCCAAGCGGGCACTCATTATGGCGAGCTGGGCGGTATGCCGAGTTCACACGCAAATGCTGTTATTCCTGCAATCCCATTCTGCGGGAACTGCGATTACATTCTTGACAACTGCGAACGGAACGGCTGGCGTCCGCGCGCATTATGTACGATGTGTGCGACTGGCAACTGCTTTAGGGGAGTAGAAAGGCCGCCACAGCTGCTCGACCCGTTTGGTCACCATCCAGGCGGATTTTAGCGAGCGTACTCGCGCCTTAGCGGGCGTTTATCTGTACAAATGTTTCGCGGATGCTTGGGAGTCCTTAGGGGCCGCTGATCGTCGTGGTGGTGGGCAAGACTTGTACTGCGAACCTAAAAGAAGTGTTGCCGGCCTCATATTAAAAAGTTAATTGGTTGAAGTTTGGAGGTAGATGAAATGAATATGCCAGGATTTAGCGCCGAAGCTTCACTCTTTGGTATCAACACCAGATACCTGGGCGAGAATTACCATCGAATCGAAGGCAACGTATATCCTGCCAATTATCTGGACCAAAACTGTTTGCGGAACTGTAAGCAAGATTGCGGCGCAGTGTGTGCTGGAACGGCTGGCTCCGGCAAAAGCAGCTGCATCCATGAGTGTGCACACGACAATGCACAGTGCAACTCATCCTGTTTGCGACCGGGGAATCCTCCTGGTGGATCGACCTCACCAGACACTTGCACAACGCAGGACAACCGGCGGTGCTTCCTTTTCGGTCTCTCGTTCCTTCCGGTACCTCCTGGCACGTTTGGCGCCGTGTGCTCTGGCGGTTGCACCAGAACCTGTTGTCACACGTCTGGAGATCAAAGACTCTGTGGCGTTTCAAGCGTACCGTGTGGCTGATTGCCAAATCATTCAACGTCGGTTCGTTTTTGACGAGGTGCTAGAGAGAATTGGAAAGTATTCGGCGGTTCTCATCGCTGGTCGATGGGCACGAACGGAAGATCGCGTCCGCCGATGTATTCGGCGCGAGGGCGGATGAGTTTGTTGTCGGCGTACTGCTCGAGGATATGGCCGGTCCAACCTGAAATTCGACTGACGGCAAAGATGGGTGTGTAGAGGTCGAGTGGGATTCCCATCATGTAGTAAGTCGAGGCTGAGAAGAAGTCCACGTTTGGAAACAGGCCCTTCTCTTTCATCATCACTTCTTCGACTTTGCGGGACATCTCATACCACTTGGTATCGCCGGCAGCTTCACCAACCTCCTTGGAAAACCTCCGCAGGTGAGTGGCGCGCGGATCTTCTGTTTTGTAAACCGCGTGGCCGAAGCCCATCATCTTACGTTTCTCAGCCAGGGCCTTCTTCACATAGGGCTCAACATTCTCCAGCGAGCCAATCTCCAACAAGGTTTTCATCACGTTGGTGTTGGCGCCACCATGAAGTGGTCCTGACAGGGCGCCGATGGCCGCGGTCACTGCTGCATACATGTCCGCGAGTGTTCCGGCGACAACGCGAGCGGTAAAGGTTGAGGCATTCAGCTCATGATCAGCGTGCAGAGTCAGACAAACGTCAAAGATGCGCGCGTCCCGTTCGGAGGGTTTCTCACCGCGAAGCTGATAAAGGAAACTGGACGCGATATTCAAAGAAGGATCCGGCTCAACGAGTTCCAGCCCGCGACGAAGGCGATCAGACGCGGCCACGATCGTGGGAAACTGTGCAGTAAGCCGGATAGCCGTCTTAAGGCTCGTTTCGCGAGAAATATCGCGTGCGTTCGCATCGAAGAATTCCAGTGCGGAGATGGCGGTGCGCAGGACATTGATCGGATCAGCTTCCCGCGGGAATTGTTTCATCAAAGCGATCAGCTGCGCGGGGATTTGGTAAGACGCTCTAAACGATTGCTCTAACTCGGAAAGCTCGGCGCGATTCGGCAGACGTTTGTTCCAAAGCAGGAAGATCACTTCCTCGAAGCTGGCATGCTGGGCCAGATCGTGGATGTTGTAACCCTGGTAAATGAGTTCGCCTTTTTCTCCGTTGACATCGGAGATTGACGACGTGGCTGCCGCCACTCCTCTGAGTCCTGCTGAACTGGCCGCTGACGGGTTTGCTGTATTAGTCATGAAGTTTTTTGTAGTGAACCGAAGATAACAAACCGAAACCACGTGTGACAAGTTGAACGCTAAATCGGCTCAAGTGCTTTGCTGGGACCGCGGGCCTCCCGCCCGCAATGAGCGCGAAGCGCGAAAAGATTTGCAAGTCAGTTCTGAAAAGACTGCGTGCCTTCGGCACGTTTGCGGGCGGGCGCCCGCGGTCCCAGCAAATCACTTCTCAATAGGAACGGTGACGGCGTCGCCGCGCCGCGCCTTTAGAAGGTTTGCCGCAGAATCGTTAGCGGCCGCGATCTCGAGAAATCCAGCGCTGCCCCAAATTCCAAACAGCTTGCTCTTGCCGGCAGCTTCTTCCGCAAAGTAATTGCGGAACGACTTCACCGATTTCCCTTTGAGCCGGAGCCTCGCACCGGCCCCAATCATTTTCGCAGTCAAATCATTCTGCGTAATGTTTGTGACGCAGTTTCCGAAACGATCGATGTGGATTATTCGCGCCAGCAGGTTGCCGTCGCGAGATGTTGTCGGACGTAACGACGGAAGACGAACGACATCAGAAATCGAGACGCCCAACCGATCAGGTTTGACGCCGGTCGACAGCGCTGCTGCCACCGGTGCAAAGACATCGCGACCATGGAAGGTTGCGCTAACCGGTTGTCGAAAATATTCTTCTCTGGTCAGATGAAACATTTCGGCTGAAATGCCCAGGCTCTCTTGCCTCTCGCAAACATAACTAAAAGTCCCGTTGTCAGGACCAACGAAAAACTGCTCTCGCAACCTAATCAATATCGGCCGGCGAGCAGAGCCTACTCCTGGATCAACCACTGCAACATGAATCGTACCGGACGGAAAAGACGAGCAAGCGGCAAGCAGCGAGAAGGCCGCAGCCTCAATGTCTCCGGGAGCGATATCGTGAGTGATGTCTACGATCCTGGCGGTGGGGTTAGTGGTGAGAATTACGCCCTTGACTGCCGCGACGAAATAGTCCGAGGCGCCAAAGTCAGTCAGTAGGGTGATGATGGGAGTAGCGGAGTGCGGCGACGCGGAAACACGAAGAAGAGGCGCCTTCTCATCCGGTCGCGTCAGCTTCGTGTCTCCGCGTTTGGCTTTCACTTAAGGCCCTTAATGGCACTTAATGGCACTTGGCACTGGGCCCTCAGTCAGCACCTTGGTGGTTTTAGTCAACACGCGCTTCAGTAGCGGTGCGAATCTTCATCTGCTGACCACGAGTAAGACGAATATCCTGTCCACGCTTCGTGAAAACAGAGCCGGCGCCGATGCCGCCACCAATCGCTGCGCCAATCGCCGCGCCCTGGCCGCCGCCGACCACAGCTCCAATGATCGCGCCGATGCCGGTTGATGCGCCGACCCTGGAAATATCGTCCTTGGTTGAACTTCTTCCCTTCACTCCACCTTCGGAATCAACCGTGCCGGCTTCATCCCGATTTCCCATGTCGATAAGTTCAACTACATCGGCCTTGAGCGCGGTCGTGCGACCGTCCGGAAGGTGGATGGTTTCAAACTCGAGCTGGAGTTCCGACCTTCCCTTCACTTTTCCGGCGCGCTTAACCTGGGTCACGCGACCATCAACCATCGCTCCCGCAAATTCGCGTGGCTCGATAACGCGGGCCTGGAAGCGATCGCCGCGCTGGCTGGCGTCCGTCGACATGCCCGTCTCCAACTCAACCAGCAGAATGGAATCACGCGGAATAAAGAGCGGACCATTCGTTACCCCATTGGTTGGCCCACTCGTCGGCACAGTGTTGACTTGCCCGGAAGTACCGGGCTCGCTTGGAGTATTGTTGTCCTGGGGATTAGCTGGATTGGCCGGAGTGGAATCGGCTGGGCCACGGCGGGTGAGTCCCGCCGGTATGTTCGATTCAAAGGGCCGGCGATCGTAGCCGGCGTTGTAGCCTGTTTCAAATCCTTGCTGGTAGCCGTCGCGATAGTCTTCAACCGTGCCCCAGGCTTCGTTGAAAGAGCGGTCGCCGCGTTGATAGTCCTCATTACTGCGAAAATCACGGGCGGCATTCTCGGCGACGTCTCTCGAGCCGGCGCTGAAACCGTCTGAATAACCGGTGCGGTACCCGCGTTCCAATGCGGTGGCCTGGCCCGCCTGGGCCGAAGCCGCGTGGGAAACGGGGGTTATCATTTCCGCCGCTCCAGACATCATTAGTGCAATCAAAACTACCAGGGGAATTCTAAAATATTTCATGTTGCTGTTCCTTCCAGAGCTTTTACGGCGTCGAACTGCCGTATGTGTCTTGGGAGAGGTGCCTCGTACAATCGCGCCCGCTATTGTAGCGCAAACTATCATTTTGCGGACTGCAAGTTTGACTGTCTGCGGATGCAGTTTAGAGTTCAAACTTTAGTTTGTGCTTTCGATTCCCAACGAAACCCCAGCCTAAAGGCTGAACTCTGAACTGCTTGCCCCAAACTGCATCAGGACGTCAGTCTGCGTTACCTTGCCTTGACCGTCTCTATGGTGCGTCCTAGACTCAAATCGCACGAACACTGAAGAGATTTGCTTCGTGCAAAACTGACTTGGCCCTCAGATGCTTGTTTTGACTTACTGGTTGGCGAGGGCACAGAGGCGAATGGCAGAAACTCGTAAAGTTTATCTCGATCACAGTGCGACGACACCGGCAGACCGCCGGGTTGTTGAGGCGATGTTGCCATATTTGACCGAGAAATTTGGTAACGCCTCCAGCGTTCACGGTTTTGGCCAGGAAGCGCGGGCGGCCGTCGACCGGGCGCGTCGTGAAGTGGCGGCGTTAATCGGGGCCCGGGCCAATGAGATTGTGTTTGTCTCTGGGGGCACCGAAGCGAATAACCTTGCCCTTCGCGGAATCACCGATGCCAGTCTCACCAGGAAGAACCTCTCAAATGGTAGCTCGACGAGCAAGGGCCATGTGATTACCTCCAGCATCGAGCATTCGTCCGTGCGTGGGATTTCAGACGAACTCGAAAAGCACGGCTGGGACATAACGCGTTTGCCTGCTTACGAAGAAGGCATCGTCCGCACGGAGGACGTCCGCGCGGCGCTACGGCCCGACACGGTCCTGATTTCAGTGATGCTTGCTAACAACGAAATCGGCACGCTGCAGCCGATCTCGGAAATTGGAGCACTGGTACGCGAGGAACGCGCCCAACGGATCAATGGGCGTCAGCTTTGGTTCCACTGTGATGCGGTTCAGGCAGCCGGACGAATTCCTCTGGACACGGAAACCCTGGGCTGTGATCTGTTGTCGCTATCGGCTCATAAAATTTATGCGCCGAAAGGGACAGGGGCGCTCTTCGTGCGACGGGGAGTGCGTCTGGTTCCGCAGAATGTCGGCGGCCATCAGGAGCGTGAGAAGCGAGCAGGCACTGAAGGTGTTCCGGGCATCGTGGCTTTTGGTATGGCGGCGAAACTTGCGCGTGAGGAGCTGGTGGAACGCTCAGAACACGATCGGCGACTGCGCGATCGTTTTGAAACGGGCGTGACCGAGCGCATTGAAGACATCGTTTTCAACGGAGACCGCGCGCAGCGTTTGCCGCATCTTTCAAACATTTCGTTCCGCTTCATCGAAGGCGAAGGACTGCTAATCAGCCTCGACCTTCAGGGCGTCGCAGTGTCGACCGGCTCAGCCTGTTCATCGGGGACACTCGAGCCGTCTCCCGTAATCCAGGCGCTCGGACGCAATGACGAACTTGCCCGCGGCGCAATACGCTTCAGTTTCGGAAAAGACAATACCGTCGAAGATGTCGACTACGTTCTCGAGGTTCTCGCGCGTGTCGTCGAGAAGCTGCGACAGCTTTCGCCGCTCAATAAGCTCTCGACGATGACTAAGACCGCCGAAGGTCTTCCATCGCGGTAGCAGATCCGCAATCACTCCAAACTTTGTACTCCAAAACCTTCAAAGATCACATCGAGAACCCACGGAACGCCGGCGAACTTCCGGACGCGAACGCTGTAAGCGAAGAGACGAATCCTGTCTGCGGCGATCGCCTGCGTCTTTCGTTACGTGTGCGTGAAGGTGTTATTGAAGCTGTGAACTTCCTGGCCTATGGCTGTCCGCCGACGCTTGTCTGTGGTTCGGTTTTGACGGAGCTGCTCACCGGAAAGACAGTTGAGGAAGCAAAGTTATTGAAGCGTGACGAGCTGATCGCCGCAGTGGGTGGCCTGCCCTCAAGGAAGCATCATGCTGCCGCGCTGGCAATCGAAACTCTTCGCTCAGCACTTGAAAACAAAAGCAGCGGGGGCAAGCCCACCTTCCCGACCCCGAGCTGATCCAAGCCCCGCGTTCAACCCCGCGTGAATGGCTTTCAAGGTTTAGCCTTCAAGCCAGGTTTGTAATCTCTCAGGTCAGGAAGGCGGGCTTGCCCCCGCTTCTTATCAACGATTCATAGGACGTCGACTCGATTGCGGAGTGGCGGTCGGCCTTTGGTGATATTCAGGACCGCAGTACTTCTTGGGCTCGGTGCCGAGCACGAAAGTTCTCGTTCGTATGACTGGACAAGTCTCCACCGCGATCAATCCCGTCGTCGGATCGATGTCGAGCGTGATCGTTCCCTCTAACCGCCCATCCTCACCGGTTCGCAGCTCTGAGCGCGGCGGCTTTCTCGGCGAGGGTCCGGGCAACGGCTCCAGAACAGGCGGTGGTAAAACTTGTTCCGGCAATGGCGTCACTTCTGTTTCCGGGGTCACTTCAGTCTCAGGTTCCGGCGATGTTGCACTCTGGGGCGAGGTACCGTTGATGAAGAGCTCGATTCGCTTCTCAGGATCTTCCGGTGCAGCTGGTCCGCCGGTCTTCGGATTGATTGCAACCTGCTCGATCCCCTCCGGCATCTGCCAGTCACCCTGCCACTCGGGATGTTCTCCCAGCGCCACGTCCATGAAATCGGTCCAGATTGGCAAAGCAGAATTTGCTCCGGTAAGGCCCAGCTGTGAGCCATCATCAAATCCAACCCAGACGACGCAAACGAGGTTGGGCGTGTAACCCGCAAACCAGCCATCGCGCGAAGTCCCGGTCTTGCCGGCGACGTTAGCCTTGAATCCGCGTGACCTCACCTTCGCTGCCGTGCCCCGGTTGACCACGTCCTTCATGAAGGAGGTCATAACGTAGGCAACATCGGGTCGCAGCATTTCATTCTTCTGCGGCGTCGGCGCGGCAATGGTCACGCCGCTGCCGGTGGTAATGCGGTTGATTGCGATCGGCGTGGTCCGTGTTCCCAACGTAGCAAAGCCGGTGTAGGCGGACGCTACTTGCAGAGGCGTTGCTTCGCTTGTACCCAACGCCATTGCCGGATAGGCACGAGCGGGTTTCGGCAGCCCGGCTTTTGCTGCCAGGCTCATGACGCGGCCAATTGTTACCTCCATCGCCACATCAACCGTTATCACATTGAGACTGTGGACCAGCCCGTCGCGCAGAGTTACAGGCGCGTGAGTGTAGGTGTCGCCAAAGTTGCCGGGCGAGTATTCCTGGTTGTCGTATGAAAATGTCTTCGGCTCATCAAGATAGGTCGTCGCCGGCGTGATGACTCGAGGGACCGGATCGTATGCCGTGTTGAGCGCGGTGGCGTAAACGAAAGGTTTGAACACTGAACCCGGTTGACGCATCGCGTCGGCGGCGCGATTGAGTTGGCTCTTGCCGTAATCGCGGCCGCCGACCATGGCCACAATTTCTCCAGTCTTCGCGTTCATCGCAATTAACGCCGCCTGCAATGTCCCAGGTTCGAAGCGTTTGGATTCCACTTTATCGAGCGCGGCCAGTTGTTTTGTAACAGCGGCATACGCGGCGCGTTGCAGATCGAGATCGACCGTCGTGTAAATGCGAAGATGATCTGCTGCTCCGGATCCGGCGACGATGTCTCCTAACTGGCTCTGAACGTAGTCAGCAAAATACGGCGCATCTGAGGCGTCAATCCGGCCTTTCGTCGCTGCCACTTGCAGCGGAACCTGTTTAGCCTTAGCGGCTTCCTCGCCTGAAATCTCGCCCGTTTCCGCCATGTTGTCCAAAACCTGATTGCGACGAGCAGTCGCGGTTTCCAGGTCATGGTAAGGGTTGTAACGGTTCGGACTACGAATTATTCCCGCCAGAAAAGCCGACTCCGGCAGCGTCAGCGTGGTTACGTCCTTGTTGAAGTAAGCATCGGCGGCTTCCCCGAAACCATTGATGGAAAAGCCCGCCTGCTGACCGAGGTAAACCTGATTGCAGTAGAGTTCAAAGATCTCTTGCTTGGAAAGGCGCGTTTCGAGGATCACCGACATGTAAGCTTCGGCAACTTTGCGCTTCAGCGTTTTCTCAGGTGACAGTAAAAGATTCTTGACCAACTGCTGCGTAATACTCGAACCACCCTGCCGGGCAATCGGGGAGCTCGGATCGGAATCGTAACGGCGAGCCAGTGCTCTCAAGATACCGCGAACGTTAACGCCGTAGTGTTCGAAGAACGCCCGGTCCTCGGTTGTGGTAATCGCCTTAACCAGATGCGGCGGTAGATCATTGAAACCCACCACTTTCCGCTTGGCGCGTTCGCGTCCCGTAACCGAACTGATTAGTTCGGGTTCAAGCAGAGCCCGATCCAGCCGGCTGTTGTTCTCTAGATCTGTCAGTGAGCTGATTGTCTTGCCCGAGCGTGCGAATTGAACTCGCACACTCTGAAATTGACGCACGCCGTCCACGGTAATGCTTTCGCTCGGCTCGACGTCAACGCTGCCATCACCAACCGAATACCGCCCGCGTGCTTTGTCTGCCTGCTGCGCCTTCTCAACATAACCCGCATTTTTGAGAAACCCGGTCAGCTGGTCCGGCGTGAGTGGTTGTCCCAGGCGAAGCTGTTTCGGCGCCGCATAGATGCCGGCAGATCGAGTAAAAACCTCGCCCTTCAGAAGGTTGTCGATACGCCCCGAGAAGATGGTCCAGTAGTAAACAAGGCACGCGATCACAACCGTCGCCACCACCACTAGCGGGATGACAACGATTGGACTGAACAGGCGACGAACCACGCGCCGTTTGAAGCTCACCGTGGGTCCAGCGTAGGCAACGATGCGGGATTTGGATCTTGGATCCGTCCGGGAGCGTTTCCCGGTTGGGGGTATTTCTTCGGGTGGGTATCTTACTGGCATAAAAGACAGGCGATAGACCTTTGGGGGTCTGGCCACTGCGTCTGGGGTCAGTCGTCCATCCTCGCGACCAAATGCTAACCTCTGGAAACAAGCATGTCTACTTAAGGAGCCTTGAAGTACTGCAGCTTGAGGCTCGCAGTTTCAGAGTTCAGCCTTTAGGCTGCGATTTTGGCTCTTGTTAAAACACAAGCTAAAGCTTGAACTCTAAACTGCTTCAGTGGACGCCCCGAACCAACTCAATTGACACCATCTGCTTCTTTCGTTAACGTCCTGCCGCACGTAAAAGTTTAACCCTCCGCTTCGATGCGACGGCTGATCTATGAGTTTCATGCCCACCGGCACACGATCCCTATCCGGGAATAATCGCCGAATCCTTTTCGCCCTGATCGCGGTCCTGGTTGCAATCGCTTTTGGTGCCGCCGGCTTTTATCTAATCGAGGGTTGGTCGATACTTGATAGCCTTTACGTCGCCGTGCAGACGGTTACCACCGTGGGCTACGGCGACCGAACACCAGCCACGCAGAATGGGCGCATTTTTTCCACCGTCTTTATGCTGGCCGGCGTGGGTGTAGTGCTTTACGCGCTTACGACCACGGTGCACGCTATAGTCCAGTCGGAATTAGTCGCAGCTTTTGGGCAACGTCGAATATCGAGAAGAATGAAGAAACTACGACAGCATTTCATCATTTGCGGCGCCGGACGGGTGGGCTCTCATCTGGTGCGCGCACTGTTGGGTAGCGCCGAGACATTTATCGTCATAGAAACAGATCCGCAAAGAGTCGCCGAACTCACCGAGCTCGGGGTCATCGTGCTGGTTCGTGATGCGACGCTGGAAGAGAGTCTGCGAGAAGCCGGGGTCGAACATGCGCGGGGACTTGCCGCCTGCCTTCCCGACGATGCAGACAATGTTTATGTCGTTCTGACGGCGCGCGATCTGAATCCGGATATGCACATCGTGGCCCGCGCCGCTGAGGAACAAGCGGAGGCGAAACTGATTCGTGCCGGAGCCAATCGCGTAGTGGCGCCGACAATTATCGGCGGCCATCGCATGGCAGTGGCCCTGACAAAACCGGCGGTGGACGACTTTCTTGGTTCGATCACTGCGAACAAGCTGGAGTTGGCCTTTGAACAACTCGAAGTGGATGCCGGATCGATGCTGACTGGACAGAAACTAAGCGCAACAAACATTCGCTCGGAGTTGGATATCGTCGTTGTCAGTATTCGTCGCAGCAACGGGCAAATACTTTTCAATCCGAGCGGCGAAGCGATGATACAAGCGGGAGATATTCTTATCGGTATTGGACACGCGGAGTCGTTGATGAAATTGGCCGAGCTGGCTAAGGGTACAAAGAGTCCTATCTCTAAAGCTTAAGTTTCGGATTAGATTTGTCATTGGTGGACTCAAGTTTGAGGTGCAACTGATGCGGAACCGCGAACGGTAGCGAGCGGATGCAAGCGCTCAATGTTGATCCGCCCGAACGCTCTTATTTCAGTTGTTGACCGTCGCATCCGCTCGCTACCGCTCGCGGTTCTGCAAACGCTGAATAAATTAGTCCATGAGAATCTTAGTCACCGGCGGCAGCGGCTACCTGGGCACACACGTCCGGCATTTTTTTAATGCCGACGATTTCTCCCGTCGTGCGGGCCGCGACATACTTAGTTACGACGATATCGAACTGGTAGCGGATTACGATGTCGTGATTCACCTCGCTGCTTATCTGGACAAGGATCCTGCCGGCGCCGAACTTTCCTTTCGTACCAATGCTGAGGCCACCGCTAATATCGTCAATCATATGCGCACCGGCGCAGCGTTCCTCTACGCCTCAACCAAGGACGTCTACGGCGCGAATGCCGACTCCTACCAAGAGGTTCCGGAGACTTGTGCGACAGATTATTCCGGGCAAACGGCGCTGGAATGGTCGAAGTTTATCGGCGAACGCTACGCCGAGTATTACGCCCGGCAGCGCGGAGTTCGTTTATGTATCTTTCGTATGTCGAACGTTTATGCTCGACCTTCGGCAGGTAACGAATCGGGTTTCGTGACCCACTGTGTTGAATCGGTGAAGCGCGGTTGGCCCATTCGCCTGCCGCTGCGGGGCGAGGCAGTTCGCGACATTCTCCATGTAGACGACTTCTCGCGTGCCTGCCGGGCCTTCATTGACTCGGCGCATGTTTATGGCCTGTATAATCTCGGTGGTGGTAAGGAGAATTCGGCGCGGTTGCTGGATATCGTTTCTACGGTGGGGAGGATGATTGAACTTGAGCCCAACATCGTGAACGATGAGACGTTGCCGCATCCTGTCCCGGTCAATTACGTTTCTGATTTGTCGCGCATTCGCGAGCAACTTGGCTGGCAGCCGCAGATCGGAATTGAGGAAGGACTACGTTCTTTGTTGTAGATTCTATCGTGCGTTGATGAGCAGAGGAGATTTTCCATTTGTCATTTGACATTTATCATTTGTCATTTTTAGGAGTTCCGGAGGACGGTCGACCACGACCACGGTAAGGAAGGTCTCCTGTCATCAGTCGCATCTTTCATCTCAAATGACAGATGAAAAATGTCAATGACAAATGAAAAATCTCCTGATTTGCAACCGATGAATGAACCCAACGAAAGACCGATAGAGCGGATAGTTGTCCGCGGCACCAACTGGGTTGGCGATGCGGTGATGACTATCCCTGCTCTGCGACAGCTGCGGAGGCTATTTCCCGATGCCCACATAACGCTCGCCACACGCGCATGGGCTGAAGGATTGTTTGCCGACTCCGACTTTCTCGACGATCTGCAGGTTCATGAGGGCAGTGGCTTGCGCTCAGTCGTGCAGCAGGTGCGCCAGTGGCGCAAGCGTAACTTCGATCTCGCCATCCTGTTTCCGAATTCCCTTGAGACCGCCCTGGTCGCTTCCCTTGCCCGCGTGCCGTTGCGAATAGGATATGCGACGGATGGCAGGCAGGCATTACTAACGCATCCTTTGGCCTTGCCCGAATGGCGCGACTCAAAGCACGAAGTGTTTTTTTACCTGAAGATCATTGCCGAGCTCGAGTGGCTCATCAAGCATGAGCAAACCTTTCTCGACACACAACCTGACGGCTCCCTCGAAGTCAGCGAAGCCCGCAAATCACACGCGCGCGATTTTCTCCGCGAGCGTGGTGTAGGCGATCGCAATCCATTAGTAGCGCTCTGTCCGGGTTCGATTAACAGCCGAGCTAAGCGCTGGCCTGCTGAGCGGTACGCGGCGCTTGCCGATCGACTGATTGAAGAACTGCGTGCCCAGGTTCTGCTGGTCGGCTCTAAAGCCGAGGCTGGGGTTTCATTGGAGGTCAGCCGGCAAATGCGCAACCGACCGCTGACCCTAACCGGTCAAACCGATCTCGCCGAGTTAGTGGCGACTCTTAGCCTGGTGGATCTGCTGGTGACAAATGACACTGGGCCGGCGCACATCGCTTCGGCTCTCGGACGACCAACACTTGTAATCTTCGGTCCCACCAATCCCTTGACTACACGCCCCTTTTCTCCCTTTGGCGAGATTGTGCGGGAACCGCCTGACTGCGCGCCGTGTATGTTGCGCGACTGTCCCATCGATCATCGTTGCATGACGGCAATAACCCCCGCAGACGTTTTCGAACGAGCCCGCACTCTGTTGGCTGTTAAGCCGGAGTTGGCATGTCACTCAACCCCGCTTGCGGAGGCGATCAACAAACTGAAGTTTGCGGGACAACTGGAATGAGGCGCGCAGTTTTCATTGACCGCGACGGCACGATCTCTGAAGAGGTAGGTTACATCAACCACCCATCGCGCTTTCGCGTCTTCTCTTACGCGGCCGCTGCGATCAAACATCTAAACGATGCCGGGTGGCTAGCAATCGTAGTTACAAATCAGGCGGGGGTGGCGCGAGGATATTTTTCCGAGGACATGATTCAAACTGTTCACGCCGGGATGACCAGGGAGCTTGAGAACGGCGGCGCCAGGCTTGATGCAGTTTACTATTGCGCGCATCACCCATCCGTTGGTGAGCCCCCATATCGACTCGATTGCGACTGCCGCAAGCCGAAGCCCGGACTGATCTCGCGCGCCGCGCGGGACTTCGATATCGACCTCGCCGGTAGCTGGATGGTGGGGGATCGTTACAGTGACGTGGAGCTGGCTCGAAACGCGGGCGTGAAGTCTATGTTCGTGCTTAGCGGTTATGGTCGCGGCGAGTGGGAACATCAACGCTCGAGTTGGACGGAGCAACCTGATCTGGTCGCCGAAGATTTGCTTGAAGCTGTGCGGGTTATCGCTGCGAAAGAAGATTTGGAGGGTAGTAATTGACCATTGAACGAACACTATTGCAGGAACGGCTGATAAGTATTGTCAGGCGTTTTCCGCAGCGTCGAATTCTGGTGGTTGGCGACTCAGTTGCGGATCAGTTTATCTACGGCGCCATCAGCCGCGTCTCTCGCGAGGCTCCAGTCTTCATCCTTCGTCACGAACACACTGAGACATCGCCCGGCGGTGCGGCAAACTGTGCCTTGAACCTCGCTTCACTCGGTGCCAACGTTTCCCTGATTAGTGTCACTGGTGACGACGAGGCGGGACGCGCCCTGGTTGAGACCCTGACTGCCGCCGGCGTTGATTGTAGTGGGGTCGTAATCTCGTCCGCGTCAAGAACGACTACCAAGGTCCGAGTACTGGCGGGCCAATTACACTCGACGCGTCAGCAAGTAATCAGAATCGACTATGAAGGGGAGATTCTTAAAGATGCCGAACTACGTGCGCGGCTGCGCGTCGGCGTACTGGAACACATGCAGGCCGCGGACGCCGTGATCATCTCTGATTACAACTACGGGGTTGCCGACGCCGATATGGCTGCGTTCGCGCGCGACGCCGCGGTAGCGCGAAAGATTCCGGTGTTGGCCGACTCGCGTTTTCGGCTCGCAGATTTTGTCGAGTTTACTTCCGCGACCCCAAACCAGGACGAAGTCGAGCAACAGCTAGGCAAGGAGTTTAGGCAACTTGATGAATTGGAAGCAGCGAGCGAACACTTGCGAGAGCGCCTGGGATATCGTGCCTTGCTAGTGACTCGCGGCAGCAATGGCATGATGCTGCTCGAGGCGGGAGTGCCTGCAGTTCACCTCGACGCGGTAGGGGCACGCGAACCCGTCGATGTAACCGGAGCAGGCGATACGGTGATGGCCACGTACACACTGGCGCTCGCTTCGGATTCCTCCTTTCCGGATGCAGCGCGCCTGGCCAACTACGCCGGTGGCCTCGTAGTTATGAAGCGCGGCACGGCCTCAGTCACGCAGGAAGAACTTGAACACTCCGTCATGCATTCCGAACCGTCTTAGCCACATCCGGAACAGACTCACCAGATGATTGATTCAGCATCCCTGATACTCGATCGAGAAGCATTGGTCGCCCGCATAACAAATGAAAAAGCCGGCGGCTCCCGGGTTGTGCTGGCAAATGGCTGCTTCGACATTTTGCACGCCGGTCATGTGCGATATCTCGAGGGTGCGCGCGCTCTGGGGGACGTGCTGGTAGTCGGGATTAATTCGGACGAACAAGTTGCCAGACTGAAAGGTGCCGGTCGCCCGGTTCTGCCCGAGCGAGAGCGCGCCGAATTGGTAGCTTCTTTGCAGGCCGTTGATCTGGTCACCATCTTTCCGGAGCCGACGGTCACGGAACTGCTGCTCGCCATTAAGCCGGATGTGCACGCCAAAGGCACGGACTACACCGAGGAGACTGTCCCTGA
>Ga0134126_10004426_pt1 | contig 17570 bp, 19 predicted proteins | sample KB31752_FD_96881 | JGI IMG/M metagenome (GOLD analysis project Ga0134126, IMG submission 96881) | Terrestrial soil microbial communities with excess Nitrogen fertilizer from Kellogg Biological Station, Michigan, USA - KB3-175-2 | ecosystem: Environmental > Terrestrial > Soil > Unclassified ...
CGCCTCAGAGGTCTGATCGCGGGCTCCTGGGCGGCCGCCGCAGCGATGGTGCTCGTACCGCCGATGCTTTCCGCCGACCATCTCGTCTACGCCGCCTACGGCCGTCTGGTGACCACTGGCGGAAACCCGTACACCGAGACTGCCGCCACGCTCGCTGTGCATGGCGACCCGGTCGGCCTGGCGGTCCAGCCGCCGTGGACCAACACCTCTTCCGTCTACGGACCGCTGGCCACCGCCGAGCAGGCGCTGGCCTCGTGGATCGGCGGCGACTCCATCCACACCGCCGTCTTCGTGCTCGCCCTTCTCGGCGCGGCGGCGTTCGTCGCGATGGGCGCGATGCTGCGGCGACTCGGCGATCCGGTACGGGTGACCGTGCTATTCGGTCTCAATCCGCTGCTGCTGCTGGAGACGGTGAACGCGGCGCACCTGGACGCCTTCGCGGTCTTCTTCGCGGTCGCGGGACTCTACGCGCTGCACCGGCGTCAGGACGCCCTCGGCGCGGCGCTCGCGGGCGCGCTGATCGGTCTGGGCTGCGCGGCCAAGCTCTCGCTCGGCTTGGCCGTTCTGGCGGGGATCTGGGGGCTGCGACGCCGCTGGCGCAATGCAGGCGTCTTCGTGTTCTGCGCTGCTGTCGTCGGCGGACTGACATACCTGTCTTACGGACGGGTCGCGCTGCAGCCGGCGCGTGAAGCGGCACGCATGGTCTCGCTCGGTTCGGCGTGGCGACCACTGCTCGCGCCGCTTCAGCACGCGGTAGGCGACGGCACGGCCAGGGACCTGATCTCCGCGTTCGGCTGGCTTGTGCTCGTCCTGCTGGTCGTGTTGCTCGCCCCGCTGCTGCGCGCACGCCGTGCCGATCTGGCCGGAGCTGATCTAGAGACGTCTGGCTTAAGCCGTGCCGATGTGGAAAGGGCTGCATCGCCCGGCGTTCAGGCGGCACACGCGCTCGCTCTGCTCGGCATCGCGTGGGTCCTGGCGGCGCCCTACACGCTGCCTTGGTACGACATCGTCGCGTGGGCGCCGTTGGTCGTGTGCGCGTCCGGCCCGCTGGATCTGCTGCTCATCGCGCGCACCACGCTCCTCGCCGCGGCCTACGTGCCCGGCCTCGACGTACCACTGCCATCGGGCGTTGCCGGCTGGGCATCCTGGATCAGAGCCGACGCCGCACCTGTGTTCTCGATCGCCGCGTTGCTCGCCTGCGTAGCGCTCGGCATCCGGCAGTGGCGCGTGCCACGCCGCTCAGCCGCCATGGCTCTGCCTCAGGCGACGTCTCAGGCGACGAAGGGCTGACCGCCGCTCTCACTCACCATGGGCTTACCGGCCGCCTGCCACGCCAGCATCCCGCCCAACACGTTCACCGTCGTGCGGCCAGCCTGATTGAGGTAACGCACCGCCTGCTCCGAACGGCCGCCGACCTTGCAGATAACGTATACATCACGATCAGCCGGCACCTCCTCCATGCGAACGACCAGTTCGCTCAGCGGCAGATGCACCGCGTCCGGCGCGTGGCCCGCCTGCCATTCGTCGTCCTCGCGCACGTCGATGAGGTAGGCGTCGGCGGGAAGAGCCGCGACGTCCACGGCGGGGTTCGGGGACTTGAAGATCATCGAGGCCTCGCTCCGTCTCTGCTGGGTCTGGTGTGGCGGGTGCGCCCTGAAGATCGGGTCAATGCAAGGTTAAGCGAAGCACAGGGCGCGCCGGATAGTTCATCGAGGGTTCCGCGGGCTCTTGACACCCGATCTGGTCTAGTCCATTTTTGGCATGCCGGGTTGTGCAAGCGCCGGTCGGATGCGGTGTCCTGGAAACCTCCGAGGAGACCGCGCACCGAACCGCGCTGCCCCGCCACGGCCAAAACCCGACTCGGGACGAAACACGGGGGCGGACTTCGGTCCCCCAAAATGCCGGGGAGGCAGGCGCCGCTGCCTCCCCGGTCCCCGGGTCGCCAGGCCGATCTCATTACCGATCAGCACCGCGTTCAAGGTAGCTTTTGCCCTGTGATCGACCTACGAGAGCTTCGTGACGAACCGGACCGCTTCCGCGCGTCCCAGCGCGCCCGCGGCGAAGATCCGGCCCTGGTGGACCAGGTGCTGGCGGCCGACGAACGGCGCCGATCGTCCTCGCTCGCGTTCGACACACTGCGCTCCGAGCAGCGCAATCTCGGCAAGCAGATCCCGAAGGCCACCGGCGAGGAGAAGGCCGCGCTGCTCGCGCGGGCCAACGAACTCGCCGCGGCGGTCAAGGCCGCGGACGCCGAGCAGAGCGAGGCCGTGGAAGAAGCGCGCCAGCTCGCCCTCGGGCTCTCCAATTTGGTCGAGGAGGGCGTGCCCGAAGGCGGCGAGGACGACTACGTGGTCCTCGAGCACGTCGGCACCCCGCGCGACTTCACCGCCGAAGGCTTCGAGCCGCGCGACCATGTCGAGCTCGGCCGGATCCTCGGCGCGATCGACTTGGAGCGCGGGGCCAAGGTCGGCGGTGCGCGTCAGTACTACCTGACCGGGGTCGGCGCGCTGCTGGAGTTCGCGCTGCTCAACCTCGCCATGGAGCAGGCGCTCGGGTACGGCTTCACCCCGGTCGTCACGCCGTCGCTGGTCAAGCCCGCGGCGATGCAGGGCACTGGTTTCCTCGGCCAGGCCGCGGAGAACGTCTACCACCTCGCCGAGGACGACCTGTACCTGGTCGGGACCTCGGAGGTGCCGCTGGCGGCGTATCACATGGACGAGATCCTCGACGCCTCCGCGCTACCGCTGCGGTACGCCGGCTACTCGTCCTGCTATCGGCGCGAAGCCGGCTCCTACGGCAAGGACACCCGTGGAATCATCCGCGTGCACCAGTTCGAGAAGGTCGAGATGTTCTCGTTCTGCGCTCCCGAGGACGCGCTCGACGAACATCGCCGGCTGCTCGGCTGGGAGAAGGAGTTCCTCGACCGGCTCGAACTGCCATTCCGGGTGATCGACGTGGCGGCCGGCGACCTCGGCTCCTCGGCCGCGCGCAAGTTCGACTGCGAGGCGTGGATCCCGACCCAGGGCCGCTACCGCGAGGTGACTTCGACCTCGAACTGCACCGGATTCCAGGCCCGCCGGCTTTCAGTGCGGCTGCGCGACGCCGACGGCGTGCGCCCGCTGGCCACGCTCAACGGCACGCTGTGCGCCATGCCGCGCACGATCGTGGCCATCCTGGAGAACCATCAGCAGGCTGACGGGTCGGTCCGGGTGCCGCAGGCGCTGCGGCCGTATCTCGGCGGCCGCGAGGTTCTCAGCCCCCTGGCCAAGTAACCGGCTGACTAAGTCGGCGCTGACCTTAACCGACCGGTTTGAGCCGGTTTGTCAAGGCCAGACTGTCCGGCCTTTGAGATGGCATGGCGGGAGGGGAGCGCGTTCCGCAAAACGCGCTCCCCCGGCGTGCGCGCGGGCGTAAGGTACCGCCATGCCACGCCACTCACCGCTGGCGGCACTGCTTCGGCGGTATGGGATCGCCGATGTGCTCGGGTTCAAACCGCTCGACGAGGGCCTGCTCAACCGCGCCTTCGTGGTGAGCACCGGCTCCGGCCGGCTGTTCCTGAAGCACTACCTGGATCAGGAGCCGCATACGATCCGGTCGCAGCACGCCGCGACGGCCGCCCTCGCCGCGCGCGGACTGCCGGTGGTCGCTCCGTTGACCGACCTGTCCGGCAGGACTCTCAATCGCTATGGATCGCGCTTGTTCGCACTCTATCCATGGGTTGACGGCGAGCATCGGCCCGGCCTCACCTTCGAACTCGAACAATGCCGGGCCCTCGGCGCGCTGCTCGGCCGGCTGCACGACGCGCTCGCCGGCATCCTCGGCCCGGCCGCCCAACCGCTGGCGCAGCCGACGACGCAGGTGGCCGAGGCGCGAGCCAAGGCCCTGCGATTGCTGGACCTGCTGAACAACCGGCCGATACGCGAAGGCATCGACGACCTGGCCGAGTTCCGGTTGGTGGAACGGCTGGGTCTGCTCGACAAGCTGGCGCATCGGCGGCCGACCGATCTGGCGCAGTTGACGGTCGGCCATGTGCACGGGGACTTCCACGGTCTCAATGTTTTTCATCGCGCGGACGGCGAGGTCTGCGCGGTGGTCGACTGGGACCGGCTCGGCGTGCAGCCGTATGGCGAGGAGCTGGTGCGCTCCGCGCTCATCCTGTTCGTGGATCCGCACGACGGCCAGCTCGACCTCGCCCGCGTGCGCGAGTACGTGCGCGGATACGTTGACGTGCGGCCGTGGATGGCCGACGAGCTGACCGCGGCCGTGCACCGGCTGTGGTGGGAGCGGCTGACCGACTTCTGGATGCTCAGTTGGCGCTATGAACGCCAGGATGCGCGCACCGACGAGCAGTTCCCGGCCGCCTCGGCGCTCGTGGTGTGGTGGACGCACCACTACGAAAAAGTGCTGGACGCGTTCTGCGGCCGTTGAGCTCGCTACGCAGAGTGTTGAGCTAGTGGCAGGGTTCTTAGCGCAGAACCCTTAGTACAGATTCTGAGTGCGGGGCCGCGGTTATTGAGCGCACTGATACCGCAACAGCTCCACGCCGTTGCCGAAGATTCTGCTTTCCAGCAGCCGGAAATCCGTCCGCGCGGTGCCCTGGGGAAACAGCGGTTTGCCGGCGCCGAGCACGACCGGCTGGATGTAGAGCCGATACTCATCGATCAGCCCGTGCCGCAAGAAGGCCGAGGCGAGGTCGGCGCCGCCGAGCGCCAGGTCCCCGCCCGGTTCCGCTTTCAGCCGGCGGACCTCCTCCGGAACGACTTCGCGCACGACCCTGGCATTCCAGTCCAAGTCCGTCTGTGGCAGGGTCCTGGAATAGACCAGCTTCGGCATTTCACGCCAGATCCGCGCGAACTCGACGATCGGAGCGGGCGCGTCAGGATCCTGGTCCGCGGTTGGCCAGTACCCGACCATCAGCTCATGCATCACGCGTCCGTTGAGGAACGCGCCCATCGAACCCAGGTACTGGTTGAAGTGGGAGTGCAGTTCCTCGTCGACCAGGTGCCAGTCCAGCTCGCCGTGCGGTCCCTCAATGAATCCATCGAGGGACACGCAGAGTTGAACGACGACTTTTCGCATCACACTTCCCGGAGCCTGGTAGGCGTGGCTTACAGGTACGGACCGGACACCACGGCGTTACCGGGCTGCGCCTGGTCCACGGACATGCCGGGCGGCAGCGCCCTGCGCATCTGCTCCAGTTGCGCCCGCGCCGCCATCTGCTGCGCGAACAGCGCGGTCTGGATGCCGTGGAAGAGCCCTTCCAGCCAGCCGACCAGTTGCGCCTGGGCGATGCGCAACTCCGCCTCGCTGGGCACGCCTTCCTCGGCGAACGGCAGCGAGAGCCGCTCAAGCTCGCTGATCAGCTCGGGCGCGAGGCCCTTTTCGAGCTCGGCGATCGAGGACTTGTGAATCTCCTTGAGCCGCACCCGGCTGGCCTCGTCGAGCGGCGCCGCGCGCACTTCTTCGAGCAACTGCTTGATCATCGAGCCGATCCGCATCACCTTCGCGGGCTGCTCGACCATCTCGGCCACGCTGGTCGGGTCCTCGCCGTTGCGCTCGTCTGCCTGCTCTTCGGGCTCCGCGCCGGCCTCGAGCACCGGGTGCCCGTCGGGGCCGACCACGACGTAGCCGCCGGTCCGGTAGTCGGTCTGGTCCTGGTATTCCGAGTCCTGCGCGTTCATCGGCTGCTCCGGCGGGAGGGCGGTTCGGCGGTTGACAGGCATGATTTATCTAACGAGCAGCACTTTACCGACGTGCCCCGACGATTCGACGAGGCGGTGCGCCGCAGCGGCCTCGGCCATGGGAAAGCGCTGGTCGGCGACGACGGTCAAGGTGCCGGATTCGGTGAGCGGCCAAACATGTTCACGCACCGAGGCCACGATCGCGGCCTTTTCGGCGACCGGACGAGCGCGCAGGCCGGTCGCCAGGATCGCGGCGCGCTTGCCCATCAGCCGGCCGAGATCCAGTTCGCCGCGCACGCCACCCTGAAGCCCGATGACGACCAGGCGCCCGTTGACTGCCAACGCATCGAGGTTGCGGCCTAAGTAAGCAGCACCCATGTTGTCCAGGATCACGTCCGCGCCGTGCCCTGCCGTGATCTCGCTCAGCCGCTCAACGAAGTCCTCGGTGCGGTAATTGATCGCCGCATCCGCGCCCAGGTCGCGGCAGCGCGCCACCTTCTCCGGCGAGCCCGCGGTCGCCACGACGCGCGCGCCGAGCGCCTTGGCGAGCTGGATCGCGGTCGTGCCGATGCCGCCGGCACCGCCATGGACGAGCAGGGTCTCGCGCGGCTGGAGCCCGGCGCCCATGAACACATTCGACCAGACCGTGCAGACGGCCTCCGGAAGGCCTGCCGCCGAAACGAGGTCGACCCCCTTCGGTACCGGAAGCACCTGACCGGCCGGCACTACCACCCGTTCGGCGTAACCGCCCCCGGCGAGCAGCGCGCACACCTCGTCGCCGAGGTCCCAACCCGTGACGCCGTCCCCAAGAGCCGCGATCCGGCCCGAGCACTCCAGACCCAGGATGTCGCTGGCGCCGGCCGGCGGCGGGTAGAAGCCAGCGCGCTGCAACAGATCGGCGCGGTTCACCGCGCTCGCGGCGACCTCGATCAGCACCTCGCCTACTCCGGGTACCGGATCGGGAACGTCCGTCCAGTCGAGTACGTCAGGACCGCCAGGTTCCGTGATCTGGATCGCCTTCATGACGACCACCCTAGGACCTCGCGTGGCGAAGCTTCTGGCCGCCATGGCCGATCGCCGCAGGCGTCCGAGTGCGATCCGCGACTCCGGTCAGGCTTCGTGCGCCTTCTCGTGAGCCTGTGCGTGCGCCTCAGCCGCAGCAGTGAGCGTGGCGGCAACGCTGTCCAGCCCGTCGAGGCTTCCGCCGATCCCCAGCGCATAACCGGCCAGGAAGGTGGTCAGCGGCGCGGCTGGGCGAGCGACCGAGTGCGCGGCCACTCGGGCCAGTTCGAGCAGGGCCGTCTGCTGCTCGGCGGTCAGCGCGAGTTCGGGGCGGCCGAGTTCGGCAGCCGCCTCGCCGAGCCAGGAGTCGAACATGCGCTGTCAGTTCCCTTCCTCAGCCTGCACCGGGACCGTCGATCGCGGTCCGGGGTGCGGAAGCGGCGATTCGGCGCGCCGCGCCCACATCCTCCCAGGTGTCGCAGTCCAGCACGGCATTCCCCGTCTGTGCGATCCGAAGCAGCCGCAGATCACCGACCAGCCGGCGCAGCGGGAGGCCGTGCACCCCGTCTTGCCCGTACTCAGCGACCTTCGATCGGAGCGTGTCGCGTCGGTACACCGCCGCCAACCACTGCTCACGCCCTTCCGCATCCACGGCGACCGCGCCGTCGCAGCTAGTCTCCACTTTGGCGGCCGCTGTCCACAGGCTGTGGACAGTCTCGGCGGTCAGGAAGGGAAGGTCGGCGGCGAAAACGCCGATCCAACGGCTCCACCGGCCGGTAGATCCCGGAAGCGCACTTAGGCCCGCCGCGATGGCCGCCGCCGGCCCGCCCCCAGGCGGCTCTTCACGGACCCAACGCACGTCGCGTTCTGTCGTGCGCGGCGGTCCCACGACGACGATTTCCCCCGAGCTGCCCACGCCGGTGAGAGCCCCGCAGGCCTCGATGACCCGATCGAGCAGGGTCTTCCCCCCGATTTCGATCATCGGCTTGTCCACCCCGCGCAGCCGGCGCGCTTCGCCGCCCGCGAGTATCAGAACGTCCACCCGCCCAGTAAACGCACTCCGAGGGACCGTCCGCTACGCGGCGAGCGACTGGCTCGGCTTCAAGTCCCGCTCGAAGTGGATCATCGCGCCGCGCGCGGGGTGATTGCGGATGTCGACCCGATCGCACAGAGCCTCGATCAGCATCAGCCCTCGTCCGCCCTCAGGGGTATCCGCGATGCTCACCGCCGCGATCCGCGCCGGCCGCTTGTTTTTCGCCGTCGCCGTGTGCTCAGTAAGCCGGCGCGGAGCGAATCCGACCCCGTTGTCGATCACGTCGATCCAGCAGCGCTCGTCGCTGATCCCGGCCGCGACCCAGTAGCCCTCAGCCTGCCCGGCGTGCTCGATGACGTTCGCGCACGCCTCGGTCAGCGCCACGCCCAGATCGAAGGAGACCTCGGGATCCATCCCGGCGAGCGTCGCGGTATCCCGCAGCATCCGCCGGGCCTTCCCCACGCTCTCCGCCTCTCGGGGCAGCAGCAGGGTCCAGTTGACGTCCACGAGCCACAACCTCCCACGGTCGAGGGGCACGCAGTTACGTATTACCGCTAGTGCGCATCAATACGCGCTCGAAGAGCGTGAAACGCGACACCGTGTCGTAACGGGATCACTCATAAGGCTGTACGCCGCCCTCTAAAGGCCTTCTCGAGACAGCGGCACATCGCGGCCTTGAGGAGGGATACGGTGGTGACCATGTCCGTTGAGCAACCACTCCGTTACGCGTACCTCGGGCCAGAAGGCACGTTCACCGAGGCGGCGTTGCTCGCTCTGCCGGAGTCTGGGTCGGTCGAGCCGGTGCCGTGTCCGACGGTGCCGGCCGCGCTTGAAGCGGTACGTCGCGGTGAATGTACGGCCGCCATCGTCGCCATGGAGAGCTCAGTCGAGGGTGCGGTAACCGCGACCATAGACGAATTGGCCTCCGGTGAACCGCTGGTCATCGTGCGCGAATTGTTGCTTTCCGTTAGCTTCGCGCTGCTCGTGCGGCCCGGTACCGCGATCGAGGACATCAAGACGGTCGCCAGCCACCCGGTAGCCGAGCCGCAGTGTCGACGCTGGCTCAGCGAGAACCTGCCCGACGCGCGCTGGGAAGCCGCCACTTCGAACGCGCACGCGGCCCGCCAGGTGCAGGACGGGGTATACGACGCGGCGCTGGCGGGTTCGTTCGCGGCCCCGCGCTACGGGCTTGAGGTGCTGGCCGAGCCGGTGCACGACATCGCCGGCGCACAGACCCGATTCGTGCTGGTGACCAGGCCCGGCCCCGTGCCGCCGCCGACCGGAGTGGACAAGACCTCGATCACGGTCGGGCTGCGCGACAACCACCCCGGCGAGCTGATGGAAATTCTGGAGCAGTTCGCGACCCGCGGCGTGAACCTCAGCCGGATCGAATCCCGGCCGACCGGGCAGGGTATGGGCCGCTATTTCTTCTTCATCGACTGCGAAGGACATATCGCGGACGCGCGGGTCGGCGAGGCGTTGATGGGGCTGCGCAGGTCGAGCGCGAACCTGCGTTTCCTCGGCTCGTATCCGCGGGCTGATGGCCAGGCCCCGGCGGTGCGATTCGGCACCAGCGACGAGGAATTCGCGGCGGCGCGCGCGTGGCTCGACGACGCCCGCGGCGGCGGCGCGGAGTGACGCCGGGGCAGGTCGCGCATAACGTTGTGAGGCGCCGCTACTGATACTGCGTCAGGCGCCGCAATGCGGAATGCAATGCCGAATGCATCGTCACAAGGACGGCAAGTTCCCGCCAGAGGTCTCACCTGGCGTCTTGGGTCGGTTACGCTAGGCCACAAGACTGATTCCCGGCCGTTCGCACGTTTGTCGAACGGCGGCGTCGGAGAGACGGCGCAGGGCGGCGTAAGAGGGCGTACCGGGGCGGGAGGTCCGCCAGGCCGCGTCGGCGCGGGGAACAGCGCGCAGTCCAGCGAGCACAGTCCGACGCACGAGGGGGTTGACATTGGCGCTCGTAGTCGTGGTTCCGGGACCGAGCGGACCAGGCGGCTCCCGATCGCCCGGCGCGCGGTCGCTCGGACCGATCTCCGTGGGACCGCTGTCGGTCGGTCCTGTCTCAGTCGGCCCGCTTTCCGTCGGCTCCGGGGTGCGCCGCACCGATCCGGTACAGCGTGTCGTCAATGCCGTGTCATCGTCGGTGCGCGCGGTACGAGGTCCGGTGCCGCGAGCGGGGGACGTAGTAGTGCTCGACTTCGCCGACCTGTTCGCGAGGCGTCCCACGGAGCACGATGCGGAGACTTACCCAGGCGCCGGAAAGGCGTCGGCGGAGCCGAAAGCAGAACCGAAAGGCGCCGCGGCGCCCGTCGACGCCGATGAACTGGCCGAGACACTGCTGAGCGGTTGGTGGACCTCGGCGACCCGGATCGGCACGTTGGAGTCGCACGCGGACCGGCGGCGCCGGCCGGCCCACCAGCCAGAAACGCAGAACTCGACATCTCAGAGTGCGGCGCTCTCCGCCGCGCTGGGCAGCAGCGCCTACTTCCGTGGCTCACCGGAGCTGGCCGGGGCGGAGGCCCGCGCGCTGAGCCGCTACCTGACCGACCTGAAACTGCGTCACGAGGTGCGGGACCGGACCCAAGCGGCGATCCTGCCGGACACCAAGGTCGTCGTTGGCCACGGAATCGGTGCGCTGATCGCTTACGAGGCGCTGTGCGCGCTCAGCGACGCGGTCTCGGTCGCCTTCGTCTCGCTCGGCGCAGCCATGTGCGGCCCCGAGCCGGTCTTCGCCCGGCTGGAACCGGCCCCGCGCAACGAACAGGGCCACTGGCCCGCCGCGATACGCCGCTGGTCCAACGTCGTGGCGCATACCGACCCGACCGCGATGATCGCCCCGCAACTGACTGAGCGCTTCGGCCCCGGCATCGAAGACGAGGTCATCGAGATCAAGAGCAGCTGCGGGGACCTACAGCCGTACCTACTCGACCGCGCCACCGGCCGAGCCCTGGCCACCGGGTTGGCCGTCTAGCGCGAAGCCGGGCTATCCAAAGAAGCCCAAGCCCGGCGGTTCCGGCTGCGCCTGAGTCGGGTACGGCGTCGTGTACTGCATCGGACCGGATTGGATCGGAGCCGGTGATTCCGTCGCGTACACGCCCTGGGCGCTGTGCACACCCGCAGCATACGCAGATTCGGTGGCGAAGGCCGGATCGGGCGCATAGGCATGCTGCGCCGTGTAACCCGACTCTGCCGCTGCGTGGGCACCGTTCGTCGTGTGCGCCGGCTGCGGCATGTACACGTCGTGAAGCTCCCGCTCTTTGTACTGGATCTGCTCGTAGAGCCGCGCATACAAGGCATCGAGCGCCCGCTCCGCACCGAACTCGGCCAGCACTTGGCCAAGCGGGCTGGAAAGCAGCGTCTCGCGCTCGACGCGCGCCTCAGCGGTGCGGGCGCGCAGCCATATCAAGCGCTGCCGCAGCCACAGCTGGCGCTCCTCGCCGCCCATCTCCGGGCCCTCGGCGCTGATTACCGCCCATTCCTCGGCCAGACGCTGCAACTCGTACAAGTCGGCCCGGCGGTACGCGTCGTTCACCCGCGTTATGAACGCGTTGCGCCGCTCCTTCTCCCGGGGATCCTGCGTGAAGTCCGGGTGGGCACGCCGAGCCAGGTCGCGGTAGAGCCGCTGGAGGGTCTTGGCAGGGTCGTTGCTCTGCGTCTGCTCCTCGACCGGCTCGGTGAAGCGCAGTGTGCTCGCGTACTCCGGGTCGATCAGCGGCGCCGGTTCCGGCTCGCCGGTCGGCAGCGGATCCGTCAGCGGGTCGAACGTAGGCTGACCCGAAGATCCGTACCTCAGTTCGTATGCGCGGCGAGCCTGTTCCGGATCGCCGGTCATCGCGGCCTTCGCCTCGGCGATCAACAGGTCGAGCTGGTCGAGCCGGTCGTAGAGCGGCCCGAGATGATGGTGGTGCAGCCTGGTCAGCCGGTCGAGGTCGAGCCTGCTGGTCTCCAATGCGATCTGCGCCTCGGCGAGTGCCGATTCGGCGGTAGCTACGGTTTCCTCCAGCGACGGCGCCGCCTGACCCCCCGTGGGCGGTGGTGCCGTGCCGAAGGGGTTGGCTGCCGTGGCAGACGTCGTGGAGACGTCCATGGCCCCTCCTTGCTGCGTCCTTACGCGGTAAAGATATCGGCGGCCGGCGCAGACGCCATGGGGCGGGCGGCGTCTGACGCAGGATCGATATCTAAGCGGCGCGATGCTCCGGGCGGTAACCACCTGGTCACGGTCACGGTCGTGCGGCCTTCTCGGTTCAATCGGCCGGTGCATTGGTTCAATGATTGGCCCCGGACAGGTTGAGCCCGACCACCCCCGCCACGATCAGCGAGATGGAAAGGATCTTCACCGGGGAACTGCTCTCGTCGAGAAACAACATTCCGAACAGCACTGTTCCGGCCGCGCCGATCCCGGTCCACACCGCGTACGCGGGGCCGACCTCCAGCCGGCGCAACGCCGAGGTAAGCAGACCGAAGGAGGCGAGCGCGAACAGCGCGAAGCCGATCGTGGGCCAGATCCGGCTGAAGCCGTCGCTCATTTTCAGACAGACCGCGAACCCGGTCTCCAGGAGACCGGCGATGATGACGAGGAGCCAGGCCATGCTCCCAGTCTCCGGGGGCGCGCGGTCCCGCACAAATACTCAAACCAGACGAACCCCTTCCTTCGGTTGGATCCCCGGCGTGTCCGGGGAAAAGCGGCCGATCACATCATGCATCAGTCATAAGGGCGCATGGGGTGGCCGACTGGGGGCGGTTGGGTCACGCTCGTTGGGTGGGCGCCAGCTGGAGCGGCCGGGAGGAAGGGTGGTGGCGGTGGCGATGTCGATAGGCGGATCGACCCGGGGCACGCCGATGGAGCGGGCGGTGAACATCGGCCCGGTGCTCTCCGAACGGCTCAGTTCCGTCGGCATCGAGACCCTCGAGCAGCTCAAACAGCTCGGTGCGCTGCAGGCCTGGGAGCTGATCGCGGACAAGACCCCCGGTGAGGAGTGCGTGCACACCCTGCTCGCGCTGGAAGGGGCGATCCGCTCGGTCCGCTGGACTGCCATCAGCAGGCCTGAGCGGGACCGGCTGCTCGCTGCAGCCGGGCTGCGCTGATCAGACACGACCTGTGATCATCCGACGATCGAGCCGGATTGGAGCGCGGCCCACGTCTGCGCGTTCATCGTTCCGGTGGGTGCTACGCCGACCCGGGTCTGGTAGCTGGCTACCGCGAGGAACGTCGCCTGGTCGTAGCGCCCGCTGACGTTGAGCCCGGCACCTTCCGCGCTGTTGAGCGCTTCCTGGAGCCGCTTGACGTCGCCGGAGCGCTGCCCGACGTGCAGGTTCGGCTGCGAGCCCGCGGCGATCAGCGCGGTGAGCGTCGACCGGCCGACGGTGCCGGATGGATCGCCGGTCACCTGGGCCTTGGCCTGGAACGAGATGACCGCCTGTGCAGTCGCCTGGTCGTACTGCCCGGTGATGTCGCCGTGGTAGTAGCCGAGTTGCCGCAGCCGGGTCTGTACGTAGTGGACGTACGTGCCGGTCGAGCCAAGTGACAGCGGAAGCGTCGTGCCGCCATTCCCCTGCATCGACGCGGCCGGCGAAGGCGACGGGCTGGCGGAGGGAGACGGCTCCGCCGAACCGGGTGCGAGCGCGACGCTGCCCAGGCTCGGCTGCGTCGAGACCACGGCGGAGGGTGTACTCGACGCGGTGCTGCCGGCACCTGCGGCGTTCCCCGTGTCCTTGCTGCCGATGTAAAGCAGGCCGAGGATTACCGCCGACGCCGCGACGACTGCGCCGATGGTGCCCCAGAGCACCGGCTTGCGCATACCGGGCTCGTCGTCGTTCCACTCATCAGTCGCTTCGTTACCGGGTCCGGGTGGGTAGACCCCTCCGCCGGGATGCGACGGAAGGACGGTCGTCTTCTCCGGCGTACCGCTGAACGAGTTGAACTGCTGCGATCCAGGCGGCGGCATCCGGTAATCGGCCTCGACCGGCGGGATCATCTGCGTCAGGCTGTGCGGATTGATCTGCCCGTCCGGCTGCCGGAACAGCGATTCGAACGCGGATTCGGGCGGCTGTGCATGGGTGGGAAGGTGCGCAGGCGCGGCCGAGAAGAAGCCCTGCTGCATGCTGGTCGCCGCGACCGCTTCCGCGGGAGCCACCTCATAAGGGGTGCCGCACATCCGGCAGAACCGGCCTTCCACCGGCTCGCCACAGGAGCTGCAGTAGCTCACCGCTCGTCACGCTCCATAGGTAGCCCGTGAGTCAATGCCTTATCCCGCCGCCCCGACTGCCGGTCGGCAACTGTAGTACGGCTGTGCGCGTGTCCGGTACATCTACTACCGACCCTTTGCTCTCCTGCGACAGGACTGTCACATTGTGCGTCCGGGATGCTATCGCCCCGATAAGTCCGGATAGTCCGAATCCGACCCGCGTCGGCGTAGTACTTCGAATGTGTCACACGTGCGGCGCCGCCGAGGCGGTTCACCGCAAGTCTGAAGGACGACCTGTACATCGTGGCGCTTCGCGCGCTGCGCTGGGCAAGTAGCGCCCTACAAATACTGGCGCGCGGCGGCTACGGCCTGCGCCCCATAAGAGGAGCCGAACAGCACCGCGTGCACCAGAAGCGGATGCAACTGGTGTAGGCCAACGCGCTCGCGCCAGTCCTCGTCCAATGGATGCACCTCGTCGTACGCGGCGATGATCGTGTCCAGATGCGGCGGCTCGAACAGCGCCATCATCGCCAGATCGGTCTCCCGGTGACCGCCGTGCGCCGCCGGGTCGATCAGCCAGGCGCGGCCGCGGGTGTCCCAGTGGATATTGCCCGCCCACAGATCCCCGTGGATCCGGGCCGGCAGCTCGGGCGGCCCGGCCAGATCTTCGATCCGGTCGCACACCCGCTCGATGACGGCCGCGCCGTCCGCGTCGACCGAACCGCGCTCCACCGCCGCGCGCAGGTAAGGCAGCACTCTGCGCCGCGTATAGAAGCCCGGCCACTCCTCTTCTTCGGTGTTGTCCATCGGCAGCGCGCCGACGAAGCCGGGCCAGGAGGCGCCGTACGACTGCGCGCCGCGCGCGTGCAGCGTCGCCAGTTGCCGTCCGAACTCCTCCGCGCCCTGCGGCGTCGCGCGGCCGGGCGTGATCCAGGTGGTCACCAGCAGTGAGTCGCTGAGCCCGAGCACTTCGGGCACCGGCACGCCCTCCGCCTCGCGCAGCCAGCGCAGCCCGGCCGCCTCCGAGGCGAGGAACTCCGGGTCCTGGCCCCCGGTGGCCTTGACGAAGACGTTGCCGCCGGCGAGCAGCGAGACTCGGTACGTACCCGCACCACCGGCGCCGGTGCCGAGCGCAGTCACCCCGGCCACAGCGCCCCCGAGCACCGCGGCCACCTGGTCGCCGATCACCCTGCCCTCGTCTCCAAAGCCAACCCGATGTGCGACAGCAGGCCCGGTATCGCGTCCTGCACCATCGCCAGGCATTCTTCGAAGCCTGCTAGAGAACCGTAGTACGGATCCGGTACGTCAAGCCGGTCGGGCCCCGCGGCCGGGTCGAACTCGCGCAGTAGGCGCAATTCGGCCAGGTGCGCCCGGCCTTGTTCGGAGCTGGTTTTCACTGATTCGGCGGCGGCGGTGCGATGGGAAGGGTTGCCGGCTCTGGTACCCCAGGTTCCGGAAAGCGACGAGGCCCAGCGCCGCAGGGTGCGCAGATGTCCGTGGTCCAATGCGATCACCAAGTCCCTGCGCAGCAACTCGGCCGGCTGGAATTGGCGTGCTACATGCCGCGACGGATACCCGTGGCGGGCAAGCACTCGCACCGTGCGCGGATCCGCGCCGTCGCCCACATGCCAGTCGCCGGTACCGGCGCTGTCCACTTCGACGACGTCCGACAGCCCGGCCTCGGCGACACGCGCGCGCAGCACCCACTCCGCCATCGGCGAGCGGCAAATGTTGCCCGTGCAGACAAAGCAGACCCGGTACAGACCCCGGGTCTGCTTGCCACCGTGCGAGCGTTGCAGAGCACTGCGCTCGCCGGCCCGGTGGTCCGCACCGGTACGGATGTCTGCGTCGTTGTTCACTGGTCTTGTTCTTCGGTCATGATCGTGTACCCGGACCTTGAGCTTCGAGCGCTGTCTCCACGCCTACTTACGCTTCTCGTCGGGCAGTACCGCGTGCAAGATCAGCGAGACGGCGGTGATGATCAGCGACCCGAGCAGCGCGTATCCGAAGTTCTGCACATGGAAGCGCACCGCGAAGTGGTCGGAGATCTTCGAGGTCAGCAACAGCATGAGAGCGTTGATGATGAAGGTGAACAGCCCCAATGTGAGCAGCAGGATGCCGAAGCTGAAGAGCTTGACGAGCGGCCTGATGAACGTGTTCACCAGGCCGAAGATGAGCGCGACCAGCAGCACTGTCCACACCAGTTGGAAGCCTGTGCCCTGGAACGCGATGCCTGACTTGACCACGATTGAGGCCACGTACAGGCCCACCGCGTTCACCAGGATCTTGATCACGAATTTCTTCATGGCCGCATGTTCCCGCAAGTAGCGCGCTTCGGCCAAGAAGGTGTGGCAAGCTGTTGTAGAAGGGTACGGGTGGCGCTCGCAGAGCGTTGTGTATCACCCATCCGCGTCAGAGCCCGCCGCAAAAACGGGCATTTTGTGCGACACAGGATATGATCGACGCCATGACAGCAGTGGATGACCGGCTCGGCCACATGGTCAAGAGCCTTGAGCAAGAGCTCTCCGGAGCGAAGGACGCGGCACTGCGCCCGATGGGCCTGACCGTCCCGCAATACTCGGCGCTGTTGGTGATCGCTGACACGCCCGGTATCAGCGGGGCCGAACTCGCCCGCCGGTGCCTGGTGACTCCGCAGACGATGACCACGGTTCTGGGCAACCTGACCGTCAAGGGTCTCATCGAGCGGCGCACCGTACCGGGTCAGGGCCGCGCGATGGAGACGAACATCACCGCGGCGGGCAAGAGATTGCTCGGCCGCGCCGACAAGAAGATCCTCGAGGTCGAGGAGCTGCTCAACGGGCAGCTCAGCAAGGCGGACCAGCAGTCGCTGCGCAAGCTGCTGGAGAAGTGCCGCAGCGCGTTCGCCACCGTGACCGCTCAGGTCGAGGCGGAGGAAACTCCTGCCCCGGCTGCGCGTCCGGCTCGTAAGGCGACCGCGAAGAAGGCACCTGCCGCCGCCAAGAGGCCCGCCAAGAAGGCCGCAACGAAGCGCGCTTCAACCCGCGCCAAGAAGGCCTGACCCGCGATCCCGACAGCCGGTGTACATCACGGCCGTCACAACTGACTGCTGCGATAGTGCGGCAGCAGTCAATGCTCTGCCGTATCAGAGGTTTCAGTGCGACACTCTGGTATCAAGCAGCAGCAGAAGCAACAGCAGTAAAGCGTGACAACGCTTGGAAACACCAGCCGCGCCCACAGCACGCAAGCGCTGTGCGGCGAGGCGCTCAACAGCCCGCCGGGGTGCGCTAGGTCCCGGCGGGCTTAGGCGCGTCTGAAAGGTGTCGCCGGGGAGGCGCGTTTCGGACGTCTTGACTAACGGGGTTCTTACCGGCGAGGCCTCCAGGCGCGGGATACGTTCCTGGACGCCGGCGATGGCACTGGCGCAGGAGCCGAACGCGATATATCGTGGATCGGGAACGGGGGCGAGAGCCCGAACGTTCTTCTGGCAGACGCCGTGACGCGCGGTGTCCCGAGGCTCCTGAAGGGGTTGGGAAGGCAGATGCCAACCTGGCTTAAGGCTGTGATCGCGGTCGCCGGTGTGGTGATCGCCGCCAAGATCGTGATCGCGGTGGTCACCGCCGTGTTCAGTTCGCTGTTCTTCGTCGCGCTCGCCGTCGGGGCGGTGGGCGTGCTCTGGTA
>Ga0134126_10004427_pt1 | contig 17569 bp, 20 predicted proteins | sample KB31752_FD_96881 | JGI IMG/M metagenome (GOLD analysis project Ga0134126, IMG submission 96881) | Terrestrial soil microbial communities with excess Nitrogen fertilizer from Kellogg Biological Station, Michigan, USA - KB3-175-2 | ecosystem: Environmental > Terrestrial > Soil > Unclassified ...
AAAAGCAAAGCCGCCTTCGGGCGGTACGCCATAACGGAATGCCTCTAAAAACATCTCGATTTTAGCCGGATCCATCTCCCACTTGCCAACATGGTCCATTAGCTGCGCGTAGTCATTAATGCGGCGCCCGCCAGAGAGCCACTCTACTCCGCGGCACAGAAGGTCCATACCTTCGTTAAACTCAGGGTTTTCTGCGTTTGGGTATACATAAAAGGGTTTTTGGCGCGTCGGGTATCCGTACACAAACACAAAGTCGCTGCCGGTCTCTTCTTTAATAATTTTAGAGAGGTCCTGCTCGTCTTGTGAGCTAAGATCTTTGTCGCCGCGCGGGTCGCGACCGGTAACGTCAAATATTTTTTGTTGCGCTTCGGTCAGCGACATGGTCGGTGTCTTGTCGAGCATCACGGGTATCTCTGTCTTAAGGTATACCAGTTCTTGCGCACACTTTTCGCCAACTGACTTCAAAATAAAGCGCACGGTGGCCTCGATCATGTCGCGGATATCTTCCCACGATTCAATAAACGCCATCTCGGCGTCTAAGGAAACTACCTCGGTTAAGTGGCGTGTCGTTTGGCTCGGCTCTGCCCTAAAAATTTTGTTGACGCTAAAGACGCGCTCAAAGGCGGTCATCACAATTTGTTTGTACAGCTGCGGCGACTGGCTGAGGTATGCTTTTTTATCAAAATAGTCGACTTTAAACACTTCGGCGCCACCCTCGGCGGTGGCAGGTACAATTGATGGCGCCTGGAATTCAAAAAAGTCCTGCGATTTCATAAACTCGCGGAACGAGTCGATGATAACCGCCTGCACTTTAAAGATAGCTTGATTGCGGGGATGGCGCAGCGTAAGTGCGCGGTGGTCCAATTCGGTCGGAAGATCCAGATTGTATCCGTCGGCAGACATATCAAATGGCAAAGGCTCTGCCTTTGCCAATATAACTAAGTCGGCGACTTCCAGCTCAATGTCGCCGTTCATCACTTTGTCGTTGCGGTTTTTCTCGGGGCGCTGGTTTACTTTGCCTGTTATTTTTACCACATACTCGCTGCGGATTTCTTTGGCTGTTTCAATCGCAGCCGACGCCGGCAGCACTACGCCCTGCACGGTGCCCGAGCGGTCCCTAAAATCAAAAAACACCATCTTGCCCTGGTCGCGGCGCACCGAAATCCAGCCGGAGATAGATACCTCTCCCCCAACCTTACTTCCCAAATCTTTAATTAAAGTTCTTTCCATATTATAAAGTTACGCCAATCTTCTTTCGGACATCAATCATTTTTTCTGATGCTATCGCTTTTGCTTTTTCGGCACCTTCATGTAAAACTTTTTTGATTTCCTCTTCGGTTATTGCGTTGTATCTTTCACGCATTGGCGTAACTACTCTTTCAATATCTTCGGCCAGTGCCTCTTTTAAATCTTTATACTTACCTTTCTTTTCTTCATACAAACTTTCAAGCTCACTTTCGGATTTAAATAGTTTGTGTATCGCGTACACATTTGCCGGACGCTCACCCGATGAGTCGGTAACAATACTCATTACTGCTTTACTGATATTATCTTTGCTGCCAAAGAGCGGAATAGTATTGCCATAGCTCTTACTCATCTTTTGACCGTCTATGCCGGGCACTACCGCAACAGTGTCTGATATCTTTTCGCCCGGCTCGGTAAAGGTTTGACCATAGGCGTTGTTAAACTTTGCAGCCGCTTCACGTGCATATTCAACATGCTGGCGCTGGTCCTGGCCTACCGGTACGATGTCGGTGTTGTACAGCAAAATGTCAGCCGCCATAAGCATCGGGTAATTAAACAGGCCGGCGTTAGCCTCTAGCCCTTTTGCAACTTTGTCTTTGTAGGAGTGCGCCTGCATTAAAAACGGCACCGTCACGAGCGTTTCAAATATCCAGGCAAGCTCGTGTGCTCGGCAATGTCTGATTGTTTAAAAATGACTGCCTTTTTTGGGTCAACGCCTGCTGCCAGATAGGCGCGGACAATATCCAGCGTATTTTGTCGCAATACTTCCGGGTCTTTAAGCGTGGTGAGTGTGTGGTAGTCGGCTACCATCAAAAAGCTCTCAAACTCTTCGTAAGAATCTACAAAAGGTTTGAGTGCGCCAAAATAGTTGCCGATATGCAATTGCCCCGAAGGTTGGAGGCCCGTAAGTAAACGCTTCTTCTGCGCCATATTAAATCAGTGTAACAGATTAAATTCCCTCTTCCTTTAATTTTTGGATGAGGTCGCGGGCACTGCGGGAGAGTTTTTGGGGTAATGTGATTTTGACTTTAACAAACAGGTCTCCTCTTTTGCCGCGATTGGTGGGCACGCCTTTGCCGGCGATTTTGAGCATCTCGCCGTGCGTTACACCGGCCGGAATGCTAAGCATCTGGTCGCCGTCGAGCGTCTCTACTTTATACTCGGCGCCCAGGAGTGCGTCGGTAAGTTTGACCGACATTTCGGTAATTAAATTGACGCCGTCCTTTTTAAAGCGGCGGTCGTTTTGTACATGCACCTTTACGTACAAGTCGCCCGACGGGCCGCCCTGCACCGCCTCGCCGGCGCCGGTAAGGCGGATCATTTCGCCGCCCTCTATGCCGGCCGGCACGACAATCTCAATCTCTTCCTGCTTGCGATAGACTCCCTCGCCGTGGCAAGTTTTGCACTTTTCGGTAGGAATGGTGCCCGTACCGTGGCACTGGCGGCACTCTTGGACCATAGTGATGGCGCCAAATATCGAGTTGGTCGATTCGCGGACGCTGCCTTTGCCGTTGCAGTGTTTGCAGGTTTCCATTTTTGCGCCCGGTGCGGCGCCCGAACCACGGCACGTGTCGCACTCACTTACTTTTGCAAGCAACACTTTGCGTTTGGTACCAAAGACCGAGTCTTTAAAATTAATTTCAACATCAATAGATATATCACGGCCGCGGCGCTGGCGTGTTGCAGAGCCCCCGCCGCCAAAAAAGTCGCCAAAGATATCGCCCATATCAAAACCCTGCTGGTTAAAGGCATCCTGGAATTGAGAGAAGTCAAAACCGGCTGCGCCGCCAAAGCCTCCCGGGCCGGATCCGTTAAACGTCTGGCCGTAGCTGTCGTACTCGGCGCGCTTTTTGTCGTCGCTAAGTATTGAGTATGCTTCGCTTACTTCCTTAAATTTTTCGCCGTCACCGTTTGATTTGTCGGGGTGGTATTTGTGGGCGAGTTTGTGAAAAGCCTTTTTGACCTCGTCTTTGGAGGCTCCCTTTTTGAGCCCCAGCACCTCGTAGTAGTCCTTTTTAGATGCCATAGTTAATGAGTATTTTACCTCAAAAACAGTCTCTTTGCAAATGAAAAATATAAAAGAAAAAGGGCTCCACATTTCTGTGGAGCCCTGCATCAGGCGGGATTGAAACCCGCGATGATGTTGTTAGTGCTGGCTGGTGAGCGACGTGATGCCGGCGCTCTGCGTCACGCTGTTGCCGATGTTGGCAGCGGTTGATGCCGCAGTGGTTGCCGCGACTGCCGAAGCATTTGCGGTTGTGCTTGCCGACTGACTGCCGACGGCGCTGACCTGGCCGACGATCGAATCCACCTGCGAGGCGATGTTGCCGTTGGGCTGGTAGGACGACGCGTTTATGTTGGTCGACAGCGAGCCCACGTTGCCGATGTTGACCGCATTGGCAGCCGCATCGGCCTTGGATGCAACATCGGTACCGGTCGAAGCCGCGTTCGCGACCGCGCCGGCAGCCTGCGAGCCGATCAGCGATCCTTGCAGAACCACAGTGTCGACCTCATGGTAAACACTGGACTGCTGCGCCTTGGCCGGAGCCGCAGCGGCAAGAGCCAGAGCGAGAACGACGAACGAGACGTTGGAAAGGAACTTCATGGTGCTATTCATCCTTGTAGAGATGCCGCATGTTTCTCCCGATGGGTGCGGCTTGACCACCGGGAGTCTATGCCGATCTTGCGACCGACAGTAGTGCTTTCAGTCAGGTTAAGTACTTTGACTGAAATAACGGGTGCAGGCATTCTTGAGGAACGCCTGATTGAAGAGGTCTGAGATCGCGAGGTCGAGCATGTCACCAGTGGAGGCCTGCATCGGCTCGCGGCGCTGCGCGCCGGCTTCGAAGTTGACCAGGACCGGTGAAGCGCTTCCGAAGATGCGCGCCAGCGAAACCTGGGTTCCGTCGTTGACGACTTGCTTCTTGACCGTTGAACCTGCAATGACGCGGCCGCCAATTGAGTCGCCCATCGGCATCTCAACCAATCGAAGGTCGATTTGAATGCCGGCGCGGTTTTGGTTGTAACCGGCTGAAACGCCATAGGCGCCGCCAGAAACTCCTCCGCCGGGTATAAAGTCGAGCGCGTCGATTGCTCCGTAGATCGCGTAGCGCATCGGGAATTGCGTCCCTTTGCGTAACGGAATATTCGGGATATCGCGCGTGATCTCCTTTATTTCACCCGTCGTCGGATCCTTGACCATCTCTGTTGCGGGCCGTTTAACACCGTCGCCGATCAGTCCTTGTGAAGCCTTGAGGGTAGTCCAGTCGATAACGTTTCGGTACTCCGGACCCATCTCGACAATGTTTTTCAGCCTCAGACGCCACAGTGATGACATTGCCATATCTGTGCCGCCTTGGGTGTTGAAAGCACCTGTTGCATCGACTCCGGCGATATTTGCCTTGCCGGTGCGGTCTGGAATGGCGATGATGCCAACAGGGATACCGCTCTTGTGATACTCAGCAAGTCCTTGACCAACGCACGCCATTGCATTGCTGCTTGGCTTTCTACTCACGACTTGCGGCTCGGGGCCGCGAGCCATGGCGATGTTTTCCTTAAAAGGACCCATCGATCCGGCGCAACCACCCAGCAAAAGAGCGGTAGCGGCGGCGAAAGATAGTGCCAATCGATTCATTGTGTTCCCCTTTGTTCGAAGCAATGCTTCAGTGGTTGTTGCTTGATGTGATCGTGTTGCTGGCGTCGTACACGGCATTGCCAGTAGTTGATTTCGAATTGGCGGCGCCCGACTGGGCGGCGCCATTGGCCTGTTGCGAGGCAGACGTGCCTACAGTGACATTGCTGCCACCATTTGCATTTGTCACTACCGATGTCGTGCTTAAGTTGCCGACATTGGTGACGCTCGAGCCCGAATTGGATACCGGACCGGTATAGGTCTGATTTATTGTACCGTTGTAGTTGGTCAAGTTCGAGCCACCGGGATTTGTAATTCCGTTCCGCAGCTGCCATTCGAGCAGAGCCTGGTTGTTGATCAGGCTCAAGTCGTTGGGCGTCGAAGGTGCCCAAACGCTGTTCCATGCAGTGTTGGCACTTACCTGACCCGCCTGAGCGGTAGATAGTGCAAACAAACACAGCAGAGGAACAGCAAAGATGTGTTTTCGCATTTTTTGACCTCTTATTTTCTCTATTGGATTTCAATGATCCATAAAAAAGGCCCGGTTAAGGGCTTTTTTGGACTGACAGGAGCTTAGCATACTAGTATTTAAGTGTCAAGACTGACCTGATGGGCCAATTGTTTCTTTGCTAAGAGTCTATAGTTGGGTCATTTTCATCGTCGCTAAGTATAAATCCGCCTGCTTGAATGCTCCACAGTTTTGCATACAAACCTCCCTGCTGTAGCAATTCGGTGTGCGTTCCGTCAGCAACAACAGTGCCCTTTTCAAGCACGACAATACGGTCCATCTTCATGATGGTTGAAAGTCGATGTGCAATTACCAGCACGGTCTTGCCTTCCATCAATACATCAAGCGCTTGCTGTATCAGCATTTCGGATTCTGAATCTAAACTTGAAGTCGCTTCGTCGAGTACCAATATGGGCGCGTTTTTAAGTATGGCGCGCGCGATAGCCACGCGCTGGCGCTCGCCGCCAGAGAGTTTTACTCCTCTCTCTCCTACCAAGGTGTTATAACCGTCGGGCAGTTCGCTGATAAACTCATGGCAATAAGCTTTTTTGGCAGCCTCTAGTACTTCTGCATCGGTGGCAGTTTGACGACCATATCTGATATTTTCCATCAAACTACGGTGGAATAGTACGGGCTCCTGCGGCACAAAGCTAATCACCCTGCGTAAACTGTCCTGTGCGACATCAGCAATCGTTTGCCCGTCAATTGAAATAGTGCCCGATGTAACGTCGAACATACGCAGTATGAGCTTGGTGATGGTCGATTTGCCGGCGCCTGAAGGGCCAACTAACGCAACCTTTTGCCCTCCTTCGATAGTGAGGTTAAAGTCATGCAGAATTTCAGTATCGAGGTTAAAACGAAAGAAGACGTTTGCAAAAACAATTTCACCGCTCTTTACGATTAGCTTTTTTGCCTTTGGTTTGTCGGTAATTTCATGCGGAGTTTCTAAAATAGCGACCATTTCGCTCGCGTCAGTAAATGAGTCATAAAAACGTCTAAGACTGTAATTAATGCCTATAAGGCGGTTAAAAGTGCCGAGTAAGTATGCTTGTATTAGGTAAAAATCGCCTAAAGTCAGGAGACCTTTGTTCCAAAATAGAATCGCAATATACATAATGACAACTTGAATTGCCGTCATAAAAAGCGATAAACCTCCCTGTACCCATTGATCGGACGACCATGAACGAATAGTTGCCTTCCGCCATTCTCCAACAATGTTTGAAAATTGTTTTAATTCAAAACCATGGGCAGCAAAAAGGGATACGGTTGACTGGTTTGAAACGCTATCAGAAATTGCTCCGGTAAGTTTTGTATCAGCAGCAGCGCGTACGTTGCGGACCGGTTGCCTGAGTCTTGAGAGATATACCTGCAGTAGGACAAACAGTACATCCCAAACCGCCAAAATAATGCCAAGTACATGGTTTTGGAGAAAAAGAATGACGGTCGCACCGATAATAAAAAGGAGAGTAGGAAGAAATTGCTGTGAAATAGTATCGAATAACACCTCAAACGATCGTGCATAACGACCGGTCTTATGCACCAACGAACCTGCAAAATTGTTAACAAAAAAGTTATATGAATGATGCATCAGGTAGTCGAAACTTTTGGTATACAAACGTTCCATGACGCGGGACTCGAGCCCCTGTATCGTGCTGCGCTGTGTCTGGGTAAAGAGCCAGTCAAATCCCCATGTTAGTGCGATAAAAAATAAAGTTACAGATAAAGCCTGTATTAAAGAATTTTGAGGGTGACCCTGCAGCTCATTAAAGAATTGCTTCATAAAAAGCGGAGATATAAGGCTTGTGGCAAGCAAACCGAGCGTAGACAAAATGACACCCGTAAAGTAATACGGATGCTTTGCCACTTCGCCCCAGTAGGCGCGAAAAACCGTGCCGGCGGATGCCAGTTTTTTCTTTTCTTCTTTCATTACTGTTTTTATTTTAGCACGCGGCTAGTTTGCAGCCGGAGGCGTCTCTTCAGTGGGTGGCGTTTGATCGGTAGGGGGCGTGTCTGTCGGTGCAGACTGGCCTGACGCCTTCCCACCTGAGGTGGGTCCGCCTTGGGTGGATTGGACAGCCTCGTACACTTTAGACATCTCTTTTGAAAGGTCTTCAGTAGCATTCTTAATGTCTGCAACATCCTCGCTGCCCTTTTTACCTTCGAGCGCAGTTACCTTTTCGTTAATCGCAGCTGCAAGCTCCGCGGGGATTTTATCTTTGTTGTCGCTCAATGCTTTGCGTGCCGCATACACAGCCTGGTCGGCCATGTTGTGCGCCTCGGCAAGCTCCATTTTCTTTTTATCACTGTCGGCATTAGCCTCCGCATCTTTACGCATCTTTTCAATATCGGCATCAGAAAGGCCCGACGATGCTTCGATACGGATAGACTGCTCTTTGCCGGTTGCTTTATCTTTGGCCTTAACGCTCAAAATGCCGTTGGCGTCGATGTCAAAAGTCACTTCAATCTGCGGCAAGCCGCGCGGCGCCGGCGGTATGCCGTCGAGTACAAACTTGCCGAGCGACTTGTTGTCGTTGGCCATCGCACGCTCGCCTTGCAAAATGTGGATTTCTACCGAGGCTTGATTGTCGCTTGCAGTTGAGTATGTTTGTGAGCGGCTGGTCGGGATGGTCGTGTTGCGCTCGATTACTTTGTTAACAACGCCGCCCATCGTTTCAATACCAAGCGAAAGTGGAATAACATCAAGCAGGAGCACGTCTTTAACGTCACCGCCCAAAATGCCGCCTTGGATTGCAGCGCCAATGGCAACTACTTCGTCGGGGTTTACGCTCATGTTGGCCTTTTTGCCAAAGTACGCCTCTACAGCTGTTTGGAGCGCGGGCATGCGGGTCTGGCCGCCGACCAAAATCACCTCGTTTATGTCGGCAATTTTAAACGGCGAGGCTTCCATCGCGCGCTTGGTGATAGACATGGCGCGGTCGACAAACTCTTGTGAAAGCTCCTCCAATTTCGCTCGAGTCATTTTAATGAGTAGGTGGCGCGGGCCTGATGCATCGGAGGTGATAAACGGAATGTTTATTTCGGTATCAACTGCGGTACTCAGTTCAATCTTGGCCTTTTCAGCAGCCTCGTCGAGGCGCTGGCGCGCGAGCGGGTCATTGCGGACATCAATGCCGCTTTCCTTTTGAAATTCGGTGGCCAAAAAGTCGATGATTTTTTGGTCGATGTCTTTACCGCCAAGGTGCGCGTCGCCATCGGTTGAGCGCACTTCGATTGATCCCTCGCCTTCGGTACCCATAGTTACCTCGAGCACCGATATGTCAAAAGTACCGCCGCCAAAGTCAAACACCACTACCTTTTCATCCTTCTTTTTATTAAATCCGTACGCAAGCGCTGCTGCTGTCGGCTCATTGATGATGCGCTTAACCTCGAGACCGGCGATTTTGCCCGCGTCTTTGGTGGCCTGACGCTGGCTGTCGTTAAAGTAAGCCGGCACGGTGATGACCGCTTCGGTAATAGGCTCACCCAAGCGCTTTTCGGCATCGGCTTTAAGTTTGCCGAGGATCATGGCTGAAATTTCTTCAGGCCTAAACCACTGATCGCCCATTTGTACCTCAATGCCGCCGGTCGGGCCTTTGCGCATTTCGTATGGCACGGCTGCTTTGTCCTTTTGTACAAAGTCCTCATCAAAGTTGTGACCGATAAAGCGCTTGATTTGATAGACCGTATTTTTAGGGTTGGTTACGGCCTGGCGGCGCGCAATAAGGCCAACGAGACGCTCTCCTGTTTTAGAGGTTGCCACTACCGACGGCGTGGTGCGTGCGCCTTCAGCATTTTCCAAAATCTGCGGCTCTCCGCCGCGCATGATTGCCATTGCCGAGTTGGTGGTGCCCAAGTCTATGCCTAAAATTTTACTCATATGATTACTTGTGATGGTCTAATAATTTTATCTTTTATTTTATATCCTGAACGTTCTACTGAGGTTATTTTGTGTTCTTTCCCCTGCTCGGCCAATGCTTCGTGTTTATGGGGGTCAAAATCTTCGCCAACTTCTCCGTACTTTTCGACTCCATACTGCTTTAATGATTCTATAAACTTATTTTCTATCATCCTGAGCGTCTCATCTTTTGTCTTATCGTGTTTGATGGCTAACTCCAGTACGTCGAGCATCGGCAAGAGCGATTCTATAAACTCAGACTTTAATCTTTCTTCCCTATCGGCATTGATAAGCACTTCTTGGCGCTTAAAGTTGGCAAAGTCAGCCTGCAAACGCTGCCATTTGTCCAAATACTCCTGTTTTTCTTCTATCGCAATTTTTAATTTTTCCCGTAGCTTCTTTATTGCAGCCGGGCCCATGTCCGCCTCGTCTGCGTCTATGAATTCTTCGTCTTCAGAGTCTGACATAGTGGCACTATTGTACACGAAATTCATCTAAAGTCAAATTCTTCTATAAAATAATCAAAGGAAAAGCCGTCAGCGAGGTGCTGACGGCGGATCTTGAGGCTTCCCGAACACCACAAACTCGTCTTCTTCGACGATAGGCGGCTGGCATACCGGGCATTTGGTGCTGTATCCAACACGAACGTTGGGATTGACTAAGTATCCGATTTCGTCGTTCGAATTTACGGTCTTTTTCAGACCTTTTTGGCACAAACATCTTGGCGCGCTTTTAGAAACAAAAGCCTTTAGCATATTGACCTCCCAAATTGGAACTATTCAATAAAACTCTACCACACCTATATAAAAGAAAAAACCGACGCATTTGCGCGCCGGTTTAAATTCAGTTGGATGCCAGTGCGCCGTATCTTTCGGCAAGCTGTCTCCAATGAGGGTTGGAACTAATTGCCGCAATAGCCGCTGCATCTTCGACCTTGAGCTCGCTCAGCTCGGTCGCAAGCAGCAGCATAAACGCCTCGTCGTACATCTCAGGAAGCCCAGAGAATGAGTAAACATGGCGCGGCGCTTTGATTGCACCGCCCCAATGATTATTTGTGGGATTACGGCTTTGCCAACTTGAGATATGGCGAGCGTATGGTATGTGATCAGAAAGACGTGTCGCTTTCTGTTCAGCAAGCGTCCAATATTTGCTTAGCTTTTCGGACGGCACCTTGCCAATGAATGCCTTGAGATATACCTGTCCCATATGGTCGGTGACGCACAGGCAACCGCCTGCCTTACCGTCTAGTTTGAGTGGCGGATCCCAATCTGGCAATCGCGAACCTTCCGCGTCAACCATATGCTGGAGCAAATTCCGTGCAGCGGACATGATGCGGCCGGTGGGGTGAAAATCTATAAGGGTCAACGGACTCTCCTGTTGGTTAGAGCAAACTAGCAGGCACTATACAATAAATTATAAAAAAGAAAAGACCGACGCATTTGCGCGTCGGTCGAATGAGTTGAAGCGAAAGGTTTAGGCTTGGATGGTAAATGCTCCTGTGCTTAAGTGTTCAGTCGAGTTGCCTCAGTGGAACACAAAATGCACTTGTTCCGGAACGTGCGTGCGCCTATCGGCTTAAGCAGAGCCACCCTTATTCATCGACCTATGATCGATTACTCATGAATCCATCGAATTATTCGCTATACGGGACTCGTCTCCTTTTGGAGATACCCTCTGTGGTGTCCTTTTGGGACTTCTAGTTTCCATCTTTGGATTTCTGGCCTTTTCCCTACTAAGGGAATCTCGTTTGATGTCTTCCTTGCGCTTCTGAAACTAAAACTACCCCTTTCGGGGTAGTTTGTAAAGTCTTGTTTGTGACTAGCGCTTCGACCACTGCTTGCGCTTGCGGGCTTTGAGGAGACCCGGTTTGCGGCGCTCTTTGGCGCGCGGATCGCGTTTGAGGAAGCCCTCTGACTTGAGTTGACCGCGCAGGTTGATATCGTACTCGATAAGTGCGCGGGCAATAGCGTGGCGTACTGCAGTAGCCTGGCCGGCAATACCGCCGCCGCGTACGACGATGGTTACCGCAAACTGCTGCGTAAGCGCAAGCTTGAGGAATGCCTCGAGAGCGACATTTTGCAAAGCTTCGGTGTCAAAGTAGTCTTTAACGTCTTTGTTGTTTATTGAAATGACAGAACGTGCAGCCGGTGTGATGCGGGCGCGGGCAATAGCCGTCTTGCGGCGGCCGACTGTTTCTATGTAGCGTTCTGATGTTTTGGTAGCCATACAATTAATCCTCGATTACAAGATTTTTGATGCGAGGGGTTTGCAAGCGGTTTTTTGGCAACATGCCAAGTACTGCTTTGCGGATAACCTCGCGGTTGCCCTTGCGAGCCGTGAGCATAGCATAATTTTCTATCTTTTGCCCACCCGGGTAGCCGCTGTAACGGACGTACGTTTTGTCCTGTACCTTTTGGCCCGAGATTTTAACTCCTTTGGCGTTGGTGATGGTCACTTTCTCTTCGGCCACAATGTTTTTAGCAAAGCTGGCAGAGTGTTTGCCGAGCAGCGCTTTAGCCGCAGCCGAGGCTACGCGTCCGAGAGTCTTTCCTTGTGCATCGATAGTAATCATATCTATACAAATTCAATTAGAGCCATCTTGGCTGCATCACCTTTGCGCGGTGCCATCTTGATAATACGGACATAACCGCCTGCGCGCTCGCTGTAAGTTGCGGCAGTTTTGATGAGCTTGTTGGCAGTGCGCACATCACCAAGTGCTGATATAAGCGTGCGGCGGTTGGTAAGCGTGTCTGTTTTGCCGCGGGTAAGCATCTTTTCTACCATGGGGCGGATTTCTTTAGCACGAGCTTCGGTCGTTTTTATCTTGCCCTTGAGCACGAGAGAACGGCAAAGACTCTTGAGCAACGCTTTGCGCTGGTCAGTCTGGCGTCCAAATTTTCGATTGTGATTGCCGTGTCTCATAATGTTGTTATTTTATTTCTTTTATATTTCAAATAGCAAGCTATTTGAGTACGATACCAAAGCCGCCGAGCGCGCGTTTAACCTCCTGTATCGCCTTTGGTCCCATGCCCTCGATCTCAAGAAGATCGTCTTCTTTCTTGCGGGCAAGACCGCCAACTGTGCGGATATTTGCCTTTTCAAGCGCTGAAACAGTGCGGCTCGAAAGCTCAAGGTCCTCGATGCGGGTCTTGAGTGCCTCTGCAGCTACCTCGCCGTTTTGCATTGACTGTGACTCGCCTGCATTAGAGTCCATCGGGATATCCAGAGTTTCCTCTTTAAAGCCGACAATAGCCTTGAGCTGGGTGATCATTATTTCGATTGCCTGCTCGAGAGCGGTGCGTGCGCCAAGGGTGCCGTCGGTTTCGATGGTGATGCGCAGGCGGTTAAAGTCGGTGCGGTCGCCAACGCGCATGTTTTCTACATCGTAGTTAACGCGGCGGATTGGAGAAAAGATAGCATCAACAGAAATTTCGCCGATATCGACGCGCTCCTTTTTGAGCATTTCGCGAGGAACGTAGCCGAGGCCGCGCTCGATGCGGAACTCCGCGTTGATTTCGGTCTTGTCGGAAATTTCGCAGATGTATGCGTTGGGGTTGAGGAGGCGTACCTGGCCCGGGAGTTCCAGATCTTCGCCGGAGACACGCTTGGGGCCCTTTACTTTAAGGGTGATGGTCTGTGCCTCGCCCGAGAGTACTTCGAAGCGGAGCTTTTTAAGATTAAGCAAAATGGTAACCACGTCTTCTTTAACGCCGTCGATGGTAGAAAATTCGTGAGATACGCCGTCGATTTTAACCGAGGTGATAGCAGCGCCGGGGAGGCTCGAGAGGATAATGCGGCGAAGGCTGTTACCAAGCGTGTGACCGTAGCCAGGGTAAAGGCCGTCAATTTCAAAAGTACCTTCGGCGCCGTCTTCTGAGACTACGCGAGGCTTACTTGGCAGTGTGATTGAATTTTCCATCATAAAATTATTAGTTAAAATTAATACGTTGATAACACATTAACGGCTGTAAAACTGAATGATGGTAGCCGGGTTAAATGGCGCTTCGGTAGATCCGATTGCAGGCTGTGCTGAAACGGTTGCGGTAAATCCGTCGGCAGACATAGTGAGCCAGGTTGGCGTTTTAGTTTCAACGACTGCCTCAGAGCGGTTTGCAAAAAGAGGGCTTTGCTTGCTGCCTTCGCGGATAGAAACAACATCGCCTACAGACACTTTGTGAGACGGGATAGAAAGTCGCTTGCCGTTAACGGTTACGTGCGCGTGGCTCACCAACTGGCGTGCTGCGCGGCGTGTCTTAACAAAGCCGGCGCGAAAGATAACGTTGTCGAGGCGAGCCTCGAGGCGGTTCATAAGGCTAAGCGTAGAGTCGGTTCCGTGCTTTTCCATCGCCTCGTGTACGTAGCGCGCAAACTGGCTCTCCGATAGGCCATAGGTAAATCGGGCCTTTTGCTTTTCTAAAAGCTGCGCACCAAAGTCGCTACCGCCACCGCGCTTGGGGCGTGAGGTACGGCGAGGAGCATTGGCCTCGGCCAACTGGTACTTTTGGGTCTGGCATTTTTCAAATACTGAAGATCCCAGACGTTTGCAGATTTTATATTTTGGTCCGGTAATCATAACTAGTTATGATTAATATTAAAAGACATAATGGTTTTGGTGTTTGTTTTCATAAATCTTTAAACCCTACGCGGCTTAGGTTGGCGCGGCCCATTGTGCGGCACCGGCGTGGTGTCCTTAATAGAGCTAATGTGGATACCCTTGGTTGAAAAGGCGCGGATAGATGACTCGCGGCCTGCGCCAACGCCTGACACTACAACAGCCACCTCTTTAACGCCCATCACTACAGCGCGATCGCCCAAAAGCTCGCCCACCTTTGCGGCTGCAAATGGAGTGCCCTTTTTAGCGCCGGCAAAGCCAAGGCTGCCGGACGATGACCATGACACCACGTTGCCGGTTGCATCGGTCAAAGAGAGCTTGGTGTTGTTGTAGGTTGCCTCAACATAGAGGCGGCCGGTGTCCATCTTGCGGCGTGAGGCGCGTGATGAAGAAGCGCGGCTGCCGCCGTCGTTTTCGCCCCCTTTTTTGACTATTCGTTTCTTACCCATAGGATTATTTAGTCTAGATTCGAGTTATACTATATATTTTACGTCTTTTCAACCTTACGGCGACCCGAGCCCATGGTCTTGCGGACGTTGCCACGGATCGTGCGCGAGTTTGTCTTGGTGCGCTGGCCGCGTGCAGGGAGGCGCTTGGTATGGCGCGAACCACGGTACGAGCCGATGTCTTTAAGGCGTTTGATGTTGCCGGCCACTTCGCGCTTGAGGTCGCCCTCGAGTTTAATGGTTTCGAGTATTGCGCGGATGCGGGCCTCTTCGGCTTCGGTCAAATCTTTAGTCTTGGTCATGTTATCTACCTTTGCCTCGGCAAGGATGCTAACCGCGCGTGACGGACCTACGCCATACAAAAAGTTAAGCGCGTAGCGTATACGCTTGTTGTCGGGGAGAGTTATACCTGAGATACGCATGATATTAAAAATTAGCCTTGGCGCTGTTTATGGCGCGGGTTGCTGCAAGTAACATACAAGTAGCCTTTGCGGCGTACCAGCTTGCAAAGCGGACAACGAGGTTTTACTGCTGCTTTTACTTTCATAGTGATGTTCCAAGGTTCGACCTTGGGGAGCCCTGGGTTAAGGTCGAACCTTAAAGCCTTCGGGTAATTCTTCCTTTGCCACCATACGGGTCGAGTTTGACCATCACTTTGTCCCCTACGAGGACTTTGATCCGGTGCAGTCTCATTTTGCCCGCTAAATACGTAAGTAATAGCTCTCCGGTCGGGAGAGATACTCGAAACAAGGTATTAGGAAGAGCCTCTTCGACTATTCCTTGTACTTCATCGCCTGACGTATCCATTAACTGACAATTGCTATAGTAGCAGACTTGAGGTTTGTGGTCAAATAAAAGAGATTATTAACTACTAAGAGCCCGTCACAACCGTAATTTTGGCTGGGGTCGAGGGGAAGGTACTGCTCCAAAATGGCCTAATAGAGGCTTTGCAGGGTGTGTCGTTGCTGCAGGTTATGGCCGGCGCAAATGACTTGAGTACGGTCTCAAACTCTGCCTTTGGCTTGCCTACCAATGCCTGTTGGAGGGCGTTTGGATCAAATTGCCATACCAGTTTGGGGTTGCCCGAAAGTTTAAGAGTTATAATACCGCTTGCTGAGCTGCTTGCGGCAAGCGCGATAGACAGCTGGGTTGGGTCGGCAAAGTTGACCGCTTCGCCCGCATAACCCTGCACTGTTTGTTTGGCAATTGCTGATGCTAAATCTTCGGATCCAACTACATCTGCCGAAGCGTTGGCTGTTTGTGAAAGTATCGCGGTACCATTTGGCCCGGGCGTTTGGACAATGTCATTGTAAGTAACGGCGAGCGTGCCGGGCACTGCGATGTACTGTTTGGGCACCTGCGTTGCCACCATGTCGTTCATGGCGTTGCTGAGGCCCTGCTTAAGTGCTTGCTCGGCGGTTGCCATGTCAGTGTCAGATACAGCAGGCTGCGCGCCCACTAACCCACCACCGATGGTAGCTGCCTGTGCATAAAATTTGGTGTATTTAGGCGTGCCCTGGAAGCCGGGGATAGTAAACTGCGTTGCGGCAGTGCGGTTGTAGTCTGTACCCGGCTGGTCTGCGTACAAAGTGGCAGTCACCGTACCCGGCATAAGCGTGCCGTCGGCAGCTTGTTTGGCACCGGGGACTGTAACAGCGGAGTGGATGCGGTAAATCTTGCCGTCGGGTGCCTGAAAGCGAGTGGTTGCAACCAAGTCTTGGCTGGCAGTGCTGTAGGCATTGTAAATAGTTGCTACACCCGATGCCGAAAGGGACACCTGCTTGGTGCCGCTGGCGGGAACAGAGGTTGATGCGGTGCGAGATGAGTTAATAATTTGGTACGGCAAAGTGCCAGCGGGTGCATTAACCTGCGCCTGCATGGTGGCCGGCGCCGTAACAATAGCCGAGCGCGGCGTTACAGTAACGGTTGCCCCGGCAAAGAGGGTCGACATGAGCAGGCCGATTGCGGCGCAAATAACAACGACAACTACAATGATCCAAAAAAATCGGCTGCCAAAAAATCCTTGTCTGCGGCGGGGGCTGCGGGGCGGCTGGTTAGGAGTATCGCTGTAATCTTCTTCGTACATTGGTTGTTTAGGTTCTTCAGTAATAAGACGATGGCCCTTGGGGACCGGTATATTGCGTATCGATCTGTCGCCTCGTGGCGTCATATCCTGCATAGAAATTAGTATACACCCATTTTATATGCGCAAACTATATGCTGCCGATAAATATACTTTCTAATAAAATAAACGGATCGTGGGTCGTGCCATGCGAAACCATCCCTTTAACGTGGTACGGGAGCAGCGCCTCAACGGTTGAGTCTTCGGTAAATAAACTTTCCATGCGAGGGTTGGCGGCAATATGTTTAGCAAACCACTCGCCGAGCGGCTGCTCGCCCATTACTACAATGTTGGTTGTTGTGCCCGACGGCAAGAGCAACTGCACGCCATCGGCAAACGTATCGCTTAAATGCCGGCCGGCAACAAGTAAAGGTTCGTAGGACAAATCATCTTTGTGCGTTTGCAGGCGCAACATTGAGTGCGCTTCGTGCAAAGAAAGTCCGCCGTGCGTTTGCAGCGTGCGCATAATACTGCGCGAGCCAAGCGGCAGCGTGCTGTAACCGCGCGGGCCGCTTTCATTTAGCAGTAACAGCTCTAATATTTCGCCGCGTAATGCTACTGCAAGCGTGTCGATATGTTTACCGAGTTTTTTACTGCCAAAAACTATTGCATCTGCCGAAGTATAAAAAGACACCGGTATATCGCCAAACGCTGCCTGCACCGCCTCTTTTATATACTGGCGGATGCCGGGCACATACTGCGAGGCGCCTGCTTCGAGGTTGGGCGTGCCCCAAGGCGCTGCCAAAAAGATGACTGCTTTGGTTACTTTGCCCAAATTTTGCGCCGGAGCGTGCACGCGCATGCGCGCCGCAACCTCGGCCGAGTATGTTAAAGAGTGAGCAAGAGTCTTTTCAAGTGAGCGGGTAATATCACTGCCTGAGCGATGCTGCGTCAGCGGCAAATGCTGCCGCTGGTAGGAAATGATTTGCGGCGTCGCATTTTTAGTATCTTGGTCAAGACTAATAAGCGCGCTGGCAACCGAGCCGCTTTCAATATCTAAAGCCAAGACTGACATGCCTTTAGTATATCGCGTTTTTAACTACCTATTGGAGTACTGCCTTAATACGGCGGATGCCTTGGGCTACTGCTTCTTCTTTTTGGATTTTAAAT
>Ga0134126_10004428_pt1 | contig 17568 bp, 16 predicted proteins | sample KB31752_FD_96881 | JGI IMG/M metagenome (GOLD analysis project Ga0134126, IMG submission 96881) | Terrestrial soil microbial communities with excess Nitrogen fertilizer from Kellogg Biological Station, Michigan, USA - KB3-175-2 | ecosystem: Environmental > Terrestrial > Soil > Unclassified ...
CGTAGTACGGCGATTTCCGGCCGCGGCGCTGCGCATCGCGATAGTAGGGAGACTGATCCGAGAGATGGTTGGCGGCCATGTCCAGCAGCACCCGCAGACCCTGCGCGTGCGCCGCTTGAATGAGCGATCGGAGCTGTGCCGCCGACCCGAACCTCGTGCGCAAGCGCAAATCATCGGTCACCGCATAGCCGAAATCACCGGGTGGGGCCGCAGTCACCGGGGAGAGCAGGATTGCGTTGGCGCCCAGCGCGGCAATGGCCGGCAGACGCGCCTCGATCGCTGCGAAGCCGTTCCTGCCGCCCGGCGCGAAGAAGAACGGTGCGGCGTCATAGAGCACCATGTCGGCGGGCCGCTCGGCGGCGCCCATTGCGCTGCCGACGGCGACCATGCACCCCAGCGCGAGCACGGCGCTCCAGAGCCATCCGCGCCTCATGCCACGCCCATGCTACTCTGCGGCTCCAGAGCCCTGGCTCGGGCAAAGTCAGGTCCCGCACTTCCGGATGGGATCGGTTGCTTCATCAGGTGAGAGATCCGTGGCTTCCAAGCGCGCTACCCGCCCCGGCCTGCCCATAGAGAGAACCCGCTGCGGCTGGGTTCCGGCCGGCGATGAGGAGTATGCCCGCTACCACGACGAGGAATGGGGCCGGCCAGTGCAGGATGACCGCCATCTCTTCGAGATGCTCACGCTGGAGGGTGCGCAAGCGGGGCTCTCGTGGTCTACCATTTTGCGCAAACGGGGCGCCTATCGAAAGGCGTTCGCGAACTTCGATCCTGCCAAAGTGGCGCGCTTCGATGCGCGCCGCCGGGCCGCGCTGCTGCAGGACGCTGGAATCGTCCGTAACCGGCTCAAGATCGAGTCCACGGTGAGCAACGCCCAGGCTTTTCTCGCCGTGCAGAAGGAATTCGGGTCTTTCAGCCGCTATCTCTGGGACTGGGTGGGCGGCCGGCCGGTGCTCAACGGCTGGCGGACGCGCGGCCAGGTACCCGCCAGCACCGAGCTGAGTGACCGGATCTCCCGGGATCTGAAGAAGCGGGGATTCCGCTTCGTCGGCTCGACGATCATTTACGCATACCTGCAGGCCGTGGGCGTCGTCAACGATCACACCGCCGGCTGCTGCTTGTATCAGTCCGGCCCCGCGGCGGCGGCACGGGTGGCCCGCAAAGCGTCACGCTCTTAAGATAGTCGCTCTTTCAATCCAGGGGATTCCTTCATGAAGTCCTTCCTAACGGCGGTCGTCATTGCCGCGACTGCCCTCGCGCCCGCGGCCTATGCCGATTGCAGCTACCCGCGGGCACCCACCCACCTCCCGGACGGCAATACGGCGACTCTTGCCGAGATGCTTGCCGCGCAGAAGGTCGTGAAGAGCTACAACGAGGAGATGACTGCCTATCTCTCGTGCATCAAGCTCGAGCGCGACAGCCGCGTGGCACAGGCCGGCGATAAGCTGACCAAGCAGCAGAAGCAGGAGCTCGAGGCCATCGAGGCGCAAAAGAACAATGCCGCCGTCGACCAGCTGCACTCCGTAGCCGACCAGTTCAACGCGCAAGTGAAGATCTTCAAGGCCAAGGATAAGAAGTCCGACTGACCGTGCTCACTCCCTCTCAGGCGGATGATCTCATCGCGCAGCACTTGACGTGTCTGCCGATCGAGTCGCTGCCTCTCGCGCAATGCGCTGGAGCGGTGCTGCGGGAGAACATCTACGCCGAGCGGGATCAGCCGCCTTTCGACCGCGTGACCATGGACGGAATCGCGCTCGATAGCCGTGGCACGCGGGACGGTGCGCGCCGACTGCGCATCCAGGCGATGCAGGCCGCCGGCGACCCGCCGCTCACGCTGGCCGGCCGGGACTGCTGCATAGAGGTCATGACCGGGGCGGTGCTGCCTGCCGGGTGCGATGCCGTCGTACCGGTAGAGCGGATCACGGTGACTGGCGGGGAAGCGGAGCTGGCCGCCGATGTCACGGTGCAACCGGACCTGAACGTGCACAAGCGCGGCACCGACACCCGCCAGGGCAATCTGCTACTTGCCGCCGGCACGCGGCTCGGCCCGCCGGAGATCGCCATCGCGGCGGGCGCCGGGATGGCCCGTATCCGGGTGAGCAGCCAGCCGATGCTGGTGGTCATCTCGACGGGGAACGAGCTCGTCGAGCCCGGTGAGCCCATCCTGCCGCACCAGATTCGGCGATCGAATGCCTACGCTATCGCCGCCGCCCTGCGTCTGCATGGCCTGCACCGAGTGGCGGACGACCACATCGCAGACGACGCGGCAGAGCTGAGGCGCCGGCTCAAATTCCACCTGGAGACCCACGACGTGCTCGTGCTGAGCGGCGGCGTCTCGATGGGTAAGCTCGACCTCGTCCCGCAGGTTCTGGAAGAGCTCGGCGTGCGCTGCGTGTTCCACAAGGTGGCCCAGCGGCCGGGGAAGCCCCTCTGGTTCGGCATCGCAAGCTCAGGCGCCGCTGTCCTGGCACTGCCCGGCAACCCGGTATCGACGGCAGTGTGCGTCTCCCGCTACGTCTTGCCGGCGCTCGCCGCGAGCCAGGGCCAGACCCCCCCTGCGCCGGAGCGCATGGCGCTCGGGGCCCCGGTCACGGTCGATCCACCCCTGACCGTCTTCCTGCCTATCCACATCGAGATCGATGACTGGGGGCGCAGCTGGGCCATGCCGACGCCCACGAACGGCTCGGGCGATTTTGCCGCGCTCGCCGGCACGGATGGGTTCGTGGAGCTGCCTCCCGGCCCCAATACCTACCCGAAGGGGTTCGTGACCCGCATATACCGGTGGTAGGCTGGTGCCGATGAGCGAGCCCGATGTGATTGCCCTGCCAGGGTCTGGAGGACCGCGCGACCGGCGCGGCCGGCCATTGCGTGACCTCAGGATCTCGGTCATGGATCGCTGCAACTTCCGCTGCCCGTACTGCATGCCGCGGGAGACCTTCCATGACCGGTACCGCTTCCTCGGCTCGCACGAGCGCCTGTCGTTCGACGAGATCGTGCGCCTCGCGCGCCTCTTCGCCCGGCTGGGCGTGCGCAAGCTCCGCCTCACCGGGGGCGAGCCGCTGCTGCGGCCGAGTCTCACCGATCTGATCGGCGACTTGACGGCCATCGACGGTATCGAGGATATCGCCCTCACGACGAACGGGGCCCTCCTCGCCAAGTACGCGTTCGAGCTGCGTGCGGCGGGACTGCAGCGCATCACCGTCAGCCTCGACAGTGCCGACCCGGAGGTCTTCCGCCGCATGAGTGGCGGCTTTGGCGGGGTGGACGACGTCCTCTCGGGGATCGAGCACGCGCGGCGCGCGGGTCTCGAGCCCATCAAAATCAACGCGGTCGTACAGCGCGGAGTCAATGACCACACCGTGCTCGAGCTCCTCGAGCGCTTCCGCGGCACGGGAGTGATCGTCCGCTTCATCGAGTACATGGATGTCGGCAACCGCAACGACTGGCGCCCGGAGCTCGTCGTGCCTTCACGGGAGCTGCTGGCGCATATCGGTGAGCGCTGGCCGCTCGAGCCGCGCGGTCGCGAGTACCCGGGAGAAGTGGCGGAGCGCTATGCCTTCGCCGACGGCGGCGGCGAGGTAGGCTTCATCTCCTCCGTGACTCAGCCCTTCTGCGGCGATTGCTCGCGTGCGCGCCTGTCGTCGGATGGCATTCTTTACACCTGCCTCTTCGCCACGCACGGCACCAGCCTGCGCGACTCGCTGCGCAGCGGCGCGAGCGATGAGCAGCTGCTCGCGGTCCTGCGCCGGGTGTGGCTGGGCCGTGGTGACAACTACAGCGAGCAGCGGCAGGCACAGCGGGAATCGGCCGACGGCGCACGCAAGGTCGAGATGTTCTACATCGGTGGCTGATGGCGCGCTCCGGACTCACTCACCTCGACAGCCGCAATCGCCCGACGATGGTGGATGTCGCGGGCAAGGAGGTCACGCACCGCGAGGCCGTGGCGGAGGCGAGAGTGCGCTTGCCGCGCTCCGTGGCCGCGGCACTGCGCGCCAGCGGCCACCGCACCAAGAAAGGTCCGGTCTTCGACACGGCCATCGTGTCCGGCGTCATGGCCGCGAAGCGCACCCACGAGCTCATTCCGTTCTGCCATCCCTTGGGACTGGAGCACTGCTCGGTGGAGGTCGAGGACCAGCGTGGCGGCGAGGTCGTGGTGCGCTGCCGGGTCGCCGTGCACCACCGCACGGGTGTGGAGATGGAGGCGCTGACCGGCGCTACCGTCGCGGCGCTCACCATTTATGACATGTGCAAGGCGCTGTCTCACGACATCGAGATCACGGGCATCCGCCTGCTCGAGAAAACGGGCGGCAAGCGCGCCTACAAGCGGGCGAGAGTTTGATATGGACGAGCCAGCCGCACCACTTTTCGGACTCGTGCTCGCCGGTGGCCGCAGCACGCGCATGCAGCGCGACAAGGCGGGACTCGAGTACGCGGGACGCAGTCAGCTCGAACGCGCCGTCGAGCTGATCACGCCCCTCGTCGCGCGCATCTTCGTGTCCGTTCGCCGCGACCAGACCGCCGACCCACTGCGGGCGCACTATCCGCAGATCGTCGACTCAGGCGAAGTCGCCGGGCCCATCGCGGGCATCATTGCCGCGCAGTCGCGGCATCCGGATGTGGCGTGGCTCGTGCTGGCGTGCGATCTTCCCCTGCTCGATCGGGAAACTCTCCAACATCTCCTGCGCTCGCGGCGCCCGCAGAAGCAGGCGACGGCGTACCGGTCCAGCCACGACGGCCTGCCGGAGCCCCTCTGCGCCATCTACGAGCCGTCGAGTCGTGAAGCACTCCGCGACTACATCGCAAGCGGACGCGACTGTCCGCGGAAATTCCTCATCAACGCGGATACCGCGTTGCTCGATCAGCCCGAGCCCGGCGCGCTGGACAACGTGAATACGCCGAAAGAATACGGCTCGGCGACTGACCGACTGCTGCGGTCCGCGGATTTCGCGGCTTCCACGAACGAACGCTCGCCCGCGCGACAGATCAACGTCCAGTACTATGCTCTGCTGCGCGAGCAGGCCGGCCGCAGCTCCGAGTCGCTCGTCACCGCGGCTGTCACTCCGCGCGATCTTTATCAGGAGCTCAAGGGACGCTATCCATTCTCACTCGCGCCGGAGATGCTGCGCGTCGCGGTGAATTCCGAGTTCGGCGACTGGGGGCAGCGATTGCGGGAAGGGGACTCGGTGGTGTTCATTCCACCGGTTGCGGGTGGGTAAGCCGCCGCCACGCCATGTTCCGCTTCTCCTCCACTCCCCTCGACGAATCCACCCTGAGGACGGAGCTCAGCGATCCCGCCTGTGGCGGCTATGCCGCCTTCGAAGGCTGGGTGCGCAATCACAACGAAGGCCTGCGGGTGCGCCGGCTGGAGTACGAAGCCTTCGAGCCGCTCGCGATCAAGGAAGGCGAGCGCATCATCGCCGAGGCGATCGCCCGGTTTGGTGTGGAGCACGCCGCGTGCGTGCACCGCATCGGGGCGCTCGAGATCGGCGAGAATGCCGTGTGGGTTGGCGTCACCGCCCGCCACCGCGACGAAGCGTTCCGCGCCTGCCGCTACATCATCGATGAGGTCAAGCATCGTGTGCCCATCTGGAAGAAGGAGCATTACGAGAACGGCGATTCCGGCTGGGTGAACTGCGAGCGCTGCGCTGAGCATGCCGCGCACACCGCACACACGCATGATGATCACCGCCTCCCGCCGGTGCCCGCTCCCGACTACTCGCGGCAGACGGCGCTGAAGGAAGTCGGCCAGGCCGGTCAGGAAAAACTGCGCCGCGCCACCGTGCTGGTGGTGGGCTGTGGGGGCTTGGGCGTTCCGGTCATGACCTATCTCGCAGCCGCCGGGGTCGGCTGTGTGGGGTTGGTCGACAGCGACCGGCTCGAAGCCTCGAATCTACACCGCCAGACGCTGTATTCGCTCGCGGACGTCGGTCGACCCAAAGTCGAGCTGGCGGCTGCACGACTGCGCGCCCTCAACCCCGAAGTCGAAGTGCGCACGCATCCCGTCAGGCTCGATGCGGCATGCGCGGCGGAAATCATCCAGCCCTATTCCCTCGTCATCGACTGCACGGACAACTTCGCCGCCAAATTCCTGTTGAATGACACGTGCGTGCGCTTGGGCAAGCCGATCATCTTCTCCAGCGTGTACCAATACGAAGGCCAGCTCCAGGTCGTGCGGCCGGAGCGCGGCAGCGCCTGCCTGCGGTGTGTGTGGCCGGAGGCGACCCGCGACGGCCTCGTCGGCAATTGCGCCGAGGCCGGCGTCCTCGGCCCGGTGCCCGGCACCTTTGGCAGTCTGCAGGCGCTCGAGGCGTTGAAGCTGCTGTTGGACCTGCCCGGGCAGCTCACGGACGAGCTCCTGATGTTGGATCTGCTCGGCCTGGGCGTCACCCGTGTGCGCACGCGACGCGGAGCCGATTGTCCGGACCATGCCAGGAGACGAGCCGGTGGCGGCGACGACACTGATCAGGCGCGTGCTGCGGCGGCCGCCATCGAATTGACGTTCGATCCTCTGGAGGAGGCGCTGGCGGGGGGCTTCGAAGTGGTGGACATCCGCGAGCCGCACGAATTGGCGCGGGTCGCGACGCCCTGCTCCACCGCGCGGCACCTGCCGGTTGCGCAGTTGCTCCACGGCCCCGCGCCCATGCGTCCCACCGGCAAATATCTCCTCGTCTGCGCCAGCGGCAAGCGGAGCCTGGCGGCGGCGCAGGAACTGCGGTCGCGCGGTTACGGGGAAGTGTTCTCGCTGCGCGGCGGTATCGCCGCGCTCAAGGCCTGATCTGGCCCGACCCGCGCACGACGTACTTGTAGCTCGTCAACTGCTCCACTCCCACCGGACCGCGGGCGTGGAACCGATCGGTGGAGATACCGATCTCCGCTCCCATGCCGAATTCGCCTCCGTCGGCGAATTGCGTCGACGCGTTGTGGAGCACGACGGCGCTGTCGACCTGTCGCAGGAAGCGCTCGGCCGTGGCCTCATTCCCGGTGACGATGGATTCGGTATGCGCCGAGCCATATTTGCCGATGTGTGCGATCGCGCCATCCACGCCATCCACGACGCGCGCGGCGATGATCGCGTCGAGATATTCCGTGTACCAGTCGTCTTCCGTCGCCGCACGGACTCGCCCGTCGGTATTCTGCACGATGGCATCGCCGCGAACCTCACAGCCGGCATCCAACAGGCTGCGGATCACCGGAGTCAGGTGGGTGTCGACGCAGCCGCTATCGACGAGAAGGGTCTCGGCGGCTCCGCATATGCCGGTGCGGCGCATCTTCGCGTTGAGGGCGATGGTCTGCGCCATGCGCACGTCGGCATCCCGATCGACATACACGTGACAGTTGCCTTCCAAGTGGCCGATGACCGGCACGCGCGCCTCCTGCTGGACACGGGCCACCAGACTCTTGCCGCCTCGAGGCACGATCACGTCCAGGTAATCCGCCATGCCCGCGAGCATGTAGCCGACCGCGGCACGATCGGTCGTTGGCACGAGCTGAATACAGTCGACGGGAAGCCCCGCCGCGCTCAGCCCCTCGCGCAGGCATTCGTATATGGCGGCGTTCGAGTGCCGGCTCTCCGAGCCGCCACGCAGGATGACTGCGTTGCCCGATTTCAGACAGAGCGCGCCGGCGTCGGCGGTCACGTTCGGGCGGCTCTCGTAGATGATCCCGATGACACCGAGCGGCACTCGCACCCGTTGGATCCTCAGGCCGTTCGGGCGCTGCCATTCGGCCGCGATGGAACCGATCGGGTCGGACAGGGCCATGACATCCTCGATGCCGCAGGCCATGGACTCGACCCGCTTCGAGTCGAGCGCCAGCCTGTCGAGCAGAGCGCCCGTCAGATTGCCGGCGCGCGCCGCCGACATGTCCCGCTCATTGGCCGCCAGGATCCCGGCGGCGCCCGCTCGCATCGCGGCGGCCGCGGCCCTCAGCGCCGCATTCTTAACGGCGGCGCCGGCCAGAGCCAATACCGAGGCGGCCGCAACCGCATTGCGGCCGAGCCGCTCCATCAGCTCGCCGAGATCCGCCGTTGCCGGATCCACACTCACCGATCAGCTCCCGACGCGCTCTTTCGCCGCCGGCTCCTGATTGAGGAGCACGAGGTCGTCGCGATGAATCATCTCATCGCGCCCGCGAAAGCCGAGGATGCTCTCGATATCCGATGACCTGCGGCCCATGATCTTTGCCGCATCGACATCCGAGTAGGCGATGATCCCGCGCGCAATTTCGGCCCCATCCGTGCCGAGGACGCTTACGGTGTCACCGCGCTCGAACCTGCCGCGCGCGCTGATCACGCCGGCCGGCAGCAGGCTGCGGCCATCGAGCAACGCGCGCAAGGCGCCCGGATCGATCGTCACGGCGCCCGCGGGCCGCAGCGTCCCGGCGATCCACTGCTTGCGGGCCGCAACCGGCGTAGCGCTCGGCACGAACCAGGTGCATCGCACACCCTCCTCGATCCGCCTGACGGGATGTCGATGCCGACCGGCGGAGATACACATGTGGCAGCCGGCCGAGACGGCGATGCGCGCGGCCAAAATCTTGGTCGCCATGCCGCCCGAGCCGACATCGGAGGCCGAGCGCCCGCCCATGGCCTCGATCTCCGGCGTGATCTTGAGCACTTCCTCGATGAAAGTGGCCGTAGGATCCCTGTTCGGATCGGCGGTATAAAGACCATCGACGTCCGACAGCAGCACCAGGCAGTCGGCCGCGGCCATCTGCGCCACCCGGGCCGCCAGCCGGTCGTTGTCGCCGTAGCGAATCTCCGCCGTCGCCACGGTATCGTTCTCGTTGATCACGGGCAGCGCGCCCAGGGACAGCAGTGTCTCCAGAGTCGCTCGGGCATTGAGGTACCGATGTCGCCGTTCGCTGTCTTCCAGGGTGAGCAGCACCTGGGCGACCGTCACATCCCGGCTCTCCAGCAGTTCCTTGTACGCATGGGCGAGGCGGATCTGCCCGACCGCCGCGGCCGCCTGGCTCTCCTCTAGCCGCAGCGAACCTTTTGCGAGACCGAGCTGGCGCCGGCCGAGCGCGATGGCCCCCGAAGAGACGAGAATGACCTGCTGACCTCTCCGCCTCAAGCGCATGAGGTCCTCGACCAGGCTCTCGAGCCAGGCCCGGTTGATGCGTCCGGTCTCGGCGTCCGTCAGGAGTGCGGAACCGACCTTCACCACGACGCGTCGCGCCCCGGCAAGGGGCGAGGAGGACGACGGGCGGGGGATGGTCATGGGAAAACTATACGCTAAACTTGCAGCCGCCAACCTGAGGAAGCAAAGCGGTGAGCAGAGATTACGAGCCGGTTCCCGGTCAGTGGTACGAGAACGTGGAAGACGAGGAATCCTTTCGTGTCCTCACGGTCGACGAGGACTCGGAGCTGGTCGAGATCGAGTATCTCGACGGTGAGATCGAGGAGATCGATCTCGAGACTTGGCACGAGATGGACCTGGAGCAGACCGACGAGCCGGAAGGCTGGGCGAAGTCTGACGAGGATGAGGACGAGGAAGAAGAAGACGAGGAGGATGACGAGGACGATTGGGATGAGGATGAGGACGACGAGGATGACGACGACTGGGACGAGGACGAGGAAGACGAGCGGGACGAATACTAGTTGCCACCGAAACGGTTGCAAGCCTGTTTTAGGCAATGAACCCAGACAGTTGGTACCACGAGAAAGAATCCGCGTGGTTGTACCGCCAGGTTGCCGCCGCAGAGCCGGACCCTCATAAGCAGCGGCTCTTCACGCAGCTCGCGGCCGCCGCCGAGGAACAGGCGGCCAAGTGGGAAGTCTCTTCGCAGAACAAGGGGTCGACGGCGGCGGCGCGCGTCTTCGTACCCTCGCTGCGCGCGCGCGTGGTCGCGCGGCTGCTCCGGTTGCTCGGCCCGCGCGCCGTGCGCTCGGTGCTCGCCGCGATGAAACTGCGCGGCCTGTCCATCTACACCGCGCCCGTCGCTCGCGGGCACGCGATGCCAACTACATTGTCGGATGTCGGAGTCCGTCATCGCGGCGGACTGGGCGGCAACCTGAGAGCCACCGTGTTCGGCGTGAATGATGGCCTGGTCTCCAATGCCAGCCTCGTACTGGGCGTTGCGGGGGCCTCCGCTCCGAGCTCCTTCGTGCTGGTGAGCGGTGTCGCGGGTCTCCTCGCCGGCGCGCTGTCCATGGCGGCGGGCGAATATGTCTCGGTGCGCTCGCAGCGTGAGATGTACGAGTATCAGATCGCGCTCGAGCGCGAGGAGATCGCCGAGTATCCCGAGGAGGAAGCGGAGGAGCTCGCGCTCATCTACGAGGCGCGCGGCGTAGCCCTGGCACAGGCCCGGGAAGTCAGCCAGGCGCTGCTCGCCCGCCCGGACCAGGCGCTCGATGTCCTCTCGCGGGAAGAGCTCGGCTTGAACCCGGACGATCTCGGCTCACCGTCGGGCGCCGCCGCAGCCTCGTTTTTGTCCTTTGCGGCGGGGGCAGCCGTGCCGCTCGTCCCCTTTCTCGCGGACATGGCGGGGCGCCGCGCGCTCGTCGGGACCGCCGTGCTCACCGCCCTCGCGCTCTTCGTGGTGGGGCTCGCCCTCAGTCTCTTCACCGGCAGGCAAGCGTTGCGGGGGGCGCTGCGCATGGTCCTCATAGGAGGCGGTGCCGGGATCGTAGCCTTCGGGGTCGGGCGCGCGCTCGGCGCGATCATCCATTAGCGCACCCGTGCGTTCTCCTCCCGTGGGGAGGGAGTATGCTGGCAAAGGCTTGAAAAGCCGGCTTCGCGGCCCCACAGCAGCGCCATGAAACGCATCTTCCTGCTCCTCGTCACCAACCTCGCGGTGCTCGCGGTGCTGACGATCGTGGCCCACCTGATAGGCCTCGATCGCTGGCTCGCCGTGCGCGGCAGCAGTCTGGGCGCCCTGCTCGTCCTCGCGGCCGTATTCGGCTTCGGCGGCGCGTTCATATCGCTTCTCATGTCGAAGTGGATGGCCCGCACCGCCATGGGAGTGCGGATCATCAGCCAACCCACGACGCCGACCGAGCAGTGGCTGGTCGACATGGTGGCGCGGCTGGCGCGTGCAGCCGGCGTCGGCATGCCCGAAGTCGGCGTGTTCCAGTCACCGCAGCCCAACGCCTTCGCCACGGGATACCGCCGCGACGCCGCGCTGGTGGCGGTCAGCACGGGCCTTCTTGCCGCCATGAACGAGCAGGAGGTCGAGGCGGTGCTGGGGCACGAGCTGACGCATGTCTCCAACGGCGACATGGTCACCCTGACTCTGATCCAGGGTGTGGTCAACACCTTCGTCATCTTCCTGTCGCGCATCATCGGCAATGTCGTCGACCGCACGCTCTTCCGGTCCGAGGATGGCCGCGGACCCGCTTACTTTCTGTCGGTGATCGTCTCCCAGGTCCTTCTCGGCATCCTCGCCAACATGATTGTCATGGCATTCTCCCGCTGGCGGGAGTTCCGCGCCGACCGGGGCGGAGCGCACCTAGCGGGCGTACCCAACATGATCGCGGCCCTGGAAGCGCTGAAGAGGTCGCACGAGCCGCTGCCCGCGCAGCAGTTCGCCGCCTTCGGCATCACCGGGCCGGTCTCGCGCGGCATCCAGCGTCTCTTCATGAGTCACCCGCCGCTCGATGAGCGTATCGCGGCGCTGCGCACCCTGACGGTGGTGGCCTGAAAGACACCGCTCGGTGCCACCCCTGACGCCCGCACAAGCCCTTGGCGGCCTCGAGCGCATTCTCGGGGCGCAGGGCATTCTGACGGCAGAAGCGCCGGGATCATCGTCCGCTTCCCCGGCCGACCTCGAGCCCTACCTGACCGACCAGCGCCGACTCTATCACGGGCGTGCGCTCGCCGTCGCCCTGCCTCGTGCCGTGACAGAGGTCACCGAGGTTCTCGCCTTCTGCAATCGGCACGGCATCGGCGTCGTCCCGCAGGGCGGCAACACCAGCTACTGCGGTGGCGCGACGCCCGATGACTCCGGCCGGCAAATCGTGGTCTCGCTCTCACGTCTCAACCGCATCCGGCGCCTCGATGCGCTCAACTATTCGATGGTGGCCGAAGCGGGGTGCGTGCTCGCGCAGATCCAACAGGCGGCGGACGAGGCACAACGCTTGTTTCCCCTGAGCCTCGGCTCGCAGGGAACCTGCCAGCTCGGCGGCAATCTCGCCACCAACGCCGGCGGCGTCCACGTGCTGCGCTATGGAATGATGCGCGACCTCGTGTTGGGCCTGGAGGTGGCTTTGGCCGACGGGCGCCTGCTTTCCTCGCTGGGAACGCTGCGCAAGGACAACACCGGCTATGACATCAAGTCCCTCTTCCTCGGCGCGGAGGGGACGCTCGGCATCATCACCGCAGCGAGCCTGAAGCTCTACCCGAAACTGCACGCCTTCGCGGCGGCGTTCGCCGCTGTCGCCGATCCGCGCGCGGCCGTGGCGCTGCTCGCCCGACTGCGCGATACGAGCGGTGACCGCGTCAGCTCCTTCGAGCTGATTCCCCGGATCGCGATCGAGCTCACCACCCGGCACATTCCGGGCGTTCGCGACCCGCTCGATGCTCCCCATGACTGGTATGTGCTCTGCGAGCTCACCTCTTCCCGCGGCGACGATCCGCTCGAGAGCCTGCTGGAGGGAGGCCTCACCGGCGCCCTGGAGGAGGGACTCGTGTTGGATGCGGCGGTGGCGCGCGGCGAAAGCGACCGCGCGGCCTTCTGGAAGCTGCGCGAGACCATTCCGGAGGCCCAGCGCCGCGACGGCGGCAGTCTCAAGCACGACATCTCCGTGCCCGTCGCTTCGATCCCCGACTTCATCGAGCAGGCCTCGGCTTGGATCGCCGGCAACGTGCCCGACGGCCGGTTGGTGGCCTACGGCCACGTCGGCGATGGCAATCTGCATTTCAATCTGAATCAGGCGCCGGGCGCCGATCGCGCCGCATTCCTCGCCCGCGAGGAGCCGATCAAGCGCGTCATTCACGACCTGGTGCGGGATTTCGGCGGCAGCTTCAGCGCCGAGCATGGCATCGGCCGGCTGAAAGTGGGCGAGCTCGAGCGTTACGCGCCGCCCATCGAGCTGGAGCTGATGCGCGCGATCAAGCACGCACTCGACCCCAACGGCATTCTCAATCCCGGGAAGGTCCTGCGGGAGGCCTAAGTGGCCTTGTCCCGGCGCACTCTGACCAGCCCTTCCTGCGCCGTGCTGGCGATCAGCCTGCCATCGCGGGCGTACACGCCGGCCCGCGCGAATCCGCGCGCCCCCGAGGCGCTCGGGCTCTCCACCGCGTAGAGCAGCCAGTCATCGACACGCAGCGGCCGGTGAAACCACATCGCGTGGTCGATGCTGGCCATCACGACGGGGTTTCCGCGGATCGCCGCTCCATGGGGCAGCGTCGCCGTGTCGAGCAGGAAGTAATCGGACAGGTATGCAAGGAGACGCCGATGCAGCCGTTCGTCGGCCGGCAGGCGCTCCACCGCCCGAAACCAGACCTGCCGCGACGGCGATGCGCTCCGCGGCGCCACGAAGTCGAACGGCTGCACCAACCGGAACTCGAACGGCCGCGGCTTCTCGAGAAAGCGCCGCAGCCGCTCCGGCAGGCGCGCCAGCAGCTCCGGCGGCGGGCGGCTGGAGTCGGGCAGGTCCTCCGGCGGCGGCACCGCAGGCATGGAGAGCTGGTGCTCGAAGCCCTCCTCCGCCACCTGGAAGGATGCCGCCATGTTGAAGATCTGCTCGCCGTGCTGGATCGCGACCACGCGGCGGTTGGAGAAGCTGTGGCCGTCGAGGCTGCGGTCCACCTGGTACACGATGGGCGCGTCGAAGTCGCCGCGGCGCAGGAAATACGCGTGCAGCGAATGCACGATGCGATCTTCGACCGTCGCGGAGGCGGCCGTCAGCGCCTGGCCGAGCACCTGGCCGCCGAACACCTGCGGGCTGCCGATGTCACGGCTCTCGCCCCGGAAGAGATTCACCTCGAGGGGCTCGAGCTCCAGCAGCTTCAGCAGATCCGCCAGCTGTGCGTTCATTGTTGGATTGGCTCAAAGTCGCCTGCGGCGCTTTGGGCGGCCAGCCCAGTTACTCGATTCGCCTCGCGGCCCAGGGATCGGCCCTGGGCCGCTTTACGGCTTGCTTTCGGCCTCATCGGCTCAATCCGGGACCCCCAGCCGCTGATGCATGATCGGGCTCGTGGTGGTGTATTGCAGGAACTGCCGCTTCTGCGGATAGAGGTGGTGTTGGATGCCGAAGGCGGCGAGCGCCGCTTCGTGGAAGCCGGAGAGGATGAGTTTCTTCTTGCCCGGATAGGTGTTGATATCACCCACGGCGAACACCCCCGGGAGGCTCGTCTGGAACTTCTCGGTGTCGACCCTGAGGGCCTTCTTCTCGAGATCGAGCCCCCACTCGGCGATCGGCCCGAGCTTCGGATGCAGCCCGAAGAAGACGAGAACGTGATCCGCCTCGAGCGCGTGCACGGCGCCGTCCGGAGCCTTGATGTTGATACCGCCGAGCGCCCCGTCCGCCGTGATCAGTGAATGCGGCAGCGCCTCGAAGCAGCGCATGCGGCCGGCCGAGACCAGTTCCTTCATCTTGGCCACCGAGGCCGGGGCCGCACGAAACTCCGCCCGCCGGTGCACCAGCGTCACGCTCCTCGCGCGCGGTGTCAGCTCCAGCGTCCAATCGAGCGCCGAGTCGCCCCCGCCGAAGATGACCAGCCGCTTGCCCTCGAGCGCGCTGGCGTCCTTCACACGATAGAGAATGCTTTGGCCCTCGAAAGGCTCGACGCCCTCGATGCCGATCCGCCGGGCCTGGAAGGAGCCGACGCCGGCGGCGATCACCACCGCGCCGGCGTCAAAGCGCGTACCCGCCGCGGTGGCGACCGAGAATCGCCCATCCTCGCGCCGGGCGAAGTGGACGACCTCCTGCCCGAGATGGAACTGCGGGTTGAAGGGCTTGATCTGCTGCATCAGCCGATCGACCAGCTCCTGCGCGCCGCAAACGGGCAGCGCCGGAATGTCGTAGATCGGCTTGTCGGGGTAGAGCTCCGTGCACTGTCCGCCGGGGCCGGGCAGCGAGTCGATCACATGGGCGCTGATGCCAAGGAGTCCAAGCTCAAACACCTGGAACAGTCCGCAGGGACCCGCACCGACGATGACTACTTCCGCTGCGATCGGCTCGCCGGCGGCTGTCGAGGAATTCAGGCTCAATTCGGCCCCTTTCGGCTAAGTAAGATAGCGCTACCACAGGGAGGCGCGACTACGCGCGGCCGGCGTTCGCGTCGGTAGGGGTATGGAAGTACTCGCTCTCCGAGGCCAGTTGATCGATCAACCGCCTGAGCTCCGCCATGCGGCCCTCGGCCGTGCTGATCGGCATGCAGTCCTGGCAGCGCGGATCGCCGCAGGGCTGGCGGGAGTACAGCCAGTATTGCAAGGCACCTGCGAGCAATCCGTCGGCGATGTCCCAGAGGTCGGCATCCCTGTCCTTGTCGGCCAGCCGGTTGCCCAGATCGACCGCCTTGGTGAAGGCAGAGTCGAATGTGTCAGCGATCTCGGTCATGCGCCCTGCTCTCCATCATGCAGCTAGTATAAGGCAATCCCCGCGTACGTTTGGCCGTCGGATTTGGCCGTCGGCCCTTCTGAGATGCCCGCCACGGACGCGCCGTGGGAAGCGGGCGCATGATCGGACTAAGCTCGGGGGCAGCCTTGGCGCCGAATTCGGCCCGTACCCCGGCTTATGTCGCATGCAAAAGCCTGAGCACATACACCGGCGCCGTCTGCGGGCGCGATTCGGCATCGGCACCAGGTTGACACTGGGCCTCGCCGCCGTTGCAGCCGTGGTCATGGTCGCCCACGTGCTCGCAACACGCACCACCCGTGAGGCCGTGGAGGCCGTGCGGAGCATGCGCACACGGCATGAGCCGCTGTCGCACCGCGCGAGCGCCATTCTGGACAGGCTGAGCGCGTACGACGGCGCGGTCGATGATGCCCTTCAGTCCAACGACGGTGATTTCCGGACGCTCACCGCGGCAGGCGACGCCCTGCAGAGCGCGGTCGATCACTATTTCGACTCGGCGGTGGAGCTGACCCCGGCCACCCGGCAGTTGCGCGACGACCTTCGGGCCCACATTCAGAACGGCCGCCAGCTGGCGTTGGATGCGGCGCAGCGCGCACAGTGGCGCCAGCAGCATTGGGAGGCGCTCAATCGCGTTTACCAGCTCATCGCCACGGCCGGCGGCACCGGGCTCACCATTCACGGTCAGGTCATCGCCCGACCCTCCCTCGCGGCTCTGGCGACCGCCATCGATGCCGTCCGTAACAGCTACGGGTCGCCCGCGCAGGTCGCGGCGAGCGAACGCCACTTCGAGGCGGTGCTCCGCGCGCATGCGCCGGACCTCGCTCGCTCGCCGGGGCGGGCCTGGACGGAGGTGGTGCGGTCCGACTTCGACCGCGCGGTTCGACTGCGCCGCGACATGGAGCGCATCGACGCCCGTGACATGTCGGCGAGACGCGCGCTGCTGGAGCAGAGCAACATCCTCACGTCGGACGTGCAGAACGAGCTGCTGGCGCCCGCGCGCCGGGGGCTGTTGGACGCGGCTCATTATGCGGCAGTTTCGGCCGAGGCGGCCCAGCACACGGTGACCGTCTCCGGGATGGCGGTCCTCATCGTCATGGCGATCGTCTCGGCGCTGCTGCTCGTCAGCATCAGCCTGCCCGTGCGCCGGCTCACCGCCGCGACACGCCTGCTGGCGAGTGGCGACCGCAGCGTGCGGGCGCCGAGGGGTGGCTCGGCGGAGATCGACGAGCTGGCCGAGTCGTTCAACACGATGGCCGACCGCATTTCGCAGGCCGAGGCTGAGCTGCGCGCCCACCAGGCGGAGCTCGAACGGCACGTCGCGGAGCGCACCCAACAGCTGCATCATCTGGCTCACCATGACCCGCTGACGCAACTACCCAATCGGCGGCAGCTCGCGGGGCGCCTGGCGGGCGCGCTGGCGCGCGCGAGGCAGACCGGTCGGCGGGTAGCGCTGCTCTTCGTCGACATGGACAACTTCAAATCGCTGAACGACACGCTGGGGCACAACTTCGGCGACCGCGTGCTGCAGGGCATCGCGGAACGCCTGCAGGCGGCGGCCGGCGCCAACAGTCTGGTTGCGCGGCTCGGCGGCGATGAGTTCACCCTCCTCATCGAGGAGCTGCGCACGGTGGAGGAAGTCGAGCGGCGCGCCGCCGCGCTGGTCGCGACGCTGCAGCAACCGCTCACGATCGAAGGCCGGGCGCTCGCCACCACGGCCAGCGTCGGCGCGAGCCTCTTTCCGGATCACGCCGACGACCCGGAGGGCCTGCTGCGCGCCGCGGACGTGGCCCTCTTCCGGGCCAAGGAGCTCGGCCGCAATCGGTTCGCGCTCTATCGCGCGGCGCTCTACGACGCGGCCGCGCAGCGCTTCCGCCTGGAGCAGGCGCTCCGGCAGGCGGTCGAAGCCAATGAGCTGCTGCTCATGTTCCAGCCGGAGGTGACGCTCGGGGGCTGCGAAGTCGGCTCGCTCGAAGCGCTCCTGCGCTGGCGCAAGCCCGGCGGGCGGATCGCGACCGCCACGGAATTCATCCACATCGCCGAGAAGA
>Ga0134126_10004429_pt1 | contig 17566 bp, 15 predicted proteins | sample KB31752_FD_96881 | JGI IMG/M metagenome (GOLD analysis project Ga0134126, IMG submission 96881) | Terrestrial soil microbial communities with excess Nitrogen fertilizer from Kellogg Biological Station, Michigan, USA - KB3-175-2 | ecosystem: Environmental > Terrestrial > Soil > Unclassified ...
CCCTCGTTCGGCGGTGTAAATGTTCCTGATTGGGTCCGGCAAGCCGCTGCGCAACCCACAGCTACTTATCCGCCTGAAACCAAGGCGGTGGTGCTGCTTGATCAAACCGATTACACGGTCACCGCGCCCGGCGATTACATCGAACACTCACGCTGGATCGTCAAGATACTTCGGCCAGACGGGCGCGAAGAGGGCGACTTAGAGTTGGATCTTAAGCGCGGCGAAAAATTAAATTATCTGCACTCCTGGACACTGGACGCTTCTAATCACGAATACGAGTTAAAGCAAAAGGATTTTGTCGAAAGAAGTTTTCCCTCTTTTGTTCTGTATCAAGACATCCGGTTCTTGACTGCGACTGCCCCAAGCGCCGGTCCGGGTTCGGTGGTTGCTTTCGAATTTGAGGCGCACCGCCACTCCTACTCGAATCAGATCAATCAGTTTTTTCAGGAAACAAATCCGGTGCGTGAAGTGAGAATTAGTCTCACACTTCCGGCGGGATGGGAATTCAAAGACTCATGGTCCAGCGGGTCGGTTGTCAAACCATCGGAAACTTCTGCTGGTCACTGGGAGTGGACAGCACATGATTTAACTGGCATCGAGCCGGAGCCCATGATGCCTGAGCGTTTCGTGCTGTTGGGAAGGCTAGCGATCGCCTACTTCCCGCCAGGCGAAACCGGTAACATGGCGTCCTGGTCTGCTCTCGGACACTGGTACACGGTCCTCACTACTGGAAGGCGCGACCCCACTCCTGAAATCACACAGGAAGTGGAGCATCTGACGGCCGGCAAGGCTGATTTTGATTCGAAAATTCGTGTTCTTACTGCTTATCTTCAGTCCGAAATTCGATACGTCGCAATCGAGATTGGAATCGGCGGATACCAACCTCATCCCGCGAGCGACATCTATCGTTACCATTACGGCGACTGCAAAGACAAAGCCACCCTGCTGAGCAGTATGCTGCACATTGCAGGAATCAATTCGAATTACATTTTGATAGATACCGACCGCGGGTTCGTGAATCCGGCAGTGCCCTCAATCTGGTTTAATCACGCAATTCTTGCCATCGAAATACCTGCAGAAATAAAAACGCCGCAATATCGGTCCACGATTACTACTAAAGATGGCAAGCGTTACATCATCTTTGATCCCACCGACGAGTACACTCCTGTCGGATCGCTACGTGCAGAATTACAGAACAGCTACGCATTGCTTGTGACCGACTCGGGTGGTGAGTTGATTCGCACCCCGCTTCTGGATCCGGACACAAATACTATTCAGCGCACCGGCCACTTCGTATTGACCTCAGATGGGGGATTGTCCGGCGAAGTCTTTGAAGACCGGGGCGGCGACTTCGCTATGCGGGAACGTGGCCGGCTGCACAATTGGGACGAACACAAGCGGACTGAGTATTTTGAACGTTATCTTGGGCGTTCACTTCAAGGCTTCACGCTCGACAGCTTCGACGTTCAGCAAGCGGAACAATTTCAGAAAGACGTCTTGATCAAGTTCAAATTTTCTACACCACAGTACGGGCAGTCCCGCGGTCCCCTCATGTTAGTTCGCCCTCGCGTACTGGGTGAAAGCAGCACGTATGTCGAGCACAAACCTCGCCACTATTCAGTTGAGTTGGGAGAAACTAAGCGAGAGATCGACAGCTACGACATCGAAATCCCGAAAGGCTACGCAGTTGACGATATCCCTGATCCGGCAAAGATCGATGTCGGTTTCGCGAGCTATCAGAGCAAGTTTGAGGTCGATGGAACGAAGTTACATTATTGGCGTGAGTACATCGTGCGCGACCTCAGTGTTCCGCCGGAGAAATTCGGCGACTGGGTGCGGCTGCAAGGCGTAATCGGGGCTGACGAAACCGCAGCCGCCGTGCTGAAACGCGTGCCGTAAGCTTCTTTACTCCACCGTAAATTGCACTGTGGTTGTTCTAGTGGCTGCGCCCGATGCCGCGTTCACAGTCACGGTATAGGTGCCCGCTGGCGTTCCGGTGGTTGTGCGCGTGGTCGAACTGGAGCTGCACCCCGCCTGCAGCAGCGCCATCGCAATCAATACCGCAAAGAAGATTCCCAGAAGCACACGCCGCTTGCGCGAGACGCCCGCGCCCATCAATCCGATGCCCAAAATCGGCAGCCACAGGGCATACGTGATCCCGTGCCTTAGCAAACTCCCCGTGGTCGTCACTCTGGCGGTCGTGGAGATGGCCAGCGTGCGGCTTTGAGGACCGCTGCTCATGCTCGAGATAGTTGAACCCGTCGGATCAGGAAAAGCACAAGCGGATCCAGCGGGCGCCCCTGCGCCGCATGAGATGGCAACCGATTCCGGGAAGCCGGAGCCCGTCGGAGTGACCAAAATCGAGAACTTTACTGAATCTCCCGAAGCGATTGTGGTGGGGGTGGTCGCGCTGGCATTCACCGAAAAATCGTTCACCGTTGCCGTTCCACCGATAGTCGGAGTGGTGCCTCCGGGAAAACTGAGGCTGGCTAAGTTGCCCACAGAGCCCGGTCCCTGCAAAACCGTGGTCGGCGCATTCACTGTGACGGTCACCTTCGCGGCAAAATTCACACTACCTGCACTGGTCGGACAGCTGGTTTTAGTAGTGGTTGTAGTCGAACTATTCACCGTTCCCAAGGTACAGATCAGCTCGCCACTAGTGACGGCAGCGCCGCAGGTTCCCTGGCTTGTACTGGCGCTGGTAGATCCGGAGTTCATACCCAGCTTGTCAGTAAAGACAACGCCAGAAACCGGGTCACCCTGGTTGTAAATGTAATAAGTAAACGTGGCGGGGCTGCCAACGCCGACTGGTGACGGACTAACAGTCGGATTCGGTGCGTCACACGCCGGCAGCGCATCTTTTGAAGTCGTCGCGGGCATGGTTAGGGCGGAGATATTTGGCCCAAGCTGAGCGACGAAGGCGTCCGAAGCACCCGAAAGGCTCGCGCCCCCTGTTAATGGAGACGTGGTTGGGAAGCTGCCAGCAGTCTCACCAGTCACATAGGTGTTCAGGGACGAATCCAATGCAATGCTGGTGCCGATGTCCTTTCCCGATCCTCCGAGATAACTGGCGGTGCTGGTATTCGTGGCGGTGGAAGTGCCAGTCGTGTTAAGTCGGGCTACAAAAGCGTCGTCAACTCCTCCGAACCCCGGCTGAAACGCATTCGCCGTAACCGGGAAACCTCCACCCGTAAATCCCGTGACATAAGCGTTACCCAATGTGTCGGCGGCAATCCCCAAGCCTACATCCTGCGTAGAACCACCGAGATAGCTGAAATAATTGAGTGGCACCGTACCTTGAGTTGTGCCGGAAATCGCGGGCACTCCGAATTTTGCGACGAAAGCATCGCCGCCACCACCGTTTGTTTTCTGAAAAGCGAGTGTTGTGTTCGGCACTGTAATGTTCGTCGATGCTGTCGATCCGGTGATGTAGGTGTTAGTTCCATCGCTGGCGACGCCGTATGCAACATCATCGCCGCTGCCTCCGAAGTAGGTGCCGTAATCGATCGCGTACTGTTGCGTATTCGCGGGAGGAGCATTAAGCTTGGCGGCCCAAACGTCAACCAAATCTGTAGTCGGGAGGGTAGATTTGTAAGCGTTCGCAATCCATGGCTGGGGAGTTCCCATGTCAGTGAAGTTCGTTCCACCGGCCAAATAGACGTTAAAGCTGGCATCCACGGCCACCGCCCCGCCCACCACGACACCATTCGCAGGAGCGCTGCCGCCGATGTAGGTCGAATACTGAAGGCTGTTCGCTGTATTCAGCGTTGGATTGACTTTCGCAAAGAAGAATTGGTTGGTCGCTGCAGCGGCGGGCTGCAGCGCGCCGATTGTCGTCGGAAAATTCGACGACGTCGTCGTGCCGATCACATAGACGCGCCCCAAACTGTCGAGCGCCATATTGGAAGCGGTATCGACGCCATTGCCGGACACGTATGTCGAATAGTCGTTTAGCGATCCATTCGAATCAATCTTGGAAACGAAAACATGATTTCCCGCTGATGCCGGCGTTGCCTGGAAAGCTGACGGCGTGGTCGGATAGGTCGCCGAGTCTGTATTCCCGGCCACGTAGACGTTGAATCCGCTGTCGACCCCGATGCCAGCCGGGTACTGAACGCCGCTCGCCCCACCGATGTAGGTCACGTAATCAAGCGTAGCGGTAGTTGCACCTCCGGTGCTGCCGAGGCTGATACGTGAAACGAACACGTCCGAGGTGCCCATCGTGCCGATCACGGCGGGGGTGATCGTGTCGAATGCGCCAGTTGAGGTGGTTGCGCCCGCCACATAAATTCTGCCGCCGGAATCCACCGCACTCGCAGGGCAATGCGGAACAAATCCCGCCGTCGCGCCCGTGATGGCGGAACAACTCTCTTCACCGGCGCCGCCCAAGTAACTAGCAAACGCGAGTACTGGGTCTATTACCAGTGCCCGGGTATGGTCGTAAGCACCCACTTCGAATCCAGCAGCATTCTTGCCCCGCATTACGAATGACCCGGCCACGGTCTGAGTACCAGCTGCGAACTTCTGATACACGTGCGGCGCCTCGAAGCGCAATTCGTTTCCATCAAGTCCAAGGACCAGGTCGCCATTCTTTGCGACTGAAACGTGGGTAGCACCCTTGAAATTCAGTTCGATCTGATGCGCGTCGCTTCCCGGCGAAACTTCAAAGTCATATTCAAGCTGACTCTGATTTCCATAAAACGCGAGGTCGATTCCGGGATAAACCTGCCGATACTGAACCCGCCCGTATTGGGGGATATTCCTCAGCCAGCGCGATGGATCGTTTCCAATGAAGTAGTTGCTATGACCGGCCAACTTGTCTGCGCCGACCACCTCGGCTCTCTGGTTCGCCCCGGCAAGCTGCATTTCAACAGCGGCCTGGCGTAGATGATTTTGCGAACGCTCGGGCAGCGTAAGAACTGCCTCGGACCGTGTGAGATAAAGGCCATAACCGCGTCCGTGGGCCACGAATTTTGCGGCACTATCACTTTGTCCCTGATTGGGTTCAAAACTAATCGGCAGACGAGCCAGCGAAGCCTGAATCTGTGTGGACGAAGCCGGCAAACTGCGGGAATGTGGCGTCGCGATGTCGAGCCTGAACAACCAAACCGCGCCGAGGACCAGAAGAACCAGCAACACCAGGCCGCGCATCCGCGCAAAAGCTGGCCCCACCCCGCTGCGAGTAACCATCAGAACCCTCCGAATTCCCGTTTCCTGGAAATTAAAACTATGGGAGAAATACCGCATGGCGCACGATTACCCCAATCCCTGAAATGCATGCCTGGTTGGGGTTTGGTTTGGCCTATCCGGCAGACCTGCGCACCCGCGACCTAACTGGCTGAAAGTAAGTAAATACTTAAACATCTGACGGATAGGCTGTCAAGTTTGCCTCGGCTAATCCAATTTTTGGGGAATCGAGCTTCTTCCTATCTGATGCGCGGGAAATCGTCCAGAGATGCCGGAAAAGAGAGAAAGTGGTAAGTGGCAGGTGACCTGTGAGCAGAAGGCGGGCGGCACGGAAGTTTTCAGATCCCAGCTGACGGCTGATTGCTGATGGCTGACGGCTTCCTCTCCATCTCCTTGCGTATTCGCGAATATTTGCGGACCAGAATAGTCAAATAGGTCCCGTGAATCACCCAGGTCGCGATATAGGCGGCGTAGAGATAATGCATGGAGTTCATTGCAAACCCTCCATGAGCGACTCCATTGCCTGTGATTCCTCAACTCTACGTTGGGCAACTTCGAGTTCGTAGCGGGTCCAGCAGAGCAGCCATGCCAGGCACAAAAATGCCGCCCAATTGATGAGCAGCACATGGGCCATGCGGGGATCGAGCGAACCGCCCGCGCCAATCACCGGAGAAGGATGTTGCGTCCGGAAGAACCAGATGGAGAAATAAACCAGCGGAACATCCAGGGCGCCGAAGATGGCAACCACGGCCGCGATCATCGGAGTCTTCCCGCCGGTGGAAAAGCGCCGCAGTAGAAGATAGCTAACGTAGATCAGCCACAGCACCAGCGTCAGGGTAAGGCGAAGGTCCCACGTCCACCAGATTCCCCACACCGGTCGCGCCCAGATGGGTCCGGTGATCAGGACCACCGTGCAAAAAACCACTCCAACTTCGGCGCTGACCAGCGCGAGAATGTCCGCATTCTCGCTTCGCTTAATTAAATAGAGAATTGACGCGACGAAGTTGATGGCGAAAAGCAGGAAAGCCGTCCAGGCCGAAGGCACGTGATAATAAAAAATGCGTTGCACATTGCCCATGGTCTGCTCGGTGGGCGCGACGATTAACGCCTCATAAAGCGCGAAGCTCAGCAGGAGCGCAGTTACGATCGCCAGGATTGGGAACCCGCGTTTCATTCTGCTTCAAGCACCAGTTCAAAAAAAAGCAAGCACGCAGTGGTAAACACGACATCATACGCCAGCAGCAGTGCGATCCAAAATTTTGCCGACTCTTCTCCGGTCAACACGGCTGTGGTTGCGTTCACCATTCCTAAGAGTGCCGGGATAGAAAAAGGAAACAGCAGCAGCGGCAGCATGATTTCGCGGCTGCGCGTCCGCAAAGAGATTGCTGCAAAAAAAGTGCCGTTTACGACCAGGGCCCAGGTCCCCAGCAATGCAATCGGCGCAAGCTCCCACCCCGGACCAAGCGCCCGCAGCTTATAGAACACAATGAACAATGGCGTCATCGGCGCTTCCAGCACGCTGACAAAAATAAAATTGCCGATGGCCTTCGCCAAAAATAACGAGTTGGCGGGAGCGGGTGAAACTCGATAGGCATCCAGCACCTGATTGCGCAGCTCGCGCGCCCAGGTCTGATTCAGAGCGACGACTGCGGCAAACAAAAAAGCTACCCAGATGAGGCCACCGGCGATTCGTCGGGACTCTTCCGCGGTGGGATCAAAAGCGAAGCTGAAGATCACCACCACCAGCAACGCGAAAAACAACATGGCATTGATGGCATCTTTCGAACGCCACTCCAGACGGATGTCCTTAGCCAGCGTGGCGCGCGTGATCGCAAAAAAACTCATTGCGTCACCTGCAGGTGCGGCGTGCGCCGAATGATTTTTCCGGCTTGCATCCAAACAAATTCGTCGGCGATCGATTGCAGCAGCGCCGGCTGATGAGTGACCACGAAAATGGTCTTGCCCTGATCGCGCATGTTCGCCAGCAGCGCGGTCATTTGTTTAGCGGAACTGATATCGACGTTCGAGAAAGGCTCGTCAAGCAGCAATAGTTTGGGATCATTCAGGATGGCACGCGCCAGTGACATCCTTTGCCGCATGCCTTGCGAGTACTGACCCACCGGCCGCTCTAGGTCGGGATCGAGTTTGACGGCGGCAATTACTTCCCGGCACCTCGTGTTAGATAGCCCGTACAGTCCGGCGAAGTAGACCAGGTTTTCTATTCCGCTCATTTCGTCGTAAAGCAACGAAGGATGCGCCATGTAACCGATCTGCGCTCGTACAGTTTTAATTTCGCGGCTGCCGAGAACGGAAATGGTTCCCCGAGATTGCTGCGCGAGACCAGCAATGGTTCGCAGAAAGGTGGTTTTCCCGGCACCATTGTCACCCACGATGACGTAAAGCTTCCCGGGCGCGAATTGCGCGGTCACTCCTCGCAGCGCGGCGAAGCGTCCGAACTGCTTGACCAAGCCATCGGCCACAACGATGTCGGAGCTGGAGTGAGCCTGGCTCATGAATTGAGAAGATTCTTTATAGCACCTGCCCAAACTGGCGGCACCACTCCTCGCGTTCGAATAATATTGCAGTATGCCGATCGAGACCCCGTCGCAAGAATGGAACTCTTCGCGTTATGACAAAAATGCCCGGTTCGTTTCTGATTTGGGAGAGCCGCTTGTCGATCTACTCGATCCACAGCCGGGTGAGCGCATTTTAGATCTCGCATGCGGAGATGGTGCGCTGACGGAAAAGATTATCGCCAGAGGCGCCGAAGTCGTTGGCGTGGATGGCTCGGCGGATATGGTGGCGGCGGCCCGTAAAAGAGCCATCGACGCTCGCGTGGTCGATGCTTATCACCTTGCTTTCGCACCAGAATTTGACGCGGTATTCTCGAATGCCGCGCTGCATTGGATGAAACGCGATCCGGATGCCGTGATTCAAGGTGTGCGCCGCGCGTTGAAGCCGAAAGGAAGATTCGTTGCGGAGATGGGCGGTCATGGTAACGTGGCCGCGATTACGGTTGCACTGTGTGCCACGATCGAAAAGTATGGAGCGAAAGGGGAAGCGATGATTCCCTGGTACTTCCCTTCTGTTGACGAATATCGGCAGCGACTCGAAGGCGCCGGATTCTGCACCGAGTATATCGAACTGATCCCACGCCCTACTGCGCTCCCCACCGGAATGCGCGGATGGCTGGAGACTTTTGTCATCCCATTTACAAACAGTCTGCCGCATGAAGCGCGCGCGAATTTCTTGGACGAGGTTACTGAGCGGCTTCGCCCGGTGCTCTGCGATGCCTCGGGACATTGGACGGCAGACTACGTTCGCCTGCGTTTCCAGGCGCGATTATCCAGCGATTAGTTGTTAGTCGGGGTGGCAGCTTGGGGTAGAGCGCTCATTTTTGAGCCTGCGCCGGCAGGAGTGGCTTGCTGTTGCGGCGCGTACTTCGAAGCGCACTTCGCCTGTATCTCTTTGGCGTGGAACACGCCGTCGCGTCCGAAACTGCCCACAGCCAGCGCTTGGGCATTATCTTTGAACGTGTCGGGCGGCGGCTCCGTGCCGGCGTAAACCACGTTGAGCACCTGGTCGTTTTCAGTCAGGGCGAAGTTGACATTCATCCCGCTGCGCTTGATCGAGCCGGGCAGAACGTTTCCCGCCACGCGCAGACGCTTGGCGTAAGCGCCGTCACCCATGCCGCGCAATTCTTTGATGGTGACGTAATAGCTCTTACACTCCTGCACGCCAGTGTAGGCGAGATAACCGAGCGCCAGCACAATCACCACTATCGCGCTGCCAAACTTCAGGATTTTGCTGTTTTGCGAGGACATCCAATGCAACTCTACTCGCGCCAGAAATGCTGGTCAAGCCGCGTCCGAGCAACTGGATTGTCCTCTCGCGCATTCTCTGCGAACCAGCTTCCCGTAAAATAAAATCCTATGATCCATCCTTGGCACGACGTTACTCCCGGCAGCAAGCTGCCGCAGGAATTCAACAGCATTATCGAGATCCCATTTGGATCGAGTGTGAAGTATGAACTCGATAAAGACAGCGGCTTGATCAAGCTTGACCGCGTGCTCTATTCGGCGGTGTATTATCCCGCCAATTATGGCTTCATCCCCCAAACCCTTGCCGAAGATGACGATCCCCTCGACGTGCTGGTGCTGTGCCAGGAAGCTGTGGTTCCGCTCACAATGATTTATGCGCGAACTATCGGATTGATGACCATGATTGATTCTGGCAAAAAGGACCACAAGATTGTCGCCGTGGCGACCAAAGACCCGGAGTTCAACAGCTACACCGAAGCCGCAGAAATGCCGCCGCATCGCATGCTGATGCTGCGCCGCTTCTTTCAGGATTACAAGCTACTGGAGGGCAAAGCGGTTGAAGTAAATGAAATTCAGCCCGCTGCCGAGGCCTATCCGGTAATAAGCGACGCCCTGCACCGATACAGTGAGCAGCGCAGGAAGGGCTTCGCCAGCCATTTTTAATGTGCATTTAGTATAGGGCCGAAGGTCCAGGCCTGGCGGGTCGGCGTCGTGCACGTGCCGTCCCTGCGGGACTCTGAGATACGTCTTGCATTTCCCAGCACTGACGTGCTGGGAAAGCGGGTTCCGTCACGCGAGTCCCTTCAGGGACGGTACCGCAAAAATTACTCATCACCGCGAACTTGCCACCAGTCGGCCTGTTCGAATTGCACGAGCTTTTCGCTGCCGTGCTGGTCGTACCAACTCTGCCAGGCTGCGGAATCGTTCGCGACGTTCGCATCCGTGATTTCGTGCAGCGCCAGGAAGCTCCAGTTGCGAGTCTGCGGCGTGGTATTCGGGTCCTGGGTCAGAGATATCAAACTTGGGACCATCCGCATTCGCTGCGCGCGTTTGAAATTGCCGCAGTCGGAGACATTGCATCCCGCGCGATTGCGGACTTGCTCAGAAGGGTCATTCACAAAGGAATCGAATAGCTGATCGAGAGCTTCGTCAGTTCCTAAATAGCGCATGCCTTCGACCGCCCAAACCCGAACTATCGAATCGGGATCGTGCTTGGCATATTCGAGCAGCACTGGGTAGAGGCGATCGTAGGCAACGCCTCGTCCCGCCATCATTCCCATGAAGTAAACTGCAGAAGCGCGGTACTGGGCATCCGAGCGAGCGCGTTCGATCAGCTTATCCGCGCCTTCGTCGTTTTTCTGCCATCCATCCATGGACAAATTTAAATCCGCATTGGCATAGCGAACTCTCAGATCGTTGGAAAATTCCGACCGCCGTTCGAGTTGCTTCATGCGATCGGTCAGTTTGATATTGCCCAGCCACTCTGGCGATCCAATGTTTTGTTCGAAAAGATCAAGCGCGCGCGGATCATGTTCGATGGCGCGCTCGAGCAATTCTTCAGCCTGATCCTGGATAGGGAGCTGTTGAATGCGTTGTACGTCGTCGTCGGTCAGCGGAGCGTAGGCAATACGCCCGACGGCTTTATGGGAGCTCGCTTTTGTGCTGGCGGAAGTGGAGCGATTGGCGCCGCCGTGCTGAACGCCAATAACTCTGTAAAAAATGTACCCCGTCCATAAGCCAAATACGCAAACGGCAATAATGATCCCCATCGCATTGGGACGCCTGACCGCTTGTGGCAGCACGGCTCCGTTAATTGCGCGCTGCGGCGGCCGCGAGTAATCGTGGCCGAATGAATCTTGTAGCGCGACATGGGTGTCGGTTTTTAACCCCACAATATTTTCGATCTGCCCGACAATCCAGCGCGCTTCCTGCCGATCGGCGATGTTGTCCACTAACGAAAAATTTTTGCCGCTTTTCGTCTGCAAGCGGATGCGATAAGACCCACTGGTCGCATTAGAATTTTGAATCCCTACGGCGGCAACAATGGATTGCACATCGCTGAACGGAATTTCGCGAGGAGATCCGCCACCCAGCATTTTGCGTTGAGAAACGATCTTGCCACCGCCGACCACGATTTTCGTGCTGCCGAATGCGCCTTGGAACAATCCGTAAATGAGAAGCAGGTCGAAGAACCCGAATACCACGGCGAAAAAGAACGGCGCTTTCGAGTGCGCAAGAAAAAAGATGACGCCGGTCCACACCGCCGTGAACAGAAGCAATATGAGCGTCTGGCCGCGATTGCGGAATGCGGGAAAATAGAATTCGGTTGATCCATCGTTTGTAGTTGCCACGACGACTTTCGGATGAAGCGGCGCGGAGACTTCAGATGAATCAGATTCGAATGCAGGCGCCGTGCCAGTCGCTGCCGACGAGGAGCCGAAAGTGGACTCGAAACTAGATGGGGAACCAAAATTAGAAGTTGTGAAACTAGCATCGGGGTCTGGTGTTGCTGCGCTGCCTGATGTCCGAAACACCGGAACTTCAAATTTGTCTGAATAGTCCACGCCAGGCACGTCGGCCTTTGCGGTCAACAGCCAGAGCAACTGGTCACGAGCCTGCTCGTGATCAGTTTCGTAAGCGTCTTGGGGAATCCCAAAGTCCACCGGAATTGCAGTCCCCAGCGGTCCTGATGCCAAGGCGGCCTGGGGCACGTTGGTTTGACCCTGCCATAAGACAATTTCATTGGTCGTTTGTTGCTTACCTGATCCGGTGATGATGCGACGAACGCAGGAAAGCTGCAGATCGACCCCATGCGGAGTTGAAGTCGGCAGCCGAAGCTGTATTTGCCCGCTCACATGCTTGCCTGGCGAAAATGGCAGCGAGTTAAATTCGAAATAAGTTTTTCCGTAACGCTCGCGACGCGCTGTGGCCCGCAAGGCTCCCATTGCCAGAATCGCAGGAAATAAACACAGGCCAATCAGGATGAGCGCCTTGGGGTCTGAATTGCGCAGCAACGGTGGCAACGCCGTGGTCACGATGGGCACCATGATCATTCCGGCCAGGATGGTGCCGATCCACCAGCCAATAACAGAATTGCGTCCGAGGCTTAATGCCTTGCTGGTCGCCCAATCGGACCGCCACAACCACGGAGAATTCGGATTGGCTGCTTTGGTTGCTTCGTTCTCTTTGAGCTTCTGATATCCGTAAACTGCTCCAAACATCAGGCCTGCGCCGATCACCGCAAACACTGAAGCAAAAATGGCCCCCGCTAATGGGTTGGTGTTGTTGTGAACTGCGGGCGAGGAAGTAAGAAATGCAAATACCGCAAAAGACGCGAACCCAAAGAAAAACAGTCCAAAGACAAATACGAATACGGCTCCGGCTTTGGATGGTTGGGCCACGACAAAATTATAGGGTTGGGTAGTATTCGCGTTTTATCACATCTTTCGCCAGCGAGTTACTGGAGTCACACGGCCCAAAGTCAACAAAAGCCGCTTTCCTCTTTCTAGTACCATATCTACATCCATGAAGCGTATCGCGATTTTGGGATCGACCGGGAGCATCGGCCGCAGCACTCTCAGTGTGATCGAGTCGTTCCCCGACCGTTTTCAGGTGGTCACGCTCGCAGCCGGACGCAATGTCGATCTTGCATTCGAGCAGGCCCAGCGCTGGCGTCCACGCATAATCTCAGTGGCCGCAGAGTCCCACGCCTCGAACCTCAAGTCACGATTGAAATCCGTTGGGATCACGGAAATTGAAGTCACCCATAGCGCCGCCGGTAACGTTCAGGTTGCTACTCATCCTGAGGTCGATTTTGTAGTCAGCGCAATCGTCGGAGTGGCTGGGCTGGAAGCCACATACGAAGCAGTTCGCTCCGGTAAATCGGTCGGCCTGGCCAACAAAGAATGCCTGGTAGCGGCGGGTGAACTCATAACCGCCGAAGCCCGGCGGCAGGGCAAACCGCTGCTGCCAATCGATAGCGAACACAATGCGGTGCATCAATGCCTTCGCGGCGGCCGCATGGAGGAAGTTCGGCGCATCTGGCTTACCGCTTCGGGCGGCCCGTTCCTGCATACGCCGAAGTCAAAATTTGCCGATATTACGGTCGAGCAGGCGTTGAATCATCCGACCTGGAAGATGGGTAATCGCATCACCATCGATTCGGCGACGCTGATGAACAAAGGATTTGAGGTAATCGAGGCGTGCCGTTTGTTCAATATTCCGCCCGAGCAGGTTTCGGTGATCGTTCATCCGCAATCCACGATTCATTCACTTGTCGAGTTCGTCGATGGCAGCATTCTTGCTCAACTTTCAGTCACCGACATGCGCTTGCCCATTCTGTATGCGCTGACTTATCCGGAACGCATCCCGTCCGAGCTGAACTTTAGTCTGAGTGACTTACGGCACCTCGATTTCTGCCCTCCCGACATGGAAAAATTCCCTTGCCTACGCTTGGCCTATGACGCGGCCCGTGCGGGAGGCGGCAAGACAGTCGCCCTCAATGCCGCGGACGAAGTTGCGGTTTCCGCGTTTCTGGAGAGAAGCATCCGGTTCCAAGAAATCCCAATCTTGATTGAAGAAGTGGTTTCTGAAACGTCGGTGGGCAAATTGGAATCTATTAGAGAGGTGCTTTCCGTGGACCAAAAGGCCCGGCAAAGCGCCCGCGAGAAAGTGGCTGGCATGGGAGGGAGTACGGCCCGGAAATCCCCAGCCGCTGTAGGGACGAGAGAAAACTAACCACCATCTATGAATCAATTTTTTATTTCGCTTTTTTATTTTGTCATTGTGATTGGCTTCATGGTTTTGATCCATGAATTCGGCCACTACGCGGTGGCCAAGTTGTTGGGCGTGCGCGTCGAGCAATTCGCCATCGGCTTCGGGAAACGGCTGTTCGGCTTTCGCCGCGGCGAAACCGATTACCGCATCAATGCCCTTCCTTTTGGTGGCTACGTCAAAATGAGCGGCGAAAATCCGATGGACGAGCGTAGCGGGGATCCGCGCGAGTTCATGTCACACTCGCGCTGGCACCGCTTCCTGATCGCAATTGCCGGCCCGGTCATGAACATTCTCCTGGCCATTGTTCTGCTCACGGGCGTGTACATGGTGCACTACGAACATCCGGCTTACCTCGACCAGGCAGCCGTTGTGGGTTGGGTGGAGCACGGCTCCCCAGCAGACAAACAAGGCATTGAACCTGGAGACCGCATCGTCCAGATTGATGGCGTGCAAAATCCAACCTGGGAGCAGGTGGAAATAAAGCAACTGCTCAGCGCTAATCAGCCGCTCAGTTACACGGTGCAGCGGGGCGACCAGGATATAAAAGGCTCGGTTGTTCCCGTTTCAGTGTCGAGCTCAGGAGCTGGAGCGGCAGGATGGACTCCATACGAACCTGTGGTTATCGGTGACTTGGAACCGGGCATGCCAGCTGAGAAAGCGGGTTTGAAGCCCGGAGACAAGATCGTCGCTTCGGATGGAAAGCCGGTGCCGTCGATTCAAGCCATGATCGATAGTTTGCAGCAGACGAAGAACAAACCGCTACAACTTACGGTTGAGCGCGGAGGCAAGACTCTCACTGTCAACGTCACGCCCGTGCTGGCGGACACGCCCGGTGTTGCTGAGAAGCACTATCGCATGGGCTTCAGGAATTCTTACGAAACCAAAGTGACAAAGTTGTCGCTGTCGAACGCATTCAGCCACTCGCTGGCCGACAACAAGCGCTATTCAGTGATTCTGCTTCAATTGGTCGGCAAACTCATTCAGCACAAGGCCTCAATTAAGACGATGTCCGGCCCGATCGGCATAGCCCAGCAAGCCGGTGAAGCCGCCCAGGAGAAAGGCTGGACTCCACTTCTCGGTTTATGCGCGGCAATCAGCCTGAATCTCGGAATCTTCAATTTGCTGCCCATTCCCATTATGGATGGCGGGGTGATCTTGCTGCTGTTCATCGAAAGCCTGATGCGGCGCGACATCAGTCTGCAAATCAAGGAACGCATTTACCAGGCGGCATTTGTGTTTCTGATTCTGTTTGCGGCGATGGTGATTTATAACGACATCGCCAAAACGATCGCGCAGAGACTGCCCTAGCTGAGGTCCTGCGACTAAGAAATAAACGGATTCACTACGTGCACTCCTACATATCTGCCGCCATGAGAAAGGTCTTCGGAATAGACGGTTTGTGCACCCGCCTGTTCGGCTGCCTGTAGTATCAGTGCGTCCCAAAAAGAAATTTTGTATCGGCTTTCCATGTCGATCGCGCGAAAAATGGATTCGCGATTGTTAATAACAACCTCCCACTCAGAATAATCGCGCAGGATATCGGCAGATTCCGCCGCTGACATCGGAGACTTCAGTTTACGTCGGAGGGCGACGTAGAGTTCCTGAAGCACTTGTGTGCTGATTACTCCCCTTCGATCCTCCCAAAGCTCACGAGTCAATGCCTGCGCGCGCCAACACTTATCCCCGGCGGCAAGGTCTTGTGTGTAGACAAGAATATTCGTGTCAACGAAACACTTATCGCTCATGAAGTTCGTCGCGAGAAGCTGGGGGCGTGTATCCCAAGTTTGAAGCGCGTTTCATTCTCGTCAGCGCCCGGCGTTTGGCTTCTTCGTACCCGTCGTGTTCGCGGACCGCTTTTTCGAGTTGTTCGATCATAAGCGCGCTCATAGAAGTGTCTCGCTCCGCAGCAAGCACACGCACTTTGCGTAGCAGGTTGCGATCAAGTTTCAACGTGACATTTGTTTTCATATGCCCCTGAGTCACAGCACATTTTATCGTGCAGCACGATTCTACGTGCTTACCTGAACCACAGTCAAATACCCTAGCAATCTTGAGCAGGTGAGGCGCTGCAGAAACTGGCCCAACCACCTTCTTCTGCTAAACTGAACTTTCCATGGCAACAATTGTTCGCCGTAAATCCGTTACTTGCACCATCGGCAAGGTTCGCGTCGGATCCGATGCACCGGTTGTAGTGCAGTCAATGACTAACACCGATACCGCCGACGTAGCCTCTACGGTCGAGCAGGTCGCATCGCTTGCCCGCGCCGGATCAGAGCTAGTCAGGGTGACGGTCAACAACGAAGAAGCCGCGGCCGCCGTGCCGCACATTGTGGAACAACTAAATAATCGCGGCCTCGATGTCCCGATCATCGGGGACTTCCATTACAACGGCCATATTCTGCTGAAGAAATATCCTGCCTGCGCGCGGGCGCTCGCGAAGTACCGTATTAATCCGGGGAATGTCGGGATTGGGCGTAAGGACGACTCCAACTTCCGCATCATGGTCGAAGCTGCAGCCGAGAACGAAAAGCCGGTACGCATTGGCGTGAACTGGGGGTCGCTCGACCAGTCGCTGCTTACCCGCATGATGGACGAAAACTCGCGTTCATCAGAACCCAAAGACGCTCGCGAAGTGACTATGGAAGCCATGGTAGTGAGCGCATTGAATTCAGCAGCTGTAGCCGAAAAGTATGGGCTGCGCCCCGATCAGATCATTCTCAGTGCCAAAGTAAGCGGCGTTCAGGACCTGGTCGATGTCTATCGTTCGCTGGCAGGACGATGCAGTTATCCGCTTCATCTGGGACTAACTGAGGCGGGCATGGGAGCCAAGGGCATTGTCGCATCCAGCGCAGGGCTTTCGATTCTTCTACAAGAAGGTATCGGGGATACCATTCGTGTGTCACTTACTCCAGCTCCGGGCGGTGATCGCGCCGAGGAAGTTCGGGTAGCCCAACAAATTCTTCAGTCACTGGGAATCCGTAGCTTCACTCCGCAAGTTACCGCCTGCCCCGGATGCGGACGTACCACCAGCACGTTCTTTCAGGAAATGGCCGAGCAGATCCAGAGTTATTTGCGAGAACAAATGCCGGTGTGGAAGCAGCGCTACTCTGGCGTAGAAGAGATGAAAGTTGCGGTTATGGGGTGCGTTGTGAACGGTCCCGGAGAATCCAAGCACGCCAGCCTGGGAATCTCACTTCCCGGCACGTTTGAGGAGCCTAAGGCCCCGGTTTATGTCGACGGGCGCCTGATGACAACTCTTAGGGGTGAGAAAATCGTCGAGGAATTTATAGGTATCCTCGACGATTATGTCGACACTCATTACGCGACGAAAAAAGAACCTGTTACCGTCTAAGTTGGACCTTGCGACAACAATCTCTTACAACTAAGCAGCTGGAAAATTAAGCTGCCGCTTTTTGTTGCGAACGAAACTTTGCCCATCTCGCCTTCTGTGCTGCCGCGATCCTGCGACGGGCTGAGGCCGACAAAGGCTTTCTACTGGGAACCGCACGAGGTCCAGCCGAAGACTGCGTCCCGGCCTGCTTCTTTCTTTGTGCCCAACGCGCGCGCTGCGCTTCAGAGATACGCTTGCGTGCGGCCGCTGACAGTGAACGTCCGCTGCGTGAGGCGCTCGAAGTACGTGTGTTAGTGCGGCCCGACATTCCTTCAATTACGGAAATAGCTTGATCTAACTTCTCTAATTGCGATTGCGCCTGCTTCCGCTCGTCTCTTAGTTGCTGGAGCGCGGAGTTCAGATTTGACATTGTTCCCCCTCAGTAAGTAAC
>Ga0134126_10004430_pt1 | contig 17562 bp, 18 predicted proteins | sample KB31752_FD_96881 | JGI IMG/M metagenome (GOLD analysis project Ga0134126, IMG submission 96881) | Terrestrial soil microbial communities with excess Nitrogen fertilizer from Kellogg Biological Station, Michigan, USA - KB3-175-2 | ecosystem: Environmental > Terrestrial > Soil > Unclassified ...
ACCGTCACCCTACTGACCGCGACCAAGGACATCGACCACAGCGAGGCGGCCGTGCTGGCTGGGCTGCTGGGCGGTGCCGGCGGCTGAGCCCGGCGCCGCGGCGGGCTAGGGCGCGGCGGGCTAGGGCGCGCGGCGGGCTAGGGCGCGTAGCGGGCCCGGAGCGGGCCGACGACCCCGTCGGCCAGGATGCCGCGTAGCAGCCGCTGGGTTGGCTCGAACTCACCGACCGGCGGCGGGCTGGGGTAGCGGCGGCGGGTCAGGTCCAGGTAGCAGCGCTGGTTGAGCTCGATCTGGACCGCGTCCACGCGTGGCTCGGCCGCGAACCGGCGCACGGTCCATCCGCCGGGATAGCGGGTATTGCGCAGCACGCTCAGCCCGCCGTCGGCCAGCGCCCCGACCAGCAGCGCCATAGCCTCCGGGCGGGCGGTCACGCCGTGCCGGTCGCCCAGGATCACGTCGCCGTCCACGTCCGTGCCGAAGCTGTGCAGGTCCAGCAGCAGGATCCGGGGGAACCGGCCGAGCAGCCGGGTGATGACGGCGTCCAGCGCCTGATGAAAGGGCGCGTGGGCCAGCCCGACCCGGTGGCTGACCTCGCCCGGGGTTAGCTCGCGCTGGTAGACCGCCCGGCCGTTGGGCATCCGCGCGGCCACCACCGTGGACCGGAAGCTGCCGTGCCCGGTGGCCGGGTCGCGGTTCACGTCGGCCACGAACCGGCTGAACGTGGTGGTGACCGTGGTCACGCCCAGCTCGGGCAGGAACGCGTACAGCTCGGTGGTCAGCCAGTCCGACCACAGCACGTCCGGGCCGACGGCCAGGGCGCCGGTCAGCTCGGCCGGGTAGTCCCGGCCGCCGTGCGGCAGGCAGGCCACCACGGGCACGGGCGGCCCGGCCGGCTCCAGCACCGTCACGCCCCGCAACCCCGCCACACCGTCGATGTTAAGCCGGGTCGCAGGTACGGTGAGCGCATGAGCGAAGGCCCCGCACAGCCAGGCGCTCGGAGCTGGGCCTGGCTCGGGCGAGTCCCGGCCTGGGTATGGGACGCCATCCCGGTCGTGTTGCTCGCGGCCACCATCGGCCTCCTCGCCTCCGTCGCCGGACTGTGGTCGCTGTTCACGGTCATTCTCGGTCTGCTCGGCGTGGCCGCGCTGCTGGCCAGGCGGCGGGCGCCGCGCATCGTGTTCGGCGTCACCGGCGCGGCCGCGTTCACCGCGATCGTGTCCGGCGACCGGATCGTGACGCCGACCATCCTGGCCGCGCTGGTCGCCCTCTACACCGTCGACACCCGGTGCAGCCGGCGCTGGTCGCTGGCCGCCAGCGCGGTCGGCCTCGTCGGCGCGGTGCTGGCTTTGTCCCTCGCCACCGCCCATAGCAAGCCGCTGGGCCTGGCCATCGCGCCGCTGGCCATGATCACCGCCCTGTGGGTCATCGGCGACAACCTGCGGGTCCGGCGGGCCTACGTGGCCGGGCTCGAGGAGCGCGCGCGCTGGGTGGACGAGCAGCGCGCGGCCGACGCCCGCCGGGCCGCGGACACCGAGCGGGTCAGGATCGCCAGGGAGTTGCACGACGTGGTGGCCCACCACGTGGCGGTCATGGCGGTGCAGGCGGGCGCGGCCCGGATGCTGAACGAGACCGTCGACCAGCAGACCCGCGACCTGCTTGGGTCGATCGAGAACTCCGCCCACCAGGCCATGAGCGAGCTGCGCCGCCTGCTCGGCGTGCTGCGCCGCGAGGACGGCGGCCGGCGCAGCCCCGAGCCGCAGCCCGGCCTGGGCCAGCTCGGCGCGCTCATCGACCAGGTCCGGCAGGCCGGGCTGCCGGTGGACCTGGCCGTCGCGGGCGAGCCGTTCGACCTGCCTGGCTGGGTGGACCCGTCCGCTTACCGCATCGTCCAGGAGGCGCTGACCAACGTGCTCAAGCACGCCGGGCCCACCGCGACCAGGGTCGCCCTGAGCTACGCCCCGACCGAGATCACGCTGACCGTGACCAACGAGCCGCCGCCGTGGCCGCCGCGGGCCAGCGGCGAGCGGTCCGGCCACGGGCTGATCGGGATGCGCGAGCGGGTGGCCATGGCCGGGGGCGAGCTGCGGGCCGGCCCGACGGGCGACGGCGGCTTCGAGGTCTTCGCCCGGCTCCCGGCCGACGCTCGCGGCCCGGCCACGTCACTGCCCCCTTCTTCGTCTTCGCCTAGAGCGGCGGCCAGGGTGGCGGCCAGCCGCGAGATGACGGCGGGCCGGCCATGACCGTCCGGGTGCTGATCGTGGACGATCAGGCGCTGGTGCGGGCCGGGTTCCGCATGATCCTGGACTCGCAGCCGGACATCGAGGTGGTGGGCGAGGCGGCCAACGGGGCCCAGGCCCTGAGCCTGGTCGGCGAACGCCGGCCGGACGTGGTGCTGATGGACATCCGGATGCCAGGGCTGGACGGCATCGCCGCCACCCGGGCGCTGGTCGAGGGCGGCGCCAGCACGGCCAAGGTGATCATCCTGACCACCTACGAGCTTGACGAGTACCTGTTCGAGGCGCTCCAGGCCGGGGCCTGCGGGTTCCTGCTCAAGGACGTCGTGCCCGAGGACCTGATCCGGGGCGTGCGGGTGGTAGCCGACGGCGGGGCGCTGCTGGCGCCTTCGGTGACCCATACGCTGATCGCCGAGTTCGCGAGCCGGGCCCGGCGCAGCCAGGCGGGCGCGGCCGACCTGAGCGGCCTGACGCCCAGGGAGACCGAGATCCTGACCCTGATCGGGTCCGGGCTCACCAATGCGCAGATCGCGGCCGACCTGGTCATCAGCGAGAACACGGTCAAGACCCACGTGGCCAGGGTGTTCGACAAGCTCGGCATCCACGAGCGCGTGCAGGCCGTGATCATCGCCTACGACACCGGCCTGGTCACCCCCATGGGCCGCTGACCCCGCCGCGAGCCGCTGAGCCCGCGGCGGGGCCGCTGGCCCCATATGGATGCTGAGTTACCCACAGCGGGATGCAGGTAACTCAGCATCCATGGCCTTGATCAGCCGAAGTGGGCGGCCAGCTGGGCGAAGTCGGGCGTGCCCAGACCGGTGCTGGCGTTGAACAAGTTGCCCGTGGTGCCGGAGTAGTACAGGTTGTCGTTACCCGTGCCGGTCTGGTTCAGCGGGGTGAACGGCGAGCCGCTCTGAGCCGCGAACCGGTAGATCGACGGGTTCCAGAACCCGACCCGGTGGCCGACCGCGGAGTCGATCACCGCCGTCGTCCCGGCCAGTTGCGGCGCCACGAAGCTGGTGCCGCCCCAGCCGACCTCCAGCGGGCTGCCCTGGAAGCCGGTGAAGTACTCCTCGTAGCCGGTGTACGGGTCGGCGTCGGCCGACAGGTCGGGCACCGCCCGGCCGGTCCCGGTGCCCGTCGACACGGCCGGCTTGGCCGTGAAGTTCCACTTCGTCGGCAGGCTCACGCCGTCCTTCTTGACGAAGCCGGTCGGGGTCAGGTACTTCACGGCACTGAACTTGTGCACGTTCAGCCAGTGCGCCTGGTAGAACGGCGTGGCCTCGACGGTGCTGAAGCCGCCGCCACCGCCGGCGATGTTCTGCTCCGCGAACGACTTCTCCGAGCTGGCGCCGAGCTTCTGCCAGGACGGCCACAGCCAGTCCCAGCCCCAGGCCCGCTCGCTGCCGATCACCGGGCTGACCCCGGTGGCCACCGGGATGGTGCCGGGCAGCGTGGTGCCGCCGGCGTCCGTGGTGTACGGGCTGGAGCCGGGCTCGTCGACCGACAGGTTGGTGGACGACTGGTCGGCGAAGGCGTCGTAGGCGCCGTCGTCACCGGCGGCGACGAACGAGCTCTGGCCCTGGGCCGCCATCTCGAGGAAGACCTCGTTGAACGCGCGGGCGTAGGTCGCGGACTCCTTGCGCGCGGCCGCGCTGAAGTCGATGAAGGTCTCCGAGTCCCCCCAGCTGGACGACACCGCGCCGGCCCGGTCCTGGCTGGCCGCGGTGGCGAACCCGTCGATGAACCCGCCATCGGTGTTGGGGGCCTGGTAGACGTCGATGTTCGCGTCCGGGGCCAGGGCGCCGGACTGCTCGGCGTCCAGGGTGGTCTCGCCGGAGCCCGAGTTCAGGCTGACCTTGCCCGCCCCGCCGTCGATGTTGTCCAGCGTGATCCGGTTGGCCTTGGTCTTGAGCTTGAGCGTGGTGGACCAGAAGTGGGTGGCGTCCGAGGTCCGCATGCTGGCCAGCGTGACGATGCCGATGGTCTGGCCCTGGCCCAGGTGACCGGCCTGCTGCAGCGAGCTCAGGTGATAGCGACTGGCGAACGCGGCCGGCGTCAGGTTGCCCTTCTGGGTGGCCGCGGGATGTACGCCGTGCGGCAGCGCCGGGGTGTGCACGGCGTTGCTGGCGGCGGCCGGGTAGCTGGTCAGGCCCAGGACCGACAGCACGAACTTGCCCAGGCCGCGCGGCAGCGTCGTCGGCTGCGCGGTGCCGGAGAACGTGGCCGCGGGCCGGCCGAGGTGGCCGCGGCGGGCGGGCACGGCGCCCAGCTTGTACTCGTTCTGGCGGACGCTCAGCGCCTTGTTGTAGTCGGTCACCGTGCCCGTGGTGGACACGTCCAGGCCGTCGGCCAGCACGTGGGAGGTGATGCCGAACTTCTTCAGGTACCTGACCAGCGCGGTGATGTTGGCGCTGGTCTGGCCGTAGGTCTTCGCGAACTCGCTCACGGTCAGGTAATGCGTGAAACCGCCGCTCGCCGCCTTGGCCTGCAGCGCGCTCAGGTTCCGCGCATTGAGGATGAAGGAGACCTGTTCCTTCTTGGCCGCCGCGGCCTGGCCGACGACCTGGGCGTGCTGGAGGGCCGCGGCCCCGATGCCCTGGGGCACGGCCACCCGGCCTGGGGCGGGCGAGCGCGTGTCGGTCGGGCGCGTGGCGGCGACCGCCGACCCAGCGCCGAGCAGGAGCAGCGCACCGGCGGTGCCGGCGGCCACGATGGCGGCGGGCTGGCCCCGGCCAGCCGTCGCGAATGACCTCAAGACAAGTCCTCCCGGATGTTCCGGCGGCCTGCTGGCCGGGTTTCGGCCAGCAGGTGGTATTTGGGCCGCGCGGCGCACCGGCTGCCGCCGCATGCGCGATAGGCCGCGAAAATGCACATTAGCGAATTCGGCGGACGCGGGCACAAGACTCAATGAGTTACGCTTCGATCACTTTCAGTGATGCAGCGCCGCCGATTCAGCTACCAGCGAACGCCGACCGCTACCTAACGGGCGATTTCCGGTCAGCCGAAACGAGTGGCCAGAGCCCGGAACATCCGGGGGGCGGCGCCGTGCAGCCAGGCCGGGAACTTCATCCAGCCCGGCACGTAGACCACATCCCGGCCGTGCTCGGCCGCCGACACGATGGCCCGCGCGACCCGCTCGGCCGGGATCGGGGTGGGGGTCGTCCGGCCGTAGGGCCGCCCGCGCCGGTCGAAGAACGGCGTGTCCACCACCCCCGGCACCACCACGGAGACCCCGACGCCGCGGCCGTTCATCTCGTACGACAGGCTCTCGGCGAAGCAGGCCAGCCCGGCCTTGGCCGCCGCGTAGACGGCCTCGTCGCGGCCGCCGGTGGCCCCGGCGATGGAGGACACGAAGACCAGGTGCCCCGTCCCGTGCTTGGCCATGTCCGGCACCAGCAGCCGGGCCAGGTGGATCGGCGCCAGCAGGTTGACCGTGATGAGCTCGCTGGCCTTGGCCGCGGTCAGGTCCCCGAGCTCCCCGGCCCAGCCCACGCCCGCGCTGCTGACCAGCAGGTCCACCCGGCCCGCCTCGGCGCGGGCGGCCGCGGCCAGTTCCTCGGGGCCGTCCGGCGTGGCCAGGTCCGCGGCCAGCGGGATGGCGCCGGACTGGCTGGCTACCTCGCGCAGCCGGGGCAGGTTGCGGCCCGCCACCAGAGGGCAGGCTCCCGCCTCCGCCAGGGCACGCGCGGTAGCCGCGCCGATGCCCGACGATCCTCCGGTGATGAGCGCGACAGCGCCGTCAAGCCGCATTGGGCCTCACTCTGGCGCACGCCCGCGCCGGCCGCAAGGACCGATGACCAGCCGCGAGTTGGCCGGTGGGCGGGCCGGCCCGAGCTGGTCAGCCCGCGCTCGTCACCCCGGGCGGTCAGCCGCGAGCCTGGGCCGGCACCGCGGCCCCGGCGCCCAGCCCGGCGCCGGACCAGCAGCGCACGATGTCGCGCATGGACAGCAGCCCGGCCACCTCGGTGCCGTCGATGACGATCAGGTGGCGGAAGTTCCCGGCCACCATGGCCGCGGCGGCCTGGTCGAGGGTCCAGTCCGGGGCGGCCAGCACGATGTGCTCGGTGCGGTGGGCCGCCACCAGCTCGGTCGCCGGATCCAGGCCCGCGCCGACGGCGTCGAGCACGTCGCGCTCGGTCAGGATGCCGATGCCCGCGGCCTCCGGGTCGAACACGACGGCCGCTCCGACGCACCGGGCCGACATCATCCGCGACGCCTCGCGCAGGGTGTGCGCTGGGCCGATGGTCAGGACAACCTGCGTCATCCCGTCCCGTACGTTCATGCGGGGTCGCTCCTTCCGTGGCGGCTAACGTTGCTGGCGTCGCTGACAGCTTGTGCACTTGTGACAACGGATCTGTCCAGCATCCGACTTTGGCCGCCGCAGGGCAATACCTCGGCCGTGATCGGGTCGTTATCAGGAGGGGCGGTCGCCGGAGCTCGGCGAGAGCAGCCCGAGCACCTGCTCGTGCAGCAGCCCGTTGGTGCAGACCGCGCTGCCCCCTGACGGGGTCGGCTTGCCGGCCAGGTCGGTGAACACCCCGCCGGCCTCCTCCACGATGACCTGGAGCGCGGCCAGGTCCCACAGCTTGACGTCGGTCTCGGCCGAGATGTCGACCGCGCCCTCGGCGACCAGCATGTGCGACCAGAAGTCCCCGTAGGCCCGCGACCGCCAGGTCCGCCGGACCAGGCCCAGGAAGTCGTCCAGCCGCCCCTCGTCCTGCCAAGTGGACAGGCCGGAGTAGGAGATCGACGCGTCGGCCAGGCTGGCCACCTGCGAGACCTGGCAGTTGGTGGCCTTGGTCAGGCTGCGCCCGGTCCAGGCCCGCCCGCCCCTGGCCGCCCACCAGCGGCGGCCGAGCGCCGGCGCGGTTACCACGCCCACGGTGACCTCGCCGTCGACCATCAGGCCGATCAGCGTGGCCCAGACCGGGACGCCACGGACAAAGTTCTTGGTCCCGTCGATCGGGTCGATCACCCAGCACCGCTGGCTGGCGCCGGTCTGGCCGAATTCCTCGCCCAGCATCGCGTCCCGCGGCCGGGCCCGGCGCAGCAGGTTGCGCAGCGCCTCCTCGGTGGCCAGGTCGGCGTCGCTGACCGGGGTCAGGTCGGGCTTGGCGTCGACCCGGAGGTCGAGCGCGCGAAACCGGCGCATGGTGATGTCGTCCGCGGCGTCGGCCAGCACGTGCGCGAACGGCAAGTCATCGCCAAAACCGCTCATCGCGCGAAACGGTACCGCCTTCCGGGCCGCTATGGCCATGCCGGGCCGGCGCAGCGCGCCCTGGCCAAGCCCGCCCGGGCCCCCGGGTAGGGCCTGAGCCGGCGCCTAGCCCGCCTCGGCGGAGTCCAGGCCCTCCCGGCTGCGCAGCAGCCGCCGCAGCGAGTCCAGCCGGGCCGTGGCGCCGTGCTCGGCCGCCCACTCGTCCAGGCCGCAGCCCTCCTCCAGGTGGCTACACCCCGGCTGGCAGGCCTCCGCGCCCTCGGCCAGGTCGGGGAACGCGCGGAGCACATCGGCGGCGGAGATGTGCCCGAGCCCGAAGCTGCGCAGGCCCGGCGTGTCGATGAGCCAGCCCCCTCCTGCGGCCGCGCCCTCCATGGGGTGGCCGCCAGGGGCGGGGCCCGGCGGCTCAGCACCGAGGCGCAAGGCCAGCGCCGAGGAAGAGGTGTGCCGGCCCCGCCCGGTGACCGCGTTGACTTCCCCCGTGGCCCGGTCGGCCGCCGGGATCAGCGCGTTGAACAGCGTCGACTTGCCCACCCCCGACTGGCCGACCAGCACGCTGATCCGGCCGGTGACCAGGTCGCGTAGCTGGCCGAGCCGCTCGTCGGTCAGCGGCCGGCCCAGCACGATGTGCCGGATGCCCAGCGGCTCGTAGACGGCCAGGACCTCCTCCGGCCCGGCCAGGTCGGCCTTGGTCAGGCACAGCAGCGGCGCCAGGCCCGCGTCGTAGGCCGCGACCAGGAACCGGTCGATGAGCCGCGGCCGGGGCGGCGGGCTGGCCAGCGCGCAGACGATCACCAGCTGGTCGGCGTTGGCCACGATGACCCGCTCGACCGGGTCGGTGTCGTCAGCCGAGCGGCGCAGCGCCGACGTCCGCGGCTGGACCCGGACCACCCGGGCCAGCGTGCCGGGCTGGCCCGAGACGTCACCGGCCAGGCTGACCCGGTCCCCGACCACGATGGAACCCCGGCCCAGCTCTCGGGCCTTCATCGCGGTGACCGCGCGGTCACCGACCCAGGCCCGGTAGCGGCCGCGGTCCACCGCCGCGACAAACGCCTCTGACGCCTCCTCGTGTGCGGGCCGCCGCCTGGTGCGCGGCCGCGAGCCCCGGCCCGGCCGGACCCGGACGTCGTCCTCGTCGAGGCCGCGCCCGGCCGGCCGGCTCAGGGCCGCTGCTCCAGCATCTGGCCCCACAGCTCGCGGAAGCCGGGGAAGGTCTTGGCCACCGTGCTGGCGCCGAGAACCCGGACGCCGGGCACCGCCAGGCCCAGCACCGCGCCCGCCATCACCAGCCGGTGGTCGTCGTAGCTGTCGAAGCTGGCCCCGGCTCCGCCCGGCCGAAGCGGCCGCGGCCGGATGCGCAGGCCGTCGGGCAACTCCGTGACGTCGCCGCCGAACTTCCCGAACTCCATCGCGAGCGCGGCCAGCCGGTCGCACTCGTGTGTGCGCATGTGCCCGATGCCGGTGAACGTGGACGGCGAGTCGGCCATCGCGGCCAGCGCCACCAGGGGCGGGGCCAGCTCGCTGATGTCGGCCAGGTCGGCGGTGATGCCGTGGATCGCCCCGGTGCCCGACACCCGCATGCCCTCGGCGGTGACCTGCGCGGTCGCGCCCATCCGGGTCAGTACGTCCAGGATCTGCGCCGACGCCTGCAGGCCGTCCTGCGGCCAGCCCGCGATGGTCACCTCGCCCGCGGTAGCCACCGCCGCGGCCAGGAACGGCCCGGAATTGGACAGGTCCGGCTCGACGTCGATAACACCCGGTGACAGCGCACCTGGATGTACCCGCCATTCATCATTAATCGACGGTGGGCCGGTCTCGACGTCGGCTCCAGCCGCCCGGAGCATGGCCACGGTCATGGCGATGTGCGGCGCCGATGGCACTCGCGGCCCCGAGTGCCTGATCTCGGCCCCCTTGTCGTACCGGGGGGCGGCCAGCAGCAGCCCGGACACCAGCTGGGACGAGCCCGAGGCGTCCAGGGTGACCGTGCCGCCCGGCATCCGGCCCTGCCCGCGCACGGTGAACGGCACGGCCCGCCTGCCGTCGTCGTCGATCCGGGCGCCCAGCGCCTCCAGCGCGGTCAGCAGCGGCCCGACCGGCCGCTGCGCCGCGCGCGGGTCGCCGCGGAACGCCACGTCGGCACGGGCCAGCGCGGCCGCGGGCGGCACGAACCTGATCACGGTGCCGGCGTTGCCCACGTCCACGGTCGCGGGCGTGTCCCGCCAGCCCGGCGTGACCAGCCAGCCGTCGCCCTCGGCGGCGACCGTGGCCCCCAGCGCGCTGATGGCACCGGCCATCAGCTCGGTGTCGCGGGCCCGCAGCGGGCGGCCGATCCGGGTCGGCGACTGCGCCAGGGCGGCCAGGATGAGCGCCCGGTTGGTGATCGACTTGGATCCCGGCAGCTCGAGCCGGGCCGAAATGGCCCGCTGCGCGGTCGGCGCCAGCCAGTCGCCGCCGGGCTCCAGACCCGTGGCCTGGTCGTTGGCCTGGCCCTCGGATCGGTCCCGCGATGGCTGCTGCGCTGGCATGGTGTTGAGCGTACTGTCTCGAAGACGACGCGCAGGTAGCCAGTTGCGGCCCTGGGGATGAAGCCAGGTTTGGCGGGCAGTGAACCTGGCTATGAATGGGCAGATCTGAGCTTCCCCCGTCAGCGCGGCTGGTGCCGTGTCGGTATCTGGTGACAAGGTGAGGACATGTGTGGTCGGTATGCGTCCGCGCGCAAGCGCATTGAGCTCCTCGAGGAGTTCAGTGTCGAGCGCGACCGGACCACGCAGCCCCTGGCGCCCGACTACAACGTGGCCCCGACCAAGGCCGTGTATGCCGTGCTCACGCGCGATGGCAAGGATTCACGGGATTCACGGGATTCACGGGATGGCCGGGATGGCAGCGACGACGAGGCCGTCCAGGCGGCCCGCCAGCTGCGAGTGGTCCGCTGGGGCCTGGTGCCGTCCTGGGCCAAGGACGTCTCCATCGGCAGCCGCCTGATCAACGCGCGATCCGAGACCGTGGCCGAGAAGCCGGCCTTCCGGCGCGCGTTCGCCCGGCGGCGCTGCCTGCTGCCCGCCGACGGCTACTACGAATGGATGGTGCTGGGCGCCTCCGAGGCCACCGACAAGCCGGGCAAGAAGGCCAAGCAGCCGTATTTCATCCACCGGGCCGACGGCGGCCCGCTGGCCTTTGCCGGGCTGTATGAGCTGTGGCGGGACAAGGCGGTGCCCGACGAGGACCCGCGCGCCTGGCTGTGGTCGGCCACGATCATCACCACCACCGCGCCGGACGAGCTGGGCGAGATCCACGACCGGATGCCGATGGTGATCCCCCCGGACAGCTGGGCCGACTGGCTGGATCCGGCCAACAACGACGTCGCTGACCTGAGGGCGCTGCTGGCCCCGGCGATGGTCAGCGGGCTGACGTCCTATCCGGTGTCGACCGAGGTGAACTCGGTAAGAAACAACGGCCCGCACCTAGTCGAGCAGATCGAGCTCGACCGGGATATCCACGAGGATATCCACGAGGCGACACCGTTATAGGGCGGCTACCCAGCCGTAACCCCGCTTTCAGCCCGCCAGCGCACCCAGTGGATGCTTTCCGGCTGTCGCGCTGGCCAGATCCGGACTAGTAGGAGGAGGTGGACCACTTGGATACCACCACCGCGCGCAAGCATCTGGAGCAGACTCGCGACGAGCTCGACCGCTCGATCATGGTGCTCCAGGGGGACCGGCCGCTGGAGGAGCGGTCGGCTGAGTACCCGCAGGACCCGGCCGACGCGGGCTCCAACTTGTCCGAGGCCGAGCGGGTCGAGGCCGTCCTGTCGGTGGCCAAGCAGCAGCTGGCCGAGGTGCTCGACGCCCTGCACCGGATCGACGAGGGGAGCTACGGCACCTGCGTGGATTGCGGGAAGCCGGTGCCGGAGGGCCGACTGGAGGCCAAGCCGGAGGCGGCCAGGTGCGTGGCCTGCCAGGGCAAGCGGGACAAGCAGCGCCGCTGACTATTTCGCTTGATCAGCCTGAGAAACTGATGTGGCGGCGCAGTGACGGAATGAAGCTGGGCGGGGCTGTGTTGCAGCGGGCGTGCCACTCGCAAGTTCGACCGCACGCGATGACGCTTCCGCGGTGGTCGCCCGCAGCCAGGTAGCGACCGGCGATGTATCCTCCCGCCGAGGCGGCTGGCCGGCCTTTGTGCCCCAGCCTTCAATCGCGGAGGGGGTGGGTCCGGTTACGGAGACACTCGAGCAGCGCAGTGAGCGCTTCGAGCACGACGTTATGCCGTACCTGGATCAGCTGTACGCGGCCGGAATGCGGATGACCCGCAACCCCGCCGATGCCGAGGACCTGGTGCAGGAGACCTTCGCCAAGGCGTACGCGTCGTTTCACCAGTTCCAGGAGGGCACCAACCTCAAGGCGTGGCTGTTCCGGATCCTCACCAACACCTTCATTAACTCCTACCGCAAGCGCCAGCGCGAGCCGCAGCGCTCCGGGACCGAGGAGATCGAGGACTGGCAGCTCGCCCGGGCCGCGTCCCACACGTCCGGCGGCCTGAAGTCGGCCGAGTCAGAGGCACTCGAGCGGCTCCCGGACTCCGACATCAAGCATGCGCTCCAGGCCCTTCCCGAGGAGTTCCGGATCGCGGTGTACCTGGCGGATGTCGAGGGCTTCGCCTACAAGGAGATCGCCGAGATCATGGGCACGCCGATCGGGACCGTCATGTCACGGCTGCATCGCGGTCGCCGGCAGCTGCGCGAGCTGCTTCAGGATTACGCCGCCGATCGGGGGCTGGTGTCCGCGCCGGCCGCGGCCGAGCCGCCGTCGCCCGACCTGCCGGGGAAGGACGCGTCATGAGCTGCGGGAAGCCGCACGAAGTACCGTGTAGCGAAGTCCTGGCCCGGGTCTACTCCTACCTGGACAACGAGATCGACGACGCCTCCTACGGGCAGATCCGCCAGCACCTGGACGAGTGCGGGCCGTGCCTGCGCGAGTTCGGTCTCGAGGAGGTCGTCAAGAAGCTCGTGCAGAAGTGCTGCGGTCAGGAGACGGTCCCCGGTGAGCTGCGGACCAAGGTGATGACCAGGATCGCGGTCGTGCGGGCCGAGCTCGAGGTGTCGCAAGTCACCGAGATCACCCAGATCACCGAGGTCCGGGGCGAGTAGCCAGCCCGCCCGGCTGGCGAGATCTTCACTTATGCGCGTTTCGCCGTCACTGAGCGCAACAGTGTGTCACTATCAGCACGCAAGTGATCACGGTTTGCTCATAATCTGACGGAGCCCTACGCGAATCTTATCTATCGCGTTACTGTAAGTGGCGGCGGTGGCGGGACCTGTGTGCCGCATGAGACGGTGCCGTCTGGGGCCAGGCGCAACGGGATCGCCCGCGAGTACGAGCACTTCAGAGCGTGAGGGGGTTCGCGCAGCAATGGTTTCGCGCGTTGCCTGGCTCTACACCGCGCTGGTCGTCGGCTCGGCGGCCGGCCTGATGGCGGTCACCCCGCTGAACAGCCACCACAGGCACTTCTGGTTCAACCTGATCGTCCTGCAGTTACTGTTCCTGATCTGCGACTGCCCGCCCGCCCCGCTGGCGGCCCGGCAGTCGGCCTGGTCGCCTAGCTCGGCGGCCACCCTGGCCGGAGTGGTGCTGCTCGGGCCGGTCGGCGCGGCCCTGGTCGGGGCGGTGTCGGTGCTGAGCCTGCGGCGCCAGCTGCGGCTGGCCAGCCGGCTGTTCAACGGCGGCATGTACGCGCTGGCCGGTTACCTGGCCGGCCAGGCCTTCGCCTTCGTGGACCCGCGCTACGCGTTCGGCCCGCCGAGCGGGAAGGCCTTCCCTGGCCTGCTGGGGCCGTTCGTGGCCGCCGCCATGGTGCACGTCCTGGTCAATCTGCTGCTGATGTGGGGGGTGCTGCGGGTCAACCAGGACCGCAGCCAGGCCGACGGCCGCCTGGCCATGGAGTCCAGCCTGACCCTGCTGCTGGCCTCCGACCTGGGCTTCGCCGCGCTCGGGCTGGTGATCGCCGCGTTGTTCGCCGTGATCAACGGCGTGGTGGCCGCGCTGCTGGTCCTGGTGCCGCTGTTCGTGGCCCGGTGGGCGATGGGCCAGTTCGCCGAGGAGCAGCGGGCCTACGCGGCCACCATGGCCGCGCTGTGCCAGGCGGTGGAGACCAAGGACTTCTACACCCGCGGCCACAGCGAGCGCGTCTCGCGCGGGTCCGGCATGATCGCCCGCCAGATCGGGATGCGGCCCGACCGGGCCGAGGCGCTGGTCTTCGCGGGCATGCTGCATGACGTCGGCAAGCTCGGTGTCCCGACCAAGGTGCTGCAGAAGGCCGGGCCGCTGACCGAGGAGGAGTACGCGGCCATCCAGCTGCACCCGATGCGTGGCCTGGAGATCGTCCGCGAGATCGGCTTCCTGAACGAGGCGCTGGCCGGCATCATGCACCACCACGAGCGGATCGACGGCCGCGGTTACCCGATGGGCTTCGCCGGCGACGAGATCCCGGAGTTCGCCCGGATCATCGGCGTGGCCGACGCATTCGACTCGATCACCTCGACCCGCTCCTACCGCCGGGCCCGCACCATCGCCGAGGGCGTCGACGAGCTGCGTAAGGGCGCGGGCTCGCAGTTCGACCCGGCCATCGTGGCGGCGTTCATCGGGGCCCTGGAGCGGGACGGCTGGAAGCTGCCCGAGGCCGCGGACGCTCCGCCGGCCGGCCTGATCACGGCCCAGGACCACGACGACCCGACCGCGCCGCTGCGGGTCATCGAGACCACCTGACCGGGCCGCCCATGACAGCGACGCACCAGCAGGTCGAGCGATGGTCATCCTGGCAGACCATGGACTCGGGCCGCCTGCTGCTGCTCGCGGTGTCGGGGATGCTGGTCCTCGCGGCCTTTGCCACCCTGCCGTTCCGGCACGTCTCTTTGCCGACCGCGGTGGCCTTCGGGCTGTTCATCGCGTTCGGCGAGCTGCTGCGGCTGGCGCTGCCCGGCGGCCGGGAGGCCGCGCCGATCGCGATGGTGGGCGCCCTGGCCTACGCCGTGCTGCTGGACCTCAGGGGCAGTCCTATCCCCACGCCGCACTCGGCCCTCTCGGTCATCGCGGTAGCCGCCATCGGCATGGCCATCGGGGCGCTGCCGCACCTGGCCGCGGGCCGGCCGCTCGGGCTGACCAGCATGTGCACCCGGCTGGTCACCGTGGCCTGCGTGGCGTTCATCTTCCGCTGGCTGGCCCCCCAGCACTTCGTCTACGCCGACACGCACTGGTGGCTGGCCCTGCTGGTGATCGTGGTGCTGGTCGCGCTGGGCTGGCTGATCGAGATCCTGATCACCTCGCTGATCCGGGCCGACGACGTGGGGGCCAGGTTCTCGGTCGCGCTGTGGGACGAGATGCGGGTCCAGGGGCCGCTGGGGGCCGCGGTGGCCGCCTCGGCGATCATCACGGTGTTCTCGGCCCAGGTGATGGGCCTGGTCGTGCTGGCGGTCTTCACCGGGCCGCTGCTGGTGACCCAGATCGCCTTCCGGCGCTACGCCGGCATCCGGGCCACCTACCTGCAGACGGTCCGCTCGCTGGCCAGGGTCACCGAGGTCGGCGGCTACGTGGAGAGCGGCCACTCCCGCCGGGTGGCCAAGCTGGCCGTGTCCGTGGGCCGGGAGCTGGGCATGGCCGAGCCCGACCTGCTGGACCTGGAGTACGCGGCCCTCATGCACGACATCGGGCAGCTGTCGCTGCTGGAGCCCATCCCCGGCGGGGCCACGGTGCTGGTGTCGGCCCGCGACCAGAACCGCATCGCCGAGCTGGGCGCCGAGGTCATCCGGCAGGCCGGCGTGCTGGACCGGGTGGCCGAGCTGGTCCGCTGCCAGAGCTGGCCCAGTCACGGGCACGACCCGGAGCCCCCCATCGGCAGCAAGATCATCCGGGCCGCCAACGCCTTCGACGATCTGGTCGGCGGGTCGGTGGACCGGGACCGCACGGCCGCGGCCCTGGAGCGGCTGCGGATGGACACCGCGGCCGAGTACGACGCCGGCGTGGTGGAGGCGCTGACGGAGGTCGCCGGGCGGCGGCTGGCCAGCAGGCTGTAAATGCGGCGGGAGGGCGGGAGAACAGTCAGGGCCCGCGCGATAGGCTGCCGGGCGTGCTCTCGTCGGTCCTGGTCGCCAATCGTGGCGAGATAGCGCTCCGGGTCATCAGGACGGCCAGGGCGCTGGGCGTCCGCTCCGTCGCCGTCTACTCCGAGGCCGATGCCGACCTGCCGTTCGCCCGCGCGGCCGACGAGGCGGTGCTCATCGGTCCCCCGCCGCCCGCCCGCAGCTACCTGGACGCGGCGGCCGTGCTGGCCGCGGCCAGGGCCACCGGCGCGGTCGCCATCCACCCCGGCTACGGCTTCCTGGCCGAGAACGCCGCCTTCGCCGCTGCCGTCATCGACGCCGGCCTGACCTGGATCGGCCCGCCGCCCGAGGCGATCGAGCAGATGGGCGACAAGATCAACGCCAGGAACCTGATGGCCGACAACGGCGTCCCGGTCTCCGAGGGCAGCCGGGAGCCGGTCGCGGACGCGGACGCGGCGCTGGCCGAGGCCGAGCGGATCGGCTACCCGGTCATGATCAAGGCCGCGGCCGGCGGCGGCGGGATCGGCATGAGCGCCGCCGCCGATCCCGAGCAGTTGCGGGCCGGATTCGAGACCGCGCGCTCGCGGGCCGAGCGGTTCTTCGGCAGCCCGGCCATCCTGCTGGAGCGCTTCCTGACCTCGGCCCGCCACGTCGAGGTGCAGATACTCGGGCTGCCCGACGGCCGGGTCCTGGCCCTGGGGGAGCGGGACTGCTCGGTGCAGCGCCGTCACCAGAAGGTGGCCGAGGAGACTCCCTCGCCCGGCGTGCGGCCCGAGCTGCGGGAGCGGATGCTGGCCGCCGCGGTCCGGGCCGGGGAGGCGGTCGGCTACCGCGGCGCCGGGACCGTCGAGTTCCTGGTCGATGAGCCGGCCCAGGAGTTCGTCTTTCTCGAGATGAACACCCGGCTCCAGGTCGAGCACCCGATCACCGAGCTGGTCACCGGCATCGACCTGGTCGAGCAGCAATTCCTTATCGCCGAAGGCAGCGGTCCGAGCTTCGACCCGGCGCACGCCGGCAGCCGCGGACACGCCATCGAACTGCGTGTCTACGCCGAGGACCCGCGCCGCTTCCTGCCCAGCCCTGGCCGGATCGAAGACTGGACGGAGCCCGCGGGCCCCGGCGTGCGGGTCGACGCCGGGTACACGGCGGGCAACACGGTGACCCCGTTCTACGACCCGCTGCTGGCCAAGCTCTGCGTGCACGGCGCCGACCGGGCCCAGGCGCTGGAGCGGGCCAGGGCGGCCGTGGCCGGCTTCACGATCACCGGCCTGAGAACCAACCTGCCGTTCCACGCCGAGTTGCTGGCCTCGGCCGAGTTCACCAGCGGCAGGTACGACACGTCGGTGATCGAAGGGATGAGGAGGCGCTCGTGACCGAGGTTCGCGCGGAGATGGTGGCCAACGTCTGGAAGGTCGTGGCCTCGGCCGGGGACACCGTGGCCGACGGCGACACCCTGGTGATCCTCGAGTCGATGAAGATGGAGATCCCGGTCCTGGCCGAGGCCGCGGGTACGGTATCCACCCTGGCCGTGGCCGAGGGCGACGTGGTCCAGGAGGGCGACCTCATCGCGGTGATCGATTGAGCGAGCGGGGAACAGCGTGAGCGTCCCTGACGGGCTGGCCACGGGCGCCAGGGCCACATTGCGCGTCGCGGTCACCGAGGCCGACACGGCCCAGGCCGCGGGCAGCGGCGACGTGCCCGTGCTGGCCACTCCGCGGCTGCTGGCGCTGGCCGAAGCGGCCTGCGTGGCCGCCATCGCGACCCGGATGACGCCCAGCCTGACGTCGGTCGGGATCGCGGCCCGCCTGGAGCACCGGCAGGCCAGCCCGGTCGGCGCCGAGCTGGACATCGAGGCCGAGCTGACCGAGATCGACGGGGTCCGGCTGGTGTTCGTGTTCATCGCCCGGCCCGCCGACGGCGCCGATCAGGTCATCGGAGCCGGCACGCTGGAGCGCGTGGTGGTCGACCGGGAGCGGTTCCTAGCCCGAGCCGAAGGGGCGCGGCACCGCCTGGACTGA
>Ga0134126_10004431_pt1 | contig 17561 bp, 8 predicted proteins | sample KB31752_FD_96881 | JGI IMG/M metagenome (GOLD analysis project Ga0134126, IMG submission 96881) | Terrestrial soil microbial communities with excess Nitrogen fertilizer from Kellogg Biological Station, Michigan, USA - KB3-175-2 | ecosystem: Environmental > Terrestrial > Soil > Unclassified ...
AGTGGTCTCAAAAATGGGGAACCGGCATTTCCCGACCGTCTCGCATGGGGCTTGGACACCAGGAAAAGCCCCACCGCGCAGGACCGGAGTGCCTGCCTGCGGCTTTTTGAGACCACTTCCAGACGCCCCGTCTCGCCCCGCCCCGCTCCATACGCAACCCGACCGACTGCACCACGCCTCCGCTGTTTTTGCTCTTAAGCCAGCCGCCGCAGTTGCCCGCCCGCGATCAGCCCCTCGAAAAACCGCGCGATCTGCCCGGCCACCGCCGCGGAGCGCACCAGCAATCCCAGCTCGAGGTTGCGCTCCTGGGCCGCTGGCGTGAAGTTCGCCGACGACACCAACGCCAACGCCTCGTCCACGACCACGCACTTGGCGTGCAGCGCAACCGAAGCCCCGCGCGCCGCCTCGAGCGAGCGCGGATCATAGTAAATTTCCGGCAGCGGCGCGCCCCGCGGCCAATCCCGCTCGCGAAATCGCGCCGCGAACCCCGCCGCGAGCGCCCCCGGCGCGGAGGTGTCGCCCGGGCCGCGTTTAATGTCCAGGCACAAGCGAACCTCGAGCGCCGGTCGCTCATGCATCCGCGCCGCCAGAGCCTCGAAAATCCGCTCTCCGCGCTGCACCGCGTATCCGGCCACCAACACCGACTGCTCGGCCCGTGCAAACAGGCCCGGCACCACTGCGGCGGTCGAGCGGCCGGCGCCTTCGCCGCCCGGCGCCGTGGTCACCACCTCGACCAAATCCTCGACCGCCGGCCGCGCCTCCGCCGATGCCGCCAGCGCTTCGAGCGCCGCCGCCAAGCCCCCGCTCCCCAGCCGGCTCAAGTCGCTGGCGACGTCGGCGGCCGCCTCCTCCGGCACGAGCGTTCGCAATCCCGCCGCGGCGCATGGCGCGTCCAACTTTCCCACCGCGGCCGCCATCGCCAATTGCCGCAGCGTCGAGGCCGGCAAACGCTCCAGCATCAGCCCGCCCCCTCCGTTACCCGCGGAAATAACTCCGCCTCCAATCCGGCCACCGTCGCCGCCACCAGGGCCCGGTCCAGATAGTCGTTGTGGTGCTCGCAGCTGGTCTCGGCCACCAGCAGGCAGCCGTGGCAGGCGGCCCCGTGCAGCGGCCGCCCCTCCCGCGGGTTGGCGGGATCGTGATGCGCGCACACCGGATCGTTCGAGCACAACTCCGCCATCCGCAACGCCTGCCGCATCGGCGCCGCGATCCGCCGCCCGACTTCGACCAAGCCGCCCAGCGTCCCCTCCGCTCCCGCTCCGCCGGTGTAGATCAATATTCCGTATCCCAACTGCGGCAGCGCATAAATTCGCTCCCGCAGCGAGGTCGCCGGATATCCGCACTCCAGCGCAATCGCGGTCATCAGCAAATGCGCCACCGAATGCAGCAAGACATAGGCCGCGCCCGGGAATACAGCCGCTCCATTCCGCTCCTTGGCCCAGAGCTGGTGCCCGCGCATCAGCGCCGTCGCCCGCCGGCTCGCGGCCGGTCGCCCCTGCCAGTCGCGCAGCGCCTCGGCGCGAAACTGCACGAATACGCCCTCGCCGCGGTTTTCGTACGCCGGCAGCCAGGTGGTCTGCTGCGCCAGCGCCGCCCGCCGCGCCCCCAGTTCGAGCTCGCCTTCAAGATCCGCACTCAGCGGCTCGAAGCGCGTGAATCCCGCCTGCGCCACCACCTCGCGCAGCCGGTGCACCAGCACCACCCGCTCGATCGGCCCCATCCACGGCCGCTGCCAAGCCTCCTTCGGCAACGCGCGGGCATAGAACACCCCATCAGGCCGGTCCTCGCCCAAGCCCTCTTCCGCCCCCAGCAGGGTCTCCAGCTCCGCCACCTTGACCTTCTTCTCCGCCTTCCCCAACCCCTTCTTGCGCGCGTCTATCTCGGCCCACACCTCGGCGTCACCGATTCCCTGCAGGGCCTCGCGCACTCTGGTTTTCTTGCGCTCGCGGGCGACATCCGCCTCGCTCTCGGCGGTTTCGAGAAAGTCCCACGCCGCGTCCACCCCCGCCCGCACTTTCTCGCTCCGCTCCGGCAGCGAAATCACGCTCATCAACTCTGGAAAATAGGCATTCGACGCCGAGCGGATCAGCAGCCGGTTCCGCTCTCTGCAACCCTCGTGCGCATGCGGCCCCAGCCAGAGCCGCGCGCCATCGCAAGTCCCCAATGTCGCTGCCGAAACCTCGGCGGCCTCGATCAAGTTCCTCTCCCGCCCGCACTCGCACGCCGCCACAAGCTCGCGCAAATCGCCGGTTGTGCCCCGCTCCTCGATCCACATTTGCCGCACGCCGCCGCAGCTCCCGTTGCCGCGCCCCCCATGCACAAATCCGCGCCAATCCAAATCCCCGATGTGCCCAGCGCGGCAGGCCCGCACAAACCGCACCGGCACCACCCGCAGCATCTTCCCTTCCCGGCTGCGGAATCGGCCCCGCTCCAGCGCCTTGCGGTGCACCAGCAGCCGCGCCCGCACGTCGAACAACTCTAGATTCTCCTGCTGGGTCAGGAACCACTCCGGAAACTGGAAGACCTTGATCCCTTCCGCCGGCTGCCCCGGCTCGGCTTCCTCCACCGGCGGCGCGCGCAGCTCCAACGCCGGCAATTCCAGCGTCGCCATCAAACGCGCGCACAGCCGCGGCTCGTGGATCGTCTCGCCCCGATTCCAATGCTCGAGCCCGCCGACCAGCACCGCGTGCCGGGGCAAGTCCACCATCGCCCCCGGCCCGAAGGTGGTGATCACCTGCGCCTGCCGGATCTGCCCCTCAGCCTGCATGCGTCCCCTCGGCCTCCTCGACCGCCTGGTCCTGCAGCGTCACCACCCTCAAGTTCACGCTCGCCTCGACGTCGCGCAACGACCGCGGCGCGCGGAACTGCACCCGCCAATCGCTCGCGGGCAGCGTCTTGAGATTGGGATCGAGCACGTCGTGCAACACCGGCTGCGCCCCGCCCGCCTCGCTGCGGTTGTATTGCAGCGCGGTGTTGGCCTGCTCCATCTCGCGTGCCGCCCGCTCCCAGGCATCCAGCAGCTGCGCCGCCCGCGCCCGGGTCGCCTGCCGCACCCGTTCGGCCTCCGCCGCCGGCATCCGGGAATGCGCAGCCGCGCGCTCGCCCATCGCCGCCGCCGCTTCGTCGAGCAGCCTGCGCTGCGCGGTCGCCTCCGCCGCGCCCTGTGGCGGCTCCAGCACCGCCGCCCGATGCCGCGCCAGCCCCACCAGCGCCCCAGCCATTCCGCGGTCGAGCGCGCGCGGCGAAAACGGGGTCACGCTCGCCGCCTCCACTTGGCGGTAAAACGCCTCATGGTAGGCGGCAAAACGCTCGTAGTGCGAACGGTCCCGCGGCTTGCCCGCATTGAACACGGCCACCACCAGCCCCGGCCGCTTCGGGTCGCGCCCGATGCGGCTGGTGGCCTGAATGTACTCCGCTGTAGTCTTCGGCTGCCCGAAGACCACCATCAGCCCCAATCGCTGAATGTCAATCCCGACCGAGATCATATTGGTGGCGATCGCCACCGCCACTGCGTCCTTGCGATCTTTGCCGGTGAAGGCCGCCTCCAGGTGCCGCCTCGTCCGCGCCACCTCGCTCATCGTCACCCGGCTGGTCAACTCGACTGGTTCGACGCCGATGAACCGCTGCGCGAAGCGCCCGTTCGCCTCGCCTATCCGCCGGCGCTGATCGTATTTCATCAGCCGGCTGCGCACCTCGTCGGCGCTCACCCGCCGCGCCCCGCCCAGCTCGCGCAAGCTGTTGAAATACCCTACCAGCGTCATATACGCGTCCGCCGCTTGCGGCTCGGTCTCGAAGCTGAGCTGGCTCGCGCCCAGCAGCGCCAGGTATACCCGCAGCATCGCCACTTTCGCGCTCCGCCCCGGCGCCGCCACGCCCAGGTACATCCGCGTCGGGCTCTCTTCCGCCACCACCGTGCGCGCAAAAAAGCTGTCGCGCCGGTCCGGCATCGGGGGCGGAAACACCTCCACCATCGGCCGCGCAAAGATCGCTCGAATTTGCGCCTCCGCCCCGCGCACGGTCGCGCTCGAGGCCACGATCTTTGCTCCCGGCGCCAGCGCGCCCACCGCGGCTTCATAAAGCCCGGCCATCGTCCCCAGCGGCCCCGAAATCAGGTGCAGCTCGTCCTGGATGATCAGCTCCGGCGGCCGCAGCCGCCCGCCCGGTAGCGGCTGCCCGCGGTCGGTGTCGCAGGGCCCGTAAAAGCCATTTTCATCGAAGCGGTCCACATTCCCGAATAGCGCTCCCGATCGCCCTGCCCACGGCAGCCCCGCGAACTTGTCCACCGTGGCGATCAGGAACGCCGGCAGCCGCCGGTAGATGGGTTCGTCCACCGCCACGATCGGCAGCCTCCGCCCCCCTCCGAAGTCGCATTGGTGGTTCACGCACTTGACTAGCAAATCGGTGGGGTGATCGCACGTCGGATGCAGCTTGAACGAGTTCCCGGTGAACTTCGTCCTGCACCAGGGGCAAACCTCAATCGGGATCGGCGCCGGCTTGCTGCTGTCGGCTTGAAACGCGATCGTTCGCCGCCGCGCCGTATTCGGGTAGTTGGCATCCTTGGCGATGCTTCCCATCCGGTTCGGCGTCGCCGCATCCCCCACCCAGAGGCCAATTTCAAACGGCCATGCTCCCAGCTTCGCATCGCTCCCCTGGCGCAGCAGCTCGAGCCCGCACACCAATGTCGCCGCCCGGCCCAGTTGGTCGAGCGTCAGCAGCCGCAGCGTGTACCGCATCAGCACCGCCACCCCGGCGCTTTCCGAGCCGCCCCTGCCGCGCAGCCGCCGCAGCACCATCGTGAACGCCGCCAGACCGAGGTAGGCCTCGGTCTTGCCTCCCCCAGTCGGGAAAAACAGCAGCTCTGCCAGTTGCCGCTCCGCGCTCTCGGGCTTCGCCAAGCCCTCGAGGTTCATCAGCACGAACGCCAACTGAAACGGCCGCCACGCTGGCGTCTCATCCGGCAACCTCCGGCGCGCTGCCATCCCCATCGCCCGGTTCGCAATCTGAAACGCCTCAAGCGCCTCCGCGTCCGCAGAAAGCAGCGCCAAACCGCGCGCCATCCGCTCCGCCGCTCGGCGCGCATTCCCGGCCAACTGTTTAGCGGTCGCGCCCCGCTGTCCGGCTTGCGGCGCCGCTGCGGCCTGCTTCGCAATCCAGGCCCGGTATCGGCCGACCATTGGCTCTAGCGCGGCGTTCAGCTCTGTGCCGTCCATCCCGGCCAGCGCCTCCATCCGCAGCTCGACCCCTGCCATCGCCGCCGCCGCGACCTGCTCGACCTGCGCTTGCGGAATCCAATCCGTCCGCACCGCCGCCCCGTTTTCGAGCGTGAGGGTCGCCGCGTTATGCCCAACCGCGTGCTCGCAGGCGTCCCGGTATTGCAGGTCCGCCACCTGCTCGTCCCAGTCATGGGTTTCCAGGCCGCGTAGGTTCGGCCGCGCCACCCACGGCAGCCCGGCCGGAGATGCAATGCGCGCTTCGATGCCGGCTTGAAACGCGAAAGCCTCGTCCCGTTCCACGCCCTCGCGGGCCGCGCGGTGGTTCACCAAAAACACCGAAACCGCCCGCGTCCCCGCGGCGATGCCGCTGCCCTCGGGCATCGGCCCCAGCGGTCTCGCCAGCCACGCCAGCCGCAGCCCGCCGCTTTCCGGCAAATCGAGCTCGCGGGTCGTCTCCTGCGCCTCCGCCAGCTCGAGGCTCATCTCCGCCCGCCGCTGCTTCCGCGCCCACACCCAGCCTTTGCCGCCCTCGCCCGGCGTGCGCTTGTACTCGCCCCAGCCCGCCGTGACCCGCAGCGTCCTCGCCTCAGGTCCCGCCAGCGCGCTCAGCCCCAGCGACGAGGGCAAGAACCGTTCGCGCGAGGCATGCCGCTCCGGCTCTTCATCGTCGCTGCCGCCCGCCTCCCTCGCGGCGCCATCCACCTCGCCGCCGCCCTCCTCTTCCTCTTCTCCCGCTCCCGTCCGCGCCCGCGCATCCCCCACTGGTGCCAGGAATCCTGTCAGGTACCAGCGCGACGGCGCCTCCGTCAGCCGCTCCTCTTCATCGCCCACACTGCCCCATGGCCCGACCAGGTCCAGTTGCAACGCCTCCACCAGCCGGCCCCGGACCCCCGCCCCAGTGACTCCTCCAGCCATCCGGTCATTGTAGCGGCTTGGCCACGCTCGCCCACTATTTGAAGAGTCGAGCCGCACGCGAGTGCTGGACGCAACTTCGTTGCAAGCCTATTGACAATCGTTTCATATTTTGTCATGATCGGTTCGTGCAGTCTAATATTCGTTTCATAAACGAATTGATTCGTATCGTAAACGGCGCACTCCACCTCGACACCGAGAAAGTGCGCAATTACACCGCGTTCCTCGCAGAAAAGCTCGATGCAGAGGGGGAGCACTCGACGGCCGAACGCCTGCGCAAACTCCTGCACGGTAGTGACCACCAACTCCGCCCCGCCGGCGCCGCTTTCGCCCGCGTGCTTCCCGTGGACCCAGAGAGCCGCTTTCCCCTAATCGAGCAGGTCAACACCCGAACCGCCGAGCCTGGCGTCCTCCTCCCCCAACGCCAATGGGACCTTGTTCGCGAATTCCTCAGTGTCGCCAAGAGCCACGCACAATCCGACGCGCCCGGCGGCGCGTCACTCAGCCTGCTCCTTTACGGCCCGCCCGGCACCGGCAAGAGCCGCCTGGCGCGTCACATCGCGAGCGAGCTAAAGCTCGACCTCTACCTCGCCCGCCTCGACGGCCTGATTTCCTCATTTCTGGGCAGCACGGCGAAGAACATCCGCGCCCTTTTCGAATTCGCTTCCAGCCGCCCATGCGTGCTATTCCTCGACGAATTTGACGCCATCGCCAAGCTGCGGGGCGACACCCAGGAACTCGGCGAGCTCAAGCGCGTCGTCAATAGCTTCATCCAAAACCTCGATGCACTCGGCCCGGAGACAATAGTTCTCGCCGCCACCAACCACCAGGACTTGCTCGACTCCGCAATATGGCGCCGCTTCAGCTATCGCGTCGAGTTTGATTTCCCGACGCCCGAGCTCCGCTCCGAACTCTGGGGGCAATTCGTCCCCAAGCCCGGCTTCAGCGCGCGCGAACTCAAGCTCCTGGTGGATCTCACCGACGGCTTTTCCGGCTCCGACATCCGCGAAGCCTGCCTCCGCCTGGAGCGGAGGCATCAAGCGACCGGACGCGCGTCGGGCCCCGAGCAAGCATTCGAAATCCTCCTCAATCTCGCCGGGGGCGAAGGCGAGGCCCGACGCTTCTTGTCCTCGATTCGGAAATTGCCCAGTTCCCATCTGGCCGCCGCGGCGCTGCGCCGCAGAAACCCCAAGCTGTACAGCCACGCCGCCGTCGCTGCATTGCTCGGCGTTTCGAAGCCGACCATCTTCCGCTGGTGGAAACAGGAGAACGATCATGCCTGACGGCAACAGCCGAACCCACGACCCCGCACGTCCCGAACGCCTGCTTATCAAGGTCATCCTCCCCAAGCAAGGCCACGAGCGCAAGGTCCAGCCTGGCGGCAGCCCCGCGGTTCCGTTCCGTGCCGTGGACGCCAACTACCGCCGTGGCCTCACCCAACAAGTCGAAGCCATTCGACGTGCCGTCGCGCCCCAAATCAGTTCCGTCGGCGCCGTGCCGCTCAGGATCAAAGTGCTCCCCAAAGCCATCGCCAAGAGCCATCGCCCCGAGAGCCTTTTCTCCGCGCAAACCTGTCCAATCGTGGGCGCGGGTGCGCTGGGCGAGCTCTTCGCCCGCGCTACCCCGGAAGGTCTCACCCGGCTCGCCGAAAGTATCCGTAGCGACCGCTCCGACCAGCTGGTCAAAGACCTTTCCGGCATTCAATCCATCGAACCAGTGACGCCGGCATCGCGCCGCCTCGGTCTCGGATCAGCAGACATCCTTAGGCGCGCACCGCGGGTCCAGGGGGGCTTTGCCCTGCGCGCTACTCTGTTTGATCTCGGCGACAGCAGCATTGAAGAAATCGCCGAGCGGTTCTCTGCAACCTGCCGACGACTCGGCCTCGCCCCGGAATCGCGTGGCTACTCACGCTCGAGCCTCGCGTTTCGCGTCCCCTGCAAAAACGAAGGCGAAGTCGAGGCGCTCTCGCGCCTGTTATCGGTGCGCTCGATCGCTCCCATGCCGCTGATCCGCGCCATCCGCCCGCAACGGCTCGCTGCTGGGCCGGCTCCTGATCTCCCCGGCCCCAGCGGCCCAACCTCGGGCTACCCAGTCGTCGTCGTGGTGGACACCGGTATCTCCGACAAACTTGCCGACCTGAATCCGTGGGTATTGGGCCGCGAAAGCAGCGTCGCCCCCCAATACCGCAACCCCGGCCACGGAACCTTTGTCGCCGGCCTCATCTGCTGGCCCAGCCAACTCAACCCCGGCCTGCGCGATATTGGCGACCAAGCCTGCGCCGTCTTCGATTTGCAGGTGCTCCCCAACGGCGATCCCGCGAGAGGAGCAATCGATTTCCTGGAAGAGCCCGAGTTCCTCCAAAGCCTTGAGGCCGCGGTGATCCAACACGCCAACGAATTCAAAGTCTGGAATCTCTCCCTCGGCAGCAACGAGACCTGCTCCTTGGATCGCTTCTCGCCCCTCGCCCAGGAACTCGACCGCATGCAGGAGCAGTTCAAGATCACCTTCGTCATTGCTGCCGGCAACTACGACGCGCCGCCCCCGCTCCTTGGGTTCCCCAGAAGCGGGCAAGAACTTGAGGCCGGCCGCATTACCGCGCCCGCCGACAGCGTGCTCGGGGTCACCGTCGGCTCGATCTCGCATCACCAGGATCTGAACCCCAATTGCCCCTCGCCCTTCTCCCGCCACGGCGCCGGCCCCAACCACATCATCAAGCCGGATCTGGTGCATTTCGGCGGCGCCTGCTCCGTGGACGCCCGCCAGCGCTTCGGTGTCCGCTCTGTGAGCGAGCAAGGTCTCGCCGAAGACCTCGGCACCAGTTTCGCCGCCCCATTGGTCTCCCGCACCCTTGCCCAGATTCACCACCAGGTCACTCCTGCCCCTTCCCCAGTGCTCGCCCGCGCCCTGCTCACCCACCACGCCCGGGATCCCCGCAACGGCGGCCGCGTCCCCGACGGCGACGAAAATTTTTTCGGATTCGGGCTCCCGACGCCGCCGCCTTATTGCCTCGAATGCACGCCCCATTCCTCGACCCTGGTGTTTGAGGAGTTCCTCCGCCCCGGCTTCTTCCTCGAATGGGACGACTTCCCCTATCCCCCCTCTCTCCGCCGTAATGGCAAATATTTCGGGGAGGTCTGGATGACGGTTGCCTTTGCTCCCCTGCTCAACCCGCAGTATGGTTCCGAATATTGCGAAACCCACGTGGACGCCCATTTCGGCGTGTACCGCGACGTTCGCCACCGCGACGGCAAGATCGAAAAGAAATTCGCAGGTCTCGTCCCTCCCGAACACAAGAGCAGGGGCGAGCTGTACGAATCCTACCAGGTCGAAAAGCTGCGCAAATGGGCGCCAGTGCGCACCTACCACGCCCGGTTGCCCCAAACCGGCGAGCGCGGCGAACGCTGGCGCCTGAAGCTCCAGCTCCTCTCCCGCCACGAAGACGGCGCCGGCCACGACGCGCTTGGCTCGCGCCCGCAGCCCTTCGCGCTCATCCTCACCATCGCTGACCCATTGGGGCAGGCTCCGGTCTACAACGAGATGGCTCAAATCATCCGCAATCAATACCAATCGCAGAATCTCACGGTCCGCGCTGCCGCCCGCGTGCGCGGGCGTCAGTGATCTGAAGCCGAGACAGAAAAGGGGTGAACGCAATGTCCAAACGTCCAAGCGGGCTGAAGCCGGGCAACACCGTTCCGCGCTCTGGCCTGTATCAAAAGGTCGGCCCCCGCGGCGGCAAGGGGACCGAGGTCACCTCGGTCGCCGGCGAACGCCTGCCACCCGCGCCCAAGGGGACCACCTACACCCTGGTGGACCCGGCGCGGCACAAGCGCACGCGCTAACAGCCACCCGGCCGAGGGCCTGCGCCAATCGCGCCTGCCCTCGACCTGCCTTAATCCTCAAAAGAGTCCGCCGCTCTCGGCCGCGACGGCGGCCTTCCGGCTGCGCGCGGTCTTGGCTGGCCCTTGTGCCGCCGCCCGCGCCCCGTTCAGCTCCAGCAGCCGCGCCAGCACCGCGTCGTGCGCCTCATCCGGCCAGCGCAGCCGGATCTTCTCCGCCTTCCCCTCCGCATCGAGCGCCACCGGCAGGAATTCCGCCTTCGGGGCGAGTTCCCCCCATCCATAGGCCTCAAGCACCGCCCGGTCCAACTCGGCATGCATCTCGCGCAGCGCAACGATGTCCGCGCTGCGCTCGTTCGCGCCATGAAAGCGGTTGTACACCGCCGTCAACCCTTCGCCCCGCGCCTGCATCACCGCCGCCCGGCGCTCGTAGTACGCCTCGCCGATCGCCGCCAGTCGCGCGTTCGAATCGCACCCCGCCGGAAACGGAAACGTCTCGAAGCAATCCGTCGGCGTGTAGCGCAGGTCGCTCTTCATGGAGGACCCGAAGAACCGCGCCCATAGCTCGTGGGCCCTTGACTGCAACACCGCAAATGTTCCCCAGCCGGATTCAGCAACTACATCGAGTGAATCCGAATATACCCGCCCAGTCGGAACCAGCGCGAACGCGAATGCCTCCCCCACCCGCGAGATCACCAGCGCCCGCTCCCGCCCCCGCAAAGCGGCATCGAGAGCCGGCGTAATCTCGCCGTAGCGCCACCAGCGCACCCGCCTTGCCTCGCGGCTCACCCGCTCCCGCTCCGGCTTCACCTTCCTCTCCACAATCGCCAGCAGCTCCGGCCAATCCGCCGCCACCGGCCCCGGATAATCCAGCGGCACCACCCCTGTCCTAAGCCACTGCCTCCGCTCCGCCTCCGCCGCCGCGGCCCAAATCTTGGCCATCGCCTCCCGCCGCAGCGGATAATCCTCGAAGTTGATCACGTAGCGATGGTGCGCGTGGGTCGGGCTCGAGTTCACCTCTTCCCCGCCCAGGTAGGGGAAAATCCGCTCCTGATTTCGCCGGTCGGCCGCGATCAGCTGCGCCATCTCCGCCAATGGCGTCGCCGCCCCGCCCTTGTCCGTGTCATCGAACGTGAAGCCCATGCCAAGCAAGTAGCTTCCAGTAAAACTCTTCTCCGCGTTCTCCGCCAGCGCAACCGGGTCCTCGCTGCCTCCAGCATGAAACAAGAACGCCGTGATCACCGGCGCCGCGCGTCCGTCCAAATCCAGCGGTCCCGCCACCGCCCCTTTGCACACATGCACCACGCTCACCACCACCGCTGCCCGCCCCGGCCATACGATCCGCTTGCGCGCCCGGTAGATCGTCCCGCCGTGGCCGCAGATCCAGCGCAGCCCGGTCGAGCGCGTGTCTCCCTGGCTGATGGTGTTGGTCGCAATCAGCCCGAAGCAGCCGCCGGGACGCAGCAGCGTGAACGCCCGCCGGAAAAAGTGCGCCACCAGATCGCTGTTCCCGTGCGACTCCGGGTGCAGCGTCTTGAGCCAATCCAGATACCCTTCCGCGTTCGCATGCTGCAGCGCGTTCTTGCCCGCGAAAGGCGGATTGCCGACCACGGCATCGAATCCCCCGCCGGCTCCGGCAAACACCTCGGGAAACTCGATCTCCCAATGGAACGGGGTCACGCCGCTGCGCCGCAGCGCCTCGACCGCTTCATCCAGTGCGCCGGTTTCCAGCGGATTGCCCAGCGCGTGCCCCAGCGCGGTCTCGAGTTTCAGCCGCTTGACTTCGCGCGAGCGGGCATCGCCCGCGGCGAAAAACGCCGCCACCGCCGCATCCCCCGCCAGCCGCGGCCAGAACATCGCGTTCTCCGCGTTCCCCAGCTCCTGCTCGAGCTGCGCGTAAGGGCGCTGGTCGCGCGCCGCGATGATCCGGCTGCGGTACTCGCCCACCGTTTTCAACCGCTCGGCCAAGCGCACCTCGAGCGTTGTGATTTGCTCGCCGCCGGTCAATCCAAAGCGCGCAATCTGCTCCCGGTTCAGCCCGGCCAGCGCGTCGCCCGCCCGCAGCGCGTGATCCAGGAACGTGAACGGATGCTCCTTGGCCAGCGTCGCCAGCCACAGCGAGAGCTTGGCCAGCTCGACCGCCAGCGGGTTCTTGTCCACTCCATAGAGGCATCCCTGCGCCACCAATCTGCACGCATGCAGCCGGTCATCCTCATCAAGCGGCACCGTCGGCGCATCGCCGTCCCGCTGCCAGGCCGCGGTCACGCGCGTGGCCAGTTGGCGGCAAGCTTCCACCAGGAACGCTCCCGAACCGCAGGCCGGGTCGCAGATTTTCAGTCCCAGGATCGCGTCCGCCCTCGGCGCCGCGCCAAGCTGTTCCAGCACCGGCCGCAAGGCGGCCTCGACGATGGGCTCGGTCAGCGCGCGCGGGGTGTAATGCGAGCCCGTGCGCCGGCGCTCGGGCGAGGGCTGCAGGATCATCGCTCCCGCCGGCACGGGCTCGGGCGTCGCCCGCCGGTCAATCCGCTTCTCCAGCGCGGCTAATATTTCTGCCTCGCTCCGCGACGCTCGTACCGCTTTGGCTGTGGCCGCCGGCAGCTTCTCGTCGTAGGTCTCCAGCAGCCATTTCTCCCGCTCGCTTGGCGGGCGCTCGAGCAGCGCCTCGAGGTTGATCGTCGTGGGCGCATCCCGGTTCCCCGTCGGCGCCAGCGCCACCGAGCGTCCCCGGGCCCGCTCCAGCCGGAACCCCATCGCCGCCTCGTAGACGCTCCCGATCTGCTCGACATCGAGGCCGCGGTAGCTCAGCCGCTCCCCCTCGAGCACCAGCAGCTTCTGCAGCACCCGGTGCACGCAGCCATCGCTGAGCAATGGGATCCTGGGCCGGTCCCTCCCCTCGCCGCGACCCTCGAGGAATGGGTACGCGTCCGGATCAAAAAGCCGCCCCGACCGCGCCGGCAGCGTCAGGGCGCGGTGGCGCGAGCCGCCGTGCACCAGCCGGAACAAGACAAGCAGCTGCGCCCAGGCGCCGAAGCGCTGGTCCATGGTGTCAGGGTCGCGCCCGGCCTCCTCCCGCAGCCGCAGGTAGAGCCCGCCCGCCGAGTAGTGATTCTGGTACAACTCCCCTGCGCCCAGCAGCCCATGGTCCTCGGCGAAGAGCAGAAAGACCAGCCGCAGCAACACGTGCAAAAGGCCGCCATACACCCGCTGCGGGTCTTCCTCGAGCGCAATGCGCAGCACCGCGCCTTGCGCCGCCGCGTCCGCCGCTTGAAAACCGCGCAGCAGCTCGAACAGCGCCCCCACAACCTGCTGCGCCAGCTTCTCCGAAACCTCCGCCTGGTGCAGGCGGCTCTCGCGCAGCAGCGCCAGAAGCCGCTCCCCCGGTGCCACCGCGAACAGCCGTTCGTACCCCAGCAGCATCTCCAGCGCGCCTGCGATCGGCCGCCCCGCGACCTGCTTCATCTCCTTCAGCGCGAACGTGATCTGCCCGCTCGACTCGCCCGCCGGCGCGTATACCAGCCGCAGCGCCTCGCCATTGCACAACACCCCCGCCCCCACCCCGCTCTCGCGCAGCAGCCGCTCGAAGCGCGCCTGCGGGCTGGCGCGCCAGCCCCGCGGCTGCGGCGCCGATTCCGCGTCGAAATCCGTGCCTTGCGGCAATTCCTCGATCAGCAGCGACCCGTCGCGCAGCGCGAACGTCGGCCGCAGCACCTCGTCGTAGTCGCGCAGCCGCGCCTCGATGCCCGTCTCCGGCCCGGCCACCAGTTCCTCGTCGGGCCAGCCCAGCGCCTCGCGCGCAAAATCGCGGAAATGCGCGATCACTTCCGGCAGCCGCGCCTGCACCCGCGCGCCTGCCTGCCGATCCACCGCCGCCTGGGCTCTGAGCAGCGCCGCCTTCGACACCACGATCCCCACCGGCTGAACGAACCCCAGCCACTCCTCATGCGCCGCCGCTCGCGGATCGTACGCCATCGCCGCCTAATCCTGCGGCCACAGCCAGACCAGCCCGACTGGCTCCAACCGCTCCGCCTGCACTTGGTACTGGGCCCGAATGCGACCCGGCTCAGAAGTTTCCTCGTCTTCAATCTGCGCCAGCCGCCGCTCCCACGCCTGCCGGTCGGCCTCGCGCTGGCCGCGCTCGAATCCGATCTCGAAGGCCAGCCGCCGCTGCTGCCAATCAAGATCGTGCGCCGCCATTTCCTTCACCAAGTGGGTTTTCTGCTCGGCTAGGATCCTTCCCATATCCCGCGCCTCCGCCTCGCCGCGCTGGCTTAGCTGCTCGTGCGCGCGCTGCGAAGCCGCCTTCCCGCGCGCCGCAAGGTGGGGCAGCAGCGCGGCCACCGTTTCCTTCGCCCCCCGCTGCAGCCTGGCCACCACCGCCGCCGCGATCCGCAGCGGCGCGCCGCCGGCCTCCCGCATCGCCGTCTCCAGCAGCGCCACGCTCTTCTCCTGCGCCTCGCGCGCATACGCTTCCGGCGCGCCCGCCTCCGACCACCGCGCCCCCACCGCCAGCATTTCCTCGTGCAGTCGCGCCGCCCCCGGCCCATAGAGCGCCAGCCGCCCCAGCAAGAGCACCCGCGGCACCGCGTCCGCATAACCCAGCACGCACGCCCGGCTCAAGCCCTGCTCCCCGAACCCCTGCGCGACGAGCCGCGCCAAAAGCCGCTGCGCAATCGCTTGTTCAAGATGAAGCTGCACCACCTCCTCGGTCACCACCCCCGGATCTTCGAACACCACCGGTCGCAGCTTCGCCTCCCGTCTCCACTCCCATAGCTTCTGCTTCTCTTTCCGGTGCTCGCGCAGCGAGTCAAGCGTCGCCGCCCACGACGCGTCGCCCCCGGCTTGCCGATCAAGCGCCGGCACCACATACCTCGGCGTCTCGCCTGCCGGTGCCTGGATTGGGGTCAAGGCCGCCGCGCCTCCCAATTCCAGCGCACTCGACAACGCCGCCCGCAGCGCCGTGCGGTCCACCCCGGCAGCGCGCTGCGACTTCGCCAAGAGATCGCGCAGGCGGTCCATCTGCTTCCCCAACGCCTCCTCCCGTTCGCGCGCGCGCTCGAGCTCCTCGCGCGCGCTGCTCTCCCGCTCGCCGTCAGGTTTCAGCGCCGCAATGCTCTCCACCGTGGCGCCAATCCGCCGGCGATCAATGCCCCCTGCCAGCAGCTTCCCCACCCTGGCATCGAGCACAACACCCGTGCTCCCGAGCTCGAGCCGGATCGTTTCGCTCTTCCGCACCAGCGCCTCCAGCACTTGGTCCTCCAGCCGGTGCTGGTAGAGGAAGTGCCGGCAAAACACCTTCGGCTGCGGCTGCAGCTTGCGGTCAATGCGGCCGTTCCGCTGTTCCAATCTGGCGGGGTTCCAGGGCAAATCGAAGTGAAACAAGTCCCAGCAGTGCGCCTGCAGGTTGAGCCCCTCGCGCGCGGCATCGGTGCACAGTAGAATGCGCACCGGCGCCAGGGCGGGCTTTTCGTTGAACGCCAGCCGCAGTTGCTTCCGCACCTCGGGCGGCGTATGGCCCTGGAAAACCGCCAGCCGCTCCTCGGCCGGGTCGCTTTCCCCGATCGCCATCGCCAGCTGCTCTCGCAAATACCGCAGCGTGTCCTCGTACTCTGTGAAGATGATCACCCGGCGCTCGCTCCACTCCGCTCCCGCATGCCCCAGCCGCGGGCAGAGGTTCTCGCGCAGCCAGGCCACCAACGCCTGCACCCGCTGGTCCGGCTGACCGCGCTCCCGCTGCGCCAGCTCCTGCATGGCGTTCAGCAGCTCCCGCTCCTTCGCGTCCAGCTCCACCTCGCGCGCCACCTCCAGCGCCGCCTCGACCTGCTGTTCCTCCTTCGCCGCCAGTTCCTCCGGGCTCAGCTCGGCACGCTCGTCCTCCGCACCAACGCCCCCGATCAAAAGATCGAGCTTCACCGCCCGCCGCCGTCCCGGCTGCGCCTCAGCCTTGAGCGCATGCTTCCGCAACGTGCAGGCGAACGCCTCCACCGATGAAAGAAGCCGCTGCTGCAGGTTGCACAACAGCAACCCCTCCTCGATCTTCCCGGACCTGGCCTTCCTCAGCTCCGCATACTCGCCCAGCATCGCCGCCAGCCGCAGCTCCGGCGCCTCGGCCGCTGTCGCCGCGATCGGTACCGCCTCCACCACCCGCTCCGGAAACCCGTCCACGAAGCCGCGCAGGTCCTGTTTGAGCCGCCGCACCATCACCGCCTCCAGCGATTTGGCCGCGATCGGCACCCCGCGCACGAAGCGCTGCCGGTCCAGGATTTCTAGCAAGGCACTGAAGCTGTTCGAGTGCCCATTGTGCGGCGTGGCCGAAAGAAACAGCCGGTGCTCGAAGAGCGGCGCAAGGTCCCGCACCGCGTGCGTGATGTCGGTATCCACCGCGTACCGCTGCCCGCTGGCAGGCGCCGCGTGGTGCGCCTCGTCCAGCACCAGCACGCTCCCCGGGCGGAATTGGCCCAGCCAGTCCCGCAGCCCCCCGGCGTAAGCTTCGTCCCCGAGCAGTCGGTGCGAGATCAGAAAACGCGTGTGCGTCGTCCAGGGGTTCACGCCGAAGCCGCGCTCCCGCCGCGCCCGCTGTACATACTCGCGGTCCATGACCGCGAAGTTCAGCCCAAAGCGCTGGCTCAACTCCTCCTGCCACTGCGCCACCATCGCGGGCGGACACGCCACCACCAGCTCGCGCGCACGCTTGCGCAGCAGCAGCTCGCGCAATATCAATCCCGCCTCGATCGTCTTCCCCAACCCGACGTCGTCGGCGATGAACAGGTTTACCCGCGGCAGCAGCAGCGCCTTGCGCAACGGCTCCAGTTGATACGGCTCGATCCGAATCCCCGCCCGGAACGGCGCCTGGAACAGGTTCGGGTCGGTGGCCGTGACGCAGTTCCACCGCAGCGTGTTCCAATACGCCGAAAAGTGCCGCGGCGCATCGAAGCCCAGCTCGGCCACCCGGTTCCAGCTCTCGCCCCCGAGTATTTCGCCGTCGAGCTCAAGCTCCCACAGCACCTCGAGTCCTTGCCCCTGCGCGTCGTCGTCCACGCAGGCCAGCGCAACCCGCGGCCCCTCGCCCGGCCCGCCCGTGGCCACCCGCTCCACCAGCCAGCGCCGCTGCCGCACCAGCACCAGGTCGCCCGCTCGGGGCGACACCGCTTCATTCGTCACCCGCCCATTGTGCCATCAGCCGAAAGGCTTCCCCATTCCCACTCGCGGCATCTAAGTGGAACGAAGCGCCGCAGATCCACGCGGCCCCAAGGGGCCCGGTGCCGCGCCATTTTGACAATTTCACCGACCCTTCAGCGCGGGCGCAGCCCCCCGGCCCGCGCCCTATCTTCGCGCGCAACTGGCCATAATCCTGAAAACGGCGCCGACCAATACTGTGCCGCCGCAACCCCAGCCGAATCAACAGAACACCCCGAAAAATGCAACACTCCGCCCTCTGCTATGGACAGCGCGCACGTCGAGTGCCAAACCGCATGCATCTCAAAGAATCCACAACACTTAAATTGTCCATTGGACAACAATTGCCAACCCTACCCCACGCCGCGCGAGAAGCCGCCATCTACTACTAAATTCTGTCCAGTGATGTAGCTCGCCCGCTCGCTGG
>Ga0134126_10004432_pt1 | contig 17559 bp, 16 predicted proteins | sample KB31752_FD_96881 | JGI IMG/M metagenome (GOLD analysis project Ga0134126, IMG submission 96881) | Terrestrial soil microbial communities with excess Nitrogen fertilizer from Kellogg Biological Station, Michigan, USA - KB3-175-2 | ecosystem: Environmental > Terrestrial > Soil > Unclassified ...
CAGCGCCGCCGAGTACACGCCGTGGGAAGGATGGAAGACTCGCTGCCGGGTCACCACCACGATCGTCGGTGGCAAGGTCGTCTACCGCGACGGGACGCTGGTCGAGGACAGCCGCGGCCGCTACCTTGAGCGTCCGGCGAGCGGCGCGGCGGCGCTGGCGGCGATCGCATGAGCGCGCCGTGGGACGGCCTCATCTCGGACGAGGACCTGCGCCACTACGAGATGGCCGGCTTCGGCCACCCGTCCGGCATCGGCTCCAGGCCCGCGCTGCTGATCATCGACGTGCAGTACCGGACGCTCGGCAACACGCCCAAGCCGTTCGAGCGGGCCGTCACCGAGGACTACACCACCGCGTGCGGCCAGGTCGGCTGGGACGCCGTCAAAAACATCGTCAAGCTCGTGGACCTGTTCCGCGAGCGCGAGTGGCCGGTGCTCTACCCGCACGTCGCGCCGAAGCTGTCGTTCGACCGCGGCACGCTCGGCGCCAAGGTTCCCTCGATCCTGGACGTCCCTGAGCAGGGCTACAAGATCCCGGACGAGATCGCGCCCCGCCCCGGCGACGTGATGCTGCCGAAGAAGCACCCGAGCGCCTTTTTCGGCACCCCGCTGGCCAGCTACCTGATCGACCTGAAGGCGGACACGCTCGTGGTCACCGGGTGCAGCACCAGCGGGTGCGTGCGCGGCACCGTCGTCGACGGCTTCGCGTACAACTTCAAGGCGCTCGTCCCGCACGACGCCGTGTACGACCGCAGCCACACGGTGCACGCGGTGAACCTGTTCGACATGGCGCAGAAGTACGCCGACGTGGCCTCGACCGACGAGGTCATCGAGAAACTGGCGAGCGTGCCGTCATGAGTGACACCTTCGCCGCCTCGTTCGCCGACCTCCCCGAGACCGAGGGCTTTCCCAACAACTTCCGGCGCGCGGTCATCGGCGCCGAGCTTGGCGTCAACCACATCCGGTGGGTGCACCCGACCGAGTTGCCTGAGCACACCCATCCCGACGCCGAGCAGGCCGTCGTGGTCACCGCGGGCGAGGTCGAGTTCACCGTCGCCGGGCAGGTGCTCACGCTGCACGCGGGCGACGTGATGGTGATACCGCGGCACGTCGTCCACTCCGGGCGCAGCACCGGCGCGGACGCGGAGTTCATCGAGGTGTTCGCGCCCGCCCGGGTGCAGAACCTCGTCGGGTTTCTCGGCTGCCAGAACCCAGCAGGGGGGCGATGACCGTGGAGCAGGTATCGCCGTCCGTATTCGTCGAGACAGGCTTTCTCGGCTCCAACGACTCGGCCATCGTCACCCCAGACGGGCTCGTCCTCATCGACGCGCCGCACAAGCCGACGGACGCCAAGGCGTGGGCGCAGACCGTCTCCGCTCTCGGCGAGGTCCGTTACCTGGTCAACACCGACCACCATCCTGATCACACCATCGGCAACCGGTGGCTCCCCGGCACGACCGTGTCCTACCGCGGCACCCGGGAGACCCTGGAGAACGCCGCCCCCACCCGCGAGTACCTGCGGGACCTGTTCGGGCGCATCGACCCCGCGGCGGTACCGCTCGTCGACAGCTACGAGGTCCGGCTGCCGGAGATCACCTACACCGGCGAGCTGAGCCTGTATGTCGGCGGGCGCCGCGTTGACCTGTACTTCGTGCCCGGCCACACCGCCAACAACACCGTCATCCACCTGCCCGACGAGGGCGTGGTCTTCACCGGCGACAACGTCTGCAGCGCGGGCCTGCCGTCGTTCCAGGACAGCGAACTGCACGACTGGTTCGCCGCCCTGGACTTCATTGACTCCCTCGCCCCCCGGGTGATCGTTCCCGGGCACGGCGACATCGGCGGCCCCGAACTCGTGGGCCGCTTCCGCGAACTAGGGCGGGAACTCATCAGTGAGGTCGCCGCCGGAATGCGCAACGGTACCGGGCTGGCGACCCTGGCCGATCGGATCCGCTTCCCCGACAACATCCACGTCGACACCGAGGCCTACGTCGGCTACCCCGACGACCTCATTGAGACCTTTCAACGCAACACCATCACCCGGCTGCACCGGGACCTAGGTACCGACCCGGAGCTTGCGACGCGCTGACGGACGCCGCTCCGCCACCCTGCGACAAGGCCGCGAGGGTCATCTAACCGCCGTCGTCCGACGTGCGGAGTTCCGTCAACCCAGGAGAACGCCGTGACTCATTCCACTCGCCTTACCGTCGGCGTCGGCGCCGCGGCCCTGGCCGCGCTCGCCATCAGCGCCTGCAGTTCGTCCTCGAGCACCGGAGGAAGCAGCGCCGGCGGCACCGGCGGCGCCGGGGATACGCCCGCCGCTAGTTCGCCCGCCTCGAACTCGGCCGTCGCTTACGCGCAGAGCCAGGTTACCAAGTACAGCGCGGTGCCGACCTACACGGCGCCTGGCGGGCAGATCGACATCTCGTCCCTGAAGGGCAAGACGATCTACTCCATCCCCATCGACACGACGACGCCGTTCTACGTCGCGATCGAGGGGGCCCAGAAGAAGGTCGCCGAGCAGGCCGGGCTGCGCTACGTGGAGTTCCCCGCCGACGGCTCGATCACCTCCTACCAGCAGGGCATCCAGCAGGCGATCAACGCCAAGGCCGGCGCGATCCTGCTCGACGGCCCGCTGCCCGGCACGCTCGCCCCGCAGGTAGCGGCGGCGAAGAAGGCCGGGATCCCCGTGATCCCGTTGCATGAGACCGACGTGACCCAGCCGGAACAGGCCAACGTCAGCGCCGAGGCGTTCGCGCAGTTCGACGAGGCCGCCCGCCTGTTCACCGACGACGCGATCGTCGGCCGGGGCGGGCAGGCGGTGCACGCCCTGGTTATCCAGGCCTCGGAGACCGGGCCCGCCAAGGGCATGGTCGCGGCGATCCAGGACGAGCTGACCAAGCACGGCCCGTCCGGCTCCACGACCACGGTGATCAACGTCGCGGTCCCGCAGTGGTCCACGCAGATCCAGAGCCAGGTGCAGTCGGCGCTGCTGCGCGACCCGTCGATCAACGCGGTGCTGCCGATCTACGACTCGATGGCGCAGTACGCCGCGCCGGGCATCAAGCAGGCGGCGGCCACCAGGAACATCGGCATCTACACGTTCAACGGCACGCCCGCGATCTTGCAGCTCGTCGCCAACGGCGACGTGGTCAAGGCCGACGTCGCGGAGGACCCGAACTGGGTCGCCTACGTCGCGATGGACGTCGCCTTCCGCACCATGCTCGGCAAGGCGCCGACGCAGAACGAGACCGGGCCGATCCGGCTGATCGACTCGAGCAACGTCGCTGACACCGGCAACCCGCCGCAGATGGGCAAGGGATTCGGCAACGCGTACGAGGCGGGCTTCGCGAAGCTGTGGGGTATCGGGTGAGCACGCCGGGGACGGTGAGCGGAGCCGCTTCGGCGGCTCCGCCCGCGCTGGAGATCACCGGGATCGCGAAGGCCTTCGCCGGCGTGCCCGCCCTGCGCGGCGTCGACCTCACCATCGAGGCAGGCGAAGTGCACGGCCTGCTCGGCGCCAACGGGTCAGGAAAGTCCACGCTGATCAAGACGCTGGCCGGCTTCCATGACCCCGACGCCGGCGAGTTCCGCGTCGGCGGCCAGCAGGTTCGTCCCCCGTTCGGCCCGCGCGGCCTGCGCGAACACGGCATCTCCTTCGTGCACCAGGACCTTGGACTGTCCGCGCAGGCCACGGTGCTTGAGCACCTCACGCTCGACGCCTCGGCGACCAGGTTCGGCCTGACCCCGATCTCGTGGCGCGCCCAGCGGCGCCGTGCCCTGAGCCTGCTCGAACGGCACGAGGTGCACGTCGACCCGTACGCGCGCATCGACGAGCTCTCCCCGGTGCAGCGGGCCCTCGTCGCCATCGTCCGTGCGGCCGCCGAGCGCGAGGACACCCATGCCGCGAGCGGCCTGCTCGTGCTGGACGAACCGACCGTGTTCCTGCCGCGCGGCGAGGTCGCCAGCCTCTTCGAACTGCTGCGCCGCCTCGCGGCGGCCGGCTCGTCGGTCCTGCTCGTGTCGCATGACATCGACGAGATCACCGCTGTCACGGACCGGGTCACCGTGCTTCGCGACGGGCGCAACGCCGGCACCAGGGTCACCGCGCAAACCAGCCGGCAGGAAATCGTGGAGCTGATCCTGGGACGCCGCGACGAGCACGTCCCGCACGAGCCGGTGCAGATCGACGGCACCACCCGCCTCCGGCTGACCGCGCGCGGGCTGACCGGGGAGACCGTCCGCGGTCTCGACCTTGACCTGCACGCGGGCGAGGTGCTCGGCGTCACCGGGCTGGCCGGCTCCGGTTTCGAGGAGCTGCCTGGCCTGCTCTACGGCGCGCGCCGGGCGAAGGCCGGCGCCATCGAAGTGGACGACGAACTGGTCGCGTCGGTGCACCCGATCGATATGCTGCGCCGCCGCGTGGTGTTCATCCCGGCCGACCGGAAGGCGCACGGCTCGGTGCCGACGCTGACCGTCCAGGAGAACCTGTCCGTCCCGTTCCTTGACCAGAACTTCCGTGGCGGGCGGCTGCGCTGGCGCTCCATCGGTGAGCAGGTCCAGGAGATCTGCCACGACTTCGCCGTCAAGCCGCCGTTCCCGTGGGCGAACTTCGGCAGCCTCAGCGGCGGTAACCAGCAGAAGGCGCTCATCGGCAAGTGGCTGCGCACGAATCCCGGCGTGATGCTGCTCAGCGAGCCGACGCAGGGCGTCGACATCGGTGCGCGCCGGGAGATCTTCCGGCTTGTCCGCGCGGCGGTCTTCGACGGCATGGCCGTGCTGTGCGCCACCTCGGACTACGAACAGCTCGTCGAGCTGGCGGACCGGGTCGTCGTCCTCGCCGACGGCCGGCCGGTCGACGAGCTGCGCGGAGCAGAGATCACCAAAGACCGACTCGCCAATTCCGTATTCGCGGGAGCAACGTCATGACCGCTGTAAACACCACGAGCGTGAGCAATCACCGGAAGCTCGCGCCGTCGCGCAAGCGGCGGGCCGGCGCGGAAGCGTACGCGCTTGTCGCCGTGTGGATCGTCATCATCCTCGTGTTCAGCTTCGTGAAGCCGGACACGTTCCCGACCGCGGCCAACCTGTCGAGCATGCTCGGCTCGCAGGCCGTCCTGCTGATCCTGGCCCTGGGCCTGGTGATTCCCCTGCGGGTCGGAGACTACGACCTGTCGGTGGCGTCGTCGCTGAACCTTTCCGCCATGCTGGTGGCGATACTCAACACCCAGCACCACTGGGGCGTCGGGTACGCGGCCCTGGCCGGCGTCCTCGCGGCCGCACTCGTCGGGGTCACCAACGGCCTGATCATCGTGCGGTTCAACATCGACCCGTTCATCGTCACGCTGGGCGTCTCGACCGTCGTGCAGGGCCTCATTTACCTCATCTCGGGCTCGTCGACGATCACCGGCATCTCGTCGTCGCTGTCCAACGCGGTGCTCCACCAGCCGTTCTGGTCGATTCCCGTGGACTTCTACTACGCGATCGGGCTCTGCGTCGTGCTCTGGTACGTGTTCGACTACACCCCGTTCGGGCAGCGGCTGCTGTTCCTCGGGCAGAACCGTGACATGGCGCGCCTGAACGGCATCGGGATCGGGCGGCTGCGCGTGACCGCGCTCATCGCGTCCGCGACGATCGCCGGGGTGGCCGGCGTCGTCTTCGCGGGCACCACCTCGAGCTCCGACCCGGTCTCCGGTCAGGGATTCCTGCTGCCTGCCTTCGCCGCGTGCTTCCTCGGCTCGACCACGCTGAAGGTCGGGCGGTTCAACCCGTGGGGCACGACGATCGCGGTGTACTTCCTTGTCACCGGGATCACCGGCCTGCAGTTGCTCGGCGCGCAGCAGTACGTGCAGCAGCTCTTCTACGGCGGCGCGCTGGTGATCGCCGTCGTGGCCTCCACGCTGGTCAAGTCGCGCAGCGACCGCCAGCGGCAGTCCTCCACCGAAGGGGACCTGGCGGCCGCAGGCCCGCCCGCCGTACCGAAGGACTGACGGCCGCCCCGAAGACACGCATGACCCAGTACAGCTAAGGAGTTCTCATGAAGGCACGTGGCGCAGTCATCCACGCCGTGGGCGAGAAGTGGCGAGTGGAGGACATCGAGGTCGGTGAGCCGAACGAGGACGAGGTCCTCGTCCAGGTCATGGCCTCCGGGCTGTGTCACTCCGACGACCACTTCGTCACCGGCGACCTCGCCGTGCAGCTGCCGATGGTCGGCGGTCACGAGGGCGCGGGAATCGTGCGGGCCGTCGGGTCCCGGGTCCGCCGGGTCAAGGTCGGCGACCACGTCAGCACCCTGTTCATCCCCGCCTGCGGGCAGTGCCGGTACTGCTCGCGGGGCCAGCAGTACATCTGCGACAACGGCGCCGGCATGGAGACCGGCCGGGCGATGGACGGCACCTACCGTTTCTGGTCCGCGGACGGGAAGGGCATCGGCGGCGTGTGCCGCCTCGGCACCTTCTCTAACTACCTGGTGTGCCACGAGTCCCAGACGGTGAAGCTGCCCGAGGACATCCCCTTCGAGGTCGCCTGCCTGGTCTCGTGCGGTGTCGCGACGGGGTGGGGCGCCAGCGTGAACGGCGGCCAGGTCCGGCCGGGTGACGTCGTGCTGATCGTGGGGGCCGGCGGGGTCGGGATGAACGCCGTGCAGGGCGCGCGGCACGCCGGCGCTGACCACGTCCTCGTCGTCGACCCCGCCGAGTTCAAGCGGCAGCAGGCACCCGCGTTCGGCGCCACCGAGACGTTCGCGACCCTGGACGAGGCGGCAGGCCGGATCGCGCACCTGACGAACGGCCAGGGCGTGGACGTCGCGGTCGTCGCGGTCGGGCGCGTCGACGGCGACATCCTCGGCGCGGCGTTCGACAAGGTCGGCAAGGCCGGGGTGTGCGTGCTGCTTGCCGTCGGCTCCTCAGACAAGCACATCGCGGCGTCGCCGCAGGACTTCACCAACCTGGCGAAGTCGCTGCGCGGCGTCATGTACGGGCTGTGCAACCCGACCGTTGACATCCCCCGCTTCCTGCGCATGTACCGCGACGGGCGGCTCAAGCTCGACGAGCTCATCACCCGCAGGTACCGCCTCGACGAGATCAACGAGGCCTACGCGGACATGCACGGCGGCCGGAACATCCGCGGCGTCGTCCTGCACGAGCACTAGCGCCTGACCACATTCGGAAGCGGAGAAACGCAATGTCCCTGATGCTCGACCGAGAGTCCGAGCTCACCCGGCCAGTCGCCCACACCAAGCTGCTTATCGACGGCGAGTGGGTGGACGCGGCCGACGGCGGCCGCCTGGACACCTTCTACCCCGGTGACGGACGCGTGTACGGGTCGGTCGCCGAGGCACAGGCCGCCGACGTGGACCGGGCGGTCCGCGCCGCCCGGCGCGCATTCGACAGCGGGCCCTGGCGGCGGTTCAAGCCGGCCGAACGGGCCGCCGCGCTGTGGCGGCTCGGTGACCTGATCCTGCGCGACACCGACGAGCTGGCCAGGCTGGAAACGCTTGACACCGGCAAGCCGAACCACGCGGTGCGCCGGTTCGAGGTGCCGACCGCCGCGGGGCTGTTCCACTACATGTCCGGGTGGGCGACCAAGATCGAGGGCAGCACGATCCCGATCTCGTTCCCCGGTGAGTACCACGCCTACAGCGAGCGGGACGCCATCGGCGTCGTCGGCCTGATCGTTCCGTGGAACTTCCCGCTGGTCATCGCCTCGTGGAAGCTCGCTCCCGCCCTGGCGGCCGGCAACACCGTGGTGGTCAAGCCGGCTGAGTGGACCCCGTTGACCGCGCTGCACCTCGGTGCCCTGGCCCTCGAGGCCGGCATCCCTGAGGGCGTGTTCAACGTCGTGCCCGGCTACGGGCCGACGGCGGGCGCCGCGCTTACCGAGCACCCCCTCGTCGACAAGGTCTCCTTCACCGGGTCGACGGCGACCGGGCGCACGATCCTCAGGGCCGCGGCGGGCAACCTCAAGCGCGTGACGCTCGAACTCGGCGGCAAGAGCCCCAACGTCGTGTTCGCCGACGCCGACCTCGACGCGGCGATCGCCGGGTCGGCGGACGGCGTCTTCGGCAACGCCGGGCAGGCGTGCGCCGCGGCATCGCGGCTGTTCGTCCAGGAGTCGGTCTACGACGAGGTGGTCGCGGGGATCGCCAGCGCGGCCGACCGGGTCCGCGTCGCCGACGCGTACGACGACAGCGCCGAGATCGGGCCGCTGGCCAGCAAGCAGCACTTCGAGCGGGTCACCGGCTACCTCGACGCCGGCCGCGCGGAGGGCGTGGGCGTCGTGACCGGCGGCGACCGCGTCGGCGACCAGGGCTTCTTCCTCCGGCCGACGGTGCTCGCCGACACGTCGGGGGCCAGCACGGTCTCCCGTGAGGAGATCTTCGGGCCTGTTGTGGTCGCCACTCCGTTCCGCGACATCGACGACCTGCTGCTAGCCGCCAACGGCACCAGCTACGGACTGGCCGCCGGGGTGTGGACCCGCGACGTGTCGACCGCGCACCGGGTGGCGCGCGGTATAAAGTCCGGCACTGTCTGGGTCAACTGCTACAGCGTCTTCGACGCCTCCCTGCCGTTCGGTGGAATGAAACAGTCCGGGTGGGGACGCGAGATGGGTCGGGAGGTCCTTCATGACTACACAGAGGTCAAGGCAGTCTGCGTCAAGCTTGGGGACTGAACAGTGATGCGGGCGCCCATCGAGCGGGCTGGCCATTCCTTCGCCGACCAGGTCGAGGACGCACTGCGGCGGCAGATTCTTTCCGGGCTGCGCAGGCCAGGAGACCGGCTCAACGAGGTCGAGATCGCGAGCGAGTTCGGCGTGAGCCGTGGCCCGGTCCGTGAGGCGATGCAGCGGCTCGGCCGTGACGGGCTTGTCCAGATCGAGCCGCACAAGGGGTCGTCGGTGCGCAGCCTCGAACCGGAAGAGATCACCCGCCTTTACGAGGTCAGGATCTCGCTGGAGTGCACCGCGGCCCGCCTGGCCGCCGCGCGGCGGACGGAAGACGACATCAAGCGGATGCGGGCACTCCTCGACTCGTCCTCGGCCGAGGTCAACCGGAGCGGCGACGGCCCGCATTACCCGACGCACCTCGACCTGCACGAGCTCATCTCCGTGGTTTCTGGCAACGACCGGCTGCACCGGCTCGTCGTCCAGATCAACCAGGAACTCAGGCTGGTGCGCGGTGTGTCAGGGTTCCGTCCCGAGCGTGCCCCCCGCGCGCTCGTCGAGCACCGCGACGTCGTCGCCGCCGTGATCGACGGCGATGGCGACCGTGCCCACGAGCAGATGCGCCTGCACCTGCTGCAGTCACTCGACAACACCCTCCGGCTGGCCGGCGTGCCCGCGCCACCGGAGAAACATGGAGGGACCACGTGAGCCCTGACCTGTTCAGCCCGCACGTCGCGGGGGAGCTCAAGCTGCGCAACCGCGTCGCCATGGCGCCGATGACGCGCTACCGGGCCACCGCTGACGGCCGGGCGACCGAGTCGATGGCTGAGTACTACCGGCAGCGGTCGGGCGCGGGCCTGATCATCACCGAGGGAACCGAGCCGAGCCCCACCGGCAAGGGCTACCCGCGCACGCCGGGCATTTACACCGACGCCCAGGTCCAGGCGTGGCGGCGGGTCACGGCCGCGGTGCACGACGCGGGCGGCACGATCGTCTGCCAGGTCATGCACGCCGGCCGGATGAGCCACCCCTTCACCCAGCCAGGTCAGGCGACGCCCGTCGCGCCGAGCGCCGTGCGCCCCGCCGGGACGATCGACACTCCCGACGGCGAGCGGCCGCTGGTCACCCCGCGGGCGCTGGAGCCCGAAGAGATACCTGCGGTGATCGCGGATCACGCCGACGCCGCGGAACGCGCCGTGGCGGCCGGCTTCGACGGCATCGAGCTGCACGCGGCCAACGGGTACCTGCTGCACCAGTTCCTGGCCGACAACGCCAACCTCCGCGCCGACTCCTACGGCGGCTCCCCGGCCAACCGCGCCAGGTTCGTCGTCGAGGTCGCCCGCGCGTGCGCCGAGCGCATCGGCGCCGGGCGCGTGGGCATCCGGATCTCGCCCGCCGGCCGGTTCAACGACATCGCCGAGAGCGACCCGCGCCAGACCTACACAGCGCTGCTCGCCGGGCTCGCCGGGCTCAACCTGGCCTACCTGCACACCGTCCGGCGCCGCTCGCTCAACCTTGACGACGTGGTCACCTCCCTGTGGCCGGGGACCGTCATCGTGAACACCGGCTACGGCCACGGCAGCGAGCTGGACGACGTGCGGCCGCTGCTCCGCGAAGGCGTCGCCGACCTCGTCAGCGTCGGCCGCCTGTTCATCTCGAACCCGGACCTCGTGCACCGGTGGCGCAGCAACGCCGGCCGGTCCGAATGGGACGAGAGCACCTTCTACACCCACGGCGACGCCGGCTACACCGACTACCCGGCCGCCGTCGCCCAACTGCTTGAAAAGCCCGTGCTTGAAGAGAAAGGCAGCATCCGATGACCAACTGGGAGGGAACTGTCGTCGTCGTCACCGGCGGCGCGTCAGGGATTGGCGCCACGTGCGTCGAAGTGCTGCGCGGGCGCGGCGCCACGGTGGAGGTATGGGACCGTGACGCTAAGGACGAGGATGCCGTCGACGTAGCCGACCCGGCCAGCGTGCAGGCCGCCGTGCGGCGGCTCAAGGAGCGGCACGGCCGCGCCGACGTACTGATCAACTGCGCGGGCGTCCTCCCGCCCAACACCCCGGCTCAGGCCGCGGCACCGGACGACTTCCGCCGCGCCTTCGAGGTGAACGCGCTCGGCACAGCGAACACCGCCCAGGCACTGTTCGAGCTGCTCCGCGCCGACGGCGGCGGTGCCATCGTCAACGTGGCCTCGCAGGCGGCGCTGGTGAGCCTGCCCAACCAGGCCGCCTACACCACGAGCAAGGGCGCCGTCGCGGCGCTGACCCGCGCGCTCGCCATCGACTGGGGAGCGGAGGGCATCCGGGTGAACGCCGTCTGCCCCGGCTTCACCATGACCCCGATGGCCCGGATTCAGATGACTCCGGCGCTTGAGGCCGCCCTCAGCCGGCGGGTGCCGCTTGGCCGCGTGTTCGAGCCGGAGGAGATCGCCAACGTGATCGCCTTCCTGGCCAGCCCGGAGGCCAGTGCCGTGACCGGCGTGGTGATGCCGGTCGACGGCGGGTGGACGGCCGGCGAGCCGGCGCTGCCGCTATGACCGCGCCGCTGGCCGTCGTCACCGGTGCCGGAACCGGCATCGGCGCCGCCGCCGCACGGACCTTGGCCCGTGACGGGTACCGCGTGGTCCTGATCGGCAGGCGCGACGCGGCGCTGCGCGAGACCGCGGCGGACTGCCCCGACGCGATCGTCTGCAGCCTCGACGTCACCGACCAGGCTGCGGTCGACGCCGCGCTAAGCGGCCTGCTGTCCGCCCACGGCGCGCCCCGCGTCGTGGTGCACGCCGCCGGCGCCACGGTCGTCGGCGCGGCGGACGCGCTCAGCCCGGCCGACTGGGACCGGCAGCTTGACGTCAACCTGCGCTCGGTATACCTGGTCAACCGCGTCCTGTGGCCGTCGATGGCCCAGGCCGGGGGCGGCGCCATCGTGACGGTCGCGTCGACCGCCTCGCACGCCGCGTTCCCGCAGGACGCCGCCTACTGCGCGAGCAAGGGCGCTGTCCTCGCCCTGACCAAGGCGATGGCACTCGACGGCGCGGCGGTGGGCATCCGCGTCAACGCCGTCAGCCCCGGCTACATCGACACGCCGAACCTCCGCGGCTACTTCAATGCCCAATCGCAGCCGCAGCAGGCGGAGAACGCAGCTGCCTCCGCGAGCCCGCTCGGCCGGCTCGGCGCGCCGTCGGAGGTGGCCGCGGTCATCGCCTTCCTCGCCTCGGACGCCGCGTCCTTCGTCACGGGGACCACGGTCGTGGTGGACGGCGGTGTCCTCGCCCGGGTGCCGACATCGTGAGCGGCGACCGGTCGGGAGCTCCCGCGGCAGCGCTTGAGGTGCTCTCGTCCTGGCTCGCCGGCTTCACCGCGGCCGGGCCGCTGCCGGCCGCGGTCCGCGGCCGGGCGGTGGAGATCATCCTTGACGACCTGGCCGCCGCCGTCGGCGCGGCGGCCGAGCCCGCCGTCGTGCAGGTCGCCGAGCTGGCCGGGCGGCGCGGCCCAGGCGGTGCCCGGGTGTGGGCGGGCGGCTCCGCCGAACCCGGCTGGGCGGCGCTGGCCAACGCGGTGGCCTGCTCGTGGATCGAGCTTGACGAGGGTTACCGCCTCGCGACCTGCCACGGCGGCCTGTACGCCCTCCCCGCGGTCGCGGCCGAGGCCGACCGGCTCGACGCCAGCCTTGGCGAAGTGCTCTCCGCGCTCGTCGCCGGGTACGAGGTCGCCACGCGAGTGGCCAGGGCCTACCCGGCCGCCCGCCCGCCGGCCGTGCACCCGCACGCGTCCCATGCCGCCCTCGGCGCCGCCGCCGGCGTCGCGGCGCTGCGCCGGATGCCGGCTCGCGAGGCGGCCGCCGCGCTGGGCGCCGCGGCTAGCTTCGCGGTCGCCGGGCCGTTCGACCACGCCGTCGAGGGCCTGCTGGTCCGCAACGTGTGGCCAGGGCTCGGCGCGTTCCACGGCATCCTCGCGTGCGACCTCGCGCCGCTGGGTATCGGCGGCTCGGCGAGCGGGCTGTCGGAGGTGTTCGGCCGTATCCTCGGGCCCTCCGCCGGCCTTGAGGGCGTCGAGGCCACGCTCACCGGCGAGCTGGGCACGCGGTACGCCGTGCAGGACGGCTACCGCAAGGCCTACGCCTGCTGCCAGTACACGCACAGCGCGGTGGAGGCGGTGCTTGAGCTGCGGGCAGGACCGCTGCGCGACCTCTCCGCCGCCATGGTCGAGCGCGTCGAAGTCGAGGCCCACCCGCTGGCGATGACCCTCATCAACCACGAGCCGGCGACGCTGCTCGCGGGCAAGTTCTCGCTGCCGCACGCCGTCGCGGTGGCCGCGGTCACCGGCCGCGCGGACGCCGCCGCGTTCGCGACCGACCAGCTCGCGGACCCGGCGGTCGCCAGCGTCCGGCGGCGCGTCTCCGCGCGCCCCTACGAACCGGAGCCCCAGCCGCCGCTCGACCGTCCCGCGCGCGTCACGATCACGCTGCGCGACGGGAGCTCGCACCACGCCGAGTCGGCGTCCAGCCTGGGTTCCCCCGATCGCCCCGTTTCGGCTGAGGCCGCGCTGGCGAAGCTAGACACGCTCACCGCCGCCCGGCCCGGCTTCGCCGCCATGGCGCGGGCCCTGCTTGCCGGGCAGGTGGACGACGCGACGCCATGGCGGCGGGTCAGCGCCGAACTGCTCGGCTGCGGCTCGTGAGCACCGTCCGCGCCGTGTCGGCTGCCCGTGCCGCCGCGCGCGCCCTGCTCGCGGCCGGCCCGCTGCCGCCGCACGTCGAGCGCGCCGCGCGGCTGCACCTGCTCGACTCCCTCGGCGTCGGCGTGGGCGCGGCGATCCGCGGACCAGTGCGTGCGCTCACTGGCATGGCGGACCGGCTGGGCGGCCCCGGCTGCGGGACAGTGATCGGGCGGCGCGAGCGGGTCCACCCGGCGGCCGCGGCACTGGTCAACGGCATGCTGATCCACTCACTTGAGTTCGATGACACGCACGCGGCGTCGATCGTGCACGGCAGCAGCGTGCTGACCGGCGCGACCCTGGCCGCGGCGGAACAGGACGACCGGGGGTGGGCGCAGGCGGTGCGTGCCTATGCCCTCGGCTGGGAGTTCTTCATCCGACTGGGCCTAGTCGGATCGGTCGCCATCCAGCGGCGCGGGTTCCAGGTCAGCTCCGTGCTCGGCCCGTTCGCCGCGGCGGCAGCCGGCGCGCTGCTGTCCGGCGCCGACGAGGACGGCATCGTGCGCGCGCTCGGCATCGCGTCGAGTCAGCCCGCGGGGAACTTCGCCTTCCTCGAATCAGCGGCCCACACCAAGCCCATGCAGCCGGGCTGGGCGGCGCACTCCGGGCTGCTGGCCGTCGAGCTGGCCCGCGCGGGCATCACCGCCGCGGAGGGTTCGCTCGACGGCCCGTACGGGGTGTTCGCCCTCTACGGTGACGAAGCGGGCGACGGCGCCGGCTCGGGTGCTGGTGCCGCCGCGAGCCTGGCAGGGCAGCTGGCCTCGCTGGGCGAGGAGTGGCACCTGCCGGAGGCCGCGTACAAGCTGCTTCCTTGCTGCCACTTCCTCCACAGCTACGTCGACGCGGTCGCTGAGCTGCGTCACCGCGGCATCGCCGCCGATGACGTCGTGTCGGTCGTCGCGGAAGTGCCAGCGGAGGAATGCGCGATCGTCGCCGACCCCTGGCCGGAACGGCAGCGGCCGGCGACCGCGCACGCGGGGCGGTGGAGCCTGCCCTACGTGCTTGGCCTCGCCTTCGTGCACGGCCAGGTCGGCCTGGCCGACTTTGACGGCGCGGTCGATCCGCGCGCGGTCCAGTTCGCCGGGCGGTGCGAGCTGTCCCGCTGGCCCGGCTCTGGGTTCCCGCGGCGCTTCCCCGCCCGGCTCACCGCGGCGACCGCCGACGGCGAGACCCACCGGGTCGAGGTCGACGACGTCCGCGGCGGCGCGAGCCGCCCGGTCGGCGAGTCCGAGGTGCTCGCGAAGTTCCGCGCCAACGCCGCGTTTGGCCTCGCCGACCCGGACGCCGCAAAGCTCGAAGACCTTGTCCTGGACGCCGACCCGACGGTCGGCGAGATCACCGCACTGCTCAGGGATGTAAGGAGCCGATCATGACAACGGATGTCGACACCGTGATCGTGGGAGCTGGCGCCGGCGGCCTAGTCGCCGCCCTGGCCGCCACCGACGCCGGGGGTACCGCGGTGGTCGTGGAGAAGCTCGACCGCGCGGGCGGGAACAGCGCCCTGTCCACCGGCTCGATACCCGGTGCAGGCACCCGCTGGCAGGCGGAGGCAGGCATCGACGACGGCCCGGGTACCTTCGCGGCGGACCTGCTCAGGCAGAGCGGCCCGCATGAAGCCGAGCACCTTACGCGGCGGCTCGCCGCCACCTCCGCCGGGCTAGTCGAGTGGCTCGTCGACGCGCACGAGATCGACTTGCGGCTGATCACCGACTACAAGCACGTCGGGCACTCGCGCCCCCGGCTGCACGCGCCGCAGTCCCGCAAGGGCGACGCCCTGGTCCGCGACCTGCTCGCGGCGTGCCGCCGCGCCGACGTCCTCGTGCTGCTCAACAGCCCGGTCAGGGGCGTGCTGGCCGAGGACGGTCACGTCGCCGGAGTCACCATCGAAGGCGATCGCGTCGCCCGGTACGACCTGCGCAGCTCCTCGGTGATCCTCGCGGCCAACGGTTACGCCGCGAACAAGCGCCTCGTCGAGCGCTGGGCCCCGGACGTCGTCGCCGCTGAGTACTTCGGCGCGCACGGCTCGACCGGCGAGGCGATCGAGTGGGGCACCGTCCTCGGCGCTCAGCTCGCGAACATCGGCGCCTACCAGGGCTACGCGGCCGTGGCCTACCCGCACGGGTCGCTGCTGACGTGGACCACGGTCGAGAAGGGCGGGTTCCTCGTGGACCGCGCCGGCCGCCGCTTCGGCGATGAATCATGGGGCTACTCCGGCTACGCGGCGAAGGTGCTAGCGGCCGACCGGCCAAGCTACGTGGTGTTCGACGCCGCGATCCGCGACGCCGCGGCAGCCCACGAGGAAGAATTCCGCGAGCTCGTGGCGATGGGCGGCGTCCGCGAGTGCGCCGGCACGGCGGAACTCGCGGCGTTCATCGGCTGCGACCCAGCCGAGATGGAGCGCACGCTGACCGCCGCCCAGGCCGCGGCGGCGGGCGACCGGCCGGACGAGTTCGGCCGGACCGACTTCGGCAACGGCCCGCTGCGGCCGCCGTACGCGATCAGCCGAACCGTGCCAGGCCTCTTCCACACCCAGGGCGGCCTCCAGGTAGACGAGGACGCACGCGTTCTGCGCCCCGACGGGTCCGCGATCGCCGGGCTTTACGCGGTCGGCGGGACGGCAGCCGGCGTCAGCGGCCGCGCCGGAGGGGGCGGCTACTCATCGGGCAGCGGCCTGCTGGCCGCCGCCGGCCTCGGCGCGGTAGCGGGCCGTCACGCGGCCAGCTCGGTTCCAGCCAGGTAGCGTCACCCGCAACGTGCATCCCCGGCGGCCGCTGCCTTGTCGTTTGCGGCGCAGATCCCCGCCCGACTATTGTTAAAGCTGAGTTCGTTGAGGAGCGCTGTCGCAGCGCACGGCTTAAGGAGGTGAGTCCGATTTTCGTTCACAGTCGGGTGCTCACCCCTTCACGCTGGAGCCGTTAGAGCTTCGCCGTCGTCGGTCCTTGGGCACCCGCATCTCGGATGCCTGAAAGGGACCAAGCCATGACGCAAAATCACGAAACGCTCCCGTCGGCCGGGGGCAACGCCCAGTCCTTCACGCTTGACTCGGCGCGACGCACGTCGCCGCAGGTGGTGCACAACGTCGCGCTGGTTCTCGGTGGTGGCGGGGCTGCCGGACAAGCGTGGGAGATCGGCATCATCGCAGGCCTGGCCGAAGCTGGCCTCGATATGACCGAGGCCGCCGATCTGGTGATCGGCACCTCGGCCGGCGCCACCGCGGCAGCATGGGTGCGCAGCGGTATACCGGCGGCCGAACTGCTGGCCTCGGTGCTGTCGGAGCCGGCTCGACCGGCCGGACAGCACCGGGACCGGCCGCCGTCCCTGCCGATGGGCACGGTGTTCGACCGGATGCGGGCCATCGGCGCCGCCGCCACCTCGGCCGCCGACCTGCAACGCGCGATGGGCGCCTTCGGGCTGGAGAGCGACTCAATGCTCGGACCCGGGGCGGGACAGCGGCGCGCAGTGGTCGCCGCCCGGTTGCCCCGCCCTGACTGGCCAGACAGGCCGATGATCGTGACGGCCGTCGACGCCCACAGCGGCGAGCTGGCCGCGTTCGATCGCGATTCCGGTGCCGACCTGGCGGACGCGGTCAACGCGAGCACCGCGCTGCCCGGCCTGGTGCCCACGGTCAGCATCAACGGCGGCCGCTACATCGACGGTGGCGTGCGCTCTGCCGAGAACGCCGACCTTGCCGCGGGCTATGCGCACGTCGTGGTGCTCTCGCCGTTCGGCGGACGGAGCCAGGCGCCACCGCAGCGGGGCGCGGCCCCGGGCGGCCAGTTCGAGGGCCTGCGCCGGCTGCCGGGCGCGGACCTGGCAGGCCAGGTCGAGGCGCTGCGCAGGCAGGGCAGCCGCGTCGAGGTCATCACACCGGACGCCGGCTCCCTCGCCGCGATGGGGACCAACCAGATGGACCCCGCGACCCGCGTCCCCGCCGCCCGGGCCGGCTTCGCCCAGGGCAAGCAGGAAGCGGCCCGCGTCACGCTCACCTGACGGCGGCTGTCAGCTGGCGCCGCGGCCGGAGAGCGCGGGCGCGGGGAAGGCCTCGCGGCAGTGCCGCAGGAGGGCGGCCAGCGCGGGGCCCGGGGACGGCTTCCACACCAGGGCCAGCAGGGCGGTCACGTTCGCGTCGGCGACGGGCACGGCCCGCAGGCCGGCGCCGGCGTGCGCGGCGGCCATCGTGTCGGAC
>Ga0134126_10004433_pt1 | contig 17554 bp, 12 predicted proteins | sample KB31752_FD_96881 | JGI IMG/M metagenome (GOLD analysis project Ga0134126, IMG submission 96881) | Terrestrial soil microbial communities with excess Nitrogen fertilizer from Kellogg Biological Station, Michigan, USA - KB3-175-2 | ecosystem: Environmental > Terrestrial > Soil > Unclassified ...
AGTGGCACCGACCGGTGTGGACGGAAAGCTGGTTTCCCGACGCATTTATCGGGACGATGGCGCAACTGCTCATCGCCCTTGAAACCGGGCAGGAGCCGGCTATCAGTGGACGCGACAATTTGAAAACGATGGGGCTCGTGGAAGCGGCATATCTGAGCGCCGCACAGTTTCGATCAATCGGACTCGACAACCGGACTGCGGGAGCACCTGCGAAGAGGCCTGCTGAAAAGCGTCCAGGATTCTTTAGCCGGCTTTTCTCCCCGCCACCCATACTCTGGGGACCGACTGCGTCCTCCCAAAGTCGAGCCGAGCCGGAGACGATGTGGAACTTTACGCCGAGAGCGCAGCAGGTTTTGGCGCTCGCGCGCAAGGAAGCGGACCGTTTCAATCACAATTTCGTCGGCACCGAGCATGTATTGCTTGGCCTGATCAACCTGGGGCAGGGCGTCGCCGTGAACGTCCTTCAAAAGCTGGGATTGAGTTTGGAAGCCGTGCGTGCGGAAGTCGAGAAGCAGGTGGGTACGGGTCCGGACCAGAAGATGATCGGCAACATCCCTTACACGCCGCGGGTGAAAAAGGTGCTGGTGCTGGCGCAGAAAGAAGCGAAGTCGCTCAACCACACCTATGTGGGAACCGAGCACATCCTGCTGGGGCTGCTGCGCGAAGGCGATGGCGTGGCGGCGCGTCTTCTAAACAGCCTTAAAGTGGACATCGAACAGACGCGTCAGGAGATTTTGAAGGAACTTGACCCGAATTTCGGCGGCAGGTAAGCCAAAAGTTAGTTCACCGTTGTGTTTCACGGTACATACAACCTGATCCTCATGGAACTGTCTCGCTCCAAGCGCATTTTTGGGCCGCCGCTTGTCGATGCTGGCCTATCGAACGCGACACCCGGGGAGGTTGCCACGACCGCGGCTTGATCGGCCCTTCATTTTTGTTCGGGCAGACTATGACTCTGGACGCCCGAGGATTTGATCTTTCCCTCCTTCCGGCGATGCTCCGATTTTTGTTGTTCGGTCGGGTACAGGTAGAAAGACTCGTCCTTCCAGATCAACCCCTCGAATGTCAACTTCTCAAGGATTGGGCGTGCGAAGTGCGCGTTTTCCCGATACTGGTCCCGGTCCACGAGCTTGCCGATTTCCTTGTAGGAAAACTTCGTGCCCGCCGACTGCTTCATGATCTGGAGGATTTCCAATTCCATAACACTTACGCTATCAAAGCAAGGCACCGGCCAGGTGGCAAACGGAAACCAACAGCGCAATCCACATATGAAAACTCAGAGAAATCCAGTTTTCACTTGAGAAAAAGTGTTTGATCGGTGACACTCCGTCCGGTGAGCGCTTGAGGCAAGCCGCCAACGAGCGCGTGATCTTTGGAACACGGATTTGAAGTGATTTAACCCTGCCATGCTCGTGTTTAGAAACCAAGTCCTTGAACCGTAGTAAACCAATGACGGGGCTCGTGCTCTGAGGGTGGCCGACAGGCCTTAACTGGAAGTCGAAAGCCGTCGAGTGGGCTCCACCTGTTTCTAACAAGTTCAAAGGAACTGTTACCCACGGCATTACGGCGGGGTTTTACATTTCAATCTGACGCGGCAAGGGTTGAACACGCGCCTCCCCGGGCTTTTTGTTTTGGGCGACACGCAACACTGGTGTTAAGTTAGCGCCATGTCGAGCGATGACTTGTTCGCCTCCCCGCCCCCACCTGAAGCAGCGGGAACGGTCGCGACGGAAGTGAAATCGTTCCAACACCAGCCGCTCGCGGCGCGGATGCGGCCGCGTGATCTCGGGGAATTCGCCGGACAATCGCACATCCTCGGACCGGGACAATTGCTCCGACGCGCCATCGAGGCCGACCGCATTCAATCGGTGATTTTTTACGGGCCGCCTGGCACGGGCAAAACGTCGCTCGCGCAAATCATTGCCAACCAAACCAGGAGCAAGTTCGAACATCTCAGCGGCGTCGAGTCAAACGTCGCCGACATGCGGCGGGTCCTTTCGGCCGCCGCCAACCGCCTGGAGAACAAAGGGCAGCCGACGATCTTGTTCATTGACGAGATCCACCGTTTCAACAAGGCGCAGCAGGACGTTTTGCTGCCCGACGTCGAGAGCGGCGTGGTGCGACTCATCGGCGCCACCACTCACAATCCGTTCTTCTTCGTCAACTCACCGCTGGTCTCGCGGTCGCAAATTTTTGAACTGCGCCCACTTGGCCAGGACGAACTCCATGATCTGCTACGGCGCGCACTGACCGACACGGAGCGTGGATTGGGGTGTTTGAAAATCAGGGCCGACGAGACCGCGTTGCGCCATCTGGCGAACATTGCCGATGGGGACGCACGCAAGGCATTGAACTCGCTCGAACTCGCGGCACTCACCACCGCGCCTGCCGACGACGGATTCATTCACGTCAATCTGGCTGTGGCGGAGCAGTGCATCCAAAAGAAAGCCGTGGTTTATGATGGCGACGGCGACGCGCATTACGACACGATTTCCGCCTTCATCAAATCGATGCGTGGCAGTGATCCGGACGCCACGCTTTACTGGCTGGCGAAAATGATTCACGCCGGCGAAGATCCACGCTTCATCGCCAGGCGCATTGTGATCCACGCGGCAGAAGACGTGGGCCTGGCCGATCCGATGGCGCTTGTGCTGGCAAATGCCGCTTTTCAGGCGGCGGAATTCATCGGCTGGCCGGAGGCGCGAATTCCCATCGCCGAGGCGGCGCTTTACATCGCGACCGCAAACAAGAGCAACTCGGTCATCACCGCTGTTGACGCCGCGCTGGAAGACATTCGTTCGGGGCAAACCCTGCCGGTGCCGGAACACCTGCGCGACGCGCACTACGCGGGCGCAGAGAGGCTCGGACACGGGAAAGGTTACCATTACGCACACGATTTCCCCGGACACTTCGTGGTGCAGGATCATCTCGGGGCCGCCAAAAAATATTACGAGCCGTCCGACCAGGGCGTGGAAAAGAAAATCAAAGAGCGGGTTGAAAAATGGCGGGCACTGGTCGCAAAGGAGCAGGCCCGGCAGCCGCCCCCCGATCAGCAACCGCCTGAGCCCCGCGAACTCGAACGGGAATGAGCGAAACCATCGCGAAGCAAAAAGCCGAGCTGCGTCAACGGATGAGGGGCGAATTGAAACGGCTGTCACCTGCGGTTCGGCTCGCCGGATCAGGCCAGGTTTGCTCGCGGCTTCAGGCGCAGCCGATCTGGCGGGAGGCCCGCTCCGTACTGCTATTCGCACCGCTGCCGGACGAAGTTGATGTCGCGCCGCTGTTCAAGCTCGCCCTTGTCGCAGGAAAAAAGCTTGCGCTTCCCCGGTTTGAACACCGCGGCCAATCCTATGTTGCGAGCCGCGTGGTGAATCCGACCGAAGACTTGCGGCCGGGACGTTTTGGAATCTCAGAGCCGGCGGAGACCTGTGCCGGGGTGCCATTAAACGAACTGGACTTTCTTGTCGTGCCCGGGGTAGCATTCACTTTGGATGGGCGCCGGCTTGGAAGGGGAAAGGCGTTTTATGACCGGCTGCTGGCTTCCGCTCGCGGCATCACGTGCGGAGTGGCGTTTGATGAACAAATCGTGGACGCCATTCCGACGGAGCCCCATGACATTCGTTTGGACCTTATTTTGACGCCGTCGCTCTGGCACCGGACGGGCTGGCGCGCGGTCTGGAAATGATTTTGGCGGCACAATTTGTCTGGCAAGGCGCTTTGCTGGCCCTCGCGGGTTTTCTGCTTGGCTACTTGGTTTTTATTTGGAAACAGCGCAAACTCCAGACAGCGCGGGCGGAAGAGGAAAAGTCGCTTTTGGGCAGCGCGCAAAGGGAAGCCGAGGCCATTTTGCGCGAAGCGCGTCTCGCCGCCAACGAAGAAGCGCTAAAGCTCCGCGATCAAACAGAAAAATCCTTCGGCGCGCGCCGCCGTGAGCTGGCCGACCTTGAACAACGGCTGTCGGAACGGGAATCATTGATCAATCGCCAGTTGGAGGGACTCGTCCAGCGAGAGAAGGATTTGCGGGACAGACAGCAAGAGTTTGAAGATAAGAAGTGCGCGGTCGAGGCCGAGCGCAATGAACTCGTCTGGCTTGCCAAGCTTCGCAGAGAGCAGCTTCAGAAACTGTCTCATCTCGGTGAAACAGAAGCCCGCGCCCTGCTGCTGAAGGAAGCCGAGCAGGACGCGTTACAGGACGCAACGGATCTGACGAGGCATATTTTGGAAGAAGCCCGGCTCAAGGCGGAAGACCAGGCCCGCCGCATCATAAGCCTTGCCATCCAACGCTATGCCGGTGAACACACTTTCGAGACGACCACCGCAACCGTCGCGTTGCAGGGCGATGACATCAAAGGACGAATCATCGGCCGCGAAGGGCGCAACATCCGCGCCTTCGAGGCCGCCACAGGCATCACTGTTCTCATTGACGATACACCGAATGCTGTGGTCCTGTCCGGCTTCGATCCGGTGCGTCGCGAAATCGCGCGCGAAGCAATGCAGCGGTTGATTCTCGACGGACGCATTCATCCGACGCGGATCGAGGAGGTCGTTACCAAGGTGTCTCAGGAAATGGACGAGACCATTCTACGGGCGGGCGAGGAGGCCGTATTCAAACTGGGATTGCCGCCAATGCACGCGGAAATCGTCAAATTGCTCGGTCGCCTCCGCTTCCGCCACAGCTTTTCGCAGAACATTCTCGATCACTCGGTCGAAGTCGCGCAGTTGATGGCGCTGATGGCGGCCGAACTCGGACTCGACATCGCCGCGGCCAAGCGCTCCGGCTTGTTGCACGACATTGGGAAGGCGATCAATCACGAGGTCGAGGGGTCACACGCGATCATTGGGGCGGAATTCATCAGGCGCTGCGGGGAATCGGAAGATGTGATCAATGGCGTTGCTTCACACCACGATGAGGTCCCTCACACCAACGTCCTCGGTATCCTCGTCAGCGCCGCCGACGCCATCAGCGCCTCGCGGCCGGGCGCGCGTTCGGAAACAATGACAACCTACGTCAACCGGCTGGAGAACCTGGAGAAAATCGGGCTTTCCTTCCCGGGTGTTGACAGATGCTTCGCGGTGCAGGCCGGCCGCGAATTAAGGGTCGTCGTCCAACCGGACCAAATCGACGACGAAAAAGCATTCCTTCTCGCCCGAAACATTGCGCGGAAAATTGAGGAAACCCTCCAGTACCCGGGGCAGATCCGCGTTACAGTCGTTCGAGAGACGCGTTGCGTCGAATTCGCAAAGTAACGGACCTGAAAAAGGCGGTGAACAGGACGTAAAACTATCGCCCCTCGTACATCGCCGGCGGCAAGCCCGTTTCCCATCCCTGCGGTTGATTCCATGGCCGGGCCGACGCGTTCTCGGGCTCGAGGCTGGCGCAACCCGAAAGAAATAAACCGATCATGCCGCACAACAAAAGCAACCAGCAGCGAAATGCGATGACAGGTTCACGCGTCATGTTCTTAAAGACCAACCAGGGCGACATCACCTTCCATGATTTCGCCCCGCTTCCAGTCCGAGAGTACATTGGCGACACTGCGATGAGGTTCAGTCGTGAGGATGCGAATCTTGGCCACGAGCTTACCAGAACGATTCACGAGCATCTCACCCCGCGGCAACACCCGATCGTCCGCACCGATGTCCAGCACGACGAATTCATATTTCGGATCAACCGCGATAACCTTGCCTTTCAGGTCGACCGGTAACTTAACCTTGTCGATCTTTCCCGTCAGTAGATCCAACTCTGTCTGTGTCTGATTAAGCGTGCGTCCCAAGAGCTTATTCTCTCCTTTTAACGCGTCGTTCTCGCCGACGAGTTTCTTGTTTTCCACCATTATCGCTTTTAACTCGTCAATCGACCGGCCCAACGCCAGCCAGGCCGCCAGCTTCGCCTGCGAATCGTTCCGTTCCAGCGTTGTTTTGTCGAGACGAGTCGCCAGGTCGTTGGCGCGCTTCTCCTGTTGATCGGCCTTTTCGGTCGCCGCCGCGAGGTCGTTTTTCGCGGTGTCGAGATCCTTTTTGGCCTTGTCAGCGGCAGCCGTGGCGTCACGTGCCTCCTTTTTGGCCTTTGCTTCTGCCGATTGCGCCGCGCTCAGACTGGTTTTCGTTGTGTCCAGTTCTGTCCTGAGACCTTCGATGTTCTTGGCAACCTTCATCTGGCTTACCGTCAAAGCGGCGATGCCTGCCACAACCGCGATGATTAAGGAAATCCTAAGCATGGTTCGTTTCTATGGTTGACTGCATTTACACTAAACATTCGATCCGGCGGTGTCAATGTCCCCCGTAAAGAATTGCCAGAGGAATCACTGATACCGGGCGGCGCCGCTCAATAAACGATCTCGAAAGGTCCTTCCGCCACGACAAAAGCCGTCGGCAGGCTCCAGACCGGAACACCGTCGGTTTGCCCTTTTTCAGCAGTTGCTTTGCCATTTTTGTCGAAGAGCTGCCACGCCAACGCGCCACCCTTTTCCCAAGCCGTGCCCTCGGTCCAGGCGAGCAAAACGTCGCCTTTGGAATTCGCGGCGATGGCCGGGTGTTTGGATTTTTCGCCTGACGCCGGCGAAGCAGCGCGGGAAATGGTCAAAGTTTCCGGATCGATCAAGCTGAATCCGACATGTCCCTCCCGTTCAGTCGCGGCCACTACGCCGACGCCGGCTTCAGCAAATGAACAACTGCTCATCGGGCAGCCATTGATCATCCATTTGTTCACCGTCGAAAGTTCAAAGCTCAAGCCGTGATCATGCGAAACGAGCAACGTCATGTCGCGACTGATCCCGTTTGCCGCGCGGTAGAGTATATAGACCAGCCCCCTGGAGTCGGCGTACGCTTTCATCCCGCAACAGCCACACGCACCGGTCAGCTTTGCGTTCGCGCGTCCCTCGCGTTGGAACGTTGCGCCGTCGTCGGTCGAACGTGCGACAAACACCGCGCGTCCAACTTCTCCTTTTTCGTTTCCGGGAGGACTCGCATGCCAGGCCACGTAAACGTTCCCGCCGGAATCGGCGGCGACGGATCCGCCGCCGTCAAGTCCCGCCGCCCACGTGATGACGTTGCGTTCAGGTTCAAACGCGGTACCTGCGTCATTCAGACGCGTGTAGAGCATGGGCGTGGCCTCCCTGCCGTTTACAATCGGCCGGACGGCGCCTTCGCCCCCCATCCAGGCAACATGCACGCAACCCTTCCTACCGACCGCCAACTGCGCGCCACGAATCGTGCCCGTGGCGATGACGCTGCCGGTCCGGCGATTAACGCGTATCGGCCGAGAAAACGTCGTCTGACCCGGTTCCCGCCTTACGTAAAAAGCATCGCCTGCCTGCGGTTTGCCCTTGAAGTAAATCAGATGGACAGTGCCTTTGGCATCGACCACCGCCTGTGGTTGTATTCCGCCGTCAGGAGTTCGGATCAAACTGACTCGGACCGGCATTTCGCCCGCGGGTGCTTTCAAATTACCGGCCAGAAGCACGCACAGTGCGGAGCGAACAAGCAATGTCATTTGATTATCAGCAATTACGCAAATGGCCGAGGAAATCCGCTACCACCACGAAAAAGTGACACCCCGGGAGTAGAAACGAGGCCCACCGCTCGGGGGTGGTCACGCTTTTTGCACTTCGACATCCAACGTGTGCTTGCGAATCTCTTCAAGCAGTTGAGTCGGGCTGAAAGGCTTGGTTAGAAAGATCGCCGCCCCCGAAGATTCTGCTTCCTCGCGGCTATACTTGTGCGGGTTGGCCGTCAGCATGATAACCGGAATGGCGCGGGTGGATGGCTCTTGTTTGAGCTGCCTCAGCGCGGTGATCCCATCCATGTTCGGCATCATGGCATCCATGACAACTACGCTGGGATTCTCCCGCGTGACTGCTTCGATGGCCTCGCGTCCGTTGCGGGCTTTGATCATCTCGTAGCCGGCATTTTCCAGATGATGCTGAATCAACCGCAACATGAACGGCTCGTCATCCACGATCAGAATTTTGTGCGGCATAACGGCGCTGTCGGCGATTTTCACTGCGCCATGATCAGGAAAGTCTGATCATCTTTCAAGCTCGTATTCGCTTGAAATTTCAGCAGTTCGGAAACCAGTTCATTCTTCAGATCTTCGGCCTTGTGCGGGCGCATCGTGGCACTCTTAAGCCATTCCATTAGTCGTTCCTGACCAAAGAGTTCACCTTGAGCGTTGCGCGCCTCGGTCAATCCGTCCGTGTAAAGGAGGACGCGGCAGTTTGCGGGCAATTCCGCTGTTTCATCGGTGAACGGGGTGTCGGGCAATATACCCAGGGGCATGCCTTCGGGAGACAGGGGCTTGACTGCGCCATCACCTGCAACAGCCAACAGCAAGGGACAATGGCCCGCGCTCGCCGTGACCAAACGGCGTTCTCGAGCATCCACATAAACAAGCTGTGCCGTGATGAACATGTCCACCTCGGATAGTTCATCGAACAGCAGGCGGTTCACTCGCGACAGCAGCTCGGATGGCTGACGGGTCAACTCCGGCAACGCCCGCAAAAGGCTTCGCAAGATCGCCGCAAACATTGCGGCGGGGATACCCTTTCCCATCACGTCGGCAATAATCAGCAACAGTGAGTCATCAGACAGCTTGACCACGTCGTAAAAATCACCTCCAACCTGGCGCGCGCTCTCGCAGTAGCCGGCCAAACCGAACCCCGGCAGTTGCGGCAGCGTCTTCAGCAGCAGCGAACGCTGAATGTTCTTGGCGATTTGCAGGTCGCGCGCCATTAAAAGATTGTTGACTTGTTCTTCCTGGAAACGTGTGTTGACGATTTGAATGGCCAGAAAGTCAGCGAACGTATGCACCACATTCGTTTGCGCCGCAGAAAATGGAATCGGAGAGACCGTTTTGCCCACCGTGAGCGTGCCGATCAGAGAATCGCCGAAGTAGAACGGGTGAATCAAGCCCAGCGAGTCCGGCCTGACCCGCCGCAGCGGGTCACCAGGATCCAGTAATTTCTGTTGGTCGAACCAAATGTCCTGCCGGTTCATCGCGGAACGGACCTCTGCGGGTGCGACACCGCCCGCCAACGTCTGGACTTCCAAGGGTTCCAAGTCCAGCTCTTCTTCGGATGCCGTGAACACAATCAGCCGCGACCCGTCCTTGGGCACCAGCCGCAGCACAAACCAATCTGCCGCGGTGATTCGAAGCAGGTCGATCAACAAGCGCCGCGCAAAATCCTCCAAACCGACGGATCTGCCCTGTTCTGCGCTATATCTGAAAATTGCGGACAAGCTTTCATAACAGGAGCCCAGTTCCTCGGCCATGTCATTGATGATTTGTTCGCTTTCGCCCAGCCGGCGATGCAGATCCTCCACGTTTGCCGTGGACACGGCGGTACCTCCGGACGACCGGGCGCGGCTTTTGCGCAGACGCAGGGAATTCTGGCCAATGCCGCGAAAATACTCGACGCCGTCCATAAGCGACTGAATGAGGTACAGCCCGCGCCCCCGCTCGCTGTCCGAATCTGGCAGTTGGATGTGGCCGGACCAGTCGAACCCTGGCGTTCGATCATTGACGTACAGCTCGACCCTCGACGCATTGCAGACGACCTCAATTTCAACCGGCTCGTTTTTTTCCTCTTCGCGGACATAGTTGATCGCGTTGTTGCACGCTTCAGCCAGCGCCAGCTCCCAAGTGGCCAGTTCCTTGTCGGTCAGACCGTGCTCGGCGAGGAATCCGCGGACGGCCAAAACCGCTGGCCGGACTTCCGTAAGGTCGCAACCCAGCGAGATGCGGAGAGCAACTCCGCGGGAGGACTTGCCGGGTGGTTCGGACATGGCGCTACCTCTTGACGATTTCGAAGACCCGGTGCAATCGCGTCAGCTCAAGGATCTGATGAACCGGCGGCGTGGGATTCAGCAATTTCACGACGCCACCCCGGGTGCAGGCGGTCTTTTGCAGGGAGATCAGCGCTCCAAGGCCGCAACTGTCCAGGAACGATGTTTGAGACAAATCAATGTCTATATTCTTCAGGCGTTCGGCCAGCGCGCCCCGTACTTGGTCGCGAAATGAATTCGCGTTCGCGGCGCTCAATTCTTTTACACCGTCGATATTCAGCGTGTCCCCTCTTACCTGTACTTTAATGTTCATACGTTTTCTTCCCAAAATAAACAAAAGCGGCCCAGCGACGCGCAACAGGTCTCGACGGAAATCCGCAGATCATTCCTCATCAAGGCCGCAAGACTGCCTACATTACTAAAACCAACTTCGGTTGCAAGTGTTCACCATTCACCTTCCATCTTCACATGCGCTGCCGAACGTCGTGTCTGGTTCGCACCGGCATACTGGGATCCGTCGATGTTCGACCAATCGTCTTCCGGTCCGTCTGGCGACCCTGCGGCTGGCGTCGAAGGTCATCGCGTGGGTTCTCGCGCGCCGACCAGGTCGGCCTGCAACCTGTTAAGCGGTCGCAGGAATCCTTTATGCGCCAAAAATCGCCTTGACTAAGCATTGGGGCACCCGAAAAGTTGCGCTCAAATCTGGCAGGCTTGACCGGGCAGATGTTGATTCTGCCTCGCTATGGGGAGGGATTTGTGGTATCCCCAAAATACTGTGCGTTTAATTACGGGTAACGCGACTCCTGATCGCGCCAGCTGATAAAAGCGGTGTGCATCGGAATGAACAAATGCCAAAGGTGATTTCACGCCCGGTTGGAGTGTGCTGCGGCTTACACGAAGTCCTCGCCGTCTTCGCACGAAAGCCTTCCCCCGGCCAGAACCGTTCGCTGTTGCGTCTCCTGGTTTCATGGTTCGCCATCGCCGTCCTTGCCGTCTGCTCTGCGTGGGCCGCGGAAAGAGTTACGCCCATCCGGGAACTTCTGCGCGACACGAACGGCGATTTTGTTCCGGACCGGCTCGGCGAATCGTTCACGATCTCCGGTATTTTGACCTCGGATCCTTTCAATCTTACCGGGTTCGGCGCCGACTCCTCCGCGGAATACGCTTCACTTGTCAATCTACAGGACAACACGGGCGGAATCGCCTTGTTCACTCGCAACACGGCGCTGCTCAGCACCGGATTCAAACGCGGCGATGTAGTCCAGGCGCGTGGAAAGCTGTCCCAGCACAATGGCACGGAAGAGCTGATCCTCACGGAGATCCGCCGGTTGGGATCCGAAACACTGCCCAAACCCCGCGATGTGCTGGCGGTGGATTTACAAAGCGAGCGTTACTCCGGCCAGCTGGTTCGCGTGACCGGGGAACTTGCCGCGCCAGTGGACCTTCTGGAAAAAAAACGTGGCCTGGTGCTGCGTGACCGTTCCGGTGAAATCCCGGTGTTCGCTTCCGACCGGTTGTTCACCAATCCGCAATTCGCGAACCGGCTGATGCGGGGCGGCAGAATCGAACTTATCGGCATCGCGGGCCAGTCTTGCAAGGACCCGCCGTTCAATACCGGCTACCGGTTGATCCCACGCGATGCGACAGACTTCGGTTTCTTTCCGGTGCCGCCGTATCGGTTCATCGCCATGTGCCTTGCGGTCTCCGCCCTCCTGATAGCGTCCGTTTATCTGTGGCTGCGACGCCGCAGCGCTGAGCGGCACGCCCGCGAACTTACGCTCCTGACCGAAAGTCTCAAACTTTCCGAAGAAGCGCTGCGTCAAAGCGAGGAGCGATTTCGCAAGGCCTTCGAGGAGGGTCCCGTTGGGATCGTGCTGGGAAGTCCCGACTTCCGGATCCTCAAAGCCAACCGCGCTCTCTGCCAGATGCTCGGTTATGCCGAGCATGAACTGACCGGACTTCGCTTCGTTGACATCACTCACCCCGAGGATGCGGAACCAACGTTGCAACTGGGACAAAAACTGTTCAGCGGCGAGGTTTCCACTTATCAACTTGAAAAACGATACATTACGAAGGGACAGCGGGTCATCTGGGCCAACCTGACGGCTTCTCTGATTCGGGCGCCGGACGGCAAGGCGCTTTACGCGCTGGGTGTCATCGAGGACATCTCGGCGCGACGAGATGCGGAAAGAATCCTCGAAAACAGCGAGCGCCGTTTCCGCGCGCTTATCGAGAAAAGCTCGGATTGCATTTCACTCATCAATCCAACCGGAACGATCCTGTACGATGCCGAACCGGCAACCCTGCGCAATCTGGGTTATGCCAGCGGCGACCTCGTCGGGAGGAACGCGTTTGAGTTCGTCCATCCTGAAGATGTCGAGATCACCCGGAAACTGTTCAACGATCTGATTCAAAAGCCGGGCCGCGCCATCACGACGCAGTACCGCCTGCGTCACAAGGACGGCTCGTGGCACTGGATGGAAGGGACGGGAACCAATCTGCTGAACGAACCGGGCGTGCAGGCCATCGTTATCAACGCGCGGGACGTGACCGAACGCAAACTGTCCGAGGAAAAACTCAGAAGGTCCGAGGAGCGATTTTCAAAGGCATTCCTGGCCAGCCCCGCCGCCATCACCATCGCCACGCTGAAGGAGGGCCGTTTCATTGACGCGAACGACAGCTTCCTGCAATTGATGGGATATTCCCGTGAAGAAGTGATCGGCCGCACGGCCCTGGACCTCGGGATGTGGGTCAGCCCCGATGACCGTTCCTATTTTGCTCGCCGCCTTCAGGACGGAGGCTCGCTCCGCAATCACGAATGTTCGTTCCGGACCAAATCGGATGAAATTCGCGAGGGCCTCGGCGCCGCGGAGTTGATCGACCTAAAAGGTGAACCGTGCATCCTGACACTGATTCTCGACATCACCGATCGCAAACGCGTTGAGGTCGAACTGGCCAAGGCACGCGATGAAGCACTCGAATCGGCACGCATCAAGTCAGAATTCCTCGCCAACATCAGCCACGAAGTCCGCACTCCGTTGAACGGGATCATCGGCATGACTGTTTTGCTTCAGGACACGGTGATGAATCCGGACCAGCGGCACTTCCTGCAAACAATTCAAGCCAGCGCTGATTCGCTGTTGACGATCATCAACGACATTCTGGACTTCTCAAAAATCGAGGCGGGCAAATTGCAGTTCGAGACGCTTGATTTTGATCTGCGCGGCACGGTCGAGAACACGGTCGAACTGCTGGCCGGACGCGCTCACTCCAAGCAAGTCGAGCTTATCGCGGCTGTTTACGATGACGTACCGGTTCTGTTGCGGGGTGACCCGGGCCGGCTTCGCCAGGTCATTACCAATCTGCTTGTCAACGGAATCAAGTTCACCGAGAAGGGAGAAGTGGCTCTCCGCGTGACCCGAGAAAGCGAAACGAATACTCATGTAACGGTCTGTTTCACGGTCACCGACACGGGCATCGGCATCGCCCCTGACGCATTGCCCTATCTATTCCAGGCTTTTTCACAGGCCGACGGCTCCACGACGCGCAAGTATGGCGGGACCGGACTCGGCCTGGCGATCTCCAAGCAACTCGTCGAGTTGATGGGGGGGCAGATCGGAGTCGAGAGCACTTTGGGGAAGGGCTCCACTTTTTGGTTTACGGCCGTATTCGAGAAGCGCCAGCAATCTGCGCAACCATCGCCTGCAAAACACATCCCACCCGGTTTGCGGGTGCTCGTCGTTGATGATAACGAGACAAACCGCAGCATCCTTTTGCGCCAGACGGAAGCGCTCGGAATGCGACCCGTGGGCGCGGCCAACGGGACGCAAGCCTTGGAGATGCTGCGACGCGAGGCCGCCGCCGACGATCCCTTCACGCTGGCTATTCTGGACATGCAAATGCCGGAAATGGACGGCCTGACGCTTGCGCGCGCAATCAAGGCGGAACCTGCCATTGCGAAAACACGCCTGTTGCTGATGACTTCGCTCGGTCCGCGCAGCGACACCGCCCTGCTGCGTGCCGCCGGTGTGGGAGCCTTCCTCGTCAAACCGGTGAAGCAAGCTCAACTTGTGGACTGCCTGGTTGCCGCTTTGACCACCACTGCGCCAAGTGAAACACGATTCTGGCAACAGCGCCGTGATGGTGCCACGGGTCCGGCTCAAACCCTCCCGCGCCCCGAGGTGCCTCCGGTCCACGTTCTGGTTGCTGAAGACAATGCCATCAATCAGAAGGTGGCGATTGGCCTGCTGGAAAAACTCGGACACCGCGCGGTTGCCGTCGCCAACGGCCAGGAGGTTTTGAACGCCCTGGGCCTGGTTTCCTACGACATCATTTTCATGGATTGTCAGTTGCCGGAGTTGGACGGGTACAAGACGACAATGGAAATACGCAAGCGCGAGGCTGTTTCTGGCAATGGCACCGCCAAACGCGCCTACATCATCGCCATGACGAGCTACGCGGTGAACGGCGCTCGCGAAAAATGTCTTGCCGCGGGCATGGACGATTATGTCAGCAAGCCGGTCCAGTTGAACGCGCTTGAAGAAGCGCTCAGGCGCGCCATCGAACATCTCGGCCAACCGGTCACTCAAAGCAGAAATGGGGGCGAATCAGTCATCGACACGGAGGCGCTGCAGGTTTTGCGGCAATTGCGGCGACCTGACAAACCCGATCCTGTTGCTGAACTGATCGATCTGTTCGTCCAAGAAACCCCGGTCCGTTTGCGGGAAATGCGGACGGCTGCAAACCAGTACAACGCGCAGGCCCTCGCGGCGGTGGCTCACAACCTACGCGGCTGCGCGAGCAGCATTGGTGCGATGCAGATGGCAAGGTTGTGCGAAAAACTTGAAGAGAATGCCGGACGCCGCGCATTGCAAGTTTCTTCCCGCCTTCTGAACGAAATCGAAACTGAATTTGACCGCGCGCGGCGCGCGCTCGAGTTGGTGAAGAGCGGAGACGAAAAATCAGTCTGATGAACCACCTTCAGCCGCCCCGAAACAGGCGCCTTCCCCAATCGTAAACTCGCTGCGCGTTCATGTAGGGCACGCCGGGAGAAAGTGCTTATCCCGTGTCTTGCGGTTTGAGGAATCCCGATTGTTCATTCCGACCGTCAACGACCGTCAACGACCGTTGACATTCCAAAAAGACGTCCCCAATTCCTGAGATCGAGTTCACTCCCAATTCCGGCATTGCAGACGCAATGCAGACCTGCTTTCATTGCCTCACTTTATGGTAGCTCTACTTTTAGGAGCGGGCCGCGTGTCAAGCTTCGAGCCCAGACTGACGAAGCTCGGTGTTCGTTGTCAGCATTTCACGCGGGATACCGTCCGGGACCTCAATCACGACTCCGCTGAATTGATCTATCTGCTCCCGTTCAAAACGTTGACCGAGCCCGATTGGCCCCAGCTTCGGGTCAAGCTCGCTCAGGCCAACCGTTGTTACATCGTGGTGAGCGACAATCTCAGTTCGGCCGAGATCATGAATGCGGCCCGCGATGGCGCATACGACGTGTTGCTCTCTACAGATGGCGATGAACGATGGACGGCGGCTCTCCGCAAGGTCGTTGATTCGCAAAAACTATGGCTGCAACTTTATGGCGGAGCGCCGCTTGGTTCAAAGGACCTTCTCGTGGGCCAGTCAACCGCCATGAAATCGCTGCGCCAGGCGATCGAACGCCTCGGCCCGACAGTCGCCAGCGTCCTCATCCTGGGTGAGTCGGGCGTGGGAAAGGAACGTGTCGCCAGCGCCCTTCACAATGCGTCCGCCCGGGGCGCGTTCGTGGCGGTCAATTGCGCCGCGATTCCAAAAGAATTGATGGAGGCGGAATTGTTCGGAGCGGAAAAGGGCGCTTATACGGGCGCAAACAGGACCCGCGAGGGATTGGTCGAGCAGGCTTCCGGTGGCACGTTGTTCCTCGACGAAATCGGCGAACTGGACATCAAACTCCAGCCCAAAATATTGCGTTTTCTAGAAACCCGAAAAGCCCGGCGCGTCGGTGGCAGCGCGGAGATTCAATCGGAAGTTCGCGTCCTTTCGGCCACAAACAGCAATCTCGAAAGCGAAATAGTCGAGGCGAAATTTCGCTCGGACCTTTATTATCGTTTGTCTGAAGTCATCCTCCACGTCCCGCCTCTGCGCACCCGACCGACCGACATTTCATTGCTCACAATGGCGTTCCTGAAAGTGGCCGGCGAACGACTCGGCAAGAACTTTGAAAATGTCGAACCGGAACTGATTCACAAATTCCAGCAATATGACTGGCCGGGCAACGTGCGCGAACTGAAGAATGCAATTGATCGGATGGTCATCCTTTACGACGGCCCGATGCTCCGTGCGGCGTGGTGGGATGTGCCTCAACGAGTGAATCCCCGCGCGGCATCCCCGCAACAGTCGTTTCACATGACGTCCACGATTGATGGCCGGCCCGTGGCTTTCAATCGAAAACAAAAACTGGAAATGGCGCGCCAGCTCCTGGAATCAAGCGGGAATGATCTCACCTGGGTGGCGGCTCAGCTCGGAATTCATCCGACGACACTTTACCGCTGGCGGAAAACGAAAAAGATTTAGGTCACGACATTCGGGGCATACAACCCGGGCCGGGTGAACGAGTCGTGCCAGGGTAATGCCTCGCGCTTCGGATCGACAAACAAGGATGCGACCGGTCATGTTTCTAAACCGGTCGCTCGGCGTCACTCGATTCCCATTGTCAACAACCTTCGAGATCTCCTCAAATGCGGTTGCGTCAGTTGAAGGGCCGCGCCACGGCTTTTTTCCCTCTCCTGCTTAGGGCAGCGACCGGAGCGTCCCCCACACCGGGGCGTCGCTCTCGCTGAATCCAAAATCTTTCAACCCCTCCCCGACAGATATTCCGCCGCCCGGTCGCCCGATTCAAAACAGCCCGAAAGTTTTCACACGGACTCGCGATTTGTTAGGCGAATGTGACCTGAACATGTGGGTTGTCATGGCAAATCTTCTCTACCATCTCGCGCTCGGCTGAGCAAAGAGCTTTCGACTGCTCCCAGGCGTGGAACGTGAGTTGGTAACTCTCTTCTTCAGGCCACGATAAATAGTCGTGGAACGCATCCCAACTGCGTCCGTGCCAGTCGCCAGAGACATGGCGACAGAACCCCTCGTTGAAAGCGGCGACGAAGTCCGTGAAGGACTCTGCGCGTGACAAATCAATGATGAACTGTCGCATCGTGGTGATCGCCTAACGACGTCCAGAGCTCAGGCACGCGGGACCAACCAGCGTGAACCGCGAAGCGGAACTGAAGGCGCCATCCCGCGTTGCCTGCAGCGATTTGTTAGACATCTCAGTCAAAAGCGTCCTCCTGACAAATTGGTAATTGTCGTGACAAAGATGTAAACGAGCACAGGAACCATAATCAATAAACCGGCACTCATAGGCAACACGACGCTCCATATACTTTTCGAGCGATGTCTCCAAAGAATGATGCCCCACATCAACCACGCTAGAATCAGTAGATACCACCCGTAATAAATGGAGTCGTGCAGCGAAGGGCGAACGTGAGACTGGATGTCGCCCATACAGAACAGAATCGCGGTGAGTAATGCCGAATGCGCGATGCAGCCAAAAGCCAAAAATCTATAACGTTGCGCCACGCTCATGGTTCAGATGTCTAACGTCCGGTATAGGTCATCCGAAGTTATTCATGGGCGGGGCGGTGGGCCGCCAGGAATGCCCCGCCGCAGCCGGCAGTGAATAACTTCGTCGCCGCGAAAAAATCGCGGTCCGATTCGGATGGCGAGGACC
>Ga0134126_10004434_pt1 | contig 17553 bp, 14 predicted proteins | sample KB31752_FD_96881 | JGI IMG/M metagenome (GOLD analysis project Ga0134126, IMG submission 96881) | Terrestrial soil microbial communities with excess Nitrogen fertilizer from Kellogg Biological Station, Michigan, USA - KB3-175-2 | ecosystem: Environmental > Terrestrial > Soil > Unclassified ...
CGTCCGTCATCATCGACGGCAGCCAGAAACGTGACGCCGGTCGCGAGCGTCTCGAGAAAATCCCGCGCGGACCAGGGGTCGGAGAAGCTGACCGCCTCGATCGCCTGAATCGCCGGGAGGTCAGCGGGGAGCGTCGGTCGAACGCGGAAGCTGGCGTCCGTGTCGGGCCTCCCATTTCGCCTGGGCCTCCGCCGGCCGGCCATACTCGGGCTCGGCGGTCCCGAAATCCTCGATCCGTCTTCCCGCTCCGGGCCGGCCCGCGAGCGCCAGCATCACGACCGCCGAGGGGGGGAGCTGGTCGAGCGGGACCGGCGGCACGCCGGTCCACTTCGTGACTTCGGCACCGAACCGCACGGCGCCGTCACCGACCGCGAGCGCGGGGCGTCGCGCGCCAGCCAGCCCTTCGAGCTCCGCGATCGTCGCGAGGGTCGGCGGCACGATCGTGTCGACGCGGTCGGCATGCACGACGTACAGTGCCCCGTAGACCTGGCCCCGGAGCGCGTCGAAGCACGCAGCCACCGGGACGCTGCCCACCCGCTCCGCGGCACCCGCGGCCGCGGCCATGAGCGACGGCACGGCGATGACGTCGGCCCCCGACTCCTGCACCAGTCCCTTCGCCGCGGCCCAGCCGATCCGGAGGCCGGTGAACGACCCCGGTCCGTCGCCCACGACGATGGCATCGAGATCCGCGATCTGTGCGCCGGCGCGGGACAAGGCGAAGTCGATCAGGCGTACGATCTCCGCCGCGTGCCGGCGCGAGCCCTGCTGGTGCGCTCCGGAATTGACGCCGGAGCCGTCCCCAACCGCCACGCTCGCGATGTCGGTCGCGGTGTCGATCGCCAGCATCAAGGCGCTCACTCCTCCTCCAGGGACCGGCGGTCCGGATCCGCGTCGTGCGCCAGGTGGAAATGCCGGTCGAGCGCGGGTGCCCAGCCCAGGGCGCGCTCGGGCCACTCGATCAGCACGATGGCGCCTTCGCGCTCCATCTCCTCGAACCCCAGGTCGCGCGCGTCCGCGGGCGCCTTGAGCCGGTAGCCGTCCACGTGGTACACGGGCCCGGCCGGCGCCAGGTACCGGTGCACCAGAGCGTACGTGGGGCTGGTCGCGGGCGACTCCGCCTTCAAGCCGCGGCAGATCGCCTGGACGAGGGTGGTCTTCCCGGCGCCGAGCTCGCCCGAGAATCCGAGGACGGCGGGAGCCTGGAGCGTGCGCCCCAGCTCCTCACCGAACCGGCTGAGCTCGTCCGCGGTGAGGCGCACGGCGCCCGGCATCGCTCTCCGCCTTCAGGTCGAGGATTTGGTCGCGGAGCAGAGCCGCGGCTTCGAAGTCGAGCTGTTCGGCGGCCGCCTGCATCTGGGATTCGAGCAGAGCGATGAGCGCCTCGCGCTCGCGGGCGTCCGCCGGCTTCTTCGCCGCGCCCGGTTCGGGGCGGCCCACGCGAGCATCCGCTACGCGGGTGACGAACCGGACATCCAGTACGGACTTCACGATCGAGGTCGGCGTGACACCGTGCTCCACGTTGTAGGCCTGCTGGATCGCGCGGCGGCGGCCCATCTCGTCCAGCGCCCGTTGCATCGACCCCGTCATCCGGTCCGCATACAGGATCGCCCGCCCATGGAGGTTTCGGGCCGCCCGTCCCACCGTCTGAATGAGGGACCGGTCGGAACGCAGGAATCCCTCCTGGTCGGCATCCAGCACGGCTACCAGCGACACTTCAGGCAAGTCGAGGCCTTCGCGCAGGAGGTTGATCCCCACGAGCACGTCGAACTCGCCGAGCCGCAGCCCGCGGATGATCTCGACGCGCTCGATGGCGTCGATTTCGGAGTGCAGATACCGGACGCGCACCGCCTGCTGCTGCAGGTAGTCCGTGAGGTCTTCCGCCATCCGTTTGGTGAGGGTCGTGAGGAGCACCCGCTCGCGCACCTTCGCCCGCTCCCGCACTTCGTGGAGCAGATCGTCCACCTGTCCCTTGACCGGCCGGATTTCGACTTCGGGGTCGATGAGCCAGGTCGGCCTGATGATCTGCTCGACCACCACCCCACCCGACAGCTTGAGCTCCTCTTCGCCGGGTGTCGCGGACACGAAGATCATCCGGGGCGTCAGCCGGAAGAACTCGTCGTACTTGAGTGGCCGGTTGTCCAGGGCCGACGGCAGCCGGAATCCGTAGTCCACGAGGGTCTGCTTGCGCGACCGGTCTCCCTCGTACATCCCGCCGATCTGGGGGAGACTCTGATGGGACTCATCAACCACGCAGAGGAAATCGCTCGGGAAGTAGTCGAGCAGGCAGGCCGGGCGCTCACCGGGAGCGCTGCCCCGGAGATGCCGGGAGTAATTCTCGATCCCGGAGCACCGGCCCACTTCGAGGAGCATGTCGACGTCGAACGTGGTCCGGGCTTCGAGCCGCTGCGCCTCGACCAGCTTGTTCTGCACGCGCAGCTCGGCGAGCCGGTCCTTCAGCTCGGCCCGGATGGACGCGACCGCGCGTTCGACGGAGGGACGCTGGGTGACGAAGTGCGTGGCCGGATAGATGGCCGCGCGCTTGAGATCCGAGATGGAATTCCCGGTGACGGGATCGAACTTCGTCACCCGTTCCACCGTATCCCCCCAGAGCTCGATCCGGACACCCTGCTCTTCGTATGCCGGGAAGATTTCGATGGTGTCCCCGCGAACGCGGAACACGCCCCGTTCGAGGTTGACGTCGTTCCGCGTGTACTGGATGCGCACCAGGTCTTCCAGAATGGCGTCGCGGCCGCGCTCGGCGCCCACGTCGACGGTGACCATGAGCTGCTTGTAGAGCTCCGGGTCTCCCAGGCCGTAGATGGCGGAGACGCTCGCCACCACGATCACGTCCTCCCGCTCGATCAAGCTCGAGGTCGCCCGCAGGCGCAGGCGGTCGATGTCGTCGTTGATCGACGAGTCTTTGGCGATGTAGGTATCGGTCTGCGGGACGTACGCTTCGGGCTGGTAGTAGTCGTAGTAGGAGATGAAAAACTCGACCGCGTTCTTGGGGAAGAACGCTTTCAGCTCGCCGTACAGCTGGGCCGCGAGGGTCTTGTTGTGCGATAGCACCAGGGCCGGCTTGCCATGCGCGGCGATCACCTGCGCCATGGTCATGGTCTTGCCTGATCCGGTGACCCCGAGAAGGGTCTGGTACCGGTCCCCGCGGACGAGGCCCTGGGTGAGCTCGCGGATCGCGCGCGGCTGGTCACCGGCGGGCTGGAACGGGGCGTCGGGCGCGAAAGGCATCCCCGGAAAGTTACATCGCGGGCCCTTCCATTTGAGCCCCCGAATCCCGCCGCGAAACCTCGGTGACGCCTTTCACCCGGCGCACGGCGCGCATCACCTTGTTGAGGTGGGTCTGATTCTCCACCTCCACCAGCAGCGCGCCGAACACGGAGCCGTCCCGCGAGGCCAGCTCGGTGGACCGGATGTTCGTCCCGGTGCCGCTCACTGCCTCGCAGATATCCGCGTACAAGCCGCGCCGGTCTTCACCGCCCACGGCCAGCCGCACGACGAACGTCTCGCCCTCCGACTCCTGCCAGTCAATTTCGACGCGGCGCTCCACTTCGTTCGCCAAGGTCAGGAGATTCGGGCAGTCCGCCCGGTGAATGGAAATCCCCCGCCCCTGGGTGACGTACCCGACCACCGCGTCGCCGGGCACCGGCTGGCAGCATTGCGCGTACCGGACCATCAGCCCGTCCACGCCCTGGATCTTGATGCCGCGGCCGAGCCGGAGCCGCTGCATGACCCGGCCAAAGCCGGTGGGCCGGGGCGCCTGAATGGCATCCGCGGGGAGATCCGGATACAGGGCCTTCATCACCTGCCCCAACGCGATGTCACCGCGCCCGATGGACGCCTCGAGCATCTCGCCCGTCCCCACGGAGAGCGCGGCGGCGGCCGCCTCGAACTGCTCGGGCACCGGCGGCTTCAGCCGCCGCCGCCGGAACTCGCGGTCCAGGATTTCCCGGCCCAGGGTGACGCTCCGCTCGTGCTCTTCCTGCTTCACCCACTGCCGGATCTTGTGGCGGGCGCGCGCGGTCCGCACGTGCGCCAGCCAGTCCCGGGACGGACGGGCCCGCGGGCTGGTGAGAATCTCGACCGTGTCGCCGTTGGTCAGAGACCGGTGGAGCGGGCTGATCTTCCCGTTGATGCGCGCCCCCTGGCAGTGCTGCCCCACTTCGGTGTGCACTGTGAACGCGAAGTCGAGGGGCGTCGCCCCCGCGGGGAGGCGCTTCACGTCCCCCCGGGGCGTGAAGACGAAGATCTCGTCCTGGTAGAGGTCGATCTTCAGAAACTCGAGAAACTCCTCGGGCGTATGGGTATCCTGCTGCAGCTCGAGGAGCTGGCGGAACCAGCCGAGCTGCTGATCGAGCTCGTCCGCCGCCTTCCCTTCCTTGAATAGCCAGTGCGCCGCGATACCGTACTCCGCGGTGCGGTGCATTTCGCGGGTGCGGATCTGGATCTCGTACAGCCGGCCGCCGGGGCCGAAGACGGTGGTGTGGAGGGACTGGTACCCGTTCGGCTTGGGGCTCGCGATGTAGTCCTTGATCCGCTCCTGGAGCGGGGTCCACGCGTGGTGCACGATCCCGAGCACGTGGTAGCACTCCGCCACCGTGTTCACGAGGACCCGGACGGCGAGCCGGTCGTGGATTTCGTCGAAGGGCCGGTCGCGCCGCTTCATCTTCCGGTGCACCGACCAGAGGTTCTTCACCCGGCCGGTGATTTCCGCATCGGAGATGCCCGCCACCGTCAGGGCCTCCAGTAACGGACCCCGCAGGCGCTCGATGACCTTGTCGCGCTCTTCCTGCGTCTGCTTGATCAACCGGGCCAGCTCGGCGTAGTCCGTCGGCTCGAGGAAGCGGAACGCGAGGTCCTCGAGCTCCGCCTTCACCCGTGCCATCCCGAAGCGGTGCGCCAGCGGTGCGTAGATCTCCCGCGTCTCCAGGGCGATGCGCTGCTGCTTGTCCGGGGAGAGGTGCTCGAGCGTCCGCATGTTGTGCAGGCGGTCCGCGAGCTTGATGAGGATGACGCGGGCATCCTTGGCGATGGACAGCAGGAGCTTGCGGTAGTTCTCCGCCTGCTCTTCGGCGGTGGACCGGAAGGTGAGCGACGACAGCTTGGTGAGCCCGTCCACCAGGCCCGCGATCTCGGGGCCGAAGTCACGCCGGATATCGTCCAGGGTGACGTCGGAATCCTCCACCACGTCGTGGAGCAGAGCCGCCGCGATGGTCGTGGAGTCGAACTGCTGCTCCGCGAGGATGGTGGCGACCGCGACGGAGTGCGACACGAAGTCGTCCCCGGAGCGGCGTTTCTGGCCTTGATGGGCACGGGCGCTCGCGTCGTACGCACGGGCCAGGAGGTCCATGTCGAGACGCTCCCGCTGCCCCGCGACGGCGCGCGCCAGCTCCGGCGCCAGAAGCGGCACCGTGCCGGTCACAACAGTCCCGCCTCCGCAAAGCTCACGAAGCGCCCTCCCCCGATCACCACATGGTCGTACACCGGCACGTCGAGCAGGCGCCCGGCGTCTACCAGCTGCCGCGTCACCGCCCGGTCATCCGCCGAGGGGGTCGGGTCCCCCGAAGGATGGTTATGCACCACGATGATCCCGGCGGCCGCTTCCGCGATGGCGGCCCGAAACACCTCGCGGGGATGCACCAACGAGCTGTTGAGGATCCCTCGCGTCACCAGCACGTCACCCAGGATCTGGCTCTGACTCCCCAGCGCCAGCACGTGGAACTCCTCCACCGGCAGGTCGCGGAGCCTCGCGGAATAGAACCGGTGCACGTCGGCCGGCCCCCGTACCCGGTCGGGCGCGGGATCCGATTCCACCAGGTGCCGGCGTCCCAGCTCCAGCGCGGCCAGAATTCGCGCCGCCTTGGTTCGCCCCACCCCCGGCATCCCGGCCAACTCGGCCGGGGGTCGCCCGGCCAGGCGTCTGACCGACCCGTCTACGCGGGACAGAATGTCACCGGCGACCGCGAGCGCGTCCTGTCCGGCGACGCCCGTTCCAAGGAGAATGGCCAGGAGCTCCTGAGCCGTCAACGCGGCGGCACCCAGCAACCACAAACGCTCGCGCGGGCGGTCCTGTTCGAGGTGCTCTGAAAGCCGAAGCGGCATGACCCGAACCTAGGTCATGCCGCTCCGGAGTCCGGTATCCGAACAATGCGCTACGCGCCTGCTCCGTGGCATTTCTTGAACTTTTTTCCGCTGCCACAGGGGCAGGGATCGTTCCGGCCGACTCCCGCATAGGGACTCGGCGCGGTGGCCCCTGGCGCGCGCCCCGGCGCCGGCGGCGGCGCATCGGGGGTGGGCGCGATCATGCCGTCGGCCGCGGGCTTCGACGCCACCGTCGCCGGTGCCCGCCGCGGGGTGCCGCCCGCGGGACCCGTCATCGTCCGCGGTGCCGGCCCCGGGCCCGGAGGCGGTCCGAACTGCACCTGGACCTTGAACCAGCGCTCGGTGAAGGTGGCCCGAATGTCGTGCATCAGGTCCACGAACATCTGATACGCTTCCTGCTTGTACTCGATCAGCGGGTCCTTCTGACCCCACTGCCGGTACACGATGCCGGTCTTGAGCTGGTCGAGATCGTAGAGATGATCCTTCCACTTCTCGTCGATCACGGCGAGCATGGTGCGGGCGAGCACCTGATCCGCGAGCCGGGGCGCGCTGGCCCTGGCCTCGATGTCCTTCAGGTAGGCGACCTTGGCGTCGAACGACTTCCGCACCGCTTCCTGTGCCGCGTGGACCAGGTCATCGCGGTTCCGGACCGTCGCCGGGTCCCCCACCGCGGGCACCGAAAGCAGGAAGCGCTGGAGGTATTCGGTGTCGATCAGCCCGCGGTCCCACTCGATCGGGTCCTTCGCAGCGCCGGTGAGCTCGTCGGCCAGGTGGGCGACGCCTTCTGCCGTCATCCGCAGGGCTTCGCCCTTCAGCTCCTCCCCGCCTTCCAGCGCGAAGAGCCGGAGCGAGTAGATCACTTCGCGCTGCTGGTTCATCACGTCGTCGTACTCCAGCAGTTTTTTCCGCGACTGGAAGTTCTGGAGCTCGACGCGTTGCTGGGCGGTCCCGATGGCGCTGGTGACCCAGGGATGCGAAATCGGTTCGTTCTCGTCCCACCCACCGGAAAGTCTGGCGATCCGTTCCGACCCGAAGAGCCGCATCAGGTCGTCTTCGAGCGACAGGTAGAAAACGCTCTGCCCCGGGTCTCCCTGGCGGCCCGACCGTCCGCGGAGCTGCCGGTCGATGCGGCGGGACTCGTGGCGCTCGGTGCCGATGATGACCAGACCGCACGGCGGGTCGTCGTAGCAGCCGCGCCGTTTCACCTCACCCTGCTGGAGATCCGGGACTTCGACCTGCTGCGCGAACGACGCTTCACGGCCCTGAATGCCGCAGACTTTGCACTGCTTCACGCCGGCGCCGAGTTTGATGTCGGTACCGCGGCCGGCCATGTTGGTCGCGATGGTGATGGCGCCGCCCTGCCCGGCTTGCGCCACAATTTCCGCTTCCCGCTCGTGGTACTTCGCGTTCAGCACTTCGTGCTTCAGCCCGCGCCGCTTCAGCAGGCGGGACAGCGTTTCGGAGACCTCGACGCTCACGGTGCCGACCAGGACCGGCAGTCCGCGCTTGTGCTGCCGTTCGACCTCGTCCGCGATAGCGTTGTACTTCTCGCGCCGGGTCTTGTAGATGAGGTCGTGCTTGTCCATCCGGCGGACAGGGCGGTTCGTCGGGATCACCATGACTTCGAGCCGGTAGATCTGATCGAACTCCATCTCCTCGGTCTCGGCGGTCCCGGTCATGCCGGCCAGCTTGTCGTACATCCGGAAGTAGTTCTGGATGGTGATGGTCGCGAGCGTCTGGGACTCCTCGCGCACCGCCACCCCTTCCTTCGCCTCCACCGCCTGGTGGAGACCGTCCGACCACCGTCGCCCGGGCATCATCCGCCCGGTGAACTCGTCGACGATGAAGATCTGTCCCTCCTGCACCACGTAATCCACGTCTTTCTCGTACAGGGCGTGCGCCTGCAGGAGCTTGTGGATGATGTGGAGGGTTTCGCTCTTGATGGCGTAGTCCCCTTCGACCGTCCGGCGCCGTTCCACCTTCTCCGCTGGGGTCAGCTCGTCGTCGTGCTCGATCTGGTGGATCTCGTGAGAGATGTCGGGCACCACGAAGAGCTGTGGGTCCTCCGGAGACATCACTTCGACGCCCTTCTCGGTCAGGTGCACCGAGTGTCCGCGCTCGTCGAGCACGAAGAACAGGTCGTCTTCGATGTGCCGCAGCCGTTGGTCCTTGGCGGGCGACTTCCGGTCGGCCAGGACGTCGAGCTCCACGCGCTGGACCAGGGACTTGACGCCTTCTTCGTTCAGCAGCTTCAGGAGCTTCTTGTTCTTCGGCATGCCCAGCTGGGCCTGGTACAGCTTGGTGGTGGCCTCGTACCGGGTCTTCTCATCTCCAAGCAGCGGCTCCGCCGCAGCGATGAGGTCGGATACGATGGCCGCCTGCTTCCGGACCAGCTGGACGACCTGACTGTTGAATTGCGCGTACTTGGCGTCGGACTCCGCGCCGACCGCCCCCGAGATGATGAGGGGCGTCCGCGCTTCGTCGATGAGGATCGAGTCCACTTCGTCGATGATCGCGAAGTGGTGCTCCCGCTGGACCCGCTGCTCCAGCTCGAACACCATGTTGTCGCGGAGGTAGTCGAAGCCGAACTCGTTGTTCGTGCCGTACGTGATATCGCAGCCGTAGGCGGCCCGCCGGTCCGGTGACTGCGGCTCCGTGTCGTCGATGCAGCCGACCGTCAGACCCAGCCACCGGAAGAGATGCCCCATCCACTGGGAGTCACGCCGCGCCAGGTAGTTGTTCACCGTGACGAGGTGCGCCCCGCGCTGCGGCAACGCGTTGAGATAGAGCGGGAGCGTCGCGACGAGGGTCTTGCCTTCGCCGGTCGCCATCTCGGCGATCTTCCCCTGATGCAGCACGATCCCGCCGATGAGCTGCACGTCGTACGGCACCATGTCCCAGATGAGCTGGTGACCCGTGACGTCCACGGAGGCGCCCTGCAGGCGCCGGCACGCCTCACGAACCGTCGCGAAGGCCTCGGGCAGAAGCCCCATGAGCGAATCGGCGAGGGCCGCCTTGAAGCGTTCCTCGGCCTTGGCCAGATCGCGGTCCAGGGCCAGCCGCTCCTCGACGTCCGGGCAGTCGTGCTTCGCCTTCTTGAGACGGTCGACTTCCGCCTGGAGCGGGCCGACCTGCTCGGCGAGGATGCCCCGGAACTTGGCGGTCTGCCCCTGGATCTCGGCGTCCGAGAGCGATTTGAGCCGGCGCTCGTGCTCGTGCACCTGGTTCACGAGGGGCTGAATGCGCTTCAGCTCCCGCGAGAACCGGGTCCCGAACACCTTCTGAACGAGCGCCTTCGTTTGCTGATACGGATTCATCAACCGCCCTGTCTACCGGTAGAGTCCGTGTGCCGCGATGTACTCCCGAACGGGTTCGGGCACGAGATATCGAATCGATTGTCCCGCCGCCACGCGGGCGCGGATGTCCGTCGCTGAAATGTCGATCGCCGGGACGGTGATGGTCCGGCTGATCAGCTTGGTCCCGGGGACCTTCGCCCCCGGGCGGGCGAACACTACCACATCCGCCAAGCCCGGGAGCGCCTCGGCTTCATGCCAGTGCGGCAGCTCCTGGGCGGCGTCCGCCCCCAACAACAACAAAAATCGGTTCCCCGGCTCCCGCCGGGCCAGTGCCCGCAGGGTCGCTACCGTATACGACGGGGGGGGAAGCTCCATCTCTATCGATTCCACGGAAAATCTGGGGTTTCCCGCCACCCCCGCCGCCAGCATGGCCGCCCGCTGGGGTGCCGAGGCCACGTGTCCCTCACGTTTCAGGGGCTGTGCGCGGGCCGGCAGGAATCGGATCGTAGCGCCGAGGAGATCCGCGGCGGCTTCCGCGACCGCCAGGTGCCCCAGATGGACGGGATCGAACGAGCCACCGAACAGGGCGTCCACGGCGCTCAGTGCGCGGCGGACGTCGTCGAATCCGGCGGGCAGCTCTTGGTGGAGGCGGCCTCGGCGGGGTGGAACCGGCGCAGGGTACCGCACACTTCCTTCAGCTCGTCCGTGTACCCGATGATCTGGTACGTGTCCGCCAACCGCAGCAGGGATTCGGTGACCACCTTCGTGTCCGGATAGGTGGCGATGACGTCCTTGAAGTAGATGATCCCGGAGTCGTACGCCCGCCGGCGGAAATAGAACATTCCGTTCTCGTACGCCTTGGTGGCGAATGCGGTGTTCAGCTCCACCACCCGGTTCTGGGCGCGGAGGGCCGCCTCCGTCCCGGGGTACCGGCCCACCAGCTCCTGGTAGATGGCGAGCGCCGTCTGCCCGGGCGTGGGGTCGAGCTCGGGGTCACGCCAGCTGCGCAGATTCGCGTCCCCGGCCCGCAGCAGCGCGAGCGGCGCAAACGGACTCTCCGGCGTCTGGTCGGCGACATCGCGGAACGAATGCGCCGCTTCGACCAGCAGCCCCTCCTGGAACTGACACTCGGCCGCGTAATAGCGGGCCTCCGACAGCCCCGGGTCACCCGGCGGCAGCTCGAAGACCAGCCGCCGGAACGCGGTCAGGGCATCGTCGAACTTCCCGCGGTGGAACAGCGCGCGCGCCTCCGCCATCTGCGAGTCCGGGGTCACCCCGGTCTTCACCGTCGGGGACCCGCACGCCGCGAGCGCGAGAAGCGCCGCACCAACGACCGTTCGTTTCATCGATGGGAATCCGGGGGCGTCGTCGCCCGTCCCAAGGCCGCGATCTTGCTTTGCGCCATCACGCTGATCGAATCTCCCGGGGCTGCCCCCGTCAACGCCGATTGATATGCTTCGAGCGCGCCCGGCACGTCTCCCTGCGCCAGTCGCACATCTCCCAGTCCGATCCATGCCATCCTGCTCACCTCCGCCGCGGCCTCGGGTGCGGTCGCGCGGCTGAACCACGGCTCCGCGTCGACCGGCTTCCCTTGCGCCAGGAGGTTCTGTCCGGTGACGAGGTCACAGGCGGCCAGCCCTGCCCGCGCGTCATCCTCCACGTTCCGGTTGTGCTTCCGTTCCAGCACCGCGGTGAACGCCTCTGACGCCGTGTCGCACGCCTTGTTCCGCGCCTGCGCCTGGCCGTACAGGAACAGCAGTGAGTCGGCAACCACCGGATCGCCGGTCGTCGCGATCGCGATGGGCAACAGATTCAGCGCGTCCCCCGCATCCCCTCGAGTCAGTGCGTCGCCCAACGCGGCCCGCGCATACGGTCCCAGGGGCCGGCCCGGGGCGAGCGCACGCAGCGCCCCGACGGCGCTCGCGAGCGTTGCATGATCCTGCGCCAGCTGCGCCAGCCGCGCCGCCCGCTCGAGTCCATCCGCGGCCTCGTCCACCCGGGAGCGGTCACTCACGCCCAGTGCCCGGTACTCGACCACCGCGAGCCCGGCGTTCCCGGTGTGCAGCGCGGCGGCTCCCGTCTTGGCGTGCAGCCCGGAGTTTTCAGGATTCGCCTTGAGACCGAGCTGATACTCGGCCAGTGCGTCCTGGTACGAGCCGGCCGCGTACTCCTGATCACCCAGTGCCTCGTGGTCCGCGGCGCTGCGCCCGCAAGCCACGGTGGCCACCAGAACAAGGACTCCAAAGCGCTTCACGATTTCTTTTTCTTCTTGGCCCGGACCGGTTCGGATTTCTTCGCTTTCACTTCCTCGGGAGACATATCTTCGCCGCGGTCGAGCATGCCGAGATACGCTTCGACCCGAGGGTCTTCGGGACGCCGTTCCTTCAGATCCACCCACACCCGGCGCGCGGTGAGTCCGTCCCCGGACAAATAGCACGCCAACCCGAGCATGGCCGAGGCATCGAGAAAGTTCGGCCGGTCCCGTACGATCACTTCGAACTGCTCCCGCGCCTCAAGCACCCGCCCCGCCTCGAGCAGCAAACGCCCGAGCTTATACCTCAAATCATGGAAGCCGGGTCCGAGGGCCAGCGCCGCCTGGTACTGGAGGATCCCCTCCCCCAGGCCACCCGCCTCGACGTAGGCATCCCCCAGACTGGCGTGGTGGTTCGCCAGCTTGGCGGCTACGTGCCCGGCGAATCCCCGCTGGGTATCGCTCCCGAGCTGCCCGGCGCGCCGCAGGGCCGCGTCCGCCTCATCCTCCCGGCCCAACTGATTGAGGACCAGCGCTTTGTGCACCAGGGCTTCGACGTATCTGGGGTTCAGCTCCAGCGCCTCATCCAGCTCGTCGAGGGCCTTCTCGTACTGACCCACGAGGGAGTACGACAGGCCCAGGAGATGGTGGGCGTCGGCGAACGCCCGGCCTGTGGCGACCACATCCTCGACGAGGTGAATGGTCCCATAGTAGTCGCCGAGCTGAAAGCGCTCCCGCGCCTGATTGACCAAATGCTCAGGACTGGCGTCCATAGGCCCCCTCGTACCAGGTCACAAACTGCCGGATGCCCTCTTCGATGCCTACCCGAGGCCGGTATCCCAACTCCGCGGCGGACCGCGACAGGTCGGCGGCGGTCAGCTCGACGTCACCGGCCTGCATGGGTGCCCGCTCGATGCGCGGTGACGTATGCAGGGCCCGGCCGATCAGGTCGATCAGGCGGTCGAGCCGTACTCGTTCCCCGCCCCCGATGTTGAACACTCGGGCTTCTCCGCGATCGGCGGCCGTCGGCTGACCGGTCCACTCCAGGGCCGCCAGCGTGCCGTCGACTACGTCAGATATGAAAGTATAGTCCCGTTCGGCCGATCCGTCCCCGAACATCTTGATCGCCTCACCCCTGGCGATGGCCCGGGTGAACCGGTGAATCGCGAGATCGGGACGCTGCCGGGGCCCGTAGACCGTGAAGTACCGTACGCAGGCGATCCGCATCCCGTACAAGTGGGCGAAGGCCCGGGCCATCAACTCCGCCCCCCGCTTGCTCGCCGCGTACGGTGAAATGGGGGCGTCCGCCGTCGCATCTTCCTTGAAGGGCGCCGGGGTGTCATTGCCGTACACCGACGACGAGGACGCGAACACCATCCGCTTCACCCCGGCACGCCGCGCACCATCCAGCAACCGGGCGGTCGCCCGCACGTTCGCCTCGACGTACGCCACGGGATCGTCGAGCGAGGGGCGCACGCCGGCCTTGGCCGCCAGATGCAACACCCCATGCACTCCACTCCAGGGCAAGTCGGTCGTCGCGCAGTCGAGATCGAGCAAACGGAACGTCTTGGCACCCAGGACGCCGGCGAGATTCCGCTCCTTGATGTCCCGGGCATAGAACGGATCGAAGTTGTCGATCCCGATCACCTCGTCACCACTCCCCACCAGCCGGTCGCACACGTGGGACCCGATGAACCCCGCGGCGCCGGTGACCACCCACTTCGCGGTCACGCCTGTTTCAGACTCTGGAAATAGCTGATGGTACGACGAAGCCCTTCGTCGAGGGGGATCTTCGGCTCCCAGTCCAGCCGGGACTTGGCCAGCGAGATGTCGGGCTTCCGCACCTTGGGATCGTCGGTGGGAAGCGGGCGTTCCACGATCGTGCTCCTGCTCCCGGTCAGCGCGATCACGCGCTCGGCCAGCTGGCGCACGGTGAATTCATTCGGGTTGCCGACGTTGACGGGATCTTCCGTCCCGCGCTCGAAGAGCCGGATGATGCCCGCGACGAGGTCGTCGACATAACAGAACGACCGGGTCTGGTCGCCATGGCCGTAGACGGTGAGCGGTTCTCCCGCCAGCGCCTGGACGATGAAGTTGGATACGACCCGCCCGTCATGCGGGCGCATGCGGGGACCATAGGTATTGAAGATCCGGATGATCCGCGTGTCCACCTTGTGGTAGCGATGGTACGCCATCGTCATCGCCTCGGCGAACCGCTTGGCTTCATCGTACACGCCGCGGGGCCCGATGGGGTTTACGTTGCCCCAGTAGCCTTCGGTCTGCGGGTGCACCAGCGGATCGCCGTACACTTCGGAGGTCGAGGCCAGAAAAAACCGCGCGCCCTTCGCCTTGGCGAGGCCGAGCGCGTTGTGGGTGCCCAGCGACCCGACCTTCAGGGTCTGAATCGGGAGCTCGAGGTAATCGATGGGACTCGCGGGACTCGCGAAATGCAGAATGCCGTGCAGCTCACCGGAGACGTCGATGTACTTGGTGACGTCGTGCTCGATGAAGGTCCAAGCCTTGTTGCCGGCGAGATGCGCGATGTTCGCGCGATTGCCGGTGATGAAATTGTCCATCCCCACCACGTCGAACCCGCGCGCGATCAGGGCGTCCGAGAGATGGGAGCCGAGGAAGCCGGCCGCGCCGGTTACGAGGAGGCGCATGCGAGCTGACGGCCGAGGCTGTCGTAGGTGAAGCCGAGACCGGCGAGCCGCTGGGGCTCGTACAGGTTCCGCCCGTCTACGATCAGCGCCTGACGCATCACACCCTTCATCTTGGAGAAGTCGGGATTCCGGTACTCGCGCCATTCGGTCACGATGGCGAGCGCCTCGGCGCCATCCAGCGCCGCATAGGCGGTGGGAGCGTAGGTCACCCGGTCCCCCAGCTGCATCTTGGCGGTGTGCATCGCTTCCGGATCGTGCACCCGGACCGTCACACCGGCCTCGATGAGGGCCTCGGCGAGCACCAGCGCCGGACTTTCGCGCACGTCGTCCGTCTCCGCCTTGAAAGCGAGTCCCCAGATGGCCACCGTCCGGCCGCGCAGTCCCTGCGGGAAATGCTTCGACAGCTTGTCGAACAGGACCATTTTCTGCCGGTCATTGGCGGCCTCGACCGCCTTGAGCACGTCGAGGGACACACCACGATCATCCCCGGTCTTGATGAGCGCCTTCACGTCCTTGGGGAAGCAGGATCCGCCGTACCCGGGGCCGGGGAACAGGAAGGCCGGACCGATCCGCTTGTCACTGCCGATGCCCTTCCGGACCAGCGAAACGTCGGCGCCGACCGCCTCGCAGAGCCGGGCGACCTGGTTCATGAACGAGATCCGCGTCGCCAGCATCGCGTTCGCCGCGTACTTCGTCATTTCGGCGGACGGAATGTCCATGAAGATCAGCGGGTTGCCGGTGCGGACGAAGGGCGCGTAGAGCTCCTCGAGCGCCCGCGCCGTCTCGTCGGCGTCGACGCCGACGACCACCCGGTCGGGCTTCATGAAGTCGTCGACCGCCGCCCCTTCCTTCAGAAACTCGGGGTTGGAGCAAACGTGGAACGGCGTCTTGGTGTGCTTCGCGATTTCCCCGCGCACCTTCTCGGCGGTCCCCACGGGAACCGTACTCTTGGTGATGACGATCTTGGAACGATTCATGTGCTGGCCGATGGTGCGGGCCACGGCGAGCACGTGCTGCAGATCGGCGGAGCCGTCCTCGTCGGGCGGCGTGCCGACGGCGATGAAGATGATGTCGGAGCGTTCGACGGCCCCGGCGACGTCGGTGGTGAAGGCAAGACGTCCGTCCTTCTGATTCCGCTCCACGAGAGGCTCGAGACCCGGCTCGTAAATCGGGAGCTCGTTCCGCTTCAGCCGTTCGATTTTCCTGGCATCGACGTCGGCGCAGACGACGTCGTTCCCCGTTTCAGCGAGGCACGCGCCGACGACCAGACCTACGTATCCTGTGCCGACGACGCCGACGTTCACGTCAGGCTCCCCCGCGGCAGGACGTGACGGGTGTCCACGACGAGACGCGCCGACTTGGCCACGAGATGGTAGTCCACGCCGGTGTGATCGGTCACGATGATCACGCAGTCGGCGCTCTTGAGCGCCTCCGCGGTCAGCGGTACCGACTTGAGGTCGAGCTTGTCCTCGTGCAGCGTGGCGATGTGCGGATCGTGGTACGACACCTTCGCTCCCCGCTGCTCCAGGAGCTTGATGACGTCGAGGGCCGGGCTCTCACGGATGTCGTCGATGTCTTTCTTGTAGGCCACGCCGACGACCAGGATCTTGCTCCCCCGCACCGCCTTGCCCTGATCGTTGAGTGCGTTGGCGACCTTCGTCACCCAGTACTCGGGCATTTCGGCGTTCAGCTCACCCGCCAGCTCGATGAAGCGGGTCTTGTAGTTCAGGGTCCGCATCTTCCACGCGAGATAGTGCGGATCGAGCGGAATGCAGTGCCCGCCCACACCCGGGCCCGGGGTGAATTTCATGAACCCGAACGGCTTGGTGGACGCCGCCTCGATCACTTCCCACACGTCCACGCCCAACTTGTCGCAGACGATGGCCATCTCATTCGCGAGCCCGATGTTCACGGACCGGAACGTGTTCTCCAGGATCTTCACCAGCTCCGCCGCCTCGGGATTGGACACCGGCACCAGCGTATCGATGGCGGGCTGGTAGAGGGCGATGGTCGCGGCCCGGCAATGCTCCGTGATCCCGCCCACCACCTTCGGCGTGTTGCGCGTGTTGTATTTCGGATTGCCCGGATCCACGCGCTCGGGCGAGAACGCCAGGAAGAAGTCGGTGCCGACCTTCATGCCGGTCGACTCGAGCGCGGGCAGCATCAGCTCGCGGGTCGTGCCGGGGTACGTCGTGGACTCGAGAATAATCAGCTGGCCCTTCCGCAGGGTCCTCTTGACCGATTCGGTGGCCGCCAGGACGTAGCTGACATCCGGATCCTTGGTCTTCGAGAGGGGCGTGGGGACGCAGATCGAGATCGCGTCAGGCTCGCCCATCCGGGTGAGATCGGTGGTGGCGGAGAATTTCTTGGCCTTCACCGCGTCCGCGACGGCCTGGGTCGGCACGTCCTGGATGTGGGACTTCCCGGCGTTCAGGCCGTCCACGGTCCGCTGGTTGACGTCGAACCCGATGACACGATACCCCGCCCGCACCAGCTCCATGGCGAGCGGCAGGCCGACGTAGCCGAGCCCGACGATGCCGAAGACCGCGCTCCGGTCGCGCGCTTTGCCGATCAGCGTGTCGACGGGCGTTCCGGCGGGGCTCACAGGGTCACCGGCGTGCCGCCGGCCGCGAGCGAGCGGGATGCAGCTTCGAGAACTTGAACCACCTGGACACCTTCCTTGGCACCTGCGCGGGGGGCCTCCGTACCGCGGGCAACACGCACGAAGTGCGTCAGCTCGGCGGCCAGAGGCTCGACGTTGGGGAGGCGGGGAATGAAGATGTCCCCCTCCCGAATGGACAGACTTTCACCGAATGACGCGTACTCGGGCGGCCGCTCCACGCCTTTGTCGTAGATGCGGAGCTTCTCGCGCGCTTCCATGTCGTCGAAGACGGCCATCTTGGACGCGCCGACCACCGTCAACTTCCGCTCCTTGTGCGGATCGAGCCACGACAGCTGGACGTGCGCCAGGACGCCGCTCGCGAACTCCATGGTCAGGAAGACCACATCCTCGATATGAGGCTGGAGGTAGCAGTGGCCCTGCGCTGCCACCCGCACGGGTGCTTCCCCTAGCACTTCCAGGGCCACCGAGACGTCGTGGGGCCCGAAGCTCCAGAGGGCGTTCTCATCGGCTCGGACCTGCCCCAGGTTCACCCTGAGGCCGTATAGATAATAGATCCTGCCGAGGTCTCCGCTCTTCACCAGCGCCTTGAGCCGTTCGACCGCC
>Ga0134126_10004435_pt1 | contig 17553 bp, 12 predicted proteins | sample KB31752_FD_96881 | JGI IMG/M metagenome (GOLD analysis project Ga0134126, IMG submission 96881) | Terrestrial soil microbial communities with excess Nitrogen fertilizer from Kellogg Biological Station, Michigan, USA - KB3-175-2 | ecosystem: Environmental > Terrestrial > Soil > Unclassified ...
CCATCATGATGGTCCCGACAATCGCGCGCACCACGGAAGAGATGCTAGCCACAGTTCCGCATCCTCTGCGCGAGGCGGCGCTCGGGCTGGGCATTCCGAAGTGGCGGACCATTATGTCCGTCAGTCTCCGCACCGCGACGCCGGGCATCATCACCGGTTGCATGCTGGCCTTCGCGCGCGTTGCCGGCGAGACAGCGCCGCTGCTCTTCACGGCGTTCGGGAACAACTTCTGGAGCTTCAAGCTGACGCAGCCGATGGCCGCGCTGCCGCTGCAGATTTACGTCTATGCGCTGTCGCCGTATGACGAATGGCACCGCCTGGCCTGGGCCGGAGCATTGGTGCTGATCGTTCTGATTATGGTTTCGGTGACGTTGGTGCGCCTGTACGCGAATCGCGGCACGATCAAGGGAGGACATTAGGGTGGGTGTCGACATTCGCGTCGAGAATCTAAACGCCTGGTACGGCCAGGTGCACACGCTCAAGGACGTGACGCTGCACATCCGCGCGAACCAGTGTACCGCCCTCATCGGGCCGTCGGGCTGCGGCAAGTCGACGTTTGTGCGTTGCCTGAATCGCATGCATGAGACGAATCCCATAGCGCGCGCCGAGGGTGTAGTGCGCATGGGTGATGTGGACATCTATCAGGATGCTTCGCCGGTTGAGATTCGTCGCCGCGTCGGCATGGTCTTTCAGCGGCCCAATCCGTTCCCGTCGATGTCGATCTACGACAACGTCGCCAGCGGTCTGAAGCTGAATGGTTATCGCAAGAAGCGTGTGCTGGATGAGGTCGTCGAGCGTTCGTTGAAGCAGGCCGCGCTCTGGGAGGAAGTCAAGGACGATCTGAAGAAGAAGTCCGGCGCCAGCCTCTCCGGTGGACAACAGCAGCGCCTCTGCATCGCACGCGCTCTCGCCGTGGACCCGGAGGTGCTGCTGATGGACGAGCCCGCGAGTGCGCTCGATCCTGTCTCGACCGCTAAAATTGAAGATCTGATCTTCGAGTTGAAGAGCCAGTACACGATCGTGATCGTGACGCACAATATGCAGCAGGCCGCTCGCGTTGCGGAGCGAACCGGCTTCTTCCTCACCGGCCGGCTGGTTGAGTTCGACGCGACCGACAAGCTCTTCACCAACCCTTCCGACAAACGGACGGAGGATTACATCACGGGGAGGTTTGGCTGATGCGCATCAAATTCCAGCAGAAACTCGACGAGTTGAAGGAGCGCCTGCTTGTGATGGCAGGCCTCGTGGAGCAGGCGATTCAGCGCGCCACCGAAGCCTATTCCTCGCGCGACATGGACCTCTGCGAACTGGTTTCGCTCTCAGAGCCGGCGATCAATCGCATGGAGCACGAGATCGATCAGCTCGCGCTGGACCTGCTCGCGATGGAACAGCCCATGGCCGTTGACCTGCGCTTCATTCTCGCGGTCATCCGCATCAATGCCGATCTCGAACGCGTGGGCGACCAGGCAGTAAACATCGCCAATCGCGTAAAGGATCTTGGCGCCGCCGCGCACGATCTGCCGGTCGATATCCCCAAACTTGCGCAGCTCTCCACTGCGATGATTCGAAAGGCGCTGCAGTCGTTCATCGAGGCGGATACAGAGATGGCGGAATCCGTCCTGCTGCTGGATGACCAGGTGGACGAACTCAACCGCGACGCGTTCCGCACGCTAGGAGCGATGATCCAGGAACACCCTGAGCGCACCCCCGACGCGCTGAACGCGCTGGTGATCTCGCGGAACCTGGAGCGCGTGGGCGACCATGCCACCAACATCGCGGAGGACGTGATCTTCTGGGTCAGCGGAGCCGATGTCCGTCACCATTTCGCCGCGAATGCCGCTGCGGCTGAGGCGGAGGAGCCCATCCGCTGAAGTCTGCCCAGGTAAGCTGATTGCAAATAGCTTGAGTGCCGCCACCCGCTGGCGGCACTTTTCATTGCGCGAAGACCGGCTCCGGAGCTGGCTTTCAGGCGTATAATCTGCACCCAGAGCGGATTTTGCGATAGAGTCATCTCACAATTTCCATCAGCATTCGCTCGTTTCGCATCAGGGCATCGCATCCACAGGGACCGCAAGAGAGGAGCTTCTCATGGGACAGCACTCCGAGCACTCTGAAGACTCAGGAAGTATGACGACCAGCCGCCGCAGCTTCCTCCGGTACGCCGCTCTCGTGGCCGCGACGCCGGTCCTCACGGAGGCGCACTTCGCGCGCGCCGCGCAGGCTGCCATGAAGCCCGCTGCAGGGAACGGACGCCACGATTTCTACCTCGCGCCACCGCCCGATTCCGTGCTGATCAATGCGAACGAGAACCCGATGGGGCCGTGCCAGGCTGCGCGTGACGCCATCGCGCGATTGACGCCGACAGGCGGCCGCTACGATCTCTATGGCGAGACCGATCAGCTCATCAAGACCTTCGCTTCGCAGCATCAACTCAGCGAGGACTACATTTCCGTATACGCCGGCTCGTCGGAGCCGCTCCACTACTCTGTGCTGGCGTTCACGTCGCCGGAGCGCGGTCTCGTGATCGCGGATCCTTCCTACGAGGCACCGATGGCCGCTGCTTCGGCCGCTGGGGCGAAGATTCACAGGGTGCCTTTGACCGGCGACCACGCGCACGACGTGAAAGCGATGGTCACCGCCGACCCGAACGCCGGAGTGCTCTACATCTGTAATCCAAACAATCCGACGGGCACTCTCACCAGCAAGCAGGACATTCTGTGGGCGCTCGCGAACAAGCCAAAGGGCTCGGTGCTGCTGATCGATGAGGCGTACATTCATTTCTCCGATGCGCCGGACGTCCTTGATCTGGTCGCCGCCGACAAAGACATCATCGTGCTTCGGACGTTCTCAAAGATCTACGGCATGGCCGGCCTGCGCTGTGGCTTTGCGCTTGCGCGGCCCGATCTGCTCGCAAAACTTTCTCGCTACGGCGAGAATCCAATGCCAGTAACCGGCTCCGGCGCGGCAAACGCCTCGTTGCTCGACGCCAGCCTTGTGCCCGCTCGCAAGAAAGCAATGACTGACCTTCGCAACGAGACTATCGCGTGGTTGAAACAAAATAACTACAAGGTCATCGGTGAGTCGCAGTCGAACTGCTTCATGATTGACACCGGCCGCAGCGGACGTGCGGTCATGCAGGCAATGCAGGACAAGAAGATTTACATCGGCCGCACCTGGCCCATCTGGCCTAACGCTGTGCGCATCACCGTAGGCACGCCGGAGGAGATGGCGAGGTTCCGCACGGCTTTCAAGCAGGTGATGGATGCTCCGCCGGGCGCTGAACCGAATACACCTCCGCAAACTGCGATGGCAGATGGAGTCAAACCGCCACGCTGGACCGGAGCTTGACTCTCACGCCTGCGCCGGCGACTGACGCGCCAGCGCGGCGGCTTTCACGCGATCGGAGATTTGTTGCACGGCGCGCAGGCCGCTGATCGCAGCCCCCTCCTGCCATCCAACAATGTGGCTGACGTGATCGCCCGCGAAGTAGATCGGACCGTCGGCTTGAAGCAGCGTCTGATAGCCGGCCAGATTGAAAGGATGATGCCGCGCTCTGGCTCCCGGGCGTGCCGGTGCGTCATTCTCCCATTGGTTCTGCATCGGCCCGTAACTGTCAATCCACGCGCCCTCGCTGTAAGGAATCATCCCCCAGTTCACAAATAACGGCTTCTCCACTTCCTTGCCATGTCCCGGATGCAATCGCTCAATCGACTTGCGGCTCTCGGCGAACTTCTCCGGCAAGCTCAACCTGGCGAAGTCCGGCGTCATGCCAAAACCGTAGCCGCTCACCAGCACGCCGCGCTCAGAGAACATCCCCGCAGACGGCAGCCAGATGGGGCTCAGGCCCACGCTGCAAAACTCGAGACCGCCGTAGATGTTGTAATCCTGCTCCCAGAAGCGCCGGCTCTCCCACGCGACCTTGAACGCTGACGAGTACGTGCATTCATCGACAACTTTCTTGTACAGCGCGCTCAGATCGTTCGGAATTTTACGCAGGATCACAAGCGGCAGTGTGCAGATGCAGTAGTCGGCTTCAATGCTCGCGGATGCTCCGCCGTGTGTGTACCCGATGCGAACACCCGAGCTCGTCTTACGAATCTCCGTAACCGGGGCATCGAACCGGGCAATGCTGCCGAGCGATTTCGCAAAGGCGTGCGCGATGCGGTCCATGCCGCCGACAGGCTGAAACATCGTCGCCTGCATGTCGAACGCCTCATCGAACAGCATGCCCCGCCAGAAGTCTTCGAGCAGCAACGTGTGCAGATCGATCGGCTGGCTCAACACACCGGAATCTTCAACGGAAGGCGGACGCAAATATCCCGCGCGGTCGCTGCCGTCATATTTGCCCGCGTCGTCAAGAGGGCCGTAGATGCGCAGGAAAGAGAGCATCCGATCGCGGTCTTCGCTAGAGATGTCCTGATCCAAAGCGCCCTGTTGCACACACTTCGCCAGCAACTCGCTTACATAGCCGCGCGTGTCGTTCTCCGCCTGCCGCATGACGATCGGCTTGCCGTCGTTGGCGTTGTCATTCTGCAGAAACGCCGAGCGGCTCATGTTCACCTCAACCTGCATCTCCACGCCGAGCTTGCGGCAGTAACCGAGCATGGTCGGATGAATGGAGGGCAGACGCGCCGGCCCGAAGTTCTGATACTGCCCATCTCCCCACTCGCAGCGCTGCTTCGTTCCGTCGGTGAACTCGACAGTGTCACCACCGCGAACGGTCCAGTTACGGCCGCCGGGGCTGCTGCGGGCCTCCAGCAACGTGCACTCATATCCCAGCGCATGCAACTCATACGCCGCCACCAGTCCGGCGATTCCCGCACCCAGCACAGCCACGCGCACGCCCTTACCGGAGGCTGGGGCGGCCAGCGGCGCAGCCACCGCGCGGCCGGGCTGGATGAGTCCCAACCCTTGCATCGCGAGAAATGTGGCGCTGTAACCGCCAGCCTGGCCGACCCTGAGAAGAAAGTCCCGTCTCGTCACGCCCATTGATGGAGCCGTCCTTTTCGCGTCTCGCCTTGCGCGGCCGCGCACCGCACGTACTGCGAACCATGTCAATGTGTACTCATTACACTACCTCAGCATTCGCATTGCACCGCGATGAAATTCGCATGGGCAGAGCCCTCGCGCGGCTGCGTATACTTCCCTTGCGTGAGTGCCATTGTTCGAACTCGTGATGCCGCAACGAACAACTCGGGCCTGGCTCCCGCACCGCAGGCCGTAACTCCGCCGTGGGGAAGGCGTCGCTGGCTGCTGCTCGCCGTCTTCATCACCTATAGTCTCGCGTACCTCGACCGCGCCAACTACGGCTTCGGCGCGGCCGCCGGCATGGCAAAGACACTCGGGATTACCGGCGACAAAAACTCGCTCCTCGGTGCCCTGTTTTTTCTCGGCTACTTTTTCTTCCAGGTTCCAGGCATCGTTGCTGCGCGGAGATTCAGCTGTACGCGGCTCGTGGCAGTCTCGCTATTGGTATGGGGAGCGCTTGCCGCACTCACCGGTATCTTGCGCGAATTCTGGATGCTGGCCATCGATCGCTTTCTGCTTGGTGTTGCCGAGAGCATCATCTTTCCCGCGCTTTTGTTGATACTCACGCGTTGGTTCACACGCGCAGACCGCTCGCGCGCCAACGTCCTTCTCATGCTCGGCAATCCCGTTACTGTCCTCTGGATGTCCGCGATTACCGGCTTTCTCATCGAGCGAGTCGGATGGCAGCGCACCTTTATCCTTGAAGGCTTGCCGTCGATCGCGTGGGCGATCGTGTGGATTCTCTTCGTGCGCGACCACCCCACCGAAGCGCGTTGGCTTCCTGCGAACGAAGCCGATGAAATTGCTGCGCGTCTGGAGGCCGAGCAACGCGAACTCCCGCCTTCCGCGCACGCAACCACTCAAACTCTGCGCGCCGCGCTACTGCGGAAGGACGTCATCGTTCTCGCCATTCAGTACTTCTGCTGGAGCTTCGGCCTCTATGGCTTCATCCTGTGGCTTCCCACCATCGTGCGCGAGGGAGCCTCGTCGAATATGGGTCGCGCCGGCCTCATCTCCGCGATCCCGTATCTCGTGGCCATAGTCCTGGAGGTTGTTACCGCGCATCTCTCTGACCGCTCACAGCACCGCCGGCGTTACGTGTGGCCGTTCCTCCTGCTCTCAGGTGTCGCACTCTTCGGTTCCTTCCTGTTGCAGCCGTATGGATTCCTCGGCGCCTACCTCTGTCTTCTTGTTGCGTGTGGCGGAATGTACGCTCCCTACGGTCCCTTTTTCGCCATCATGCCGGAGCGCATCAGCCAGAATCGCGTGGGTGAGGTCATGGCGCTGGTCAATAGTTTCGGCGCGCTCGGTTCCTTCGCCGGTGTCTACGTGGTCGGATCGCTGCGTTCAATCACGGGCAGCGAGCGTCCTGGGTATCTGCTGATGTCGCTCTTCCTCGTCATCTCCGCGGTGCTTATCATCTGGCTTCCGAACCCTCCTGCGACAAAAGGGGCCACTCATGCCTGACCTGTTCCCGCTGCGCGACGTGCTCGAGAGCGACTCCGCGCTGTTCGCCGAAGTTCGCACGCACGCCAGGGGCCCGGAAGGCATGCTGCCCATCACGCCGGAGATGCTGCTCACCGAATCGTCCGGAAATCTCTTCGGGCTCTCGCAGGACGCCGGCATGGGATGGGAGCCCTCGCGCCTCCTCGATCCCGAGTTCCTCATCCTCTCGACGCACGGTGGCCTGCGTGCTTCCGACGGCACGCCGATCGCGCTCGGCTTTCACACCGGCCACTGGGAGGTCGGCCTGCTCGTTGCCGAAGCCGCGCGCGAACTCCGCCGTCTCCGCGCGATGCCCTTCGCCGGCGCGTGCACAGATCCATGCGACGGACGCACGCAGGGCACGGCAGGGATGCTCGACTCGCTGCCCTATCGCAATGACGCCGCGATGGTCCTGCGCCGCCTCATGCGCTCCTTGCCGCAGCGCCGCGGCGTGCTTGGCATCGCGACATGCGACAAGGGCCTGCCCGCGATGATGATGGCGCTCGCCTCCAGTGGTGCGTTGCCGAGTGTGCTCGTGCCCGGCGGCGTCACGCTTCTACCCGACGAAGGCGAGGATGCCGCCCGCGTGCAGACCATTGGCGCGCGCTTCGCGCAGGGTGAGATCACACAGGAGTACGCCGCCGAAGTCGGTTGCCGCGCCTGCGCAAGCCCTGGCGGCGGCTGCCAGTTTCTCGGCACCGCTGCGACCTCGCAGGTTGTTGGTGAGGCGCTCGGCTTGTCGCTGCCACACACTGCCCTCGCTCCATCAGGCCAGCCCATCTGGCAGGAGGCCGCAACTCGCTCCGCGCGTGCTCTCTTGCGGCTCGCGCAGCTTGGCATCGGCACGCGCGATATCGTCACCGACGCTGCTATCCGCAACGCGATGATCCTGCACGCCGCGTTCGGTGGATCGACCAATCTTCTGCTCCACGTTCCCGCCATCGCACACGCTGCGGGTCTGCGGCGTCCCACGCGCGCCGACTGGGAGACCGCCAACCGCGAAATCCCTCGCCTCGTCGACGCTCTTCCCAATGGCCCGCGCAACTTCGCTACCGTACAAGTCTTCCTCGCCGGTGGCGTTCCGGAGGTGATGCTGCATCTGCGCCGCGCCGGTCTGCTCGACACAACTGTCACCACCGCAACCGGCGATACCCTCGCGAGCAGCCTTGACTGGTGGGAACAAAGCGAGCGACGACGCGCGCTCAAGCAGCGCCTCCGCGACGTTGACGGCATCGATGCGGATGAGGTGATTCTGTCGCCGGACCGTGCACGCTCGCGCGGCCTCACATCAGCCGTCTGCTTTCCGGTAGGCAATCTCGCACCCGAGGGCAGCGTTATCAAGAGCACCTCCATCGACCCTTCGCTCATCGACGCCGACAACTCCTACCGCCATGAAGGCCCCGCCAGAGTCTTCGTCACCGAAGCCGCTGCCATCACTGCCATCAAGCACGGTGAGGTCGCCCACGGCGATGTCCTCGTGCTGATCTGCAGTGGCCCGCTCGGCGCCGGCATGCAGGAGATCTACCAAATCACTTCCGCACTCAAAGCCCTACCATTCTGCAAGCACGTTGCGGTGCTCACGGACGCGCGCTTCAGCGGCGTGTCCACCGGGGCATGCATCGGCCACGTCTCTCCGGAAGCGCTCGCCGGTGGCCCCATCGGCCGCGTGCGCGACGGAGACTGGATCGAGATCCTCATCGATCGCAATGCGCTCCACGGCACTGTCCATCTCATCGGCGAAGGTGCTGACCGATTCAGCGCAGAGGAAGGTGCACGCCGCCTCCTCGCGCGCAATCCACGCGCCGACCTTGCTCCTCACCCGGCACTCCCCGCCGACACGCGCCTCTGGGCCGCACTAGTCAACGCCAGTGGAGGCGTCTGGGGCGGGTGCGTGTATGACACCGAAGCCATCGTCGATCAGCTCGCACGCGGCGCGGGCAACCCGGAAGGAAGACAGCCATGAAGATTTATCGAACCGCGCATCGTCTTCTCCTCGAAGATCACAACCAGTTCCACTCGCTCTCCGTCACCTTCGACGAGCTCGTTCGCAGCAATGATCCGTCCTCGTTCATACCGTCGGTCAGAAACCCTGCCGTCATTCCTGCACCGCGGCTGACTGACATCCTCGCCCCCATCGGCTCGCAGGAGGTCTGGGCCGCCGGCGTCACCTACTTCCGCAGTCGCAGCGCGCGCATGGAGGAGTCCAAGGACGCAGGCGGCGGCTCCTTCTACGACCGCGTCTACTCCGCCGTTCGCCCTGAGCTCTTCTTCAAGGCCACCGCCCGTCGTGTCGTCGGCCCTTCGGCCAACGTTCGCATCCGCACCGACGCCAACTGGTCCGTCCCCGAACCCGAACTCACCCTGCTCATCAATCCACGCGGCGAGATCATCGGCTACACCATCGGCAACGACATGAGTTCCCGCGACATCGAAGGCGAGAACCCGCTCTACCTTCCGCAGGCGAAGGTCTACGACGGCAGTTGCGCACTCGGGCCTTGCGTTCTGCTCAGCAACGAACCACTCACACGAACCACCGCGATCCAGATTCAAATCCTGCGCGACGGGCGATCTGCATTCGACGGCAGCACTACGCTCGCCGAGCTGAAGCGCGATCCGAAGGAACTCGCGAGTTGGCTCTATCGCGATAACAGCTTCCCCGACGGCGTCTATCTCATGACCGGCACCGGCATCGTCCCCGCCGACGATTTCACGCTCGCGCACGGCGACTTGATTCGAATCACAATCGACGGCATTGGCACGCTCGAAAATCGCGTCGCCTGATCCGGAACCTTTAGCGCGCGAATTTTCCGTTCACCATGCGCTGGATACCGTGCGGGTTGCCGCGTTGCAACTCCGCCGGCAGCGACGCATCGGGAAAATCCTGGTAGCAGACCGGCCGCGCAAATCGCACGATCGCTCGTGTCCCCACTGAAGTCGTGCGGCTGTCAGAGGTAGCCGGAAACGGTCCGCCGTGCACCATCGCGTGGCACACTTCAACGCCCGTCGGATAACCGTTGAACAGCAACCGGCCGACCTTCGTCTCCAGCACGCTCACAAGGTCCGCGGCCTCGCGCAGATCATCCTCTGTTCCATGAATCGTCGCCGTCAGATGCCCATGCAGTCGGCGCGCAACGTCGACAAGTTCGCGGGGCTCACCGTAGTGGATCAGCAGCGTCGTTGGTCCGAAGATCTCTTCTTCCAGCTCATGATTTGCTGAAAAATCTGCAAGCGGAACACTAAAGACCGCAGCGCCACCGGTCGCGCCATCGCCTGCTGTCGCCCCCTCGAAGCCCGCGATCCATTCTGCCTTCGCTCGCCCACGCCGCTCCGCTACCGCCTCGTTGTAGCGCTCCGCGATCGACGGCGTCAGCATCCCATGCGCTCCGAGAGCGCTCACGCCGCTGCGCAGCGTGTCGAGAAACTCTCCTGTCTCCTGTTGCGGCACGAATACAAGTCCCGGCTTCGTGCAGAACTGGCCTGAGCCCAGCGTGAACGACGTCTGCAAGCCCTTCGCCAGGTCCGCGCCGCGCTGACGCATCGCACCCGGCAGCACAAACAGCGGGTTCGTACTGCCCATCTCCGCGTAGCAGGGAATTGGCTGCGGCCGCGACGCTGCGAGGCGCATCAGCGCCTGGCCACCGCCTGTAGATCCTGTAAACGCGACAGCCTGCACCACCGGATGCTTTACAAGCGCCGTGCCAACATCGATGCCATGATCGAACAGTAGTGCGAAGACGCCCGAAGGCAGATTGCATTTTTCGACCGCACGCACGATCGCGCGCCCGGCGAGTTCACTGGTTCCCGGATGCGCAGGATGCGCTTTTACGATCACCGGATTCCCTGCAGCGAGCGCCGAGGCTGTATCTCCTCCCGCAACCGAGAACGCAAGCGGAAAGTTGCTCGCTCCAAACACAACCACCGGCCCAATCGGGCGCAGCATCGAACGGATGTCCGATCGCGGCAGCGGCTTGCGCTCAGGCAGCGCCTCGTCAATGCGCGCGTCCACCCACGAACCCTCTTCCGCCACCTCCGCAAACAAGCGCAACTGTCCTGTCGTGCGCGCGAGCTCACCTTCCAGGCGAGGCTTCGGCAATCCAGTCTCGAGCTGCGCGCGTTCAACAATCGCCGCGCCGTCCGCCGTCAACTCATCCGCAATCGCACGCAAAAAATTCGCGCGCTCGCGAGGACTGATTGCGGCGAAGCGCGGAGCCGCCTCAGCAGCAAGCTTCGCAGCGCGCTCAACCTCCCGCGGCTCTGCCGAGATGAACTCCGGATCCAACGACTTTCCGGTGGATGGATCAATGCCGCGAAAGCGAACACCATTTCCATTTTGAGCAGCGCCGTCGATGAGAGAGGACATAGTGTTTTGCATCGCTTTATTCACCTTGTCTTGCTATGTGTAGTTGTATCTCGGCTTCGTCCTCGCACCCGAGGAGCAACCAATCAGCGGAAATTTGCATCCAGCATGAAGCGTGTACGAGCGCAGAATCGAGCCCCGAAGTCACTTTTATTTGTTGGGACTTGTTGTCCTGCTACTCCAGCGTAACCCGGAATTCAATTTATGAAGAAACCTGCCGTCCTCATCATCGATGATGATCCGTCTCATCTGCGCATCTACGGTTGGATCATCGAGTCGGTAGACCTTGAGCCAGTCACTGCTCTCGTAACCTACGACGCTTTGGATCTGCCGGACGTCGACGTTGATCTGGTCCTTCTCGACTATCACCTCAAAGGCAGGATGACGGCGACGGAGATTGCGAAGTTGGTGCGGAATCAATATGAGACGGCCCCGATCTTCGTCCTCTCTGATGCCCTGATGATGCCGGACGACATCGCACCCCTCGTCGATGGCTTTATACGAAAGGGCGACCCTGCGCGCCTCGTCGAAACAATCTCAGAGAAGCTGAGGAATGCGGTATAGAACTTGCATGAAGGAACGGTCCGACGTGACGCGCAGGAAAGAATCGAATCGGCTCAAGGCCTGCTGCCTGTCTTTGGTGATCGCCGGCCCACTCATCATTCCTGCCGTCGCGTTTGCCCTCTACCAGCCGACGCCGGCACTCGATCAGCAACTCAAACAACTCTCGCTGGCACAGCTCGGAGACGTCGAGGTCACCACGGCCTCCAAAGAGCCTGAGGAGCTCTGGCAGACGCCCGCTGCGATTGCCGTCCTCACGCAGGAGGACATCCGCCATTCCGGCGCTACAAGCATTCCGGAGTTGCTCCGGCTCGTCCCCGGTGTCAACGTCGCGCGCGAGCAGAGCGATCAGTGGGCCGTCGGCATTCGTGGCTTCAACAGCCAGTTCTCCAAGGGGCTGCTCGTGCTCATCGACGGTCGCAGCGTCTACACGCCCCTGTTTGAGGGCGTCTATTGGGACGTGCAGGACCTCGTGCTCGCCGACATTGACCGCATCGAGGTCATCCGCGGACCCGGCGGCACCATCTGGGGAGCGAACGCCGTCAACGGCGTCATCAACATCATCACGAAGAAGTCTCGCGCCACCCAGGGCGGAATGGTGAACCTCGATGCCGGCGGCCCTGTCGACCGTTTTATCGGGCAGGTTCGCTGGGGCGCGAGCCCACGACCCAACCTGCAGTACCGCATCTTCGCGAAGGGGTTCACTCGCGGCCCCGAGTTCAATCCCAACGCCGGGCCCTACGACCAGTGGCACCAGGCCCGCGGCGGCTTCCGTCTCGACTGGCAACCCACCACCAGGGACAACCTCAGCGCGAACTTCATGATCTACGGTGGCGCCAGCGGCGATCAGAACCAGATCGGCCAATACATTCCGCCCGCTCAGCTCACCGTCGATGGCGAGCAGCTCGTCTCCGGTGGGCACCTGATGCTCCGTTGGGATCGCGAGTTGGCCCACGGCTCCAGCTTCTACCTGCAGGGTTACTTCGACCGCACCAACCGCACCACCTCGCAGTTCAACGAGACCCGCAACACCGTCGACGTCGACTTCATCTACAACCTCGCCAACCTCCCGCGAAATAACATCATCCTCGGCGCAGGGATTCGCGAAAGCCCCAGCAACATCGTCCAGACGCAGCCCACCGTAGACTTCGAGCCGCATCAAATCAACAACTACGTCTACAGCCTCTTCGCGCAGGACGCCATCCAACTTGTTCCCAACCGGCTCGCATTCACCGCAGGCACGAAAGTCGAGGAGAACAACTACAGCGGCTGGGGATGGCAGCCCACCGCGCGGCTCCTGTGGACGCCAAAGCAGCACACCACATTCTGGGCGGCCGTCTCTCGCGCCTTGCGCACGCCAGGGCGCGTCGACCGCGACCTCAGTCTCGTCGGCTACGTCCCCGGATTCACGCCGCCGCTCTTCGCCGAGATCGCAGGCAATCCCAACTTCAAGCCAGAGGTGCTCATCGGCTGGGAGGCCGGCTACCGCCAGCTACTGGGGCGGCAGTTCTACATTGACCTCTCTGCCTTCCACAACCAGTACGACGATCTCGAAAGCTTTGGCGCCGTCACGTTGACGTTTCCAACCGCTCCGTATCCCCACACGCTCGTCACCGAGTACTTCGACAACGGCCTCCGCGGCGTCTCGGACGGCATCGAGATCGCGCCTGACTGGAAGCCCTTCAACTGGCTCGACCTCCGCGGCAGCTACTCATACCTCAACATTCACGTTCACTCGAAACCCGGCTTCAATCAGGCTGCCTATGCTTCCACGTACGAAGGCTCCAGTCCCGATCACCAGGCAAGCCTGCAGGCGATCATCTCGCCCCGGCGTGGATTCGAAATCGTGCCGGACTATCGCTTCGTCAGCTCTCTGCCGGCGCTGCAGATCCCGCATTACAACACCGCCGACCTCAATGTGATCTATCACCTCAAGGAGCACGTTGCTCTTTCCGCCACCGGTCGCAATCTCCTGCAGTCGCATCATCAGGAGTTCACCGGCAACAACTCGAACGCCGTCGGCATTCGCCGCAGCTTCTTCGGCACCGTCAACTGGACGTGGTAGATGCTCAGCGCGCTATCACATCTCGTCTCCCGCATCCGTTCCATCCCGGCAATCGCGTGTCTCTGTCTCAGCATCTTCTCTGCGCCAGCCGAAGCTACTGTCTCGCAGCCGTCCCAGTCGGACGTTGAGGCCGTCTATCTCTTTGACTTCGGCAAATTCATTCGCTGGCCCGCGGGCTCCGATCAGGGTCCGATGAGCATCTGTGTTGCAGGCGCGCCCTCATTCAGCACAGGGCTCGAGAAGGTTGTGGCCAACGAGAACATCAGCGGCCGTCCCCTTGAAGTGCGCCGCATATCAAGAACGGAGGATGAATCCGGCTGCGCGATTCTGTTCATTGACACTACACAACGCGAACATGCGGATGAGCTGCTGCAGGCTGTCGCCGGCAAGCCCACGCTCACCGTCGGCGATGTTCCTGATTTTCTTTCTCACGGCGGCATGATTCAGTTTCAGCTCGTCGCAAAACGCGTTCGATTTTCCGTCAATCTTGATGCCGTCAATCGCAGCCACCTCGCCATCAGCTCTGAGTTGCTTAAAGTAGCCATCAGAGTGAAGAGCCACACGCCGGAAGGAGCCGCGCAATGACCGTACCGCACGATGCGCAGACCATCTCCGGCAGAATCACGCGCATGAATCTGCTCGTCAGCGGCTCTGTGCTCATCCTTGCTGTGCTGGCGTTCTTCTCGTACGACATGCTCTCCTTCCGTCAGAGCCTGATCAACAATCTTCGCGCAGAAGCCCAGATCATCGGCGCCAACAGTGTCTCCGCGCTCACCTTTGACGATCCTGCCAGCGCAGCCTCAACGCTTCAGGGCCTCGACCGCTCCCCCGACGTCATCTCCGCGGTTCTCACGACCGACAATGGCTCGATCTTCGCCAACTACGGGCCGCCTGATGACGCCATACTGTCTGGCAAGCACGTGCTCGGTAAGGAGGAAACAGAACACCACTGGCTCAACGGGCGGCGGCTTCTCCTCGCACATCGCATCATGTTCGAGGGTTCATCAGTCGGAGTGGTCTACATCTCTGCCACGCTGAACGAGATCGGCCAGCGCGCGCGTCACTATCTGCTCATCGCCGGCCTCATCCTTCTTCTCTGCATGCTCGCCGCGCTGCTCATCAGCTCGCTCTCGCGAAAGCTCGTCGCACAACCCATCGCGTCGCTCGCTGAAACAGCGCGCTCCATCTCGCGCGAGCACGATTACTCCGTCCGCGCCCAGGAGTCCACCGACAGCGTGGAGATGTCCCTGCTCACCGAGGCATTCAACGAGATGCTCCAGCAGATTCAGCTGACCGAGTCGGCACTCCGCAAATCGCGCGACGAGCTCGAGCAGCGCGTCGAAGAACGGACTGCCGAGCTGCTCGCTGCAAACCGTGAGCTCGAAGCCTTCTCCTACACCGTCGCGCACGATCTCCGCGGCCCGCTCGACTCCATCACTGGCCTAGCCTATCTCCTCGCGGGCGCGTCATCGCAACTCGATCCCAACAGCCGCGAGATGGTCCAGCGCCTGCAGGACTCAACGAAGAACATGAGCCTGCTCATCGACGATCTCCTCAACTTCGCGCGCGCCTCCGTCACACCCGTCAAGCACGACGACGTCAACCTCACCGGCATTGCGCTCCGAATCGCCGGTGAGCTGCGGAGCCTCGAACCGACACGTCGCGTGGACTTCGTCATTGCCGACCTTCCGCACGTCGATGCCGATGCCGGCCTCATGCGCATCGTCATGGACAATCTTCTCCGCAACGCGTGGAAGTACACCTCGCACCACACGAAGGCCTGCATCGAGTTCGGCGCGAAGCTCACCAGCGGCCGCATGGTCTATTTCGTGCGCGACGATGGTGCCGGCTTCGACCCCGGCCTGGCCGGGGAAATCTTCCAGCCCTTTCACCGGCTTCACAGCAAGAGCGAGTTTCCAGGAACCGGCATCGGTCTCGCCACTGTGCAGCGCATCCTCGCTCGCCACGGTGGGGAGATCTGGGCGGAAGGCGCCGTCGAAAAGGGTGCCACCTTCTACTTCACATTGCCAACTGGCAACTGAAATAGGTATTCATAGCAAGCCGTTGTCTCCACAGCATTCGTGTCGTTTGGCGCACTTTCAGGTCTCGGGGAAGCAAGTATGTCAGGCACGCGCTCATCTCTCTTCAATCTCCTCGCTTTCGCCGCGATCTGCGCCCCATGTGCCTTCGCACAAACGCCCACCTGCGGCCTCGGCTCACTTCAACACATCGATAAGTTGCCAAGCGGCGTCCGCATTCACGCCTCTCACGGACTCGAAGAGATCACGGCGCTGCGTCCTGATGTGTTGCGCGTCCGTATCTCATCCACCGCACACCTCCCCGAAGACGCATCCTGGGCTGTCGTCCCTGAGGCGCATCGCTCCATTGCCTCTGTCACGATCGACAACACAGCAAGCACCACCACACTCCGCACCTCCGCCATCGTCGCGGACCTGAACCGCGCGGACCTCACACTTACGATCCACGACTCCACCGGCCGCACCCTCCTCCATGATGCGCACTCTGTCTGCTTCACAGGCGGCGCCTTCCGCGTCGCAGAGTCAATGCCCGACGATGAGCACTACTTCGCTCTCGGCGACAAAACAGGGCCCTTCGATCGCCGCGGTCAGTCGTTCGAGCTCTGGAACACCGACGCGTATCGCTTTCAGGAATCCACCGATCCGCTCTACAAGGCCATCCCGTTCTTCCTCGCCTTCCGCGCCGGCGCTGCCTTCGGCGTCTTCCTCGATAACACCTGGCGCAGCAGCTTCGACTTCGGCAAAGACGCGCAGAACGTCTACTCCTTCGGCTCCGTCGCCGGCCCGCTCGACTACTACATCTTCGCCGGCCCCACACCGCGTGATGTCGTCGAGCAATACACGTGGCTCACCGGCCGCCCGCCGCTGCCGCCCCTGTGGATGCTCGGCTACCAGCAGTCGCGCTACAGCTACGCACCCGAGCAGCGCCTTATGGACGTTGCCACCCGCCTGCGCTCTGATCACATCCCCGCCGACGTCGTCTACCTCGACATCGGCTTCCAGGAACAGAATCGCCCCTTCACCGTCGACCCCGTCGGCTTCCCCGACTTCCCCGGCATGGTCGCGCGCCTCAAGCAGATGAACCTCAAGCTCGTCGTCATCACCGACCTCCACATCGCCAACCTGCCCAACCAGAACTACGCGCCCTACGACACCGGAACCGCGCAGAACCAGTTCGTGCACAACCCCGATGGCTCCGTCTACACCGGCATCGTCTGGCCCGGCCCTGCCGTCTTCCCAGACTTCACACGCACCGCCACACGCGCCTGGTGGGGAACCCTCTACACGCAGTTCGTTCACGACGGCGTCGCCGGCTTCTGGAACGACATGAACGAGCCCTCCGTCTTCAACACTCGCAAGAAGACCATGCCGCTTGACGTCGTCCACCGCATCGCCAGCGACAGCTTCACTCCGCGCTCCGCCACCCACGCTGAGATCCACAACGTCTACGGCATGGAGAACTCACGCGCCACTTACGACGGCCTCCGCAAGCTCTCGCCCGACGAGCGCCCCTTCGTCCTAACCCGCGCCAGCTACGCCGGTGGCCAGCGCTACGCCGCCACCTGGACCGGCGACGACTCCAGCACCTGGAACCACCTGCGCATGACCGCGCCCATGCTCAAGAACCTCGGCCTCAGCGGCTTCAGCTTCGTCGGCGCCGACGTCGGCGGCTTCGCCGGCACCCCTACACCCGAACTCCTCACACGCTGGCTCGAGGTCGCCGCCTTCCATCCCATCGACCGCGACCACACCGACTCTGGCACCGGCGACCAGGAACCCTGGGCCATCCTCACACCTAACGGTCCCGACCAACTCGCCATCCGCCGCCGCTTCATCGAAGAGCGCTACCGCCTCATGCCGTACCTCTACACGCTCGCCGACGAAACCTCGCGCACCGGCCTGCCCATCATGCGCCCCATCTTCCTCGACTACCCGCGCGCCGCCACCGACGGCCATCCCATCGACATCGACGCCTCCACCGGCGGCGAATTCCTCCTCGGCCACGATCTCCTCATCGC
>Ga0134126_10004436_pt1 | contig 17552 bp, 16 predicted proteins | sample KB31752_FD_96881 | JGI IMG/M metagenome (GOLD analysis project Ga0134126, IMG submission 96881) | Terrestrial soil microbial communities with excess Nitrogen fertilizer from Kellogg Biological Station, Michigan, USA - KB3-175-2 | ecosystem: Environmental > Terrestrial > Soil > Unclassified ...
ATCGGCGCGCGTGCCTCCTCGGGGCTCAACCCGAGCCGCCCCGGCTCGCCAGCTCGAGCGCCTGCGCCTGCGGAGAGCCGGGAAAGTCGCGCGCCAGCAGCAGCGCGTAGCGCTGCTGGCCCACGGCATCACTCTGTGCGCGCGCAATCTGCCAGCCAAGGAGCAATAGCGCGGGCGTGGGGCGGTTGTTCTTGAGGAAGGCATCGATGCGCTGACGTGCTTCCACTTGGTATTGCTCGGCGTACTGCAGGCTCGCTGCCTCGAAGACGGCCTCGGCGAAGGCCGGGTTCAACTGCAGCGCTCGCGTAAAGCGCTGCATGGCCGCCGCATTCTGATGCTCCCCGCGCAGGCAGACTCCAGCGTTGGTATAGGCTTCCCAGGGCGTCGTATAGAGCGGATTGGCCGCCGCCTCCTCGAAATAGCGCACACCTTCGGCCTGACGGCCATGACTGCACAGATAGATCGCGTAGTCGTTCAGCCACAGCGGCGCGTGCTGCGACAGCACCAGCGCGCGACGGTACTCGCGATCTGCGCCCTTGGCATCGCCCAGCCGCTCATCGAGCAGCCCCAGCGCGCCGTGCACATTGGCACTGTGCGAATCCTGCTTGAGCGCGCGCGTGAGCTTGGTCTGCGCCAACGCGAGCTCGTTCTTCTGCAGATAGTCCAAGCCGAGCTGCACGTTGATCGAAGCGGCATCCTGATTGTTGGCCTTGGGCGGCGCGCTTGCCTGCGCGCCGGTCGTCGTCGTGGTAGTCGTGCAGCCAGCCAGCACCACACCTGCAAGCACCACACCCGCCAACGCCACCCCTGCCCACGTCGCCCGCGACCTCAGTGATGCCGGCCGCGGGTAGCAGCCACGCATGCGCAGTCCGGCCGCCGCGCCCGCCTGCCCCACACTGCCCCTGGAATGCTGCTGCCTCATGCCGGTGCCCTCGCCGCATGATTCTCCGCCGCCCGTACGGCTCCTGTCATCCGGCTGCCCAAACGCACGATGGTGCGGTCGATGACACGTCCGACCAGCTGGCCGCAGGCCGCATCGATGTCATCGCCACGGGTGCGGCGCACCGTAGCGATCAGGCCGGCGCGAATCAGCTCGTCGCGAAAGCGCTGCACGGTGGCCTCGTCCGAGCGTCGATAGGCCGTCCCCGGGAAGGGGTTGAAAGGGATCAGGTTGACCTTGGCCGGGTGCCCGGCCAGCAGTCGGGCCAGCGCGCGTGCCTGTGCCGGCGAATCATTGATGCCCTGGAGCATCACGTACTCGAAGGTCACGCTGCGTCCATTCTGCTCATCGATGTAGTGCCAGCAAGCGTCGAGCAGCTCGGCGATGGGATGCAGGCGATTGATCGGCACCAGCCGGCTGCGCAGCGCATCGTCGGGTGCATGCAGCGAGACCGCGAGCGCGACATTGATTTCCTGCGCCAGGCGGCGCATCTGCGGCACGAGCCCCGAGGTGGACAACGTCACACGCCGGCGCGACAGGTCGAAGCCCAGGTCGTCGAGAAAGATGCGCAGCGCCGGCAGCACCTGGCGATAGTTGGCCAGCGGCTCGCCCATGCCCATCAGCACGACGTTCGTGATGATGCGCTCGCCACCGGGCTGAAAGCCGAGCTCGCGATTGGCGAGCCAGACCTGGCCGACGATCTCCGCGGTGGAGAGGTTGCGGTTGAAGCCCTGCTGCGCCGTGGAGCAGAACGAGCAATCCAGGGCACAGCCAACCTGCGAGGAGATGCACAGCGTGCCGCGATCGGTCTCCGGAATGTAGACCATCTCGAAAGCCTGGCCATGACCGCCCGAGAGCAGCCACTTGCAGGTGCCATCGCTGGCCTGCTGCTTCGTGAGGATCTGAGGCAGCGAGATCTCGGCACGCTCGGCCAGCAACGCGCGGAAGTCGCGCGCCAGATCGCTCATGTCTTCGAAACGATCGCAGCCACGCTTGTAGAGCCAGTGCATCAGCTGGCGCGCACGGAAGGGCCTGCTGCCCAACTCGATGCAAAAGGCCTCGAGCTCGCCGCGGGTCAGGCCCAGCAGATTGACGCGCCCATCGTTCATCCGCGCGGGCAAATGTCTAATGTGCGGAAGAAAAACGCAATCTCGCGCGCCGCCGTCTCGGTGGCGTCCGAACCGTGCACGACGTTGGCTTCAATGCTCTCTGCAAGGTCCGCGCGGATAGTGCCGCCAGCGGCCTTCTTCGGATCCGTCGCACCCATGATCTCGCGATTGCGTGCAATCGCATTGTCACCCTCCAACACCTGCACGATCACCGGGCCCGAGCTCATGTAGCGCACCAGATCCGCAAAGAAGGGCCGGCCGCGATGCACTTCGTAGAACCGCTCGGCCTCGGCGGCCGACAGCTTCAGCATGCGCGCGGCCACGATGCACAGGCCGGCCTTCTCGAAGCGGTGGTAGACATCACCGATCAGATTGCGGCGAACACCATCGGGCTTGACGATGGACAGGGTGCGCTCGAGCGCCATGAGGACCTCCGGGAAAAAGGCCGGCAGTATAGAGGCAGCCGCGCTCGCCGGGCAATCAAATCGCGCGCGGAAGTGCCCGACTTGTAAGGCCTTTTCGGCGCTCGGCGGTTCACGGTCGCCCGGCCGGCAGCCCGGCGCTCAGCTAGACGCTGAAGCTCTCGCCGCAGCCGCACTCGCCTCGCACATTGGGATTGTCGAAGCGAAAACTCTCGTTGAGCCCCTGCCGCACGAAATCCACCTGAGTGCCGTCGATGGCTGGCAGGCTGGTGCGATCGACAAATACCTTGACCCCATGACTGTCGAAGACCAGGTCGTCGGCGCGCGCCTCATCGGCAAAGTCGATGACATAGCTGAAGCCCGAGCAGCCGCTCGATTTGATGCCCAGGCGAAGACCCAGGCCGCTGCCCCGCCGCGACAACTGGCTGCGCACGCGCTCGGCTGCGGAGGCTGTGAGGGAGATGGCCATACGATGGAAACCTGGAGGGATATTAGCCTGAATCTGTCATCAATAGGTCAGGGCCCGGTACCTGGCTCGCTTAATGCTGCGGTGCAATATCCGCGTTCCCCTCACTTGAGCCGACGGCTGCCTGCTGCAAGGCATCCTCCACCACCAGCAGACGCCCCAGTCGCTGCAACGGAATCCCCAGCGCTGCCGCCCAATCCGGAGGCGCGCCCACGGCCGCACGGAGGGCCTGGGCCGATATCCCGGCGAGCTGCCGCCCCGTGAGCTGGCGCGCCAGCCACTCGCAAGTAGCCAGGGTGAACGGACAGCCATAGGCCCGATAGCGCACCTGTTCCACGCGCGTGCCGTTCAACGCCAGGCTGAAGCGCACCCGCGTGCCCAGGCCGACGCAGCCGGCCTCCCCAACCCGGATGCCCCCCGCCGCCGTCAGGTCTCCGGCGTGGGCAAGATCGCTGAATAGCGCGCGCACGCGTGGCCCGAGCGGATCGTCCGGCTCCTCAGCCATGCTCGCCCGCTCTCATGGCGCCACGGCCCGCAGGCGCTGCACCTCGCGGCGTACGGCAGCCACTGCACGTTGTACGTGCTCCTCGGTGCTGAGACGTCCCAGGGAGAAGCGCAGCGAGCTCTGTGCCAGCTCACGGCTGCGGCCCAGCGAGCGCAGTACGTGGGAAGGCTCGTCGCTGTCCGAGTCACAGGCCGAGCCGCTCGAGAGTGCCAGCTCGGACAGCCCGGCCAGCAGGCTCTCGCCTTCGATGCCCTCGACCGAGACATTCAGCACTCCCGGCACGCGCTGCGTGTCATGTCCGTTGCGCAGCATACCGGGTAGATCGGCCAGTCCCTCCCAGAGCATCCTCGTGAGGCGCGTCAGGCGCTCGGCCTGGCTTGGCAGCTCGACGGCAGCGATCTGGCAGGCCACCCCGAAGCCCACGATCTGATGCACCGCGAGCGTGCCCGAGCGTATGCCGCGTTCCTGGCCACCACCGAACAGCAGCGGCTGCAGAATGGCGCGCTGAGCAGCCGACGCATACAGGGCGCCGATCCCCTTGGGCCCGTAGAGCTTGTGGGCAGTCAGGCTCAGCAGGTCCACGCCGAGCGCGGCCACATCGAGCGGCACCTTGCCGGCGCTCTGCGCTGCATCCACGTGCAGCACCACCCCGTGCCTGCGGCACACGGCCGCGAGTGCCGCGATGTCCTGCAGCACGCCAGTCTCGTTGTTGGCATGCATGATCGACACCAGCGCCGTATCGGCACGCAGCGCCGCCTCGAGATGGCCGGCCTCGATGAGACCTTGCGCGTCGGGCTCGAGATAATTGACAGCATGCCCCTCGCGCTCGAGCTGCCGGCAGGCATCCAGCACCGAACGGTGCTCGGTGCTCAACGTAACTACGTGGGCACGGCGCCCGCGACTGCGCACACTGCCCAGGATGGCGAGGTTATTGGACTCGGTCGCCCCGGAGGTAAATAGCATGTCGCCTGCGCCGGCACCGATCAGACGCGCGACCTGCCCGCGCGCGCCCTCGATGCGCGCGCGGGCTCGCCGACCGTATAGATGCTGCGAGGAAGGATTGCCGAAGGTACCCTCCTGCGTCAGACACCCGGCCATGGCGGCAGCGACCCGCGCGTCCACGGGCGTGGTGGCAGCGTGATCGAAATACAGCGGCACCACGTCCACCAGCGCTCACTCCTGGCCCGCGCGCCGACGGCGCCGCTGCACCGCTGTCAGGATGCCGCGCAGGATATTGACCTCGTTCTCGTCCGGTTCGGCACGCTGGAACAGCCGTCGCAGCCGGCTCATGAGATGCGTGCCCTTTTGCGTCCGGTCGCGGAAGTCGATCTCCTCGAGTACCTGCGCAAGGTGCACGTAGAACTGCTGCAGCTGAGCAGCGCTCGCCAGCGGCGCGCGGCGCGGGCCGCCCTGAGGTATAGGGGCCAGGTCTGCGTCCGCCGCCTGTCCCTCGCCCGCCTCCTCGCCTCTGCCGCTGCCCTCGAGGCGCGCACGCAGGATCTCGTAGGCGACCAACTGCACGGCCATCGCCAGATTCAGCGACGCATATTCAGGATTGGCAGGAATGCGCAGCAGCGCGTGTGCGCACTCCAGCTCGGCATTGGACAAGCCCGTGCGCTCGGAGCCGAACAGTACCGCCACTGGGCCGCGCGCGCTGGCAGCGAGCGCCTCGCGCGCGGCGTCGTGTACGTCGAGCACACGGAAGTACTGGTCGCGATCGCGGCTGGTAGTGGCGAGCACCAACCCGCAGTCGCCCAGTGCGGCCGTCAGACTCTCTGCCACGCGCGCGCGCGTGAGCACGTCCTCGGCTCCGCTGGCGCGCGCGCTCGCCTCCGGATGTGGGAACTGCGCGGGCCGCACCAGCACCAGATCATCGAGGCACATGTTCTTCAACGCGCGGGCTGCTGCACCGATATTGCCGGGATGCGAGGTCTCGACCAGCACGATGCGAATGGGATGCTGCACGACCCGTTATCCTAACAGGTGCTCCGAATACAGTTGCCTTTGAAGGCAGTTGTGGCAGGGTATTGCCGTGAGTCTCATGCGACATTGCTTCTTGATGGCCGCCTTCGCAATGGCTCCTCTGGGGTCATGTTGGTCAGCAGATTTGTTAGGCCTCTACGTGGGAGCGTCAGCCGGCGCCGCGCAGTTGAGGGCCACGGATAAACTGCCAGAGGGCTACCCGGGAACGTTCAGTAAGGCGGCCACCGCATTCAAGATTACAGCTGGCATTCGACCACTTCCATTCTTGGGAGCGGAAGTTTCGTATGACGACTTCGGCAGCGCACAGGGACACTACAATTACAGCGGCCCGATATTCGCCAACGAGGAAGGGCGCGTGAGCATGAGAGGCGAGACAGCATACGGAGTGCTGTATCTGCCGTTGCACCACTTTGATTTATTTGCAAAGGCCGGAGTAGCTGCGATCAGAAGCGACTCCCGCGATAACGGCCTTCTCGCTCCACGCTGCGCTCCAGGCGAGGGCTGTCCGGCCTGGGTTGGAGTTCTCTCTAGCAGGATAGTTGAAACAAACACCAACTTCGCTGCGGGCGCCGGTGCGCAGGTGAAATTTAGCTCGTGGGCTATTCGAGCAGAATATGAGCGCTTTACCGCGGCCGGAGCGCATCCGTCGCTTATCGCTGCAGGGTTTATCTGGGCGTTCTAGTGGGGGATGCGAGCGAGAACAGTCGTAAACGCCATTGGACAGTCCCCGATCCTGCAAGACGGGAATCTCGCCGCGCTCAAAACAACGGGGGCACGCAAAGTGCTCTGGGGACCTTCGGTCCGGTATACAGCCCCACCATTACCCGGCAAAACAGAAGCTTAGCGCTCGCTTATGTCTGGCTCATTCTGGCCTGCACGGTTATCCTAACTGTTTTGCCGCGGCCGCCGTGAGGCACGTCGCAACGGGCTCGAGAGGCGTCCATGCATCCCCTGGTCAACATCGCCGTTCGTGCCGCGCGCCGCGCCGGTGAGATCATCGTGCGCAGCCTGACGCACCTGGAAGGCCTGCAAGTCACCTCCAAGGGTCGCAACGACTACGTCAGCGAGGTCGATCGCGCCGCCGAGCGCGACATCATTGCCTTCATCCACAAGCACTATCCGCAGCACGCCATCCTCGCCGAAGAGAGCGGCGCGGCGGGCGAGAGCGACACGGTCTGGATCATCGATCCGCTCGATGGCACCACCAATTTCCTGCACGGCTTTCCGGTGTTCGCCGTGTCGATCGCCGTGCAGCAGCGCGGGCGGCTCGAGATCGGTGTCATCTACGATCCGATGCGCCAGGAGATCTTCAGCGCCGCCCGCGGCGCCGGCGCGCATCTGGACAACCGGCGCATCCGCGTCAGCAAGCAGCGCACACTGGAGGGGGCCCTGCTCGCCACCGGCTTTCCGTTTCGCGACAACGATCCAAACATCGACCATTACTTCGCGATGTTCCGCACGCTGACGACACTGACCGCGGGCATCCGCCGCCCCGGCGCCGCCGCGCTGGATCTCGCCTATGTCGCGGCCGGCCGCGTCGATGGTTTTTGGGAGCTGGGACTCAAGCCCTGGGATACCGCAGCCGGCACGCTGCTGATCCAGGAGGCCGGCGGGCGCGTGGGCATGCTCGATGGCACCCCCTATCAACTCGGCCCGCACATCGTCGCCGGCGCGCCCAAGGTGTACGACGCAATGATCGAGGCACTCGCCCCACACGTACCGCAGGAACTGCGCGGCGTCTGATCCGCCGGGCGGCTCTGAGCCGCCGGACTGTGCGCTCCGTATAGCTTGCATGGTACGCCTGCGTGTAGAGTGGACCTCACATCTGCACCGCGCGGAACACTGCATGAAAAAGCCGGGCTTGTTTGCGATCAAACCGGTCTCCGAGTACCACGAGGAGGCCGCAGGCAAACATCTGGTGCGCGCCCTGGGCATCCCGGCGCTGATCGCCTTTGGGATCGGCGGCATCATCGGCACCGGCATCTTCGTGCTGACCGGCGTGGCGGCCGCCCAACACGCCGGTCCGGCGATCGTCATCTCCTTCATCATCGCCGGCATCGGCTGCATGTTCGCCGGCTTGTGCTACTCCGAATTTGCCGCCATGGTGCCCGTGTCGGGCAGCGCCTATGCATACAGCTACGCAACGCTCGGCGAGTTCGTCGCCTGGTTCGTGGGCTGGAACCTCGTGCTCGAATACCTGGTGGCCAGCTCCGTCGTGGCCGTCGGTTGGAGCGGCTACGCCGTCAAGCTATTGCACGACTTCGGCGTCCCTGCGCTGCCGGCAAAACTGACCGGCGCGCCTTTCAGCGCAGTCGGAGCCAACAGCCTGCAGGTCCACGCGACCGGCAACTGGTTCAATCTGCCGGCAGTCGTCATCGTCGTGCTCGCCACTGCGCTGTGCTACAAGGGCATCCGCGAGTCGGCGATCGTCAATATCATCATCGTGGCGATCAAGGTCAGCATCGTCGTCGCGGTGATCGCCTTCGGTGCTTTCTATGTCGACACGGCGCATTGGACGCCTTACATCCCGAAGAACACCGGCGTCTACGGTCAGTTTGGCTGGAGCGGTATTTCGCAGGCCGCAGGCATCATCTTCTTTGCCTATATCGGCTTCGATGGGGTGTCCACGGTGGCCCAGGAGGCCAAGAATCCCGGGCGCGGCATGCCCATCGGCATCCTCGGTAGTCTCGGGATCTGCACGCTGCTCTATATCGCCATGTCGGCGGTGCTGACGGGGCTTGCGCCCTACCTGAGTCTGAACGATCCGGCACCGGTCGCCGTGGCGCTCGAGGCGCATCCGCAGCTGCTCTGGCTGACCCGCTGGGTCGAAGTGGGCGCACTGCTCGGTCTGACCTCGGTGATCATCACGCTGATCATCCCGCAGGCGCGCATCTGGCTCACCATGTCGCGTGACGGACTCATGCCGCGCATGTTCGGGGGGGTGCATCCGCGCTTTCACACGCCGCACATCGCCACGCTCATCACGGGTACCGTTGCAGCCCTCATCGCCGCGGTGACGCCTCTGGACATCCTCGGCGAGCTGGTCTCCATCGGCACGCTCGTGGCCTTCATCGTGGTGTGCATCGGCGTGCTGGTGCTGCGCTATACGCGTCCGGACCTGCACCGTCCGTTCCGTGCGCCAGCGATCTGGTTCACCTCGCTGATGGGCGTGTTTTTCTGCGCCTGGATGGCCTATTCGCTGCCCAACTCGACTTGGTGGCGGCTGCTGTTCTGGAGCCTGCTCGGTTTCGCGCTGTACTTCGGCTATGGCTATCGTCACAGCCGCCTGCGCCGCGGTGACGGACAGGCCGCACTCGGCGCGCCGCAGCCGGCCTCGGCGCCGCAGTCCTCGCCATGAGGATCGGATTTCTGGGCCTGGGCCGCATGGGCTCGGCAATGGCGACGCGGCTGCTCGGTGCCGGCCATGCGCTGGCGGTCTTCGATGTGTCCGAGCCGGCAGCCGCGCGTATGGCGGCAGCGGGAGCGACCGTGCGCGCCAGCCTGCGCGATCTGGCGGGCAGCAGCGACGTCGTCCTCAGCATGCTGCCGGATGATGAGACGCTGCGGGCCGCGACGCTTGGGCCGCAGGGGCTCGTCGGCTCTCTCGCGGCAGGCGCCATCCACGTGGTCAGCGGGACGCACGGCGTGCAGGTCATCGACCAGATCGCCGCTGCGCACCGCGCCGCGCACCAGGTGCTGGTGACCTGTCACGTGCTGGGCCGTCCGGATCTGGCGGCGAGCGGCAAGCTGGGGCTGGTACCCGCCGGCCCGCCGGACGCGCTGCGCGCGCTGCAGCCGCTGTTTGCCGTGCTCGGCGAGCGCATCTTCGAGGCGGGCGAGGATCCGCTGGCGGCCACGGCGCTGAAGGTCGCCAACAACTACGTGCTCGGCTGCGCCATCGAGGCCATCGGCGAGGGCATGGCCATGGTGCGCAAGTACGGCGTGGATCCGCAGGTCTTCTATCGTGTGCTGGTCGAAGGGCTGTTCGACTGCACCGCCTATCGTGCCTATGCCGACATCATCGCCAAGATGGACTGGGGCCGCATCGGCGCCACGGCGGTGATCGGCCTGAAGGATGCGGTGCTCTCGCGCCAGGCGGCCGACAAAGTGCACATGACCCTGCCGAGCCTGGCTGCCTGGCAGACCCATCTGGAGCACGCGATTGCCCGCGGTGAGGCGAATCTGGACTGGTCGGTGATGGCGCGCGAGCAGTTTCGCGAAAGCGGCCTGGAAGAGTAGTCGGCGACGCCTGGCGCCTCAGGGCAGCGAGTCGACCGGTTTCTTGCTGGCCGAGGGCAGCAGGTGCTCCGCGGTCAGTCCGCAGTCCAGCGCCGCGGCACTCGAGATGTAGATCGACGAGTAGGTGCCGGCCACGATGCCGATGATCAGCGCCAGCGAGAAACCCCTCAAAACCGGGCCGCCAAGCACATAGAGCGCCACGACGACGAGCAACGTGACCACCTTGGTCATGATGGTGCGTGAAAGGGTCTGGTTGATCGACTGATCGAGCACCTCGATGGGCGTGATCCGGCGCGCGGCGTGGAAGCGCTCGCGGATGCGATCGAACACCACCACCGTGTCGTTCAAGGAGTAGCCGATCACGGCCAGCATCGCCGCCACCACCGTCAGGTCGAAAGTGGTGCGCGAAAGTGAAAACGCGCCGAGCACGAGGATAGGATCGTGCAGCACGGCGAGGATCGCCCCGAAGGACAGTCGCCAGGTGTGAAAGCGCACGGCGATGTAGCCGAAGATCAGCAGCAGCGTCGCCGCGATCCCTTCGATGGCGCTGCGCTCGAGCTCACCGCCGACCTGTGGACCGATGTTCTGCACCTGCTGGATCTGGGCGCCCGCGTCTACCCGCTGCAGCACCTGCTCGAGCCGCGCCCGCAGGGCATCGGTATTCTGACTGGTCGGCGGCAGGCGGATGGACAACACGCGCACGCTGCCGAACACCGTCACCTGCGCCTCGGTGTAGCCGGCCCGCGCCAGCGCCGCGGCCACGGCATCGCGATTGGCCGGTCCGGGAAAGCTCGTCTGCACCGTGACACCGCCGGTGAAGTCCACGCCCATGTTCAGGCCGCGTGTGACGAGCGACACGATCGAGATGATCACCAGCACCGCAGACAGGGCATACCAGACCTTGCGGGTGCGCATGAACGAGAAGCTGGTTGCGCGTCGGAAAAATTCCACGGACTGTCCTTGGGGTTATTCGAAGCGGCAGAGGTTGGGCGCGGCGCCTAGCCGATGGAGAGTTTCGCGATCCGGCGGCGCCCGCCATACATCAGCGTGATCATCGCGCGGCTGCCCGTGAGCGAGGTGAACATGGAAGTGGCGATGCCCAGTATCAAAACGATCGCAAAGCTCCTCACGGCACCGGTGCCGATCACATACAGCGCCAGGCCCGAGATCAATGCGGTGATATTCGAGTCAAAAATGGCGGAGAACGCCTTGTCGAAGCCGGCGCGAATGGCAGCCTGCGGGGAGACGCCATTGCGCAGCTCCTCGCGGATGCGCTCGTAAATCAGCACATTGGCGTCCACCGCGATGCCGACGGTCAGGATGATGCCGGCGATGCCGGGCAGCGACAGGGAGGCGTGCAGCAGCGACAACAGCGCGGTCAGCAGCACCACGTTCGCCAGCAGCACCACGTCGGCCACGATGCCGAAGGCGTGGTAGTAGATGATCATGAAGATGAACACCGCGAGCATGCCAATCTCCAGCGCGCGGATGCCCTTGTCGATGTTGTCCTGGCCCAGCGAGGGACCGACGGTCTGCTCCTCGACGACCTCGATGGGGGCGGCGAGCGAGCCGGAGCGTATCTGCAACGCCAGATCGTTGGCCTCACCCTGCGTCAACCCGGTGACCGAGAACTGCGGGCCGAACACGCCCTGAATCGTTGCGTCGTTGATCACCCGCTGGGTGACGGTCTCGCGGTCGACCTTGTGGTTGCCGACCACGACCTGCTGGCGGCTGCGCTCGATGTAGACCACCGCCAGGCGATGCCCGACGTTCTGCCGCGTCGTGCGCAGCATCGAGGCGGCGCCGCGCGCGTCCAGACGGATGTCGACCTCCGGACCCTGCTGCCCGGTCGTGGAGGTGGCCTGCGTCAGCTCATCGCCCGTCGCCACGACGTCGCGCTTGAGCAGGATGGGCGTCGTTCCGTCCTGCATCGTGTAGAGCTTGTCGCCCAGCGGTACCTGCTTGCTCTGCTGCGCCTGGTAGGGGTTGGACTGCTCGTCCACCAGGTGGAACTCGAGCGTCGCGACTTTGCCGAGCAGATCCTTGACCTGGGCGGAGTTCTGCACACCCGGCAGCTCCACGACGATGCGGTCCAGACCCTGGCGCTGCACGATCGGCTCGGAGACGCCCAGCTCGTTGACGCGATTGTTCAGCGTCGTAAGGTTCTGCTCGATGGCGTAGTCCTCACGCGCGGTGATCTGCGCGGGCGTCAGCACCATGCGGATCACAGGGCCGGCCGCGTCGCTGCCGGCGCTGAAGCTGAGCGTGTTATCCAGCTTCGCCAGCGCCGACTGCACCGCCCCCACATTGGCGCCCGGCGGCAGCTGCACGGCGAGCCCATCGGGCATGCCATTGGGGCCCGTGAGCGTCGAGATGTCGCGCAGCGGCAAATGATCGTCGGCGAGCGCGCGGCGGAAGCTCTGATCGTAGCTGCCAAGCAGCTGCGTTACGGCGCTGTTCACGTCCACCTGGTAGAGCAAGTAGAGACCGCCGCGCAGGTCTAGTCCCAGGGCCATGGGCTTCAGGCCCATCGCGCGCATCCAGCCGGGCGCACGCGAGGCGAACGCGAGCGCCGAGGTATAGGTATCCGACAGCGCGGCATCCACCGCATCGCGCGCGCGCAGCTGCGAGGCCTGGTTCTGAAAGGCCACCACCAGGCGGCCACCCTGCACGTAGTCGTGCGCGTAGGGGATTTCCTGCTTCTGCAGCAACTGCTCCACGGTCGCGCGCGCAGCAGCATCGATCGGATTACGGTTCTTCAGCTCCACCTGCAGCGCCGGATCTGATCCAAACACGTTCGGCAGCGCCAGCAGCAGTCCCACCAGGACCACCACCACGACGAGCCAATATTTCCAGCGTGGGAATTCCAGCATGATCCTCGGACCTTCGGTCTCAGGCGCTCTTCAATGTACCCTTGGGCATCAGCTGCGTGACCTGGGTCTTCTGGACCTTGACGCGCACCCCATCGGCAATCTCGAGGGTGATGAAATTATCCCCCACCTCGGTGATGCGCCCGAGGATGCCACCGGTGGTGACGACCTCATCGCCGGTCGCGAGGCGCGAGAGCATCGCCTGCTGGTCCTTCATGCGCTTCTGCTGCGGGCGGATCAGCAGGAAGTAGAACACCGCCACGAACACCACCAGGATGATGATCTGGCCGTAGCCCCCGCCCAGCGGACTGGTGCTTGGCGCGCTTTGCGCGTACGCGTCGCTGATCAATAGGCTCATGAGAAATCCCTTGTTACGGCCGCAGCCCACCCCTCAAAGGGCGGGCATTATGCCACAGGCACCTCTGAGCGCCGGGGTAGAGCCATCAGCTGCGCGGCCAACTGTGACAGGGTGCCGGCGGCGATGGCGGCACGGATGCGGCGCATCAGGTCCAGGTAGAAGTGCAGGTTGTGCAGCGTCGCCAGGCGCACCCCGAGGATCTCGTTGCAGCGGTCCAGATGCCGCAGGTAGGCGCGCGAATAGCGCGCACAGGTCGCGCAGCTGCAGTGCGCATCGATGGGGCCGGTATCACGCTGATGCACCGCGTTGCGGATATTGATGATGCCCTCGGAGGTGAACAGATGGCCGTTGCGCGCATGGCGGGTCGGCATGACGCAATCGAACATATCCACCCCACGCAGCACTGCTGCCACGATGTCGTGCGGATAGCCCACGCCCATCAGGTAGCGCGGCCGCTCCGCCGGCAGCGCGGGGAGCACCGCGTCCAGCACCGCCAGGCGAGCCTCCTCCGGTTCCCCGACCGCCAGCCCCCCGATCGCAAGCCCCGCAAAGCGTCGCTGGGACAGCGCCTGGATCGATTCGAGGCGCAGGTGCGCGTACATCCCGCCCTGCACTATCCCGAACAGGTGGCCCGGCGCCGCCTCATCCCGGTAGTAATGGTCATAGGAACGCACCGCCCAGCGCATCGAGCGACGCATGGATGCGGCAGCCTGCGCTTCGCTGGCCGGATAGGCAGTGCAATCATCGAAGGCCATTGCGACGTCCGAGCGCAGCACACGCTGCATCTCCATGGCATCCTCGGGGCGCATGCGCAGCGCCGCGCCGTCGACCGGGGAACGGAAGCTCACGCCGTCCTCATCGATCCGCCGCAGCGATGCCAGGCTGAACACTTGGAAGCCTCCCGAGTCCGTCAGAATGGGATGCCGCCAGCCCATGAAGCCATGCAGCCCGTCGCGGTGCAGGCCGATGATCTCCGGCCCCGGCCGCAGCAGCAGATGGAAGGTGTTGCCGAGGATCACCTGCGCGCCGAGGGACTCGAGCTCCTGCGGCGTCATGGCTTTCACCGTGCCGTAGGTCCCCACGGGCATGAAGGCCGGCGTCTCGACGACGCCGTGGGGCAGGCTCAATCGCCCGAGCCGGGCGGCCCCGTCGCGGGCCTCGATGAGAAATCCCGGCGCCACACTGCGCGGCTCAGGCGCCTCGCTCATTCTGGGACATTCGCCCATACCGGCCTGCTCGCTCATACCCGCTTCTCTCTCACGCGCTGCGCGCTCGCGCGGCAGCTGCGGGCAGCACCAGCATGGCATCGCCGTAGCTGAAGAAGCGGTAGCGCTCGCGCACCGCATGGGCGTAGGCCGCGAGCACCAGCTCACGGCCGGCGAAGGCGGCCACGAGCATCAGCAGCGTCGACTGCGGCAGATGAAAGTTGGTCAACAACGCATCCACCACCCGGAAGCGAAAGCCCGGCCGAATGAACAGCGTCGTCTCCGCCGCGATACTCGTCAGCGGCGTGCCCCCCTCACTCGCACGCAACGCCGCGGATTCGAGCGCACGCGCGACCGTGGTGCCGACCGCCACCACGCGCCGGCCGGCGCTGCGCGCCGCACCAATGGCGGCGACGGCCTGCTCGCCGATGGTGTAGTGCTCGGCGTGCATGACGTGCTCATCGAGCCGCTCGGTACGCAGCGGCGAAAATGTGCCCGCGCCGACGTGTAGCGTGACGAAAGTGCTCAACACGCCGCGGGCGGCCAGCGCCGCGAGCAGCGCTGCATCGAAATGCAGGCTCGCCGTGGGCGCGGCAACCGCGCCGGGCACCCGTGCCCAGAGGCTCTGGTAGCGCTCGCGGTCAGCCGCCTCGGGTGCTCGCGCGATATAGGGCGGCAGGGGAATCTGTCCGTGACGCTCGAAGAATGACACGGGCTCTTCGGGCAGCTCGATCTCCCAGAACTGTCCGCGTCGTGCGAGCAGCATGATCGTCCCAGCGTCGGTCTGCAGTGCCATGCCGACGCGCACTGCACGGCTGTCGCGCAGCTGCACCAGCGCCCGCCGCCCCGCCAGGGGCCGCTCGAGCAGCAACTCCAGGCGCCCGCCGGTGGGCTTGCGCGCCGCCAGGCGCGCGGGCAACACGCGCGTATCGTTCAGCACCAGCAGGTCGCCGGGCTCGAGCAGCTGCGGTAAGGCCGGCATCGACAGGTCGTCCCAACGGGCGCGCTCGCCATCCAGCAACAGCAGCCGACTCTGCGAGCGCTCAGGCAGCGGGCTCTGCGCGATCAGTTCGGGCGGCAGCGTGTAATCGTAGGCCGCGCGCTGATCCGCGCCTGCGCCGGTGGGCGACGTCGATGAGGCCGGCGAAGCCGCCGGCGGGCGGATTGAATGCGCTTGGATGGTGGCCTCGCTCGCCGTCCCATTGGCCACCTAAGCCGTTGATCAGCAGGGGCAAACGGCGCCGATCAGGGCATCGTACCCGCACCGGTATCCGCGGTCTGGCGTCGCGCATACTCTAGCATGCTGGCCAATCCGCCTAATGCCCCGCAGATCTGGCATCGTGCAGCTTGAATACCCACAGCGTGGTGCTGCCGCCCGGATCGGCGATCTCGGGAGTCAGTGCGCTGGCAACCGCATCCAGCGAGCTGCCACCGCCGGCCACCACGGCCACGTACTGCTGGCCGCCAGCCTCGTACGTGACCGGTGAGGAACTCGGCGCGGAGTTCAGTGTCGTCTGCCACAGGAGCTTGCCGGTGGCGGCGTCATAAGCATGGAATTGGCGATCGTGCGAGCCGCTGAACACCAGCCCGCCGGCTGACGCCAGCATCGAGCTCTCGATGGGCGCGCGCTGACGCAGCGTCCACACGACCTTTCCCGTCCTGAGATTGATCGCCTCGATGCGGCCGAGTTTGCCGTCGCTGCCGTGCGCAGGGATCGGCGAGCGGTTGATATCGTCGCCGCCGGCGGCGACCTTTGCGGCATCGCGCGGCACCAGGTGGAAGTTCATGCAGGCTTCCAGCAGCGGCACGTACAGGATGTCGGTGGTGGGATCGAACGAGGTGGCGATCCAATTGCGCTCCCCGAGGGTACTGGGACAAATGTAGTAGTTCTGCCCGAACTTGGGAGTCGCGTCGGCCGGATTGACGGTCTTGGCGCCGTTCTTGGGGTCGATGCGCACCACCAGATTTTGCTCGCCGACCTGCTTGGAAAACTCGTATTTGCCGGTGGAGCGATCGAGCGCATCGAAGATGGCCAGCTTGCCGCCGGTGACCAGCAGTTTGCTGGGTCGACCGTTTACCGGCAGGGTGAGCAGAGACTGCTCGAACACCCAGTCCATGTCCCAGACGTCGCGGTTCATGTGCTGGTAGTACCAAACCAGCTTGCCGGTATCCGGATTCAGCGCGAGTGTGGAATCCGTGTAGAGTGCGTCGTTGGAATCCCCGCCGTTGTCATGCGGCATCAGCAGCGTGGCAGTGTCGTAGGTATTACCGGTTCCGAAGTACACCAGGTTCAGCTCCGGATCGTAACTTCCGACCGTCCAGACGCCTCCCCCATAGCGTTGATCGACCGGGACGCCATTCCAGCTGTCCCCGCCCGGCTCGCCGGGGCGGGCGATGGTATTGAAGCGCCACAACTGCTTGCCCGTCTGAGCGTCCAGCCCGACGATGAAGTCACCGCCAGCGGCGTTGAGCGCGAGACTCACGCCAATGATGACCTTGCCGTCCGCGACGATCGGGCCGCCCGAGAGCGTGTAGACGGTCCTGTCCGACTCGCCGCCGATGGCGGTATCCCACAGCAGCCGGCCGCTCCTGACGTCCAAGGCCACCACGTGGCCATCTGCGGTGGGCGCGTACAGCTTGTCCTGGTAGATCGCGAGGGCCTTGATGTGCGCTTGACTGCCGTTGTGCAGGCCGGAGCGCATCTGGCGCACGTACTGCCACAACACGCTGCCATCGCTGCCGTTGAGCGCCTCGACCGTGTTGCCGCTCTCCACGAACAGCACCCCATCGTGCACCAGCGGGGTGGTCTCGTTGCCGCTGACCGGCAGCGTGAGGGTCCAGGCGACCCGCAAATCTGCGGCGTTGTGTGAGTTGATCTGGTTGAGCCGACTATAGCCGGTGGTACCGTACGTACCACGCCACATCAGCCAGTCCCCCGCAGGGGGGTCGCGCAGCATCCGCGCGGTGACCGGCGTGAGGTTGTCGAGCTGTGCTTCGCGCTGCGCGATAGCCGCCTGGTAGGTCGCATCGTGATTGTCGAGGAATCCCCCCGACGGATTCCCGCCCCGGCGCGCCGGCGGCGCTGCCTTTGCAAGCTCGGTCGCCGATAGCGCCGCCGTCCCCGCTGTGCCTCCGTTCTGCTGCAGGATGTAGGCCTCGATGTCCGCGTACGTCTGGCTATCGAGGCTGGCGGGAGATGCCGGCGGCATCTTCGTTGCCACGAGACTGAATAAAGCCGCGGCGCTCTGTCCATGCCAAATCGCCCGGAAGGCTGGCCCCTTGACCGGCGGCCCGAACTGCCCGTCATCCAGGTTGCCGCCATGGCAGGAGGCGCAATTGTCCTTATAGGCAGAGTCGCCGCGCGCGGCCTGGTCCGCGCTGAAGCTCACCGGGCCACTGTCGAACAGGTTCTGCGCCTGACCCTGACCCTGGGCTTGTCCCTGGGCTTGTCCCTG
>Ga0134126_10004437_pt1 | contig 17551 bp, 13 predicted proteins | sample KB31752_FD_96881 | JGI IMG/M metagenome (GOLD analysis project Ga0134126, IMG submission 96881) | Terrestrial soil microbial communities with excess Nitrogen fertilizer from Kellogg Biological Station, Michigan, USA - KB3-175-2 | ecosystem: Environmental > Terrestrial > Soil > Unclassified ...
CAGGATCCAGCGCAATTCGCTCATGGGGTCCTCCGCCCTATACGGCCGCCAGCTTGACGGCCTCGTCGATATCCACCGTGACCAAGCGCGAAACACCGGCCTCGCTCATGGTGACGCCGACCAACTGGGAGGCAAGCTCCATCGTGACCTTGTTATGCGTAATGAAAATGAATTGGATGCGGCTCGACATGGCCCGCACGATGTCGCAGAAACGACCGACATTGTGCTCATCCAGCGGCGCGTCCACCTCATCGAGCAGGCAGAAGGGCGCGGGGTTCAGATCGAAGATCGCAAACACGAGGGCTACCGCGGTCAGGGCCTTCTCCCCACCCGACAGCTGCGCGATCGTGCTGTTGCGCTTGCCCGGCGGACGCGCCATGACCGCAACACCGGCGGCCAGCGGATCCTCACCGACCAGCTCCAGATAGGCGTTGCCACCGCCGAAGAGCGTCGGGAACTTCTCCTTAAGGCCGGCATTGATGCGGTTGAAGGTGTCCTCGAAGCGCGTACGTGTCTCGCGGTCGATCTTGCGCATCGCCGTCTCGAGCGTCTCCAGCGCCTCGCTGACGTCGGCGAACTGCCGATCGAGGTACGCCTTGCGCTCGCTCTGCTCTGAGAGCTCGCCGATGGCCGCGAGGTTGACCTGCCCGAGCCGCTCGATATCCGCCCGTAATGCAACCAGGCGCTGCTCCCAGGCGGCCAGCTCCGCCTGCGAATCCAGACTCGCGAGCACTGCCGGCAGCTCGCAATGGGTCGCGGCGAACTGCTCGAGCAGCGCCTCGCGTCGCAGCCGCGACTCCTGCAGCGCCAGTCGTGCCTGCTCGCTGCCTGCGCGCGCCTGCTCCACGCGCTGCTCGGCGCTCACACGCCGCTGCTCCAGCGAGCGCAGTTGTTGATCGCAGTCCTCGAGCGCCCGTCGCGCGCCGGCCAGCTCGCCCTCCGCATCCAGGCGGTGTGCCAGATGCTCCTGCAGCTGCTGCTCGAGTTGCCCGATGGGCGCCTCGCTTTCGCGCAGCGTCGTCTCGACCTGCTCACGCTGCTCGAGCAGCTCCGCGCGTCGCGTGAGCAGCCGCTGCAGCGACGTGGCCATCGAGCCTTCCGAGGAGCGACGGCTCTCCAGGCGCACCATCGCATCGCGCAACTCCAGCTGCGCGGCCTGTGCGCGCTGCCGCGCTGACGCCGCGTCGCCACGGCGTAACTCGCGCTCCTCTTCGAGCTCGCGCCGCCGCTCATCCAGGCGAGCGAGCGAGCTGCTCGCCTCCTCATAGGCGGCCTGTGCGCGCGCCAGGCTCTCCGCCGTGCGGGTGGCGTCGGCAGACACTTCCGCCTGCTCCGCCTCGATGCGCGCACGTCGCTGGGCAGCCTGCTCCAGGCGCGCTCGCAGCGCCTCGAGCCGCGCGCGCAGTTCCGAGTGCTCGCGCTGTGCCTGCTGAATGCGCTGCTGCGTGCGCTCCCGGTCCTGCTCGGCGGTGCCGACCTGCCCGCGCAGACTGGCCAGCTCCTGCTCGAGCTGTTCCACCTGCCGATGGGCGTGGGCGCAGCGCTCGCGCAGCTCCTTGAGCCGATGCTCGCGCTCGATGACCCCGGCGTGCACGTCGCCGCCGCGATTGACGCGCAGCCAGCCGCGGCCGAGCCACTCGCCGGTGGCCGTGACGATCGACTCGCCCGGCGCCAGCTGCGCTCGCCGTTGCAGCGCCTCGGCCAACGTCCCCGCCGTGTGCACGCGCGCGAGCAGTTGCAGCGCCGAATCCGGCCCACTCACCTGGGCGGCGAGCGTATCCTCGGTCCGCGGCGCCGGCGGCGAATCGGTCGCACCCACAGCCGCACGCCCCGCTTCGCCGTGCCCGGTCGCACCGCCGTGCTCGATGAAGGTCAGCTGCCCGATGGTCAGGCGTGACAACTCGGCCTGCAGCGGCTCGAGCGCCGCGACATCGACGGCCTCGAGATAGTCACCCAGGACGGTTTCGACGGCGCGCTCCCAGCCGGGGCTGACCTCGAGGATCTCCGCCAGGCGTCGCCCGACCCCCTGGCCGAGCGAGGCGAGCCAGCTGGCCGTCTGCGGATTCTTTTCACGCAGCGCCGCCTTTTGCAGCGCCTCGAGCGACACGAGCTCCGAGCGACTCTGCTCGCGCTCGCGTCGCAGGCGCTCCAGGCGCCCCTCGGCCGCCTGCTGGGCGCTGCGCAGCTGCTGCACTTGAGCGAGGGCCGCGGCGAGCTCGCGTGCGAGCTGCTCGGCGGTCTCGCGCCCGCTGCTCTCGCGCTGTTGCAGACCTTCGAGCTCCGGATCCGCCGCCTGCGTGGCCAGCGTTTCGGCTTCGACGCTGAGGCGGTCCGCGTGCGCCTGCAGACGCAGGCGCTGATTCTCGAGCTGCTCGATGCGGGCGGCCTCGACCTCGCCACTTTGCGCGGCCGCGCCGAGCTCGCGATTGAACGCTTCCCAGCGCTCCTGCCAGCTGGCGAGCTGTGCCTCCTGAGCCAGCTGCGTCTGGGTCGCCAGCCGCTCCTGCTCGCGCTGTGCGTCCAGCTGCGGGGCGAGCGCGGCGAGCTCTGCGCGCAGCGCCGCGAGCTGCTGCTCGTCACGCACGGTCTGCTCGGCAATGCTGGTGAGCTGCGAGCCCAGCTGGGCCTGCTCCTGCGTCGCGCGCTCGCGCATCTGGCGCGCATGGGCGAGACTCTGCTCGGTGCGCGTGACGGCGGCACCCATCTCGTAGTAGCGCGCCTGCACCACTGACAGGGTCGCGCTGAGCTCGCCATAGAACTCGCGCTGCTTCTCGATGGCCGCCTCGCTGGCGCGCTGCTCGGCCAGCGACTGCTGCATGGCGAGCTCCCGCTCGCGCATGTCCTGCTCCTGCTCGGCAGCGGTGCCGTCCAGCTCACGCAGCCTGAGCGCCAGCGACTCGGCCGTCAGCGTGCGCTCCTGCCCCTTCAGGTCCTGGTAGCGGCGCGCCACGTTGGCCTGACGCTGCAGATGGCGAATCTGCTTGTCGACCTCGTCGCGCAGATCGCTGACGCGGGCGAGGTTCTCGCGGGTATCGGCGATGCGGTTCTCGGTCTCCCGCCGCCGCTCCTTGTACAGCGAGATTCCGGCCGCCTCTTCGATGAAGGCGCGCATGTCCTCGGGGCGGGCCTCGACGACGCGCGAGATCGTGCCCTGCTCGATGATGGCGTAGCTGCGCGAGCCCAGGCCGGTGCCGAGGAACAGTTGCGTGATGTCGCGCCGACGGCAGCGCCCGCCATTGATGAAATACGCCGAGGTGCCGTCACGCTCGACGCTGCGCTTGAGCGAGATCTCCGCATAGCTGGCATAGGCGCCGCCGACACGCCCGTCGGCGTTGTCGAAGATCAGCTCCACCGAGGCGGTACCGACCGGTTTACGCGAGCCCGAGCCGTTGAAGATCACATCCGACATCGAATCGCCGCGCAGATAGCGCGCCGACAGCTCGCCCATGACCCAGCGAACTGCGTCGATGATGTTGGACTTGCCGCAACCGTTGGGACCGACGACGCCGGTCAGATTGCTGGGCAGATGAACCGAGGTGGGATCGACGAACGATTTGAAACCGGCGATCTTGATCCTGTTGAGCCGCATCTCTCCTGTCCTGAGGCGCCAGCGGCGCGGTAGGGCACGTTCGCGGCGTAGTGTAAAGTATCCGTCGCGCTCTTTCGATGCAGTCACACGCCCGCATGCCGAGTCAGCCGTCCACCGACGTCGAAATTTTTCCCAATCCGGCCCCCGAGCAGGATTACACCATCCGCATGCGCATCCCGGAGTTCACCTGCCTGTGCCCGCGCACCGGACAGCCAGACTTCGCGATGCTGACGCTCGAGTACGTCCCCGACCGCCTGTGTGTCGAGCTCAAGGCGCTCAAGCTGTACCTGTGGTCGTTTCGGGACCGCGGCGCCTTTCATGAGGCCGTGACCAACGAGATCATCGACTATCTGGCCGGCCGGCTCAGGCCGCGCTTCATGCGGCTGAGCGCGCGCTTCAACGTGCGCGGTGGCATCCACACCAGCGTCATCGCCGAGCGTCGCGCCTCTGGCTGGCGACCCACGGACCCCGTGAGCCTGCCCTAGCTTCGCCGCCCGCGGCGCCTTGCGCCCGGTCGCCTGTCCGCCCGCCCAGGTCGCTCGCAAGCTGGTGGGCGCCGCCTTACTGTAGCGCTTGCACGAACTACCGGGCGCGCTGAAATTTTTTCCGGCGTCGCACGCGCGGCCGTCGCATTGCGGTGCCCGAGTGCACAATCGGTGCCTGCGCTTACGGTGTCGTCATGCTGCAGAGCGGACCGCAAGCTCACTAATCACAAGCCGGGGGCGATGACAAGCGGCTCTTTGCGACATCGCCCGCCCGCTGCATCCATTTCTTGCGCGTGCGCCTGTGGCGGTATTTGCGGCCCGTCTCTTGCACCCGGCAGTGGCATGCGCAGCGCCCAGGGAATTCGACCATTACACAGCGAGCCTTCCTCGCTGCTGCAGGAATTCCTCGCAGTGCGCGCACAGACCGAAGCGCTCTGCGAGCCCCTGGAGATCGAAGACTACGTGCCCCAGAGCATGCCCGACGCCAGTCCGACCAAGTGGCACCTGGCGCACACGACGTGGTTCTTCGAGCGCTTCGTGCTGCAGGCCGAGCAGAGCGGCTATCGCTGCTTTCACAGCGGCTACGACTATCTCTTCAATTCCTATTACCAGAGCGTCGGACCGCAGGCCTCGCGCCCCGGCCGAGGCCTGCTGACGCGGCCGAGCGTCGCGGAAGTGTTTCGCTATCGCCGGCATGTCGATGAGCAGCTGGCCGAACTGCTGCAGCAGTCGCCGCCGACGCCGGCGCTGGCTCGCCTGGTACAGCTCGGCATTCACCACGAGCAGCAGCACCAGGAGCTGCTGCTGACGGATCTGAAGCACCTGTTGTTCACCAATCCGCTGCGCCCGGCTTATCGCACGCGCCCGGCGACCATTGGCTCGCCCCCCTTCGCAGCGGCGCCCAAGCCGCCCCAGCGACCCCTGACCTTCACCCCCTTTGTGAGCGGCGTGTATGAGATCGGGATCGACGGCACGGGGGGCTTCTGCTTCGATAACGAAACGCCGCGGCACCGTCTGTACGGGTCCGCCTTCGCGCTGGCCGACCGGCTGGTGAGCAACGCCGAATATCACGAGTTCATCCTCGATGCCGGGTATGGGCGTGCGACCCTGTGGCTATCGGATGGCTGGCCGCTGGCCCAGCAATGGCAGCGTCCGCTCTACTGGAGCGAGGGGCTGGATGCCGAATTCACGCTCGATGGCATGCAGGAACTCGATCCGCACGCCCCGGTCTGTCATCTGAGCTATTACGAGGCCGACGCCTTCGCCCGCTGGGCCGGGGCGCGCCTGCCGACCGAGGGCGAATGGGAACGCGCCTCCTGCAGTGCCCCGATCCTGGGCAACTTCCTCGATTCGAGCCGCCTTCATCCGCGAGCCGCCTCTGCCAGCAGTCCCGCCTCGCCCTTCGGCGATGTCTGGCAATGGACTGCATCGGCCTATCTGCCGTATCCGGGCTTTCGTGCCTGGTCCGGTGCGCTGGGCGAATACAACGGCAAGTTCATGGCCAACCAGTTCGTGTTGCGCGGCGGCTCCTGCGCCACGCCCCGTTCGCATATCCGTGCGAGCTATCGAAATTTCTTCTACCCCCAGGCGCGCTGGCAATTCAGCGGCGTGCGTCTCGCCAAAGAGCTCTGAGCAAGGACGTACATCATCATGGCACCGACCCAAACCGCCGCGCTGGCCGAGCGCTTTACCGATGGGCAGTACGAGCAGGGACTCGCCGACGTGCTGCGCGGTCTGCTCTACATCCCGCGGCAGCTCTCACATACCTGGCTCTACGACGAGCGCGGCAGTCGCCTGTTCGAGAAGATCTGCGAGGCCCCCGAGTATTACGTGATGCGCCTGGAAACCCAGATCATGCAGGACCACGCCGCGCAGATGGCATCGCTGCTCGGCCAGGAGCTCTCGATCATCGAATACGGCAGCGGCAACAGCCAGAAGATCCGGCCATTGCTCGGTGCGCTGCCCCGCCTGCGAAACTACGTGCCGATCGACATCGCGGCCTCCAGCCTCGCGCGCAGCGCTCGTGCCATACGACGCGATTATCCAACGCTCAGTGTGCTGCCGCTGTGCGCCGACTTCACGCGCCGGCTCGAGCTGCCGCTGCACGCCGCCGACGGCACGCGACGCATGATCTACTTCCCGGGTTCCACGCTGGGTAACTATGAGCGGCTCGAGGCGGTGCGGCTGCTGTCCTCCATGCGAGCGCTCGCAGGCGCTGACGGGGCGGCGCTCATCGGCATCGATCTGGTCAAGGAGCGAGCGGTGCTCGAGCGCGCCTATGACGATGCGCGCGGCGTCACGGCCGAATTCAATCTCAATGCCCTGCGTCACGTGAATCGACGGCTTGGCATCGGCTTCGATATCGGCCACTTCCGGCATCGGGCGCTGTGGGTCGAGTCCCAGCAGCGCATCGAGATGCACCTGGTCAGCTCGGCCAACCAGACGATCCGCATGGGTGCAGCGGTGATCCGTCTGCTGCGCGGTGAATTCATCCGCACCGAGTGCTGCCACAAATACACCCCGGACGGCTTTGCGATTCTCGCAGCCGAAGCCGGTTGGCGCGTGCAGGCACGCTTCATGGATGAGCGCGGCTGGTTCGCGGTGATGCTGTTGAGCGCCGCCTAAGCTCAGTCCTCGCGATACGGCTCGACGCCGTAGAACTCGTACAGCGCACTGTTCCACGTGGGCTGCGCCATGCTTGGCCAATGTGCCGGGTCAAAGCCGGGTGCATCGCGCAGCCGCTCGCGTCGGGTGTCGATCATCAGGCGCTGGTGCTGCGCATCCAGTCGCAGCGCCTCCCAGGGCACGGCGAACAGTTTGCGTACCGAGCCACCCGCAGCCGCTTCCGCACCGGCTTCTGCGGCTGCATCCTCAAAGGCCAGTACGACGTAGGCGATGCGTCCACGCGGCACATCGAGCATGATCTCGCGCACGCGGCCCACGGGCTCGCCGGCGGCATCGACCACGGTATCGCCGGCCAATGCGGAGGCAGCCACGATTCCCGGCCGGCTCTCGCCAACGATCTTGTCGGTCTGCTGCATGCGAATACCCCTTCGGTGAGCACCTGCTCCCGCGAACCTCGCACCGCCAGAGCTTCGTTGCAAGCTGCGTGCCTGTAGCCAGCCGTCTCTCCAGGGAACGGCAAAAGCGCCTCGGTGGGTACGCGCACTGCGCGTAGAGCACGGAACCATCAGGGGTTTTTCGACTCTGTACAGCCCGGGGCGCGCCGGTATAATCGCGCGTTCTCTAGGGCTGGCAGCACTCAGGAGCGTTGTGATGGCGGGCAAGAAGACCGCAGCCAAGTCGAGCAAGTCCAAGCGAGCCGCGGTTGCCAAACCGGCGGCGCGCCGCGCGCCGCCGCCGCCGCCCTCGCAGCCTGCTCGCAAGGCTCAGGGCGCGCCGCGCGCTGCTGTGGCCGCCTCCTCCGCCAAGCCCGCGGCCCGCAGCGCCAAGCACACCGAGCGAGTGAGCGATTCCGCCAGCCACTCGATTCCGCGCCCAGTGCCTGCCTATCCGCCGCCCTCGCGGCCGGCGCCGCCGACCAGCGCAGGCGCGGATGAGCCGCGCGCCACTCCTGCACGCACGCTGCCCACGAACGACAACGACGAGGGCGACGCCATCGAGCCGGGGAGCCTGCTGGCTGGCCCGCGCAACGTCAAACCCTACGTCGCCAAACGCGGCGAGCAGTACATGAGCAAGGAGCAGCTGGCGCACTTCCAGCAGATCCTGTTCAGCTGGAAGCGCGATCTCATGGAAGAGGTCGACCGCACCGTTTCACATATGAAGGATGAGGCTGCAAATTTTCCCGATCCCAACGATCGTGCCACCCAGGAAGAGGAGTTCAGCCTGGAGCTGCGCACGCGCGATCGCGAGCGCAAGCTCATCCGCAAGATCGAAGAGGCGCTGAAGCGCATCGAGGATGGTACCTACGGCTACTGCCTGGAGACCGGCGAGGAGATCGGTATCAAGCGCCTGGAGGCGCGACCGGTCGCGACGCTGTCCATCGAGGCCCAGGAGCGCCGTGAGCGGCGCGAACGCCAGTACGGCGATCGCGACGATCGCTATCGCTGAATCCTTCAGCGCCTGAAACGCGCCCCGGCGCGCCCCGCGCTCCCTACCCGCCCCGGTGTTCCCCGTACGGGCGCAGCGACGCCGACGCAGCGTCATCTCCCGCCGACGCGCTCTCCCGTCCCCCGGGTCTCGCGCAAGCGCCCGCCAGGCCCCAGGCTAGCCCCAGATCCGGCTGTTACATGGCGGCCGGTTGGTGGCCCTCCCGGGAAGCCCGCGATGTCGGCGCAGGCCGATTTGGGTTCCGGGTGCGCTTGTACTATGGTATGGGGATCGCGGTCCCGCTAACGGCGGGTCCTGGCACATGAGGACTTCAGCATGAGCGAGCTACGCATCATCAAGAAGTACCCCAACCGGCGCCTCTATGACACCGTGGAGAGCCGCTACATCACGCTGGACGACGTGCGACGCCTGGTCATGGATCGCGTGGAATTCAGCGTGATCGACAAGCGCAGTCAGCAGGACATCACCCGGCCGGTGCTGCTGCAGGTCATTGCCGACCTGGAGCAGAAAAATGACACCGTGCTCAGCCAGGACTTCCTGGCCGAGCTGATTCGCAGTCACGACCGCCAGGTCGGGCTCGAGGGGGTTCTATCGAGCTACCTCGAACAGAGCCTGCGACTGTTCCTCAGCAGCAAGCCCCCGAGCGGCGATCCCGCGGCCGCCGCCAGTCAGCTGGCACATCAGAACTATCAGCGCTGGCACAGCGCTCAGGATGAGATTTTCCGCACGCTGATGAAGGCCGTCAGCACCACGGCGACCTCCTCTTAACGGCTCGTGCCGGCGCAGCGTCGTGAGCGCGACGCTGGCGGCACCAGGCGCATCAGCACCCGACCAAGCTGCGGCGTCAGGCGGCGTCGATATTACGCATGGACAGGCGGATGCGACCCTGCCGATCCACCTCGAGTACCTTGACGCGCACCTCGTCGCCTTCCTTGAGCTTGTCGGAGACGCGCTCCACACGCTCATCGGAGATCTGCGAGATGTGCACCAGGCCATCGCGGCCCGGCAGGATGGTCACGAAGGCGCCGAAGTCCATCAACTTGACGACCTTGCCTTCGTAGATGCGGCCCACTTCCACGTCCGCGGTGATCAAGCGGATGCGCTCCTGAGCCTCGCGCCCGGCCGCCCCGCTCACCGAAGCGATCTTCACCGTGCCATCGTTCTCGATGTCGATGGTGGTACCGGTCTCCTCGGTGATCTGACGGATTACCGCACCGCCCTTGCCGATGACGTCGCGGATCTTCTCCGGATCGATCTTCAGCGTGATGATCGAGGGAGCCCATTCGGACATCTTCTCGCGCGACTGGCGGATCACCTTGTCCATCTCATCGAGGATGTGCAATCGCCCCACGCGCGCCTGGCTGAGCGCCACGCGCATGATCTCCGAGGTGATGCCCTCGACCTTGATGTCCATCTGCAGCGCGCTGACACCGTCGCGCGTACCCGCTACCTTGAAATCCATATCGCCGAGGTGATCCTCATCGCCGAGGATGTCGGTCAGCACCTGAAAGCGCGAGCCCTCCAGCACCAGGCCCATGGCCACGCCCGCGACCGGCGCCTTGATCGGCACGCCGGCATCCATCAGCGACAGGCTCGAGCCGCACACGCTCGCCATGGAGCTCGAGCCGTTGGACTCGAGAATCTCCGAGACGATGCGGATCACATACGGAAAGGTTGTCATGTCCGGCATCACCGCGGCGATGCCCCGGCGCGCGAGATTCCCATGGCCGATCTCGCGGCGCTTGGGCGATCCCATCATGCCGGTCTCGCCGACCGAGAATGGCGGGAAGTTGTAATGAAGCATGAAGGGCTCGCGCCGCTCGCCCTCCAGCGCATCGATGATCTGCGCATCGCGCGTGGTGCCGAGCGTCGTGGCGACCAGCGCCTGCGTCTCACCGCGGGTGAATAGCGCCGAGCCGTGCGCACGCGGCAGCACGCCGACGCGGATCGAGATCGGACGCACGGTGCGCGTGTCGCGCCCGTCGATGCGCGGCTCGCCCGCCAGAATGCGCTCGCGCACGATGCGGCTCTCGAGCTTGAAGAGCTCGTTCTTGAGCGCCTCGGGCGTCCACTGCGGCGTCTCGCCGGCGGACAACGCCGTGGTGGTTTCCTTCTTGATCTCGGCGATGCGCGTGTAGCGCTGCTGCTTTTCGGTGATGCGATAGGCATCAGAGAGCGCCTGTTCGGCGCGTGCCTTGACGGCCTGCTCGAGCGCCGCTTCTCCCGCCGCGGGCTTCCAGTCCCAGCGCGGCTTGCCCGCTTCAGCGGCGAGCTCGCGGATGTGACGGATCGCGATCTGCATCTGCTCGTGACCGAATACCACGGCACCGAGCATGACCTCCTCGGGCAGGCACTGCGCCTGCGACTCCACCATGAGCACCGCATCCTTGGTGCCGGCGACCACCAGCTCGAGCTGCGAGCTCGCCTGCTCGCTGCGCGGCGGATTGAGCAGATACTTGCCGTCGCGATAGCCCACGCGCGCCGCGCCGATCGGCCCGTTGAAGGGCACCCCGGCGATCGCCAGCGCAGCGGACGCGCCCAGCAGCGCGGGAATATCGGCATCCACGTCCGGATTCAACGACACCACGGTCGCAACGACCTGCACCTCGTTGTTGAAGCCGTCGGGAAACAGCGGGCGGATCGGCCGGTCGATCAGCCGCGAGGTGAGCGTCTCGCGCTCCGAAGGGCGCCCCTCGCGTTTGAAAAAGCCACCCGGAATGCGGCCGGCTGCATAGGTCTTCTCGACATAGTTGACCGTCAGCGGAAAGAATTCACGTCCCGCGACGGCAGTCTTTTGTGCGACCGCCGTCACCAGCACGACGGTATCGGCCATGGTCACCAACGCCGCCCCGTCCGCCTGACGGGCGAGCTCGCCGGTCTCCAGGGTGATGGTATGCGGGCCGTATGAAAAACTTTTCTTGAAGACAGTCACGCTTCGGTCCTCGATGAGTCGGGCAGGATGCCGCGTCGCTGCTCGCGAAACGCGGCGGCAGGGGTCAGCGGCGCAGACCCAGGCGCTCGACGAGCTCCTGGTACTTGGCCGGCCGCGTTGCCTTCAGATAATCGAGGAGTTTGCGGCGCTGATTGACCAGCTTGACGAGGCCGCGGCGCGATGAGTGATCGCGCTTGTGCGTGCCGAAATGCGTGCCGAGGCCGTTGATGCGCTCGGACAGCAGCGCAATCTGCACTTCGGGCGAGCCCGTATCGTGGGCATCGCGGCGGTACTGCGCAACCACACCGCCTTTCTGTTCAGTGGACAAGGACATTGGCTTGGGAAACCTCTGTGCTGAATCGATCTATTGGGTCGTTTTGAAGGCCGCGCATTCTACGCGCACCCCCCGCTTCCCTCAAGCCGAAACAGGGGCTTACGTAACCACCAGCGGTGCTGGGAAAAGCCTGCGCGCGCGCAGCTGGCCGGTCAAATCGCACTCTGCCAGGCCCAGAAAGCGCCCTTCGGCGTCATAGACCCGCCACAGCGGCGTTTGCGGGGCAGCCTGCGGCTGCAGCGCCTGCAGCTGCACCGTACGTCCGTGCGCCAGCGAACTCGCCTGTACGGCCGTGAGCGCCAGTGCTGGCAGATGCGCCACGGCCCGGTCGGCCGCCAGCAGCGGCCAGGGCGCACCCGCCTCGCTCAGAGCGCGCAGCGCGTCGAGCTGCACCATATCCGCCGTCTCGAAGGGCTCCGAGTAGAGACGCCGCAGGCTCGACAGCCGACCGCAGGTGCCGAGCGCACGTGCGATGTCCTCACCCAGTACACGCACATAGGTGCCGCTGGAGCAGACGACTTCGAGCTGCAGCTCGTCGAGTGCCTGCGTCTCCTGCAGTTCGCCAGGGCCGTGCTCGAGCAGCTGCAGCCGCTCGATGCGCACACTGCGCGGGGTGCGCTCCACCGTGACGCCGCGGCGCGCGAGCCGATAGAGCGGCTCACCGTCGCGCTTGAGCGCCGAATACATCGGCGGGGTCTGCTCGTGCGTGCCCAGAAAGCCCTGCAACGCCGAGGCGATCTGCGTCTGCTCGAGCTGCGGCACGGCGCCGCGCTCGACGATCTCGCCTTCGGCATCCCCGGTGGAGGAGCGCTCCCCGAGCTTCAGTCCAAAGCGGTACGCCTTGCGCCCATGCAGCAGCTCGCCCGCGAGCCGGGTGGCCTCTCCCAGGCAGATCGGCAGCATGCCGCTCGCCAGTGGATCGAGACTGCCGCCGTGCCCCGCCTTGATGCCACCTGCGAGCCGGCGCACGACCTGCAGAGCGCCGTTCGAGGACAGACCGATGGGCTTGTCGAGCAGCAGCACGCCGGCGCGCACGAGCAGCGAGCCATCAGAAGAAAGAGTAGGAACCATCGACGTGGTCGCGATCGGCAGAGCGATTGGCAGGCATGTGAAATATTTGTTCTGAACAAATATTTCACATGTCTCCCTGTCACTCCTCGGATGGCCTCCGCGTCACAGGCTCCTGCTCTTCCGGCTGCTGGTCCCGTGCGCGTGCGGCGTCGTCCGCCACTGCGTGGTCGATCAGGCTCGTCAGTTTGTGTGCCCGCTCGAGCTGCTCGTCGAGCTGAAACTGCAGGCGCGGCACGTGACGCAGCTTGAGCTCGCGCGAGAGCTGGCCACGCAGGTAGCCCGCGGCGCTGTCCAGCCCGGCCAGCATGGCGGGCGCGTCGGTGCCGCGATCGGCGAACGGCAGCACGTAGACGGTGGCGCTGCTCAGATCCGCCGCGACAGTGACTGCCGTCACCGTCACGTTGCCCACGCGCGGATCCTTCACGCCCCGGCGCAGCAGCGCCACGAGCGCGCGCTGTATTTGTGACGCGACGCGGGCCTGACGCGCCGGGTTGCCGGTCATTGGATGGTGCGCGTCACCTCGACGCGCGAGAAGCACTCGATCTGATCGTTCACGCGCACGTCCTGGTAGTTCTTGACGCCGATGCCGCACTCGGTGCCGGCGCGTACCTCCGCGACGTCGTCCTTGAAGCGCCGCAGCGATTCGAGGGCGCCCTCGAAGATCACCACGTTATCGCGCAGCACGCGTATCGGGTTGTTGCGCTTGACCACGCCCTCGGTGACCAGGCAGCCTGCCACCACACCGAACTTGCTCGAGCGGAACACCTCGCGCACCTGCGCGGTACCCATGATCTGCTCCTTGATCTCGGGCGCCAGCAGACCGCTGAGTTTCTGTTTGACGTCGTCGATGGCCTCGTAGATCACGCTGTAGTAGCGCACTTCCACGCCCATGTCCTTCATGGCTTCGCGCGCGGCCGCATCGGCGCGCACGTTGAAGCCGATGACGAAGGCCTTGGAGGCGGCCGCCAGCTGGATGTCCGAGGCGGTGATGCCGCCGACGCCGCTGGCGATGACATTGACCTGCACCTCGTCGGTCGACAGCTTGTTCAGTGCGTCGGTGAGCGCCTCGGAGCTGCCCTGCACATCCGCCTTCAGCAGGACCGCCACGATGCCGGCGCGGGTCGCGCCCATCTGCGCGAACACGTCCTCGGCGCGGGTGCTGGAACGCGCAAGCTTCACGTCGCGGAAGCGGCCCTGCCGGTGCAGCGCGACCTCGCGGGCCTTGCGCTCGCTTTCCACGGCCAGGAGCTCATCGCCGGCGTTGGGCGTCCCGGACAGGCCCAGCACCACCACGGGAATGGACGGCGGCGCTTCGGTTACGGGCTTGCCCGCCTCATCGAACATGGCACGCACGCGACCGAACTCGGAGCCCGCCAGAAGCGCATCGCCGACCTTGAGCGTGCCGCGCTTGACCAGCGCGGTAATCACCGCGCCGCGTCCCTTCTCCATGCTCGCCTCGATGACCACTCCGCTCGCCAGGCCGCTGCGCGGCGCCTTGAGCTCGAGCACTTCCGCCTGCAGCAGCACCGCCTCGATCAGCTGATCGACCCCCGCGCCGGTACGCGCCGAGACGTTCACGAACATGTTCTGGCCGCCCCAGTCCTCCGGGATCACGCCGTGCTTGGACAGCTCGGTGCGCACCCGATCCGGATCGGCATCGGATTTGTCGATCTTGTTGACCGCCACGACGATCGGCACGTTCGCGGCACGCGCATGCTGGATCGCCTCGATGGTCTGCGGCATGACGCCGTCGTCGGCCGCCACCACCAGCACCACAACGTCCGTGGCCTTGGCCCCGCGGGCGCGCATCGCCGTGAAGGCCGCGTGACCGGGGGTGTCGAGGAAGGTGACCGCGCCCCGCGGCACCTCGACGTGGTAGGCGCCGATGTGCTGCGTGATGCCGCCGGCCTCACCGGCCGCCACCTTGGTGCGCCGGATGTAGTCCAGCAGGGACGTCTTGCCATGATCGACGTGTCCCATGACCGTGACCACGGGGGGGCGGGTCTCGAAGTGCTCGGCAGCGGCTTCCTCGCCCTGCAGGCCCTCCTCGATCTGATTCTCCTTGAGGATCTTCGACGTGTGGCCAAGCTCCTCGACCACCAGCACGGCGGTATCGCGCTCGATCGGCTGGTTGATCGTGGCCATGACGCCGAGATTCATCAGCACGGTGATGACCTCGGTCGCCTTGATCGCCATTCTCTGCGCCAGTTCGGCCACCGTGATGGTCTCGCCGAGCGACACCTCGCGCCTGACCGGCGCGGTGGGCATCTCGAAGCCATGCTTGGCCTCCGTGCCGGCCGGCACGGTGCGCGCGCGCAGCTTTTTCTTCTTCTTATGCCGCGCGCTGACGTCACCGGCAATGTGCAGCTCCTCACGCCCGTAGCGCGTGCGCTGCTTGTTATCGTGGTCCTCGCGCGCCACGGCTGGCGGATGAGTTTGCTGCGTCTCGCGGCTCGCCTCGGCGCTGCGGCGCTGGCGCTCGCGCTCGGCGGCTTCTTCGGCCGCGCGTTGCTCGGCCGCGCGGCGCGCATCCTCCTGCGCCTTCTTCTTGGCCTGCTCTTCCTCGATGCGCCGGCGGTTCTCCGCCTCGATGCGCTCGCGCTCGCGCCGCTCGGCTTCGGCCTTCTCAGTCTGGGCGCGCTGGGCCTCCTCGGCCTCGCGCCGCTGTACATCGATCTGTTCCTGCTGCGCGCGCGCCTGGCCTTCGAGCACGTCGCGCTTGATATAGGTGCGCTGGCGGCGCACTTCCACGTTGACGGTGCGGGCGCGGCCCTGATTGCTGGAGAGCTTGAGCTCCTGCTGGGTCTTGCGCTTGAGCGTGATGCGGTTCGGAGCGGAGCCCGACTCATGGCCATGGCTGCGGCGCAGGTGCGTCAGCAGCTCGAGCTTGGCCTCCTCGCTGATGCGATCCTGCGGCCCGGAGACACTGATGCCCGCCTGGTCGAGTTGGGCGATCAGCCGGTCGACCGGCACTTTCAGCACATCGGCAAATTGGGCAATCGTTACTTCAGCCATTCTTTCTCACCTTGGCACGGATGTGCTCGGTAGTGCTTGCTCATCCATGTCCCTGTCGCATTCGTTACTGCTGCGCCTCGAACCAGTGGGCGCGCGCTTTCATGATCAGGCTGCCGGCCTCTTCGGCCGACAGGCCGTCGATGTCACTGATGTCGTCCACGGCCTGCTCGGCCAGATCGTCTCGCGTGCGCACGCCGCGGCGCGCCAGGGCCAGCGCCAGATCCGGACGCATCCCCTCCAGCGTCAGCAGATCCTCGGAAGGCATGGACTGGTCGAGCGACTCCTCGCTGACAATCGCCTGCGTGAGCAGCACGTCCCGCGCACGGTTACGCAGCTCCTTGACGATGTCCTCATCGAATTCCTCGATGGCCGCCAGCTCGCCGGCCGGCACGTAGGCCACTTCCTCGACGGTCGAGAAACCCTCCGAGACGAGGATGCTGGCGACGTTCTCATCGACGTCCAGCTGCTTCATGAACATCTCCACCAGCGAGCGGGTCTCCGACTCGCTCTTGGCTTCCGCATCCGACTCGGTCATGACGTTGAGCTCCCAACCGGTCAGCTGGCTCGCCAGACGGATGTTCTGCCCGCCGCGTCCGATGGCCTGCGAGAGCTTCTCCTCGGCCACGGCGATATCCATGCTGTGCGCATCCTCGTCGACCACGATCGACTGCACCTCGGCAGGCGACATCGCGTTGATGACGAACTGCGCCGCATTCTCATCGTGCGGAATGATGTCGACGCGCTCGCCGGCGATTTCGTTGGACACCGCCTGCACACGCGAGCCGCGCATGCCCACGCAGGCGCCTACCGGGTCGATGCGTGGGTCCTGGCTGCGCACGGCGATCTTGGCGCGCACGCCCGGATCGCGCGCCGCACCCAGGATGTGAATCAGTCCCTGGCCGACCTCGGGAACCTCGAGTTTGAACAGCTCGATGAGAAATTCCGGCGCGGTGCGGGTCAGAAACAATTGCGGGCCGCGCTGCTCGGCGCGTACCTCGCGCAGATATGCCTTGACGCGGTCCTGCGGCTTCAACTGCTCGCGGGGAATCATGTCGCTGCGCGACACGAACCCTTCCGCATTGCCGCCCAGATCCACGTAGATGCCGTTGCGGTCGATGCGCTTGATGACGCCGCTCACCAGCGTGTTGATGCGATCCTTGTAGGCCTCGACGACCTGCGCGCGCTCGGCTTCGCGCACCTTCTGCACGATGACCTGCTTCGCCTGCTGTGCCGCGATACGGCCGAAGGCCACCGATTCCATCGGCTCCTCGACATAGCCGCCCGGCTCTGCCGTCTTATCGAGGTCGTGCGCGTCCTCGAGCCGCAGTTCGGCGGAGGGGTTCTCGAGCTCCTTGGAATCGTCGGCAAACACCTTCCAGCGACGGAAGGTCTCGTAATCGCCGGTCTTGCGATTGATGCAGACGCGCACGTCCCAATCCTCACCGTGCTTCTTGCGCGTAGCCGAGGCGAGCGCTGCTTCCAGCGCCTCGAAGATGATCTCCTTATCGACGCCCTTCTCGTTGGAAACGGCATCGACGACCATCAGGATCTCTTTGTTCATCGCTCACGTACCTCTGCTCTGCGTGCTCACTGGCGCTCATTGCGGCGCCAGGCGCGCACGGCTGATCTCTTCGAATGGCACCCTCACCATGGCGCCATCCACGTTCAATTCAACAGCCTGAGCGTCGCTGGCCATCAGCTGACCGGTGTAGCGACGCCGACCCTCACGCGCGACCTTCAACTCCATCCAGATGCGATCGCCGACGAAGCGCGCAAAGTGCGCCGGCGTGCGCAATACGCGGTCCAACCCCGGCGAGGACACCTCCAGCGTGTACGCCGTCGGAATCGGATCCTCGACATCCAGCAACGCGGACAGCTCGTGGCTGACGCGCTCGCAATCGTCCAGGCCCACCCCGCCCGGCTTGTCGATAAACAGGCGCAGCAACGAGCGCGCCCGCCCCGGCACATAGTCCAGGTCGACCAGCTCGTAGCCGAGCTGGCCAAGCAGCGGCTCAGCCAGCGCCATCAATCGCTCGCGCAAGGGCAACGCCATC
>Ga0134126_10004438_pt1 | contig 17551 bp, 14 predicted proteins | sample KB31752_FD_96881 | JGI IMG/M metagenome (GOLD analysis project Ga0134126, IMG submission 96881) | Terrestrial soil microbial communities with excess Nitrogen fertilizer from Kellogg Biological Station, Michigan, USA - KB3-175-2 | ecosystem: Environmental > Terrestrial > Soil > Unclassified ...
AGATCGAGGCGCAGAATTTGGATACCGAGACTGCGCGCCACCCCCATGGCTGCCATCGTCTTGCCAGTTCCACTGGAACCAAAAAAGAGCGCAGAGACGCCACGCCCATAAGGAAGCCGAGCACGAAATTTCCATTCGTCGAGGACGCGCGGCGCCAGACGAACGTTGTCGACAATCTCGTTGAGTTGTTGCTTGCGATCGGGCGGTAGGACCACCTGGTCGAGATCGAAAATTGGTTCAATTCGGTCGACGAGGTGCGAGACACTTTCTGATGCCAACTCCTTGCACGCAGTGGTAAAACGCGACAACGAAGGATCATTAAAGCCGTAGTGCTGAGGGCGGCTGTAGGCCAGGCGCGTCGCATGTTCCAAACGATCGATGTCCAACGGATACTGATTGACCAGCGCCTCGGCCAATCCGCTTGAAAGGTAGGCGCCGGCTGTCGTTGCCGCTACCCGCATGGCCGAGACGCGTGCAGCTAGTGTCAGAGGCGGCTGAGCTTCCAACTCGTAAGGAACATTTCCGAGAAGTTGGGCGGTGCGCGCTTCATCGCGGCAAATGACTGCAGCTTTACACCCGGTGGTGTCCAACGTTGCAAAAAACTGAGACAACGGATCAGCCTCTGCCTCGGTACCACCGGCATTGGTGAGATCAATAACGAGTGGATCGCCAGCCAGCCGTGCCATGCGCCCGATGCGCCGAGCACACTCTTCAATTTCGATGGCCTCAACGTTTGCCAGGCGGGTCGCAACGACGCGAATCAGCTTGGCTTTATTGGTGAGTGCGCCGAGTTCCAGCAACGCCCGCCACGCCGGGGAATCGTCGCCGTCAAGCAAGACCCATCGCGGTCCGCTCGCGCTTTGCAGCTTGTCAATTAGTTGCGTTGCCTTAGCGATGTCATCCGGTTGCTGCAAGAGACTGGCTCCGGACCAGTCCTCTAACCGCAAAAAGCGTCGCACTCGCGGATCGCTTTCCAGTGCCATCTGGTCACCTAGCAGCCACTGTGCAAGAAACGGATCGAGTCTTAATGGCTCATCCGCAGCCGCCGGTCGGCTCGCGGATCCCTCAAAGACGAGCCAGTGCGCGAATGTTCCACCATGGATTAAATCGGCGCGTTCCCCTGCTGTTATGCCAAGCAAACTGTTGTACAAACCAATGGTGCCGACGCGACGGCTGATTTCGTCGAGCAGGAATCCAACGCAGCGCTGGTAGCGGAGGTCCAGCTCGGGTGAAAGCGTCAGGACCATCATGCGGTACCCAACGGGCCCAAGCCCAAACACACTCGCTGCAACAGCTAATGGCTCGGGGTTGCTGTCTGCGATCGCGAGCGCAGCGTCGAGTGCGGCTTCTGCGTCGGAAAGTTCGCTTTGCTGGTTGTTAAGATCTTGTTTGGGCGACTTATCGAGCGATTCCAAAAGCGCTTCGCGACTTACCGAAAGGCCATTCACTTCGTTTGACGCTTCATTGATCGAATTTCGCAGTAACGTGTGGACCCACCTGACGGAAGCTTCCAACAACGCGCGTTCGGTCAACGTCTCGAAACGCCCAGCGTCCGCTAGAGGCAACGACTTCACCGGTAGAAGCTGGATGTTCGCAACTCGTTCGCGCTTTTGGGTACCAACACCCTCAACCAAATCACGAAGTGCGTTCAGCAGTGAGTCCATACCGGGGTTGCGCAACCCGATCTGTACTACGTCATCGATCAGATCTACATGAAGCACCACGAGATCATCGCGCTCTACAAGCCAGCGTTGCGCCAGATCATTTGTCTTACCGGAGCGGCCCACCAGTACCAACGCACAGGGGGCGTCGGGGTCGATGGATTCAAGGAGGGTGTCTACTTCTTCGACCGTTACGCAGCGACTTTGGTACTCCGTGCTACTCTGGACCAGCGTCATGTCTGGTCGGGCCGCCACGGACTCGGCGATGCCCTCCGCTTTCACGTCCCGCGACGTCCTTACCACCAAGACATTAATACGCGCCACGCCCGACTCCTTTGGAGTTCTCTTCGACGCGTGCTTATCGCACAGTTCCCTGTTGTTGCCTATGCTGCTTAAAGACTCAAAAGAGATGTAGATTTGTGAGCAGAACGATCTAGTTCAAGCGGTAGTGTTTGGCCTCTGACTTGATGATTCTTTCGTAGATCCAAGGATCGACTTCTACAGTTTTGAGCCAGTCTGTGGCTTCCTGTCTGCAGGCGGAGAGACCGTTTCGTCAGGCGCTTGAGCTGAGCCTGGCTACCCGCTAAACTTACCTCTTGACTCGGTTAAACGATGCATAGTAATGTGTTGAGGTGTAAGGATTTACGCCCGCTTGGCTCAGTGGTAGAGCACTCGCTTCACACGCGAGGGGTCATAAGTTCGAATCTTATAGCGGGCACCATATTTTCATTAGCTACGGGCGACTCATCTACTGTTGGGTCGCCCGTTTGGGTGGCGGAGAACCAAAAAAGAAACCCACGCGATCTTTCGATGCGTGGGTTCCGCTAGGCTGCGGCCTCATTTGAAAACTGCCTGGCAAAGTCCTCAGCAGCCTTTTTAGTTTTTGCCCTTTTTGTCGCCGCTCTTTTTGTCGCCCTGGTTGTTGTTGTTGCTCGGGGGCGGCGGCCTTTGGCCTTTTGGGGCCACAACCACCGTGTTTGGAGGCTTGGGCGGACGCTCATCCCTCTTTTGAGCAAATGCGCCTGCCGCCAAGAAGCAGCCGATTGCTACCGCCATTGCTTTTCGTTTCAAGTCGAACATCGAATTTCCTGTCCTCCTCATGCTTTTTCAGCGCGCATGGGAGGGAGAGTAAGAGATGCGCCGACCTCAATCGAGCAAGAACGATGCCAGAAAGGTTAATCGCCCCAATCCTTGGATCCGCCCTTATTTAGCCGATGACAACAGCGCATTTGGCGGATCTCGCACCGTTTTTGGGGCTGTTAACACCGTATCGTGCAATTGGTAAACGGAAACTCAGCGCCTCAGGGTCACGCTCATAGTCCCCACATTACCGCTGCCATCGAAGGCCCGCAGGCTGACCGTATGTTCCCCCGCCGCCAGTGCCGGCAGATCGACAGAATAACGCTCGTGCCCGCTATCAGCAATTCCGTCGTCCGGAAACAATGGCGTCCAGGGTGCACCATCCAAGCTAAAGTCCCCTCTTCTAATCTTGCCGGTCGAGTCAACAACTTCGAAAGCTACGCGACTGCTACTTCCTACCGACTGGGCGGGAGTAACTACTCGCAAGACGGGCGGCGTGTTATCGATGTCTACCGGCTCACTCACACGCTCTCCGGAAAGCGACTGGCCAAGCGGATTGTCGGGCGCATCCGAAGCGATGATCTTGACGATGTAGCGTCCATCCGCAAGGGTCGCGCCATCGATCGTGTAAAAGTTGTCTCTCAGCTTGTCCTTTAACAACCGAAACGTAGTTTCGTTCAGCGGCCGATAGTAGATCGCGTATTCCAGCGTATCGCCGTTTCGATCTTCGGCCTGCCATTGAAATGAACGGGCGCCGCGTTGAAAAATTCTTCGCGGTTGGACCTGTGCGGCCGCGCCAAACAGCGACGGATCCAGACCCGACGACTCGACGTTGGGATCGATCTGGAGCTGAGCAATCTGCTGCAGGCCAACGCCAAACGGCAGCGAACTAATCGACAAAACTTCAGGAGCAACGTTCCGCGGCAGATACGCAAGGCTCGCGTCGTCCATCCAGGTCTGACCTGCGTTGCCCCCGGATCGCAATGTAGCTCGCCACTGCACAAACCTTGCCCGCGGACTCGATATCGGACTGCCCTCGGGATCGCGATATGAGCTACTCCAATCGCTCCAGGTAGCATCCGGTCGCGAGCCGTTCCCGGTGCGTGTCTGCAACTCGACGTTGCCGTTACCGCGCCACCAGATTCGGCCCCATGAAGCTGTCAACTTCGCGTCGCGAACCGGCGACTCATATGTTCCTTCAGCAACCAGCTCCTGCCCGAAGCGAAACAATCTTCCCTGGTTGCTGGACGCCGCATAAATCTGATTTCCACGCGACAGAAATGAAGAAATCTGTCCTTCGCTCGACTGTAAAAGCAGCGTGTCGCGACCGTCGTTGGTAACCGAGTAGATGCGTCCTTTATCGGAAGTTCCAATCAGCACGCTCCCCGCCTGCAATGCTGGAGCGATAGCGAAGGCGGTGATTGAAGGCGAACTCCAAACGACGTCCGCACCACCGTCCGGGAGAATTCGAAATACCGCACTGCGTGCCGTTGAAACGTCCGTGCGACTGCGCGATGGCTGACCCGGCGTTTGTATAGGAGCTCCACTCTCATCAATAGCCGTGATCGTTACTGAGGTGCTGGTTACGCCGCTACTTGCATCCGCGGGTTGTGCGACAGGAGCAGGAGCTGTTTGTCCGCGGCTGGCCGCGGCGGCATCGCTTAGAGCAAGCGCATAAATCGAACCGTCAGCAGCTGTAGCCAATGCATGTATTTCTCGTAGTTGCGCGTCGAACAGAGCAAACGCCTTGCCCTCAGGCGAGATGCGCAGTACCAGTCCACCCGGATCGGTTCCCGCAATCAAATCTCCCTGCGCCGTGACTGCGAGCGATATTACGTGAGTCTGATTTGTCGCAATCAACAGCGACGACTCCGGCTTCGCGTCGGCGGCGCGCACTCGATAGAGTTTGCCGTTGTCGCCGGTGCCCACCGCCAGTGAGCCGTCGTTGAGAACTGCCAGCGACCAGATGTATTTGTCAGCGGGATCAAAAAACACTTCAGCGTGACCGTCGGCAGTTATTCGATAAACTTTTCCGTCGGGAGACGTCCCCGCATAGAGCGCGCCATCTTTGCCGGCCGCCAGCGCAGTGACATCCAATTCTGCAGCGTCATAAAACAAAGCACCGCGGCCATCGGCAGATACTTTGAAAATCTTTCCATCGTGACCGGTGCCCAGAAAAACATTTCCCTGGGCATCCACTGTACTGGCCCAGACAAATGCCTGCTCGGTATTGAATACCTCGGTGAGACGCGGGGCCAGCATCAACATGCCCGTGTCGCTTATTGAGACTCCGTGCGAGTCACCCTTCAACAAATCAGCCCTGCCGCTGGTTTCCCAGACGACAGGTTGTCCGGCGTAAATAGCACCGGCTGCAACTGCAAACAAAAGAATAGTGGCAGCCACGCCACTCAAAAGGGTTACCGGCTCTTTTCGTCGTGTAGCTTTAAGCATGTTTTAGTCTTAGTTTCCTATGTATTTTGCGTACAGTGATCGCGCTGTGCTGATTTCACTGGTGCCTCTGATTATCGATCGGGCGTCTTGAAAAACTGTCAGCTCAAAATCTCCAGTGCGAAAGCGGAGCAGATAGTCATTGAACTTAACCTCGCCGGTAGTCTTCAGCCTGTTGGCAAGTTCCTCAAAGTTAAGCCGGCTCGCCTGGACCGGGGAAATTTGTACAGCATTACGTCCGCACAACACCGCGGCAAAGTCTCCGGACGCAGCTTCCAAAGTTTCAAACCGTCCTGCGGCGCAGGTCTGACAATCGGGAGATGGTGGGCCGGGATTGATTTTTCGCCACTCATTTCTCCAGATATCAAACTGCATTAACGCGCCATGCAGGTCTTCGGTTTGGCCGGTCAATAGTTTCAAAGCTTCTGTCACTTGCACCGCCGCGACCACGCTTATGATCGGCATGATTACGCCAGCCGTATCGCAAGTGGGAGCGCTGGCTGCAGGCGGCGCCTCTTCAAACACACAACGCAGGCAAGCCGTTTGATGCGGCCGGACGGTCATTGTTACGCCGTAAGATCCGACTGCGGCACCATAAATCCAATTGATTTCGTGCTTGACGCAGGCGTCGTTGATTAGGTAGCGCGTCGCAAAATTATCGGTGCCGTCCAGAACGACGTCGCAATCCGCGATTAGACGCTCTATGTTTGAATGGTTAACGTCAGCTATCTCTGAATCGACTTCTATATCGCGGTTAATCTCCCCGATGTGATTGGCGGCTGCGACCGCTTTCGGAATTCGTTCGTCGGCATCACGCTCCGTGAACATCGTCTGTCGCTGAAGATTTGAAGCTTCGACAAAATCTCGATCGACGATTCGAAGTTTACCGACTCCCGCGCGAGCCAGGCTTTCGGCCTGCGCAGACCCCAGTGCGCCACAACCAATTATGATTGCGCGCGACCCAAGAAGCCGGCGCTGGCCTTCTTCGCCGATTCGGTTGAAAAGTATTTGCCGGCTGTAGCGTTCAATCATCGTTTCTCAAATTTCAAATCTTCAATCTCAGATCGCCATCGAGATCTCAATTCTTAAGCCCACGCTCAGCGGCCTCGCGCATCACGGCTTCCGGCGGCGCTGCACCAGTCCACAACTTGAATTGTTCCGTCGCTTGAGCCACCAGCATCGCCAAGCCACCCAGCGTCTGGCAGCCAGCCTCGCGCGCCTGCCGCAAAAACTCAGTCTCAATTGGATTGTAAACTAAGTCATACGCTAAGCGCGCACCGCGCAGTTGAGATGCCCTTGCCGGGGTCTCGCTCTCAAGTTGTCCCAGCGTTCCTAACGGCGTGGCGTTGATCACAACGTCAAAGCTCTCAAAGCCAGCGCCTTCCAGGGGCATCTTCTCAACTCCAAATCGCTCTGCCAGTGGACTCGCTTTCCCCGTATCGCGCGCGAATAGCGTAGGCTTAGCGGCTGCTTTCTTGAGACTCCATAAGGCTGCGCTGGCCCCGCCTCCGGCTCCGATAACTGCGCAACGAGCATCGCGCAAATCGCCAAACATTTCCACGAGCGGTTTGATAAAACCCGGAGCATCAGTGTTAAAGCCGCGTAATGTTTCACCTTCAACCACTATGGTGTTAACGGCTCCGATTTCCCGCGCGGCGGGTTCTATCCAGTCCAAGTGCTCCATCACCGCAGATTTGTGCGGGGCCGTTACACTCAAGCCGCGCAGCCGCCAATCGAATTCTCGCGTTTGCGGGTGAATCATTCGCTTGATGAATGTCTTGATGTCTCGAGTTTCGAACAGAACATACACGGCATTGGTTCCCGTGGCTGCAAAAGCAGAGTTATGGATCCGCGGCGACAAAGAATGTGAAACAGGACTTCCAACCAGTCCGATGATTTGGGTGTGCCGGTCAAGCTTCTCGATTCGATAAACGTCCGTGAGCTCGCTGACGGAAAGTTGTCCGGGAGCCGTACTAGTTTCGCTGTCAAGCGAGGCGTAAGTTAGAAAACCACCGCGGGATGGACCAAGGATACGAGTGGCAACTCCGGCTGCGCCCATGGCAATCGCGATCATCTCTCGGCCATCCTCGCGCGCGCGATCCAATAGCTGAAACATCGGCAGACAGTCGATCGCATCCTTTGCTTGCACGGCTATTTTCAAAACGCGCGCCGGCGTACGGCTCATGCGGTCGTAAATCTGATCGAGTTTATCGGGCACGCCGGCGAAATCATGGTGCGAACAAATTGTTCGACTCCAATCGATTGGCAGCGACGATGACATTTCAGTAGTAAGAAATTGTTCGGCAAGATCCAGTTCGACGTCGAAAAAACTCGACGAGAAGATCGCATCCGACCAAAACGTCTGACGCGTAGCATCATCAAGCGCGCGTCTGCCACCTTCCTGTGCAGGCCGGAAAGTAACAATTGATTCGCAAGCTGATCGCTCCAGAAGTTTGGTGATTGAGGCCGCGCCAGTCTTAAGCTCCTGTGGCTCAAGACAATCCAGGCGTACTTCAATGAGATCACAAACCTTGACAGCCGCTGCTATCGCGCGTTCGAGCGTGGCAACAGTTGGTTCACAAAGTGAAATGCAAATGCGTGACTGGTGGGAAGGGTCCATGAAGGGACTACAGAATACTGACCCGGGTTGGTATCGGTCAATCAGGTCTGCGGCTACTCTTTTGGAGTGCGACGACCTGTCGCCGCTTTGGTCTGCGGCGCCTGTCGCCGCAATGCTGCGTTAGTGGCAACGTTACCGAAGGTGCGACAGGTCGCACCTGACCAAAGCGCTGACAGGTCAGCGCACTCCAAAATTACTCGCGCAGCCAGAACGCGAAGCCGCACTGTGCGGCGGCCAAGCCGCATCGGGCAAGCTCACTCGTCGAGATGGCGTGTGGGCGCTTCGGCGCCGAGATGTCGAGTAGTCCCTTCAGTCACGCTTGGAACCGGCGTCCTCAATTCTCCCGTTCGAGGAGCACTGGTTCCGCCCAGCGTCGGAGCGCTGCCTGCTTGAGTCGGGAAATAACCACCCTGGCCGCCGGCCGCTGGTAAGCTGCCTGCCTGATTTCGCTTAGAAGCGACAATCGCTCCAACGCCTTTGCCCAGGTTGGAAAAGCCCGGGATAAAAAGGCTCCAACCCCAAAACACGCCACCGGGAAACCTGAGCATGATCGCGATGGCAGCCACGATGAAGCCGAGTCCGATGAAGACGTTCATGATGCCCTTCTCGAGGCTGGGCTCTATATCTCGTCGACGAGCGCGATCTCGGTCTCGTTTACGACGAACACGGGAGCCGAAGTCATCTGGCTCCGGCGCTTGCGGCAATTGTCCGGAGAGTGCTTGCGGGACCAGGCTGATATTGGCGCCGCAGACGCGGCAGAAGCTGGCGCCATCAAGATTCTGAGCTGCACAGTTTGGACAAAACATTCAAACCCTCCGATCAACTTCCCACCGAACTCCACATCGATCTGATAGAACCTTGATTCTACCGTTTCAACTTACCAACCGATCGTTGTCGCAAAGCTTCAAAGAGAATAACGCCTGCGGCCACTGAAACATTGAGTGATTCTATCCGTCCCAGCAAAGGAATACGAACTAAAGCATCACATCGTTCCCGCACTAATCGGTGCAAGCCGGTTCCCTCACCCCCAAGGAAGAGCGCGCTGGGTACGGTCCAATCCCACTGAGTGTAATCAGAAGTTCCATCTGCAGCGGCGCCAATGACCCAAATGTTACGTCGTTTCAATTGCTCTATCAGTTGGACCAGATTGGTGACCCTGGCAACCGAAATGTGCTCCAGTGCGCCCGCTGCAGTTTTTGCTACTGTAGCCGTCAGGCCGACCGCGCGGCGCTCAGGAATGAACACTCCGTTTACGCCGGCGCATTCGGCAGTGCGCAGAATCGCCCCTAGATTACGTGGATCCTCCACTGCGTCCAGGCCGAGCACGAGGGGTGGTTCAGTCGTTCCTACTCGTGCAGCCAGATCGTCGAGCAGACCTTCCGCGTCGCTATAAGTCGCGGCGGCGGTTCTGGCGATAACACCTTGATGCGTGACGCCCGGCAAACTACGATCGAGTGCAAACTTTGGTGCGCGATGTACGGGTACTCGAGCATGTTTGGCTAAGTCCAACAACTCTCGCAAGCGCTCATGCCTCGCGCCCTCCGCGATCGTGATCTGTTCGAGCCGTTGGTTGCCGGCCCGAAGTGCTTCGAGCACCGGAATGAGACCGTAGATTTGATTCGCTCCGCCGGCCTCACTTGCTTCGTTGGAGTCAGAGTTACTTCGCGGACCGGTCCTTGGTTCGCCGGGGTTAGGCGACTTTCGAGTCGTCATCAATTCTCTCCGGATTCGCCGAGGGCATTGCCTGGTTGGCTGGCTGACGCGCCGATGGCCAGAAGATGATTACGCAGTCGCGAGTATCGTGAAAATTGCATTTCGTTAGTTAGTTCCATGATGCTTCCGACACTGTATTTCCCCGGCCGATCCCGACGCCACCCGCTCGATTCGTTTTGCTGCACGGAAGGCCAGACCGGTTCGATGATCTTTCGCACCGAATTGAACGCGTCGTCATACTGAACTCCTGGCGCGTGCTCGCGAAAGAGTTGCAGCAACCTCGCGATGTTTTCACCAGCAAGCAGACCTTTATTTGATTCCAGACAGGAAAAATCAAAGCTATTGGCCGCAAAGCGAAACGGCATCACCTCTGCTCGAGTGTAAAGGTCGGCGACGGTTTCATCAGTGAAGAATTCACTTGAATCGAGGATACTGTTCTCCGCCCGCTTGCCCTTTCGCTCTTTCATTTCGACGCGTTTAACTATCACCCTACCCACAACCAGCAGAACGAAATTCGACCAGTGAACCCGAATGAAAGGTGATTCGGGAGTTTGATAGGCATAGATTCCCGACTCATCAATCTCAACTGCGCGCACTTTTACAAGCCCGGAACTGTCGGCTCCCGGGTCAGCATCTGGCATAATACTGGAACCAATTCCGAGGAGATTGAGTCGACGTTGAACCAGTTGAGCTTCATCAATGGTGGCGGCGCGCGCCAGTGGCAATGGGGTGTCCGAAGACAGAATCCGACTGAGGTCGTCGGGACGCAACCGCAAGAGGTCAGCGGCTTCAGCCAAATCTGCGGGGGTTAGATTTGCGACCGGAGGCAGAAGAATGTTGTTATACCCCTGTTCCCATTTTTCCAGAGGCCTGAGCGCGGGCTTTTGGAGGTTGACGGTAGTTTCATTGTGCGGTAGGACCGCAGCGCAATAGAGGCAGTTGACGCGAGTGGGCGGATTCGCACGCAGACATTCGTCGCATCGCACCATTTGATCGGGCGCGAACGGCGCGGGCGCGAGATCCTCTGGTTCGTCGGTCGTCCAGCTGGGCAGCGGAACGTTTTCGTTATCTTTGTGCAATAACTCCTCCAGGACTCCGGATTATACGACGCAGCAAAAGTTTCTATCGAACTTTTAACCAATGCCTACTATCGTCAACATCGTTTCTGAGACGGGGCGCCGGCCAGCGTTCGTCATAATTGTTCTCGTCTCAGCCCTGGTGTTCAGCAGTTGTGCGGCTTTGCAACCGCCGAATGTAACTGGTCCACCAGGGAATAGCTCACTTTACCCGGTTCTCTTAATTCCGGACGCCCGCCAAAAAGAAGCAACGCTGGCAGCTGTGAATCGACTCGGTCAACTGTCTGGCAAGCCGAACGGGACGCTGCCACAGCTTCAACCGGTGACGGGAACGATTCTTGATCTGCCTCCTCAGGCGAGCGGTTCTTTCTTTCTCCCAAAAGTTGGAGCCGGCGCCACCATGAACGAGGAGGAAACGAGAGAGTCACTGCGACGGTTCATCCGAGACTGGCAGGAACTAATCGGTTCTGATCCCGCCAAGCTTTCGCTGATCGAGCGAACCGATCAACCTGACGGCTCGAAGCTCGCCAGTTATCAACAGCGTCCGTTTCGCTATCCTATTCGCGGAAACTACGGCAAGTTACTTGTACATTTCACCAGCGACCGCCGCATACTCAATCTCACTAGTTCCTGCATACCCGATGCCGACCGAATACAGAGTGCGATTTCGGCTCTGAACGTTCGGCCGCGGGCCGAGGAAACTCTGCAAAAGCTTCATGCGAAGGGTCTGACCTACGTGGACGCACAAGGAACCGAACGGAACTTCGCCATACCCGCGTCCAGCGAACTGACTGCTCGCCAGATGACAATCTACATCCTCCCCGCGAAAGACCAGCCTGAAGCCCTCGAGTTTCATCTTGCCTGGGAAATCGAATTTACTAATGCTCCCGTCAAAGTCGCTTATGTCGACGCCCTTAACGGCGATGTTTTGGCCACTGAATAGCGCGCCTCGCCTACCCGCAAAGTCGTCTGCTTGACCAATTACGCGCAAAAAAGCATCCTAGACTCGATATAGTAAAACTATTTGGAGTTGGTTATCAGATGAATAATATTGATCCTACGCAGAATATTTCATGGCAACTGGGACATCGAGGGCGAGTGGCGGTCTTCATTGATGGAAATAATCTTTTTCATGCGGCCCGCTTCCACAATATCGATATCGACTACAACAAACTGCTGCGGGTGCTGCTTGGAGACGGCCGACTGTTAAGAGCTTTTTTCTACACCGGTGTTGACGTGGGTGCGGAACGACAGCAGGGGTTTCTCCTCTGGATGCGGCGAAATGGCTTTCGTGTAATTCAAAAAGAATTAAAGACGTTCTATGACGGAAGCCGGAAAGCAAACCTCGATGTGGAGATTGCGGTTGACATGTTATCGCTGGCTGGTCGTTACGATACGGCCGTGCTCGTGTCTGGTGACGAAGATTTCGTCTACGCTGTAAACGCGGTTGCGTATAAAGGCTGCCGCGTAGAGGTGGCTGGGTTTCGTTCCAATACCGCGCCAAAACTGATCGACGTCGCCGATTATTTTATTGATCTGGGCGAGATAGCGGATCGGGTTCGCAAGGACGCTATTCATGGACACCGCTACGATGAACGCGACATTCATGAGCAACAACCCACGCAATACCTGCATGAGCAACTTCAGCTTGAAGACTCCGGGGACGATGGATTTCAAACGTCATTACGAGTTGTCCTCGAAACCGCGATTGAGGAGGAGGCGGAGCATTTTGGTTCTGCCGCGGATTTCATACGCATAACTGACGAACATTGAATTTATGAAACTGTTTACCATCGAAGAAGCGAATGCCCTCCTTCCTTCAGTGCGTGAGATTCTGCAAAAGATCCAGCGCTCTCGCCGGCGGCTGGCGACCTATCGCCGCCAGGCGAAGTTGGCAGCTGAAGGTGCCGAACAAGGCGGCGGTGGAATGGAAGGCGGAGCGCTCTATGCAATCGTGCTAACGCATTTCACCACCGAAATGTCGGAGCTGGAAGCTTTAGGTGTCCAATTGAAGGATTTTGATCGTGGCCTGGTCGATTTCCCTTCGCTTCGAGACGGCCGAGTCGTTCTTCTGTGCTGGCAGTTAGGCGAAGGTGATGAGCTCGAATGGTGGCACGACATGGAAGCTGGCTTCGGCGGTCGTACACCTCTTTAAGAACTTTTCCACAGGACGAATCCTCACCAGGCAATTCCCGGTCGTTCGGACAACCTCAACGCCTCTTATATTTTCTGATTGACCACTTAAAGTAGTTCCTGATACCATGCGGCCCGACTACGCAGGAGTCTGGCCGGTTTTCAGTCAGTCAACTAGCCCGGGCTCAGGACCGCCCCTACGGAGGAAGCTTGGTATGCGATGTCCCGCGTGCGGAGCCCGTTATCAGAACTCTTCTCTCAGGTGCCCGGAATGCGGCGCCCTTCAGAACGAGAGTTCAGCTGTAAGCACCGTACAAACTCAGTCAAATCAGATAGATATCATGAAAGAAACCGAGCCGCCGAAGACTATTCAAGCTTCCCCCGCACCGCGGAGAAGGCCTTCATTGATTGAGTTTCCCGGCGTCAATCGAAGCTCGCTGCCGGAGTGGCGGAAGGAGTTGGGTGAACGCGTACGCGAGGCCCAGGAAAAACGGGCCCAAAAAGCAATGATTGAAGCCGCGGAAGTCGAACCTTTGTTTAGCGAACTTGAACCTAAGACGGCGCCGATGCTTGAACTCTTACCACAAGCTGAAATTACGCCGATGAACCCGCTGGTTGTAGCGGCCTTGCGACGTATTGAACGAGCGCATTCCCAACCCGGGGGTAATGCGGCCGCGGCAATCGCACTTGCCTATGAGGAACAACCGACATTGGACCTTAATACTATCCCCGCCGATTCTGAGATCGAAGAGCCCGTCTCAAAACCGGAACGCGTTCACAACCTTGCGGTCGTTCCAACACCCGAAGCTACTACGGACGATGCTCCGCCCGAACCGAGAAAACCCCGCCGGGTGATCGACGATCGAAACGATCCGTGTCTCAATTACCTGGATTCCATTCCAACCACTATCCTGGTTGAGAGCCGCGAGTATGATTCGGCACCTGTCTGGCGACGGCTACTCAGCGCTGTCACAGATCTAGCCGTGGTGGGACTTTTCTCGGCGCCCGCCCTTGCACTTACCGGGTTCACGAGTTTTCAGTGGCAGAATCCGCGGGTGATCGGCTTTGTTGCCGGAGCATTTCTGGTTATCGGGTTTCTCTACCTAACGGTTAGCGTGGCTTTCACCGGCCGAACGCTGGGCATGAAGCTTTTTTCTCTGCGCGTGATAGATGCGCGAACCGGATTGATCCCGACGGGTAGCCAGTCGGCGGGGCGTTCAGTGGTCTACCTTCTTTCACTCGCGTCGGCCGGCATCGCATTGATGTATCTCTTCATCAACCATGAAAAGCATACTGTCCACGATCGTTTTACGCGAACCGCGGTAATTCGAGCGTAGCCTCATTTTATCGATTAGAATCGGCCCTGCTCTGTCACTGAGCAGGGCCTTTTGCTTGGACCCGGAGGATGAGAGGACCGAATTTGCACGAAGAGACGCTGAAAGAAATTGTTAATGAGTTGGGGGACTTGTTGCCGGGACGATTTTTCGGCAGGGTCTTCCAGCTATCTCCCTTTTCGCTCGCGATTGACTTCGGACTTAAAGAGAAAGGCTTCCTCTTCATTAGCATAGAACCCGCCGCACCTCGTCTCTACCTGATCAAACGAAGCGTTCGCGAACTGGAGAAAGCTTCAGTTCCGCTTTCGTCATTTGCTCAGTCGCTCCGTAGCGGGCTGGGCGGTGGCAATGTCCAGTCTCTGAGCAAAGACGAAAACGAGCGCGTGGTTAGATTTACTTTTCTGGTTGAGAATGATTTGGGCGATTCGCTCACTCACTCACTCATCGCGCAGCTGACAGGTCGGTCGGCGAATCTCTTCTTGCTTGATTCTGAAAACAGGATCAAGCAAGCGTGGCGAAATCCCCACGGCGAGGGCCAACAAGTAGGCGATCTCTACCAGCCGCCCTTGTCGGACGCAAAGATTGTCTTCCCGCTTAAACCCGCTTCAAAAAGCCCTCTTCTTCCTGAGGGCGCAAGTTCGTTCTCAGCGGCTGCTGACAAATATTATTCTGAGCTCGAAGAGTGGCATGAATTCGATAGTCTGGCTGGAAATCTTCTGGCCAACCTGCGCAAGGAGATAGCGCGTCGCAAAAAACTGCAGGTGAATCTCAGAAAGGATCTGCTCGCGCACGGCAATCCTGACGAACACAAACGAGTTGGCGATCTGCTGCTGGCAAACGCCGCGAATGCCAGGCGGATTGGCAACAGAGTCACCGTGACGGATTACTACGCGGAGGACGCTCCAGAGATTGAAATAGAGATCGATCAGAACCTGACTTTGCCGGAAGCGGCAAGCGCTTACTTTTCACGATACACAAAAGCCAAACGAGCGGTTGAAGAGATTGGCGTAAGGCTGGTTCAACTTGAAAACGAACTAGAAAAGCTCGACGCGAAGCTGATGAAACTCGAAAAGGCTATAGCCACTCGCGATGCGGCGGCTCTGGCCGAGTTCGGAGAAACAAAGGCACGTCCGGCGGCAGTCAACAAAAAGCAAAAAGCGTCGCTGACCCTTCCGGGCATGCGACGCTACCGATCTTCTGACGGATATGAGGTGATTGTGGGAAGGACGGCGCGGGATAACGATCAGTTAACTTTTCGCGTGGCGCGCCCAAACGATCTGTGGCTTCATGCCGGCGACTATCCCGGATCCCATGTGATAGTCCGCAACTCGAGTCGCGATGACATTCCGCATCGCACGATCATCGAAGCGGCACAACTGGCGGCGAAATTCAGTCAAGCCAGGAAGGACTCAAAAGTCGACATTCATTACACGCGGCGCAAGTTCCTAACCAAACCGAAAGGCTCGGCGCCGGGACTGGTGCGCATGTCCAACTTCAAGACAATTACGGTAGAACCCGGCGAGAATCTCGAGCGGATCAAATAAGTGATGAGTGCTGGTAATGAGTACTGAGTGACGAAATCGCACTGTGCTCGCCAATGGCGGATCACTCAGTACTTAGAACTCAGTGCTCAGTACCGATCAATGCGTTCACTTGTACCGGTAAGTGATCCTGCCTCGCGACAGATCATAGGGCGACATTTCAACGCTTACCCGGTCGCCGACAAGAATTCGAATTCGGTTCTTGCGCATTTTGCCGGACACCGCTGCCAGCACGACGTGCTGGGTGTTGTCGAGCTGTACTTTGAAGAACGCATTGGGCTGCTTGTCAATGATGGTGCCCTCCGCCGGAATCAAATCGTCTCTAGCCAAATAAATTCTCCTTTAGTCTCAAGTTTCAGGTTTCAAGTCGGGAGTACTAAACGTCGAGTCTCAGGTTCCGAATCTCAAGCCTGAAGCGAGCTTGAAACTTGAAACTTGAAACTTCTTTACCGACTGGCGCGTCGTGGTCGGAATGAACGCGTGAAAGCCGCGCGCGGCGCTGTCGCACGCGCAAAAGGCTTGCTGGCTGTTTCACTCTTTCTGCCACCAAACGCCGGCAATACTACTCGCGCTACTGTCTGTCCTGTTAGTCGTTCGATCGCGCGCATCGATATCTCATCAACCGGGGTAACGATTGTTATCGCGCGTCCGGTGTTGCCCGCTCGTCCTGTTCGACCAATGCGATGCACATAATCTTCAGGCGCTGAAGGCACGTCGTAGTTAATGACATGTGAAACGGAGTCAACATCCAGGCCGCGCGCGGCGATGTCAGTCGCCACCAGTACGCGCGTGCGACCGTCGCGGAATCCGCGAAGGGCAGCCTCACGCTGTGGTTGAGTGCGATCCGAGTGAATCCGATTCACGCTGTGTTCGCGTGCGGAAAGAATGTGCGACAGCCTTTCGGCGCCGCGTCGCGTACGAGTAAACACCAGCACGCGTTCAAATTTTTCACGTTCGAGCAAATCAAGCAGCAGCGCCGTCTTCGACTCCTGCGCGACCGGGTAAGCAGTTTGCTCGACCATGGTCGCAGCTTGTCCGCGCGGGCTGACCTCGATCAACTTGGGATCTTTCATGGTCGTGCGCGCCAACTTTTCGATGTCGGAAGACATCGTGGCCGAGAACAAAAGTGTCTGACGTTTCGCCGGGACCATCGCCAGTATGCGGCGAATTGCCGGCAAGAATCCCATGTCCAGCATGCGATCAGCTTCGTCCAGCACCAGGACTTCAACGGTTGAAAGGTTGATGGCGCCGCGCTCGGCGAGATCAAGCAAACGTCCAGGTGTGGCAATAACGATCGCCGCGCCACGTCGCAGATCCGTAATTTGGGTGCGAATGTTGGCGCCGCCGATCACGGTTACGCCACGATTGGCTTTCACGCGATTAAGCTCGCCGTAGTTTTTTTGAATCTGCATTGCCAACTCACGGGTTGGCGCCAGCACGAGAACGCGAACGCCGGGGCGTGCCTTCTCGGTCATTCTTTGAATAAGGGGAAGCAGAAATGCGGCTGTCTTGCCTGTGCCGGTTTCAGCACAGCCGATCAGGTCCTGGCCGCTAAGGACAACAGGTATTCCCTGTTCCTGAATCGGTGTTGGTTCGGTGTATCCGAGAGACTCGCAACTCCGCACTTGTGCGGGGGCCAGTCCCAGTTGAGAAAAATTCATAGACTCCTACTAATCTGTTTGTGGGGCGCTCAAGCCTGCTTAGGCGGGCGCCTCCGGTTGTAACTTAAGTGAGTATTTAACTCACTGAGAGATTCAGCTCCTGTGCAACCTCTGTGTTCTCTGTGACTCTACTGGCGACATTCTTTAACAAGATCTCACCACAGATCTCCAGAGTTCACAGAGGACGCACTGAGAGTTAGTTGTTGGGAAGGAAAACCCTTACCAGCGTGGCTCGCGATTGCCGCCGCCACCACCGCCGCCGCCGTAGCCACCGCCGCCGCCGC
>Ga0134126_10004440_pt1 | contig 17546 bp, 9 predicted proteins | sample KB31752_FD_96881 | JGI IMG/M metagenome (GOLD analysis project Ga0134126, IMG submission 96881) | Terrestrial soil microbial communities with excess Nitrogen fertilizer from Kellogg Biological Station, Michigan, USA - KB3-175-2 | ecosystem: Environmental > Terrestrial > Soil > Unclassified ...
AGCGGAATAGCATCTTTCCAGTCCATGCTCTTGAGCTTGTCTGCTGCAGGAATCATGGCAGCACCAGCGGCCTGCATGTCCTTATCAAAGTCCGTGAACTCCTGGTTGGCTTCGGAGATGTCGCGGCTCTGCATGCGGACGGACAAAGCGTTCAGCTGATCTCGCAGCTTCTGTTGTGCGTCTGACAGAAACTGTCCTTGCGCTGCCGAACTGCTCGCGGTGGCGGTGTTGTCATTCTGCTGCTTCCATGTAGCGGCGATGAGCTCCTTTTGCCGCTTGGAGATCTCGGTCTGGTTGCCGCCACCTGCACCTCCTCCACCTCCCCCGCCGGTTTGTTGAGACTGCGAGAATTCGCGCTCGAAGGGATCAACCTGGATGAACGAGATGTCGGTGCGCGATTCGGTGTGACCGTCTCTGGCCGTCGCGTAGAGGCTCACCAGGTCGCCAGGAGTTAGCTTGAAGTCTTCCAGCGGCAAGGTGTAGGACCCATCCGCGCTCTTTGCTCCGGGAGCTTTCAGCAGATTGATATCGCGATCCGGCCCGCCGTTTACGGAGTAATGCAGGTGCATGTCCTTCAACCCGAATTCAGCAGAGCCTTGCACTCCGACTGTTACTTCCTCGACAGGACTGGCGCGGTAATCACCTCCGGGACGCTGGATCGCGATGTCGGGAGGAGCTGCTTTGTCGGTTGCAATGAAGTAATCCTCTGAGAGGCGGACTGTCTCGCCTTCATCGGTTGCGGCCAAATGATAGGCACCGTCCTTCTGCATGTGGATGGAACCCTGATAGACGTTGCCAGCACTGGCCGTAAGGCGAATCGTCTGGCCGCCATCCATGACGAGTAGGCCGTCCTTCAGGGGACGGTCAGTTTGAATCTGCACGGCAGCATCGGTTCCCTCAATAGCGCGAAGATCACCAGAGTGCTGCTCGGTGACAGACTTCATGCCGGTCCAGGCGGGATAGTGATAGGTGACCTGAATCCCTTTCACTGAGGGCAGATCGACGACGCGGACCTTGTAGTGCGGTGACACGAGTGGACCAGCTTGCACATAGTATTCGACGTTCTCAGGCAAGCCCGCGAAGATGAATTGCCAGGTCGCAACGGAACCTGAGTCCGGAACGTGCTGCATCGTCACGGGCTCCCATCCACCGGAGCTCTGATAGTGTGCGAATAGTTGAGCCTTGCCGGGCTGCATTCCCTTCACACTGGCGGTGATGAGCTGATCGCTGTTGCGGCGCACTGTCACATCACCAGGAGTGACAGAGATCGCATAGAGAGGAGCGACGTTTTTCCCGGGCCCGGTCCAGAGGAGAGATGCACCGTAGCCGAGATAGCCGGGTGCGGCGGCGATCATCCACACAAGGACGACAAGGCATGCCAGACCTGCTCCGCCGAGAGCGAAGAGGCTCTTGCCTGGCATAAGCATCGCGGGGCTGGCGTCTTGTGTGTGTGCGAGCGTGTCGGCGGCGAGGAGCTCAAGGAAAGGATTGCTTTCCTGACGATTGCGCTCCAGAAATGTCGTCAGACGGTGACCGAGCCCAGGACTCAGGGTTTCAGCACGACGTACCGCGTATGCCTGTGTGAGGCGTCGGATTGGCAGTATGAGACCAAACGATGCGGCAGCGGCCAGCGCCACCAGGATTGCGACCCGCGAGAGTGTGACGCCGTGAGCTGGAAACGCGAATCGGTTGAGAATCAGGACGAGAACGACGGTGGCGAGAAGAGCTGTACCGGTGAAGAGCGCCGCACCGCGCAGCCACGCTCCGAACCGTAGCCTAAGCCACAGCCGTGCGACATAGGAGTTGAGCTCGTTGCGGTAGCTCATGCGTCCTCCCGCTGCGTGCCCATGTAGCCGCTGGCGAGCGCCAACTCCGCGAGCGCGGCTACCAGTGCAAACAGCATAACGTACCACCAGATGGACGTGGACTGGTATTTATCTTCGGCAACAGCGGTACCTGGATTTTGCGAAGTTTCGTTCCCAGAGCTTCCGGTCCAAAGCTGCTGCACATCTTTTGGAAGCGGTTCCAGATCTGATTCTCGGCGGTCCGGGTTGACGCCGATGACCGCGTCGCGCCCGTTCGCGAAACGAATCTGGTAAAAGCCGGCACGGGTCAATCGGAATGTCTGGGCCGTGCGTGCCTCATTGAGCGAGAGCGGACGGTGGCCGTCGGGATCAATCACCTCGGAGTTTGACACTGTGCCAACCGGTTCGGCTTCCGAGCGCAGTTGGACGAAGGAGCCAACGAGCGTTGAGCCGTTCATGCGCTGGGCACCGGAGAGATACTCGGTTGCGTGGTCTACAAAGGAGACGAACACGGGATGCAGCGGAAGGTCATTGGTGAGATTGTCCAAGCCTGAAGTAAGGAGCAGTACGTGACCTTCACCAAGTTTCTTGTCAAGAAGGAATGGAGTGCCATCAGAGAGGCGAGCGGCAACCCGCGATTGCTCGGGATTAACCACGGCTGCATAGAAGACTCGAACTTCGCCCCATCCACCGGAACTGTTATTGGCTTGCTGTGGCTGAGTCTGCAGAAGAACCGGGTGAGTAAAATCTATCGGGCCAAGAGTTGCCGCACTGCCAGCACGCGCGTAGTTGTGGTCATCCTGCACTGCGGCACCCCACAATGGAATTGGCGCATGACGCTGTGCGCGCGTTCCGAGTGCGATGAGCACACCTCCGCCTTTCATGACGTACTGAGACAACGCACGCTCAAAGAGTGACGGCAATGCAATGCTGTCCGAAAGCACAACGAAGGCAAACCGCGAGGGATCGATGTCGGTTGTCTGTTCGCTGGGCGTGGATTGCAGAAGGAACGCGCCTTTCGATACGGCCGCAAGCGCTGCAGCAAAGTATGTCGCCGAGCGCGTGTCGCCGTCAGCATGTACAAAAAGCACGCGTTCAGGATCGGGCCAGCGAACAGCAAAGACACTTATATCGTCTGCAGGAAACGCATCACCCGCGTCAATCTTTACCGCGCAGCGATTGAATCCGTGATCTACGGCCAATGGAGCAAAGTCGACACTTGCGCGGCCGTTTGCAGGTATGTCGACCTTCCTGGTCGAGATCGTCTTGTTGTTCACGACGAGCGATACGGTCTTCGTTGCCGCTGGCGTCCCGAAGCCCGCAATGACAGCGTGAACGCGTGATCGCTTTGGATCTTTGGGGTCCGAAAGATCGGCGGGTGCATCAACGCTTTCAACGGTCCAGTTTGGAACTATCGCTCCTTCCGCAAGCGGATGCAGGAACAGCTTTACGTTTGGCGGCAGAACCATGTCGGCAAAGTTGCCTGGCATGGCAGACCGTTGCATGTCGCTAAAGAGATGAAGATCTATCGGGCTGTGCACGGTTTCAGTGAGTGAACGCACGACGCGACCAAGTTCACCAAAGTTGGCGCGACCATCGCCGGGTTGAATGCCTTCAAGAGCCGAGCGGAGCTGAGCTTCGTCCGAGATGGGCTGCGTGAGGATCTGGAGCTGCCCTCCTAGAGCGATGATCTGGGCCCTAGCGTCGTGGGGCTTGGCGGCAAGCAGCGTTATGGCCTGTTGCTTTGCATCTGGGAAACGTGTTCCGGCCCGCATACTGAAGGAGTTGTCGAGCACAATCAGATGCATATGTCCGTTCGCTGTGGACGCGGGCCTTCGTATAAAGGGATTAGCGAAGGCAAAAACCAGCAACAGCAGTAATGCGGTGCGTAAGGCGAACAAGAGCAGATACTTGAGCCGCCGATGGCGAGTAGAGCTTTGGACACCGCGTTCAAAAAACATGAGCGAGCTTACGGGCCGGAGTATAGTCACGTGGCGACGAAGCAGATGAACGAAGATCGGCACTCCGAGTCCCGCCAACCCAATCAAGAACCATGGCGAGAGAAGGCCCATCAATCACCTGCCAGTCTCAGCGTGAGATATTCGCGAAGAGCACGATCGAGCGGTTGGTCGGTGACGAGAAGCTGATAGTCCATGCCTGCTCCTCGCGCCAGGGAGCGTAGTTGCTCTATGTGTGCATCGATCCTGTCGCGATAAGCGGTTCTGGTGTATTCAGGGATGACCTCAATCCGCTGGTCGGTCTCAAGATCAACGAGAAGTGCCGACGCCTTCATCGCAGGCCTTATCTCTTGCGGATCGAGAATATGAAAGAGGATCACTTCGTTGCCGCGAAAGCGGAGCGACGCGATGTCCTTGATGATGATCTCCGGCTTTTCATAGAAGTCTGAGATGACGATCGCGATGCCCCGCCTGTGCAGAGCATTTTGAAAGTGCTGGAGTGGTTTGGCAAAGTTTGTTCGCGCCTGAGGAGCAGTTTGTTCGAGACCGGCGAAGAGGCGGGCAAGTTGTCCCGGCCGTGTTGACGGACGAATGTACTCACGTACATCTTCATCGAAGACGATGAGACCCGCTGCATCCCTTTGGTTGTGAATCGACAGATAGAACAGTGCAGCTGCGAGATAGCGAGCGTAGTCCATTTTGCTGGGCGGGCCCGAGGTGTATTGCATGGAGTTGCTGGCATCGAGCAGCACGGTAAGCTGGCTGTTGGTTTCCCCGCGATAACGCTTGAGATAACAACGCTCAGTACGCGCAAACAGGTTCCAGTCAATATGGCGCAGGTCGTCTCCCGGAGTGTAGGCGCGATATTCTGCGAACTCCTGGCTGAAGCCGAAGTCAGGGGAGCGGTGCAGTCCGGCGACAAAGCCGTCGACAACCGTCTTTGCCAAGAGATCCAGCGATGAGATGCTGGCCAATACTTCGGGGGCAAGAAGGCGCTGCATTACGCCTCTCCGGGTCGCGGCACATGCGCGATGAGCTGTTTAAGAATCTCGTCCGCATCGACGCGGTCGGATTCGGCATGGAAGTTGAGCAGAATCCGATGGCGCAGTACCGGCGTAGCGATCGCCGTGATGTCCTCGTAGTTGACGTGATAGCGTCTATGCGAGAGAGCACGAGCCTTGGCGGCAAGTACGATAAACTGCGCGGCGCGCACGCTGGCGCCATAGTTGACATACTTTTTGATGAAGCCAGGCGCGCCGTCATTCTTGGGTCGCGTAGCCCGAATGAGGCTTACCACGTAGCGAGAGATGGTGTCCGCGATGGGCACCATACGTACGAGCTGCTGAAATTCCAGTAACTCTTCTGCGGACGTTACGGGTGCAATTGTCACTTTCCGCGTTGCCGTGGTGCGGTCGATAACCTCCAACTCGTCCTCAGCACTCAGGTCACCAAGAATGGAGTTGAACAGGAAGCGATCTAACTGCGCTTCAGGCAGCGGGTAGGTTCCTTCGAGTTCAATGGGATTCTGCGTGGCCAGCACAAAAAAGGGCGCAGGCAAGTGATAAAGGTTTCCACGCACGGTGCATGAGTGCTCCTGCATGGCCTCGAGAAGTGCGGATTGTGTTTTTGGGGGAGTTCGGTTGATCTCGTCAGCCAGCAGTATGTTGCCGAAGATGGGACCGTGCACAAAGGTCCATTTGCGACGCCCTGTCTCGAGATCCTCCTCGATAATGTCGGTCCCCGTAATGTCAGAAGGCATGAGGTCCGGCGTGAACTGAATGCGGCGGAATTCGAGACCGAGGGCGTCGGCGATCGTTCGAACCATCAAGGTCTTCGCGGTACCAGGCATCCCGGTCAGCAGACAGTGACCGCCAACAAAGAGGGCGATGAGAACCTGATCCAGTACCTCATCCTGTCCAACGATCACCTCGCGCACCTGCTTGAGAATCTGCTCGCGCGCCGAGTGGAAACGTTCAATACGCTGCTGCAGGAGTGCCGCATCCTCGTCCAGTCCAATAAAAGAAGGCATAGAATTTCCTTCGCGTCATTTAGGGGTCGATTGCTTCAATTGAAGTAGTAGCTTCTGTGCGGGCCGATAATCCGGCGCGGTTTCGAGAGCGGCAAGGACACTCTCTTCTGCCTTGTCCTTCTGGTTTGCGGCGAAATAGGCCTGTGCAAGCACGAATTGCGCACCGGCCTTGTCTACCGGATTCGATGCAACGAGAACGTTGTACTCGCGAATCGCGCCCTCGTACTGCTTCTGAGCGTAAAGTAGATCACCAAGCTTTCGGTGCAGTTCCTCGTCTTTCACGGGGTAGATATAGTTCAGACGCTGGAGAGTGGCGATCGCCTCGTCCTTTTTCCCCGTGGATTCTTCGAGTGAAGCCAGGCGGGTCAGCATCTCAAGAGACTGACCGCCAGCGTGTTCGTAAGCAGTCAGGATCGCCTCTTCAGCTTTCGAGTCACCACGCGCTTTGTCCGCTTCGGCTAGCCATTCATAGGCGCTCGCTTCACCGACATACTCCGGATACATCGCAACTATGTCAGGGCCGTCCTTCACCACCGTGTCGTACTGCTTCTGTTGTGCAGCTGAAACGAGTGCCTTTAATTTTTCGCGCCACGCATCGAAGTGAGAAGCTTCAGATGCGTACTTTTGATCAATCCACGCGAAGAATTGCTTATCAAAGTCCTCCGACGTGAGACCCAGATCCTGCTGGATAACTTGTTGTGTGGTCTGAGACCTGGCATAGGAGTGCACCATATCGAGGAGTTTTTCTTCACTCCACTTCTCTTTGATGAACTCACATATCGCACCTGCCTGGAAATAGGAAACGACGACCTCGGACGGATAGTCGGGGTGGACGAAACCGCGATCGAGCTTCGCAACTGGTAAGAGCACCTTGTCCCGAATGGCGAGCAGTACCTCCGGTGTAGCGCGGTTTCCCCATTCTCGCGAGTGCTCGCCTTCCTCGTGGACGGCGAGACCTTCGGCAAACCAACGCGGCACGCGGTGGTTTGTGGCAGACAGGATATAGACATGACTCATCTCGTGCCAGAGAGTTGCACCCCAGTTGAAGTCGCCCGGTTTCCGCGCGGAAGGACTGTCCATCGCAACCACATCGCCGAAGGTTACCCCGAGCGCTCCCAACCCGGGCATGCCCATGGTTCGGACGGCGAAGTCCTCGTGATCGGGATAGAACTCAACCTGTACCGGACCATCGATCTTCATACGATATTTTTTCTCATAGGTTGCAATAATCGCGTGCAGCTCCGGCTGCACGTAGGGCTCAAGAATCGCGGCCTCGGATTTGTGGAGCTTTAGAATCGTCCGATCATCACGTATGGTTACGAAATTCTTGTAACTGTCGAGCAAACGCAGACTATTGACGGTTGCTGCATCGCGGTAGCCCTTGTTATAGCTCAGTTCCAGTTCGTGACGAGGCTCGTCGTCTTTGCCCAGCCGCATCAGTTCGATGCCCAAGGCCGAGTGCGCCGACCACAGGTCAGGTGAGGCGGCAATGGCTTTGCGATAGTAGGTCACTGCATCGCTATAGCGGTAGTGCAATTCGAGCTGATGAGCAATCTCCGCGTAACCCTCGCCATAGTGAGGGTTGACTTCTGCAATTTTGGCAATCCAGGAATCAGGAGGGCGATCGGCTAACAGCTCGATAGCTGCGCGTGTGGCCATAGCGTCGAGCGCATCACGTTCAAGTGCAATGGCCTTATTTGCCTCTGCCGCGGCCGCATCACGATCGTCGTTTTCAAGGGCCAATTCCGCCATCAACTCATGCGGCTCCGCAAGCTTGGGGTCCAGCGCAATTGCCTTTTCCAACAAGGCCGCGGCTTTACCATCGAAAGCGTCAGCTGATACTCGCGCAAGCCCCACGTACGCGGCTGCGTTCGAGGGGTCCTTTTGCAATGCTTCAGTGAAGAGATCGGCGGCCTCCTTCTCGTTGAAACGGTTGTGAAGCAAAAGGCCCCAGCGCACTTTGTAAAGAGGCTTGCTATCTGCAGGTTGGGTCGCCAGACGGAACTGCTCATTAGCGCGGTCCCACTCCTCGAGACCCCAGAAGCCTTCCGCACGGAAGTAGGCCTCGGAACTGCGCGTCAGCGCTTCGAAGCACGCGTGAGCCTCAGCATCATGGCCATGCTTGCGCGCGGTCCAGCAGTCCGCGGGAGCGGCAGCATACGCCGACGTGAAACACGTAACCAGCATGGCCGAAAGCAAGGCAGCGGGTCTCATTGCTCCAGCTCCTCCTCCACCTTGGCCAGTTCAAGCAACGCATCGGTCAGTTGTTTCTTGTAGTCCGCTGGATCCATGGCCGCCTTCTGGTATTTCAGGAGGTCAATCTTTTGCTCCAGCCCCTCTTTCTTATCGAGGAGAGCCCGCTTGGCGGGATTATTTGCTGCAAGCTGATTCGAGCCCATGCGCAGCAACGTGAAACTCGAGAGCAGCATGCCCTGACCGTCGCCCGCTTCACGGACCGGTTCGCCATGACCTAAATCGTTGAACACCGCGTGTTCAGTAGCGAGCCGCTTCTCCGCATCATAGAAAGCCGCGGTCTTCTGTGTGGCGTAATGAAAGGCTTCCATTGCAGTTACGGACTCGCTCTTATCGCTGTCAGTAGAGGGATCCTGCAGTGCCTGGACCCAGTACCGTGCGAACACGGTAGCATTTTTCTCCGTGCCGGACTTTGTGGCGGCGATGACGGCGCGACCGGGTCTCTCGAGCGCCTGCACTGCACCACCACTAGCGCTGGTTGTGTCGACGATGAGCTGACGGTGCGACCGAATGCGATCACACATCGCGGCGATCTCTGCTGCAGTCACATCTGGCCCTACAAGATTGAATTTGTATTCAACGCCATCAAAGGAGCCATGACCGATGAGAATCAATACGAAGTCATCATCAGGCTTGGCCACTTGCGCTATCGTGGTCATCGTGCCTTTGAACTGTGCCGCTGTTGCCTGTGAACCTTTCAACGTGTAGACGTGGGCGGCGGTGCCCGTAGATTTGAAGATACGATCGAGGTCGTTCGCCGCCGAGGTGAAGCGCTGCTCGTAGTCCGGCTCTCCGCCGAGCCCGGCGACGGTCACGTAGTACGTTGCAGCTCGAACCTGAAGCGTGAAAGAACACAGCAGAAGAAGCAGGATGCGTGTCATACGATACCCCACTTACGGCGCAGCAGCCATTCGACGAGGGGTAGGCCCAGGATGACCAGAAAGACGATCGGCATGTCCCAAAGTTCCTTGGTACTGCGGATCGAGATGCCAGCGTCGGAGTAAGAAATATCTCGCGGCAGATTGTTCAATTCCGTGGAGTTCCAGTAGCGTCCGCCTGTATCTGATGCAAGCTGCTCAAGTAGATGGCGATTCTGCTCGGTATGGAAATTTTCGGCAACCCCATCCTCTCGCTGGAAGGTGAGTACGTCGCGCCCAATCTCCTGATGGCCGCCCGATGCCTCCGCTCGTACCTCCGCCAGATAGCTTCCCGGCTTTTCTGCGGTCCATTCGGCTTGAAACTGGCCCGGCGTGATCTGTGATGGCGTCATCTCTACCATTGCGTCGACGCCAGCGGGACCGATGATGTGCGCTGTGACATGCGCATCCGGGGCAGGTTGAAAGGTCTTGTCACGGACCTGCGCTGTGAGCTGCACGTTTCCCCCATCCATGAGCAGGCGCGATGGAGTGGAAGCAGCAAGGGTGCCGGGCGATTCGGCAATCAACCAGCGCACGAGCTGTTGCCAAAAGAGATCGTGCGAAGGATCGCCGAGAGCTTCGCTCATCTGCCAGCGCCAGGTACCGCCCGTAGCTAAAATCGCCGTGCGCCCGTTTCCGTAGTTCTGGGTAATCAGTAGTGGCAGAGTATGGTGGCCGGCGTGCGTTTCGACGAGCTCAGTTGCACCCGGTTTAGGTGAGCCTGGATCCTCGTAGTCGGCGAGATAGGTCAGCTTCTTCCAGCGTTCGGCGTTCTTTTTGGGATCCTCCAGAAGACGAGTAATCGGTGAATCGAGACCCGCTGCAGTCAGCTCTACCGTTGCGGGGTTGCGGCGAAAGCTATGGCTGCCGGATGGCAGGAAGGTTGGGAGCAGGTCGTTCAAGCTTGATGAGCCCCAGCCGCCATCACCGAGAGAGGATTTGCCGCCAAGGAATAGAACGCCCCCGCCGCGACGATCGACATATTCGCGAAGGAGCTCCTGCTGCAAAGGCGTGAAGTAATCGGCCGCAACGGAACCGATAATAATGCCCGAATAACCGAAGAGATCCTCGGCCCGCACCGGAAAACCGTTGGCTAGTTCAGAGGGATCGTCGACACCCTGCCGGTAGACCTTGTTCTCGCTGGTTCGTAGCATGGAGACGATTTCGATCGCAGGGTCGTCCTCTTCGGCACGGCGGATGAATTTGTACTCCCAACGCGGCTCGCCTTCAACATAGAGTATGCGCCGCTTCGCATCGCTCACCAGAATGGGACGTGTGATTGCGTTGTTGGCGAGAGATTCCTCACCCTGAAGTGGATCAACCGCGAAGGTCAGACTCTTCGCTGCCGCACTCCCGGCAGGAAAAAACAGTTGTTCGTTTTGCAGCTGGCCGTCGGGCGCCAGAGTTATCTCGCGTTCCATGACAGGTTTGTCGCCGTCACGAACGGTGAGCCTTGCCTTCTGGCCTCCGTAGCCATGCTGTGTCAGCGTGACGGTCGTAGCAATTTGCGATTTCACGATGGCATTGGGCGCGATGCTGACGTCCTCTATTTCGACATCATGCTTATGTTCCGGATTGCCGAATCCGATGGTATGGATGGGCAGGCGACGTTCTCTGAGCGCCCGTAACGCATCCGTACTAACCTCAGAGCCACCGAGGCCGGTGGAGTTTTCGCTTCCGTCGCTGAGCAGAAGAACCGCTCCGACCGGCAGATCCTGCGTCTCCCTGGCGAGTTGCTCCAGCCCCTCACTGATGTGCGTCGCGTTCGCTGTCGGGGCAATCTCACCCGGCGCGTTGACCTGGGTGAGCCCGCCGCCCAACCGATAAATGCGCACCTGAAAGCGTTGCTTCAGCCCGGCTACCACACCACTGTTCAGTGCAGCAATTGCAGCGGCTTCACGGGTCCCGCCGTTGCTATCCGCAATCGCCATGCTGCGGGAATCATCAACCACGATTGCGATGATGTTCTGTCGCGAACTGAGTTCGCCCACAACGACAGCCGGTTGCCACAGCAAAAGCAGCAACAAAGCGACGAAAACCGACTGCATGACCCAGATCATGGCCGCCCGTCGGCTGGTTAGTTTGGTCGAGGGATCACGCAAGCGCCGACTGATTAGTAGCCCAAGGCCGGCGGTGAAGACCACAATCAAAACGACCAACAGCCAGGCAGGCCACGCACTCAGCAGTGCGAACCGGCCCTTAGTGAATACCGGAATCGGATACTTAAATAGGAACTGAAACATTCATGTTTCCAGTTCTGCGTCAGCCGGTCGCTGTTCCTCCGCCTCGCCTTGTGCTTGCGACGAGTCTAATGGGTCATCCCGTAGATGATGTAATCAAGTCCCACTCGGAAGGCCATGGATGCGAACGGTTCCGGGTAGTTTGGATCATCTGCCCATTCCCACGCGTCTCCCAGGTGCATGTTGTGGCAGATGGCGACGATAATGCGTCCCTTATCGTCGCGAATAGCGCGCCACTTCGGTTGGTACCCGTCTTTCTCGTAGGTGCGTCCCGTCCAGACGTACTGCTCCCCAGGAATCTGCATTTTATCGTCCACGTCATACAACGTATGAAATATCTCGTCCCCGCTCTGGAGGTCCTCGACAGGCCGGTCAGGAAGCACCTGGCGCATACCGTTCATAAAGTTCTCCCAATCTTCGGTGCCGTGAAAGTCGTCGACCATAAGGAACCCGCCTTTGAGCAGGTACTCACGCAGCCGCTTGGCTTCGGCGTCAGTGAAACTCCAGTTCTGCACCTGGACGGCATAGATCCAGGGATAGTTGAAGATCTCGTCTGAGTCGAGCGTAACCACCTGTTCGGTAGGCCGGCCATCGATGCGCGTAAGCCGGTGCATGGCGATGAGGAACTGGCGATCAGCTTTGGGATAGTCCCTCGACCAGGAGTTGAACCAGCCGCGGCGACCGTAGCCACCATAGCCGCTGACGCTGCGCATACCAGAGGTGTAGGCAAGGCGCGACCAATAGAATTCCGCCTTCACGTTCGTGGGCGAGTCGTCGTTGCCAAAGCCGAAGTCCGCCCTCTGCTGGAAAGCCCACACGGCTCCGCAACAAGCGATCGCTAAGACACCGAACGAGGCGGCACGCGAAACCTTCATGGGACCTCCGCGCGGATACGCGTGGGAACGGGACGCTTTGGCCTTATAGACGAACCTAATTCACGGTTGGTTGCAGAAGCTTTTCGGCACCGTATTTAGGCCTCGGAACGGCTGTCGAACAACTCTTGAAGCTTGTCCGGGGCGCTTGCGAGGTGAGAGGATGCAGGAAATCTGACGCTTGCTCTGAGCACTCCATGGTGAATCGGCGCGATCTTCTCAAATTCGGCAGCTTCGTCCTGGCACAGGCTGCGTCTCCGCCCCTGTTGTTGGGGAGCCAAGCCGCGTCGCAGTCCGCCTCGGGTATTGAAAACAAAGCCGACCATACGCTCAGGATTTCCCCTGTAACTGTCGAACTCGACCGGTCGCATATCATCTCCACCATCGGATATAACGGCTCTGCACCGGGGCCCGTGCTACGGATGCGCGAAGGCAAAACGGTTACGGTTGACGTCATCAACGATACTGACTCGCCTGAGCTGGTTCACTGGCACGGCCTGCTGATTCCGCCCGAGGTCGACGGTACCGAGGAGGAAGGCTCGCCAGTCGTACCGCCGCACGGGCGTCGTCGCTTCAACCTTACTCCCGGGCCCGCGGGAAGCCGCTGGTATCACTCCCACGCAATGGCGATGGACGACCTGCACAAGGGGGCATACACCGGCCAGTTCGGATTCGTCTATGTCGAGGGCAGCCACAATCCCGGCCAATACGATCAGGAACATTTTCTCGCGCTTCGTGATTGGGAACCGTTCTTCACAGGCACCATGGACGACGAGGATGACGATACGCACGACGGACCATTGCTTGAGAAGCCGGCCACACTCGACACGGCGCCTAATGGTCTGGAAGTTAACTCGATGACCTATTCAATCAACGATAAGGCTCTGGGCTCCGGAGAACCGATTCGTGTCCACAACGGACAGAAGCTGCTAATTCATTTCCTGAACGCGAGCGCCATTGAGAATCGCCGGATTGCATTGGCCGGGCACAAGATGAGGGTGATTACTCTCGATGGCAATCCAGTTCCGACTCCTCAGGTTTTGGATTCGGTTTTTATTGGTGCCGGCGAGCGAATCGACGTCGAGATCGAAATGAACAACCCGGGGGTTTGGATTCTTGGTGGAACCGAAAAGATGGTGCGGGAATCCGGGCTGGGAGTCGTGGTGGAATATGCAGATCGGCATGGCACGCCGCAATGGATCGACCCGCCAAAGCGGCGATGGGACTACACGATCTTCGGCAGCGGCACCTCGGGCTTGCCGGACCCGCAACAGACGATTGAATTGATCTTTGAAAAGATTCCCGGAGGGGCCGGCAAGTTCAACTTATGGCTCGTGAACGGCAAGCCTTATCCACATGATCGAGAGTTTGTGTTGCAACAAGGTGTCCGCTATCGGCTTGTAATGCGAAATCGTACCGACGACGCACACCCGATGCACCTTCACCGTCACCTGTGGGAGTTGGTCGAGATCAACGGCAAGAAGACCGCCGGCGTGATTAAGGATACCGTTGTTGTTCCATACTATGGCCGAGCCGTCGTGGACTTCACCGCCAACCAGCCAGGACTTTCTCTCTTTCACTGCCATATCCAACAGCATATGGACTATGGCTTCAAGGCGCTCTTCAGATATGCCGATAGCCCGCGGTCGCCATCGGGATGATCCAAGGCCCAGCCACAAGCCTCGACGCATTTGACGCGGCCGCCACCCTCGCCAGTGACTCCCCGCCAGCCGCCTAACCATCTCTTTCCCAGAGTTCGCAGAAACCTGGTGACAAAGATGGGCAGCCTCTCCGAGACACGTGAAGAAATCCAAAGTTCGAACACAACATTCGGAGCAGGTCCGCCCTTTCCGTAGAATCCTGCGAAACATTGTGCAATCACCCACTGCAGCTGTGCTCGGCGAGGTAGGTCTGCCGACGCCGATACACGAACTGGGGTCGCGCAGCTGGGACGTAATCGTAGTTGGCGCAGGGCACAACGGACTCGCTTGTGCAGCGTATCTGGCGCAGGCGGGTAAGCGTGTGCTTGTGCTTGAGAGCCGCAGACGCGTGGGCGGCGCCTGCACCATTGAGGAACCTTTTCCCGGTGTGCGTATGTCTCCATGCGCCTATCTGGCCGGATTGTTGCATCCACTGGTTGTCTCAGAACTGGATCTACCGGGTCGCGGTTTTCAGTGGAGCCCAGCGGTCAATGGGCTGTTCGTTCCATTCCTCGATGGATCCAGCATTCAGCTCTGGGATGATGATCAGCGCTGCGAGGAGGAGATTCGCAACTTCGCCCCCGGTGATGTAGAAGGCTGGCACGCCATGAATGATGTGATCCGCAGGTTGCGCGATGCTCTGCGGCCAGCAGGCGACAGAGACATGTGGATCGGTGAGCCTCCTACACGGGAACAGATTGAGGCGCGTCTTCATGCGGATGAGGAGGCGAAGCATGTGCTGTTCGACTGGTCGATGGCCGAATTCGTCGAACACTACCTGTTGGATGAGCGCCTGCAGACGGCGTACCTGGGCCAGGGAGTGATTGGTACGAATGCGAGCCCATTCGCCGCCGGCACGGCCTCCATTCGATTTCATCATTCTTCGGGCCGGCTCGGCGGAATGCCCGGGATGTGGGGCTATGTGAGAGGTGGCATGGGTATGGTCTCGTTTTACTTATGCGATGCTGCACGTGAAGCGGGAGCCGTCGTGGCGACCGGCGTTCCTGTTGCGCAGATCCTACCTGGAGAAGGTGTTGTACTCGAGGGCGGAGAACGTATATCCGCGGCAGTTGTGGTCTCGAATGCGGACCCGCGGCAGACGCAGAAGTTGCTTGGAGCTGCAGCAGACTCTGCGTGGAGCGAGCGCGTCGAGAGGATTCCGATCGAGGGATGCACTGTGAAACTGAATGTCCTGTTGCGTGAGCTGCCTGACTTCACGGCACGGCCAGGAAAAAACCAACCTCATCATTATGGTCAAATCAATACGCCACTTACCAAAGCCGAGTGGAAGGCTGGCTTTGCCGCTGCAGGCCGAGGCGAGTTGCCGGATTACCTGTGGTGCGAGTTGTACTTCCAGAGCGTCCACGATGCAACCGTGACTCCCGCTGGGCAGCATACGATGAGCGTCTTTGCCCAATATGTTCCTTACGCGTTTTCTTGTGGCACGTGGGATGAGCGGCGCGAAGAGGTTCGCCGACTCGCATATGGCTCGCTTGCCCGCTTCTGTTCCAACATGGAAGATGCAGTGCTGGACGCGCAGGTGATGGGGCCTCCGGATATTGAACGCAAGGTCGGCCTCACAGGTGGTCATATCTTCCAGGGAGAATGCCTGCCGCCATACATGTGGTCGAATCGACTGTCTGCGCGCACGCCGATGCCGGGTGTCTACCTGTGCGGAGCGTGCACACACCCAGGCGGGAGCGTCATCGGCGTAAACGGGCGCAATGCCGCAATGGCTGTGTTGAAAGACATTGGAAGATCTGATCCCACGCTCTCACGCCTGTGATGCGCTTCAGCACCGGATGGCTTAGTGCCTGTTCAGACCCGCTATTGGCAAGCCTACTTTTTGCGACTATTAAGTCGGCCAAGTACATCTTTCAGCTGTTCAAGCTTTTGCCCGGCTTCGGCGAGTTTGCCTTCTGCAGTTAAGCGTTGGTACTCGTCGAAATCTTTGCTGGCTTCGGCAATGAGGGCGTCGGTATCTGCCGTGGGTATGGGTGCTCCAGTGGTTGGCGATGCGGGTGGATTCGCTTCAGTCTGATTCAGTGACGAAGCCTCCCCGCCGAACAGCGATCTGAGCGCCGCCTCAAAGGTTGTGCCGTAAGCCAACTTGTCTTGCAACGCGAGCACGACCAGTCGCAGTTCAGGCATAGGGCTCTGCTTCGCCTGAAGATAAATCGGCTCTGCATATAACAGGGCGCGCCCCGATGGAATTACGAGCAGGCTTCCTCGCAGCACATGCGAACCCTGCTGATTCCAGAGCGTCAATTGTCCGGAAAGCTGCGCATTTTGATCGATACGGGCCTCAATCTGTTGCGGCCCATCGATAAGTCTTGTTTTGGGGAAGTTGTAGACAACCGCGGATCCGTAATTTGCCCCATCGCAGCGGCCCGCGATCCATCCGATCAGATTGTTCCGATTCGCTGGAGTGAACGGCAGTATTTCAACGAACTCTTCGCTGGTTCCTCCCGGTAGCTTCATTAAAACGAAGTTGGGCTGCATCGGCTGCAGGGTCTGCTCTCCTTCGCTGTCCGTCGTTGTTTCGTTAGCAACGGTCCAGAGATCCTCGCGGTTGAAGAAGACCTGTGGATTCGTCATGTGGTAGAGGCCATAGACTTGCGACTGTATCTGAAAGAATGCCTCTGGATAGCGGACATGCCTGCGAAGGTCTGCGGGCATCGTCGCCGCATCCTTGAAGAGACTGGGAAAGATGCGGCGATACGTTGCAAGAATCGGATCTTCGGTGTCGAAGACGTAAAGAGTTACCGTGCCGTTGTAAGCGTCAATCACTGCCTTGACGCTATTTCGTATGTAGTTAACGGAGTCATCGCCGAGAGCGTAATGCGTCGAATAGGGATAACTGTCGGAGGTTGTGTAGGCGTCCATCACCCAGGAGAGCCGGCCATCGTCACCCACCACAATATAAGGATCGTGATCAAAGGTAAGGAACGGCACGAGCTTTGCTACCCGCTGGCGAATGTTTCGCCAGAGAAGCATGCGGCTCTGCGGATTGACATCATCGCTAAACGGCAGCGTTGCGATATCGTCGCGGGCAATTGCGAGAAGCAGTCTCCGCGCGAAGCCTCCCATCACAATGCCGCCAGTGCCCTGGTATGAGGTAAGAGTATTGTTCTGGCCTTGCGGATAATCGAATTCCTGTTGCCTCGTCTTAACGTAGACGTCCGTATTTGTGAGTTCGCCAAAATAGATTTCGGGACGAGTTATCTTTAGCCCAGGGACAGTGCTCTGGACGGGCATATTACTCAACAACAGAATTGGTAGGCCTTCGGGCGTGAACCCGTTGACCGGGTTCATCGTTACGCCGTAGCCATGGGTGTAGATCAGCTTCTCGTTAATCCAATTGCGGCTGCTCTCCGGCAGTCTATCGACGTTGAGTTCGCGGGCGGCGAGCATTACCTGACGGGTTGTGCCGTTGAGGTCATAGCGATCGATATCAATGTCCGGGAAGTCGTAATAGGTGCGAATCTCCTGAATCTGGCGCAGCGTGTCTTGCAGCGCACGCCAATCCCAAAGCCGCACGTTCTGAAGCGTGGCCTGATTGTTCGGCGCGTCGACCGCATCCGGAGTTGTTTCGGCGGGAAACTCACTCTGCGAGAACCGGTCCAAGCCAAAGGCGCGACGTGTTGCTTCAATATTGTGGGTGATATAAGGCTCTTCGCGATCCAGTTGGTTCGGCTTCACGATGAAATTGCTGACGTACCACCCAATCACGCCGATAACCACGTAGCACACGATGGCAGGGGCGATTGCA
>Ga0134126_10004441_pt1 | contig 17544 bp, 11 predicted proteins | sample KB31752_FD_96881 | JGI IMG/M metagenome (GOLD analysis project Ga0134126, IMG submission 96881) | Terrestrial soil microbial communities with excess Nitrogen fertilizer from Kellogg Biological Station, Michigan, USA - KB3-175-2 | ecosystem: Environmental > Terrestrial > Soil > Unclassified ...
AGCGGCACCAGCCCTTCGACAAACATGTCCGTCAGTTCAACGAAGAAACCGAACTTCGTCACGCTGATTATCAGGCCGTCGAAATCGTCGCCTACGCGGTCTTGCATGAATTTGGCTTTTTTCCATTCCATGAGTTCGCGTTCGGCTTCGTCGGCTCGGCGCTCGGACAGACTGGATTCCTCGGCAATGGCGTGGAGCTCTTCGAGAGAAATGGGGCCGTCGCCAACCGGCGCAGCCTCGCGTTCGCGGCGTTTCGACCAAGGGGATGCGGTGTCCGCGTGGCTTTCCGTGGAAGAGCGGCGCTTCAGCGCCGCGCCGGCCGGCGCCGGGTGTTGGGCTTTAGCCACTGAGGCCGAGGTTCCAACCGGCACTTCGCCATCCCACATCTCTGCCGAATCGCGCAGCACGTCTTTAAGAACCCGATGCACAATTAAATCCGGGTATCTGCGGATCGGCGACGTGAAATGGGTGTAGGTCATCGCAGCCAGTGCGAAATGCCCGAGATTCTCTTCCGAATATCGCGCCTGCTTCAGCGATCGCAACATTAAGTACGAAAGAATCCGCTCTTCCGGCTTACCCGCAATCTTCTCCGTCAGTTTCTGATACATGCGCGGCGTGATGTGCACTTCTTTCGGAATTTCAACTTCCCTCGGGCGTTTTCCGGTGCCATAGTGCGACCGCCTGTCGGTCTTGAACTGCATGCGTTGAATGGGCAGCGCGCCTACGCCTAGCGAGTATCCAAATGTCGCGGCGATGGTTTCGAAGTCATACACCCGCTTGGCATCAGGCTTTTCGTGGATGCGATACAGCGACGGAATGCCTTTCGCTTCCAGATATCCGGCGACACATTCATTAGCCGAGAGCATGAACTCTTCAATGATGCGGTGCGCAATATTCCGTTCCGAGCGCGTGATGCTCTTCATCAGCCCGAACTCGTCAAATTCAATCACCGGCTCCGGCAGGTCGAAATCGATCGAACCGCGGCGTTCGCGTTTGCGGTTGAGAATTCCCTGAAGCTCCCGCATCAGCTCGAAATTCTTTACCAGACCGGTGTAACGCGCCCGCGCCGACTCATCTCCTTCAAGTACCGCATTCACTGCCGTATAGGTCATACGCTCAGCCGATCGAATCACGCCCGGACAGATTTCATATCCGACTATCTCTCCGCGATTATCGATTTCCATGATGCACGACATCACCAGCCGATCTACCTGCGGGCGCAGGCTGCAAATATCGGTTGAAAGCTCGAGCGGCAGCATGGGAATAGCACGATCGGGAAAATAAACGCTGGTGCCGCGCATACGCGCTTCCTCATCGAGCGCCGAGTCCGGCGCAACATATTGCGCCACGTCGGCAATGTGCACGTGCAGTTCGAAGTTTCCGTTTTCGAGCCGGGTCACCAGAACTGCATCATCGAAGTCGCGAGCCGTCTCGCCGTCGATAGTCACAATGGGGAGATCGCGAAAATCGCGCCGCAGGCGCAGCTCCGCAGAAGAAATGACTGGCTCAATCACCTCGGCTGCGCTCAACACTTCTGCCGGAAAGCGGTGTGGCAAATGATGCTTCCGAATAATGATTTCGACATCGACGCCAAAATCATCTTCGCGTCCCAGAATCTCAATTACCCGCCCGCGCGGGTTCTGCGATGCCGTCGGCCAGTCGGTTATTTCGACGTCCACCACAAGATTTTCGAGGTCGGTCCATCCGCCACGACGGGCAGCCTCTTCACCAAGAACGCGATGCTTGGATCTCGTTGTGCGCCGCCCGTCATAGGTCGCCCGCGAAGAATCTTCGTGCAACGCTCGACCTGCGACCTGCGGCGATTCCTCCGGCATCTCCATCCCTTGTGGGATCACAATCTGCTGGGAGATCTTCGCATCAATTGGCACAACATAGTTTTGCCGCGAGCCGTAGTGAAAAATTCCAACCACCGTCGCATGTGCGCGCTGCAGCGGCCTGATAATGCGTCCTTCGGCTCTCCCGTCCGGGCGCACATTGGTGACCTCGACCAGCACCTGATCGCCATGCATGGCTGGACCAATGGCGGGAGGAGGGATGAAAATGTCCCCCGATAACTGCGATTTCAACGCGCCGCTCACCGATCTCGGATCTGGCATGACAAAGCCAAATCCGTCGCGGTGCACGCTGAGCTTGCCAGTGATCAAATTTTTGCCTGAAGCGGCATGTGGAAGTGCATATCTGTCGGAATCAAATTGAACCAATTGCCCAGACGCAACCAACTTCTGAAGACGTCCTGAAAGTTGCTTGCGCTCGTCGCCGTGCAGCCCCAGTTCGCGTACTAGTTGCTTGTAGCCGGCAGCGTGTTTCGGCTGGCTTTGAATTTTCTTCACGATGGCGGAATCAGAGAGCATCGAGCTTTGCGTGGTGGCCGCTTCCAATTTGAAGCGCGCCTACAAATTCTAGACTGTCCTTCCGATCCTCGCCTTAGCGGTCTATTGACACGTTTCAATTACGGGTATAAACAGGTGGGGCTTGTACTCGATCGTGGCGGGGCAAAGGAGGCTGTATGCAGCGACGAACGATGTACGTGGTTCCTTTGGCAGCGTTGATTTTGTTGCTGACTTCTGGTGCACAATCGCAAATGCAGATTTATGGAGCCTGGCATTGCGGCAGCGACTATTGCACCTGGGCTAGTGTCCGCAACATGACCGATTTCGATACCAAGAATCACTGGATCATCGATCGCGGAGACGGATCAGGACTGCCGTCGGTCAATCTGGTCATCCTCAGCTTTGTTCAGCCGCTGAAACTACTCAACAAAACCAACGATGCCGGCGATGTGAACGGCGTTCCCGTTGGTATGAATTCTGCGGTCGTCAGCTATTTCACCAGCCACAACATCCGCGTAATGCTCTCAATCGGCGGCATCACTTACACCAGTTTCTGGGACCAGGCGCTCTCGAGCAATCCCACCCAGCTTGGTCTCAATGCTGCAGCGTTGGCCAACAGCCTCGGCGTCGGAATCGAAATCGACTACGAGAACAGCTCCAGTCCGAACCTTACTGGATTGCAGGCTTTCGTGAATGCCTACCGATCACAGATTCCCTACGATGCAACCGGCGCTAATCCCGCAGCGCGACTCACCATTGATCTCGGCGCGGGCGACCAGTGGCTGACCGACATCACCCGCTACGCCACCGCCAACTTTCTGAATAACTCCTCACCAGTCCTCGACTACGCCAATGCTATGGTTCCGAATAAGCAGCCCAACACATCTGGTGCGGAGAGTAACTGGCAGCAGCACATTGACGGCAAGGCAAACTACGCTCCCCCTGTCCCACCGCTCGCGCCAAATCGGTTCACCGGAAGCCTCTACATCGTGACCGGTCACAATCCTGCGCCCGAGTGCAACAACTTCAGTTCGTCGCTCGAAAACAGCACCGGCAGCTACGTTCAAACGGTTGCGCCAAATGGGGCCGGTACCACGCATGGCCTGCTCGGATTCATGTTCTGGGCGGCGGAGTGCCAGGGCACGCACTCGATTTGCACTACTCCGCCGAACACGTGTCAGGCAGGCGTAGGAACAGGAGCGAAGACTTACAATATCCCGTTGCCGATGCCGGCGCTCAGGCAGAACTGACCGCTACATCTTTCAGTCGATGCGATCAGCTCCGCGGTTCAGCTGTCAGTGCAGCCACCGCGGAGTTTTTTTGTTTCGAGAAAAGCCGAGGCTTGTCGCTGGCCCAATGAATGAACAGGTAACCTCCGGATGTTCGTGACTCGCACACTTCACGAGCCGGGCCGCCTGAGATCCCCGATTACTTTAGCCTATTCGCCTCGTAGAGCCAGCATGGGATCCATACTCGATGCGCGTCTGGCCGGTAGTGCAGAAGCTGCCAGCGCGAGCAGCAGAATTGCGATGGCAGAAAGTGCAAGCACACCGGGATCAAACGGGCTTACCTCAAAAAGAAAGGAACGCAACAAGCGGGATGCGGCCACGGCGCCCAGCAAGCCCAACCCACAACCAACACCCGCAAGCCTGGCGCCGGAACTTAGGATAAAGAGGACCATTCCGGAGCGCTGGCAGCCAAGCGCTATGCGCACCGCCATTTCCTGTTCGCGCAATGCCACGGAGAATGCAATCACGCCATAGATACCAAGAACACTCAGCAGCACTGCGGCAACGGCAAAAGAGGAAATCAGCACGGTATTGAAGCGTCGGGGCTCCTCGCTCTTGGAGATGGCGTGTTCCATCGTCTGCATCTGATAGAGCGGCAACTGCGGATCGATTTTTCGCACCACTGCACGCATGGTGTTTTCCAACTGTTCCGGATCCATACGGCTGCGCAGAACGACCCAGCCGTCGCTGGCGCTCAGTTCCCCGACAGAGGCGAAAACGCCTTCACTGGCAACCGTCTGCGTTACCGGCTGGTATACCTGTGGTGTTGTCTCCGCGTCGCGCGCTCCCAGCGTGACATCGTCGACTTCGCCCACCACTGTCATCCATGGCGTGAAGGTCTCCGGCAAGCCCCGGCGCAGCCGCTTACCAATCGCGTCCTGCCCCGGCCAGTAGCGCTCGGCCATCTTGCGATTCACGATAGCGACCAACTGTGAGCTAGCATTGTCCGACTCGTTAAAGACGCGCCCGCGGAGCACACGAATACCCAGCGCTCCAAAGGGATCGCCCTCAACCAGCGATGTCGTCGCCATATTTAACCCTGCGCCCCTGGCAGGAACGTAGCCTTCGACCGTGAAAGAGATACCCCAGTTATTACCCGCGGCAGGTAAAAACGAAGTGATGCCAACCGCAGTCACGGCAGGTAATTGCTCTAAATCGTTCAGCAGAGTTTTTGTGAATTCGTCGATCGCAGATTGCGTTCGATACTGCTGATGCGGCAGAACGTAGAGCGCAGCTAGCGTATTCTCAGGGCGAAAACCCAACTTGACGTCGCGCATCCTTTCGAAGCTGCGCAGCAATAGGCCGGAGGCAGTCAGCAAGGTCAGCGCCACAGCAATCTCCGCCACCACCAGTGCCGAGCGCAACCTTGCGTGGCCGCTGCCCGAGGTGCCGATGCGTCCGCCTTCTTTAAGCGTCTCATTCACACTCGTCCTGATCGCGGCAAATGCTGGGGCCAGTCCGCAAAGGAAGCCAGTCGATAGCGCCAGCCCCAGAGCGAAGAGCATGACCGGCCAGTCCAAGCCAATCTCATTGACGCGAGGTAGCGTTTGCGGCAGCAGACTCACGCCCACCCGCAGAGCGATGGCCGCCAGTGCCAGCCCTAGCGTGCCGCCGGCGATACTCAAGACCATGCTTTCGACGATCGCCTGTCGGAGTAATGTGGCCGCGCGAGCACCCAGGGCGAGCCGAACCGCGAATTCTCTTCGTCTGCGGATAGCACGCACCAGCAGAAGGCCCGCCAGGTTTGCACAGACAATCAGCAGAACAACGATCACCGCAAAGAACAACGCGCGCACCATGGGTCGCGCCTGCGCCACTGTATCTTCGTGCAGGAGCGTTACCACCGCGTGAATACGAAGACTGCGCATGTAGGCGGGATAATCACGCATTGTCGCCCGGGCCACTCGCTCCGCATCGCTCTGCGCCTGCTCAATACTAATGCCGGGTTTTAAGCGCCCGACCATGCGAGAGTTCCACGACGCCGCTGCACCTGCCGTAAATTCTGCTGGCTGCAAGCTGAGCGGTAGCCAAAACTCGCTCTGGTGCAGGTGCCCAGGATTGAGGGGAAACTCGAAATCGCGCGGCATCACGCCGATCACCGTGTAGGGCTTGCGGTAGAGAATTATCTTGCTGCCCAGTACATTCGCATTGCCGTGAAAGCGGTTTCGCCACATGCCATAGCTCAGCACCACCACTTGCTGGCTTTCATTATCTTCTTGTTGCGTGAACGTACGGCCGAGCAGCGGTGACACTCCCAGAGCGGCAAAGACCTCGCCGCTCATCCGCGTCCCATTAACCGCAACCGGATCGCCCGTACCGGATAGTTCAAACAACCTTCCGCGATAGCCCCCCAGGTGGCCAAAGCTTTGCGTATCGCGCATGTAATTGCGAATGTCGGGAGGGGTTACGCTGGACTGAGCGCAGGACGAGCAATGCGAACCCTCAAGCACATCTCCCAGGACGACCAGACGATCCGGGTCGGGAAACGGTAGCGGACGCAACAGTACTCCCTCGACGATGGAAAAAATCGCCGTCGTCGCTCCGATGCCCACCGCCAGCATCAGGACGGCGGTCACGGTAAAACCGGGAGACTTACGCAGTTGGCGGAGGGCATATCGAATGTCTTGCAGAATCCGGCTCAGCGCTTGAAACCCTCGCTCGTCGCGATGCAGTTGCTTTGCCTGCTCCACACCTCCGTAGGCGAGTCTCGCTGCTCGTCTGGCATCTTCCGGGGTCATGCCCTGGCGCAGATAGTCGTCCTCAAGCAACGTTAGATGGGCATTAATTTCTCTCGCCAGTTCCGCTTCCACTTTGGAGTTCGCGAAAAGCAGATAAAACTTCAGAAAGATGCGTCGCAGGTGCTTCATGCCTAAAACTCCTCAAGCAAAAGCCGTTCCACCAGAGCCGACATCCTTCTCCACGCCCGTGTTTCCTCCCCTAAGGCTTTCTCCCCCGCCTTGGTGATTGCGTAGTATTTGGCTTCCCGGTTGCTCTCGGTCCTGCTCCAGGTTCCCTTAATCCACCCGTACTGTTCCAGTCGCACTAACGCTGGATAGAGAGTGCCCTGGTTAAGGTTGAGAAGGCGATCGGAGATCTGCTCGAGACGCGTGGCAATCTGATAAGCGTGTTGCGGGCCCATCGTCGCGAGTGTGCGCAAAACGATGAGATCAAGTGTGCCCTGCAACAGCTGGATTGATTCTTTCTCTTTATTAGGCAACCAAGTGGTCTCTTGAAGAGAGCCTACTACGTTTCACTTGGTTGTCAAGTGGACTTCCTGCTAAGTGATCCTTTTGAAGGAGACCTCGCAGAGATGCCGTTTGCCGCGGGCCTTCGGAACCAATCGACAATTGAAATCAGTCTCAGCGCATTCTATGGTTCTGGTTTGGCCGTGGCGGAACTGCCGCGTTTGCCGTATAGGCGAACTTCGGCAACTGACTTTTCCACTCTCGGTCGGCGATACACGGTATCGCTCATAAAAAGTGATCCGGCGCAGCTAAGGCATTGCCCCGAAGAACGCCTCGATCTTGGCCGAAAGTGCCTAGAAATGCACAAAGTATTCCCATTTTCCACAGTACAAATGCTGTCTTGGAGAGTAGAATTTTGTTGGCCATCCGACTGCGGAGCCGGCCCAAATCAACATTTTCCTTAGAGGAAAGGATGTCTTCTCACATGTGGAAGCCTACTAATCAGCCCACGGCACCAGGTCGTCCGACCGAGCCGGAGCGTACCACTACATCAGCGCCGAGCGCTCCTGCGGTAACGGAAACGGCCGCCAGCAGTGCTCCGCGACCCGTTGCGGCCAGCACTGCGGACCAGGCTACCATCGGGAAGTCTCTCGTCATCAAGGGTGAAGTTACCGGGTCCGAGTCGCTTTACATCGATGGCCGCGTCGAAGGCTCGATCAACCTGGCCGGCAACCGCGTAACCGTAGGTCGTAACGGGGTGGTCGCCGCCAACATCAATGCCCGCGAAATCGTCGTGCTGGGCAAAGTCCGAGGCAATCTCACCGCCAGCGACCGCGTTGACATTCGCAGCGATGGCTCGCTCACCGGCGATGTCGTCGCCGCGCGTATCTCAATTGAAGACGGCGCCTTCTTCAAAGGCGGAATCGATATCCGCAAAGCCGGACAACAGCCCGGGCAAAAGCCCAACGGCGAAGAGAAATCTTCGTCAACGGTCGCTTCAGAAGCAGTCGCCGCCCGCGCATAGTCGTCCAAAATCCATCTCGCGTCAAATAGCGCTCCTCCCTGTAGGGGCGCTGTTGTTTTGCCCAAAAACGACGCTCTGATCCTAGATATTCCCCTACGCCGTACAGGTTTTCCGGAATCCCGGTTCTTACAACTGTCGCATCCAACCAACTCGGAAGGAGGCTCTTGATGGCTCTTCAAGAATTGGTCCCACAGGTGCGGGCAGTCACCCCTATTCCAGCAGTTCTTCCGGCTCGAACCGACCGCGACGGCAAAGCTGTCCTGAACACTGTCCTGCTCTCCATTCCTGAGCATGAATTCTCGCTGTTGCGGCCGTCTTTGGAACCGGTGCCGTTGCCGCGATACCAGATTCTTTACGACCAGTCGGGCACCATTGAATACGCTCATTTCCTGAATAATGGAATGATTTCGCTCGTGGTCATTACCGGCGACGGACGAAGCGTCGAAGTCGGAATTTGTGGACGGCAGGAATTGGTGGGACCATCGTTGACTTTTGGCGTGACCTACGCCGCCATGCGAGCAATTGTTCAATTACCAGGCAACGGCCTACGAATATCTTCTGGTGTTCTCGCGGACAAAATAGACAGTTGCCCTGGTCTCCGCCGCATGGCAGAACGTCTGTTGCTGACCCAACAGTTGCAGGTTGCGCAGCTTGCGGCGTGCAATCGTCTGCATGAGGTAGATCAAAGACTGGCACGCTGGTTATTAATGTGCCAGGACACAGTTGATTCTGTCCGCCTTCCGCTCACGCACGAGTTCATCGCGCAGATGTTGGGAACCGGCAGGCCCACGGTGACCATCGCCGCAGGCGTCCTTGAACGCGCCGGTTTGATCGAGAACACTCGTGGCGCAGTGCAGATCACAAACCGCAAGCGACTCGAAGACGCTGCGTGCGAATGCTACGGAGCGATTCAGACTCTCCGCTCCGGACTTGTGATGCAGTAGCCAGGTGCTGACCGCAGTTCGCTGCCGAACAGACACACTCGCATGCTCGCGAATAGCCTACGCCAAACGACTGTCCCAGTCTGGGCTAGGCTCGTGGCTTTCGTCTCCAAAATTGAATTCAGCGCGGGCTTGTAAGAGGAGCACGTTTGGAACGTACGCATGTTCGAAAAGAGGTAGAGCGCTCGGAAACGCGGACCGCCGATGGTAGACCAGTACAGAACCAAATTCTGAACTCCATTCCTGAATCTGAATTTATCCTGATCAGCAGTAACCTGGAGTTTGTCGAGTTGCCACACCGCCTCATTCTTCACGAGGCGGGAGAGAGGATATTGTTCGCCTACTTTCTGAACCAAGGCATGGCATCGCTGGTTGTTCTCACTAGCGACGGGCGTAGCGTTGAAATTGGCGTGGTCGGACATGAGGGGATCGTCGGAACCCCACTCGCAGTCGGATTGCATCGCGGGCCCTACCGCAGCATCATGCACATTCCGGGTAGCGGATTCCGCCTGAAAGCAGAGCTTCTCGAAGAAAAATTTTTGTCCGAAAGTCCGCAGTTGAGGCTGTTGCTAAGCCGCTACATCCTGACGCAGGGATTACAAATCGCACAGATTGCGGCCCTGCAACCGGTTGCATGAGATAGAGCAACGTTTGGCTCGATGGCTCCTTATGTGCCAGGACCGGGTGGACTCCGAATACCTGCCGGTCACACATGAGTTTCTGGCCCAGATGCTCGGCACGGGACGTCCCAGCGTGAGCCTTGCGGCCGGAATTCTGCAGAAGTGCGGCACTATTGAAAATTCGCGCGGCGCGGTAAAGATTTTAAATCGGCCCGAACTCGAGGCCTCAGCCTGCGAGTGTTACCGGGCAATCCAGCAGTTTAACCGCACGCTGACCGCCCCCGAAAACGGCTGATTTAGCTCTCGCTTGGCTGAGCGACGACACCCGCCGCTTCACGCCTTCGCCGCATTCCCCGTAAATCGCTCGGCAATGTCGATTTCGTGATCCATAAACCGAGGGCGACAGCTCCGGCCCAGGTAATTGTCGTCAGCCCAAAGGTCTTCAGATCGGCGATCCGGCCGCCTTGCAGAACAATCAGGCTTCCAACGCGCATACTCAAATAGCCTGCGAACACGGCTGTTGCCAAAGCCTTTCCGATTTCTTTCCAGTCTAGTGCGCGAACCGAAACCAGCTTGCGATGATGCAGCAACAACGCCATCGCCGAGCAATTCGCAATGATCCCCAGATCGGAAGCGACTACCAGGCCCACCGTGGAAAATGCGTTGAATAGCGCTGCATAGATCGGCAGCGATACCAGCGTAATCACGCTGCTGGCGATCATCGGAGTCAAGGTGTTTCCGGCAGCATAAAACGCGCGGGAATAAAGTCCTTGCGCGGCCCAGAATGCGAGCGAGAGCGCAAACCAGGAAAAATATATCGCTGTCGCCTCTGAATCCGAAAAGTGCAAGTGTCCGCGCCGGAAAACCAGATCAACCAGCGGCAATGATGTCGCAACCATCAGGCTGCAAACCAGCAGCGCCACTGCAATCACCCGCTGAACCGAAATATTGACCGTACTTGAAAACTCTTCCAGTCGCCGTTCTCCGAACAGCCGTGCGAAGAATGGCAACGACGCCTGGCTGACGGCTTGCCCTAACACGGCAATGGGAACTTGAAACAGCCGCCGAGCGTATGTGAGCCGGGTAATGTCGCCGACAGAGCCGGCAGCGAAGTGCCTCTGGATCCACTCATCCGCGGTCACCAGAGACACGCCCAGCATCAGAGGAATTGAAAGCCGGATCCATTCGCGAAAAGCCGGATTGCCGATATCAAACGAAATACGGAAATGAATGCCTGCGCGGGCCGCTCCAATAGCGTTAATCAAAAAAATTCCTAGAAAGCATCCTGCTACTCCCCCGTAGGCGAGAGCCGAGATTCCAAGATGCCGCGAAAACAGCAGCCCACCCAGAATAATTCCGCCGCTATAGAAAAGTGGACCAATGGCCGGCAGCAGAAACATGCGCCGGGTTTGCAGAACAGCCGACGCGACTCCGCCAACGTAGAAAAACAATTGCGCCGGTAGCAGAATCCGGCAGATATGAACGCATAATGCGAATTCGTCCGGGTTGAATTTTCCGAACATCAGCCGATTGAGCTGCGGCGCAAAAATTTCGGCCAGCAAAATGCCGATACCCAGCACCACCGACATCACGGTGATCACCACAGAAAACGTCTTCTGCGCGTCCTCTTCCCGCTTTTCCGCCAAAAACCGCGTGTAAATAGAAATAAAAGTGATCGACGCAGTTCCCCCGGCGGCAAGGTAGTTGACCCAATCAGGAATGGTGAATCCTGCGTTATAAGCGTCGGTGACTGCGGTCGCCCCGAACGCCCATGCGATGTACATCTCCCGAAGAAAACCGACCAGCCGCGACAGCATAATGGTCGTAACCAGGAGAATGGTGGCCGAGAACGCCGTGTGCTGGTGCGAAGGCCGGAATAGCTTGAGAAAGCGACGCAAATTAGGCTGCGGGGCGGGCTTCGGAGTCTCTGAGGTCACCTGGGAAGAAGCCTGCATTCAGGCCGATTCTACACGGAAAAATCCAACGTCCCGGACGTTGGATCGTAGCAGCACAGGTTCTCTGTTCCCGCCCCATCCCGCCAGGCTTGGAGTATGAACCTTAGCACCATAGGATCGAAGCCTTACAATCGTCAAAAATTTCCTGTAGAAGCCAGCAACTCTTTTTTGACAGGCCGAATCAATAGGTCGGATAATCCCCAACGTGCCACTTCAAACCAGCACAACCGACACGCCAGGTTCGGCTCTGCTACGGCGTTCGTTCCGTAAGAGCTTCCCGCCCGCAGTGCGCGGGGAGGGCGTTTATCTCTGGGACGCACAGGGCAAGAAGTATCTGGATTTCTCCGGGTCCGCTGTAGTGAACTTCATCGGGCATGGCAACGCCGAGATCGTTTCAGCCATGACTGCGCAGGCCCGTTCGCTGGAGTTCGTTCATGGCAGCCAGTTCAGTACTCCCATTGCGGAAGAATACGCCCAGTCGCTCCTCGATTTCGCCGGACCAAACTTCCGCGGCGGCGCGGTTTACTTTACCAGCGGCGGATCGGAAGCCATTGAGGCCGCACTGAAGCTGGCGCGGCAATACCAGGTCGAAATTGGGAATTTCAGCCGGTCGGAAATCATCAGCCGCAATCAGAGCTACCACGGTGCGACCCTGGGCGCGGTTGCGGTTTCGCGCAACAAGAAACGCCGGGAAATTTACCGGCCTATGCTGAGGGAATTCACCAGCGTCCCCGCCCCATATTGTTATCGCTGCGCTTACGATTGCAGTGATGGTTGCGCGAATTGTGGCCAGGAATACGCGCTCGAAGTAGAAGCTGCAATCGCCGCATCTGCGGGGAAGATTGCAGCTGTCATTCTTGAGCCAGTCAGCGGCGCCACCCTGGGCGCCGTGGTCCCTCCGCCTGGCTATCTCGAAAGGGTAGCTGAAATTTGCCGTCGGAACGAAGTCCTGCTCATTGCCGATGAAGTCATGACTGGCATGGGCCGCACCGGGCGCAACTTTGCCGTGGACCACTGGGGAATTGCTCCAGACATTCTGGTCACCGCCAAAGGCCTTTCCAGCGGATATGCCCCTTTAGGCGCAATCATCATTTCGCATAACGTGGTTGACGCAATAGCGACCGGGACCGGCTCCTTCATTCACGGCTTCACTTACAGCTCGCATCCCATTTCCCTGTCTGCAGGAAATGCAGTACTCGCGCACATCAAGCGGACAAACCTGGTCCAAGCCGCGGACTCGGACCGTCCAGGCAGCACCGCGTACCAGTTGAAGAACGCACTTGCCGATCTTCGAAACTTCCCTGTCGTGGGCGAGGTCCGTGGAATTGGGCTGCTCTGGGCTGTGGAGTTCGTTTCCGACCAAACATCGAAGGCGCCTTTCCCATCTGAAAGAAATTTTGCCGCGCAGGTCGCGCAAGCTGCTGTGGATCGCGGATTGCTTGTCTACCCGGTGCAAGGCTGTGCCGATGGCGATTGCGGCGATCACATCCTGGTCGCACCACCGGCAATCATTTCCTCCGAGCAGATCGCCTGGGCGGTTGAGCAACTCGGGGATGCGATTCAGGAAGCAGCGGCTCATTCCTGAATTTCCGCTTACATCACCATCCCGCCCTCACCCTTCAGCCTTTCTGCCTGATAATGCGTGATGAGCGCGTCAATTACCGGCTGAAGTTTGCCGTCCATAGTTTCAGGAAGTTGATGAATGGTAAGCCCAATGCGGTGGTCAGTTATGCGGTTCTGCGGGAAATTGTAAGTGCGAATCTTCTCGCTGCGGTCGCCGCTGCCGACCATGGACTTGCGCTCTTTCGCCAGCGCCTCCTGCTGCTTCTGCATCTCGACTTCATAAAGACGCGAGCGCAGAACACGCATGGCCTTTTCACGGTTCTTAATTTGCGACTTTTCGTCCTGGCAACTGACGACGGTATTCGACGGAATGTGCGTTATGCGGACGGCGGAATAGGTCGTGTTCACCGACTGCCCGCCGGGCCCGGATGAACAGAAGGTATCGATGCGCAGATCTTTGGCGTCTATCTTGATGTCCACGTCTTCAGCTTCTGGTAGCACCGCAACGGTGATCGCCGAAGTGTGAACGCGTCCTTGTTGCTCGGTTGCAGGAACACGCTGCACGCGATGCACGCCGCTCTCATATTTCAGCCGCGAATAGACGCCTTTGCCTTCAATGAGCGCAATTACTTCTTTCAGTCCACCTGCCGCGGATTCTGAAGTTGAAAGCACTTCTACTTTCCATCTCTGCGACTCGGCGTAGCGATCGTACATCCGAAACATTTCCGCCGCGAAGAGCGTGGCTTCGTCTCCACCAGTCCCGGCGCGAATTTCGAGGATGACGTTCTTTTCGTCGTTGGGATCTTTGGGCAGGAGCAGGAATTTCAGCTCCTCCTCAATAACTGAAACTCGCGGCTCGAGTTTCGCCAGCTCTTCCTCCGCGTAGGCGCGCATCTCGGGATCTTTTTCTTCGGCGAGCACGGCTTTGCTTTCGGCGATGCCTTTTTTCAGGTCTTTGAACTCGCGGTATTTTTCGACGATGTCCGCAATCTCGCTATGGGCCTTGGCAGTTTTCTGGTATTTCGCCGAGTCGCCGATAATCTCGGGCGACGATAGCGCCTGCGTCAACTCTTCGTACCGGGCTTCGATTTGGTCTAGTCGTTCAAACATAGTGGGCAGCGGCCAGTGATCAGTGGCCCGTCACTTTCATAAATTTTGTTGTAAATGGGAAAGAAAAGCGAGATATTTTTGCGGCGGCCCCGCTAGGCAATTACCAACTCACCGCCGCGCTCTTTTTCCAGGGCCATCGCCTGGTCCAGGGCCGTAATCGCGCAGATCGCCTGCTCATCGGATGGGGGCTGCGTCGTAACTCGCTGCAGCCACAGGCCAGGGGCGGTCATCACTGCGAACAAGGATTTGCGATGTTTCGCCGCGAAGCGAATGATCTCGTACGAAACACCGGTGATCACCGGCAGCAACGCGATACGAACGCCAAAGCGAGCCCAGAACGTATGCACCGGGACCAGCATGTAAACGAACATGGAGATGATCATCACCGTCATCAGGAAGCTGGTACCGCAGCGCGGATGAAATGTGGGATATTTCTGCACAGCGGGAGTGCTAAGCGGATCACCGTTTTCGAAGGCAAAAACAGTTTTATGTTCGGCCCCGTGGTACTGATACACGCGCCGAATGTCGCCAAGCAGCGACGTCCCCCAGATGAACAGAAGAAACAAAGCCAGGCGAATCACGCCATCGACCAGGTTGAAAGTAATCTGCCCGCCGAGCGCCGGGTGCGATTTCTTCAATTCGGTCGCAGCCAAAAGCGGCAGGTACTTGTACATGAAAATGAAGAATCCGACGGAGATGGCGATATTCACCGCCGCAATCCATCCGCCGATCTCAAACTTTTTCTTCGGGACCTCACCAGATTCGTCTTTCTGAATTTCGCCGAGTTGGATGTTCGCGGAAAACCGCAGCGCCCGGAACCCAAGCGTCATCGCGTGACCAAGCGTCATCACCCCGCGGACGACCGGCCATCCCATCCATTTGTACTTTTCTGACAGACGTTCCAGCGGCTCACTGTGCGTGGAAAGCTCGCCTGAAGGCTTGCGGCACGTGATGGCCCAGGCATGGGGGCTGCGCATCATAACGCCTTCGAGCACCGCCTGTCCGCCGACCAGCGTCTCTTCGCCGCCTTCGAGAGCGGGCAGGAGTTGAATGGCCACCAGAAAGCGCCACAATGTCCGTAAAAACTGCATAAATATTGGATGTTCCCCGGGGCAGAATTGTTCCAGAAATAGGGTAGCACAGGGAGGGAAGTGGTCGCCGTCACAGGGCACAGCCGCCCACCCGGTTGTGTCTTTCCTGGTTGCTCCTGGATATCGAGGGCCAGTGCCTGGGAAGGGGTCAGCCTGCGGCCTGCACCGGATGACCCACGAATTTAAAATCAGTATTCATGCTCCGCTTCGCCCAAACAGCTGACCGTATCGCATCCACCACCAAGAAGTTGGAAAAAACAGCGTTGTTGGCCGAATATTTCAGGTCCGTGCTGATAGAGGAAGCGGCGGTAGCCGCCGTGTTCTTTTCGGGCCGACCATTTCCCGCATGGGAGGAAACCACGCTCCAAGTCGGTGGAACCCTGTTGTGGCGAATCGTGGCGGAGCTCTCCGGCCGGTCGGAGAGCGCACTTACCGCCGCTTACCGCGAGCATGGGGACCTGGGTGCCGTAGCGGGTACGGTGCTGCCGGATCGCAAGCAGGACGATCGGCCACCCAGCACGATTCAGAAACAGTTCCGCGATCTAGCTGCGGCCCGCGGAGCAGCTGCCAGGGCGGCTCTTGTCCGCCAACTTCTCAGCGAAATTTCGCCGCTCGACACCAAATACGTCATCAAGATCATGACCGGAGACCTCCGGATCGGCCTGAAAGAAAGCCTGGTCGAAGAAGCGATAGCGAAGGCTTTCCCGGCCACCAACGCGGAGAAAGAATCGGCAGTTGCTCACCTGAAAAGCGTTCAACGCGCAAACATGCTGCTGGGCGACATCGGAGAGACGTTGAAGCTCGCAGCCAAGGGCGCTCTCGTGGAAGCCAAGATGCGCCTTTTTCATCCCATAGGATTCATGCTGGCGAGCCCGGCTGATTCAGCCGATGACGCGCTGGCATATTTCAAAAATGCGTGGGTTGAAGATAAATATGACGGTATCCGCGCGCAGGCGCATTGCTCCGGAGACAACGTGCGCTTCTTCTCCCGCACCCGAGATGAAATCACCGAATCTTTTCCCGAATTGCCGGACGCGCTCGCTGGACTGCCGGAAGACGCCATTCTGGACGGCGAAATCGTCGCGTGGAGCTATTTGGCAGAGGACGCCCTGGTTGACGGCCTCGAACAGCCTGAGGATCGGACTGCAGATATCGATATAACTGCCCCAGCTCCGGAGGATCGACCAAGCTTAGCCCAGCGCGGAAGCACTGGGAAGGGCTCCCGCCAAAGCCTGGGCCGCGCTCTCCCGTTCACCGCACTTCAACAACGCTTGGGACGAAAAAAGGTCAGTGAGAAACTCATGATGGACGTTCCGGTCGCGTACATCGCCTTCGACGTCCTCTATGCCGGAGACGAACTGCTGATTGATCGTCCGCTGCAGGAGCGCAGTAAGGTTTTGGAGCGCCTTCTCGCCGAACAAATACCCATTCACTACGGAGAAACTGAGCCCCGGAGAAGAGCGACTACATCGGGTGTTCAAGGCAAACTGACATTCGATGTCCCTGCGACGGACGACGCGCGACGAACCACGAGCTCGATTACGACCTACGACGTGCGAGGCACGCCGGAAGTCATCCGCGCGCCTGTCTTTAAGGCCTCTTCACCTGACGAACTGAACCGACTTTTTGACGCCGCCCAGGCCCGGGGAAACGAAGGGCTGATGATCAAAGATCCGGAATCGCCGTACACGCCGGGCCGGCGCGGAAAATCATGGCTGAAACTTAAGCGTGAGTTGGCAACGCTCGATGTGGTTGTCACCGCGGCCGAATACGGGCACGGCAAGCGCATTGGCGTGCTTAGCGACTACACGTTCGCAGTTCGCGATGGCGATCGCCTGCTGAATATCGGCAAGGCCTACTCAGGGCTCACCGACGCCGAAATTGCCGATATGACGAAGTGGTTCCTCGAGCACACGATCGAAGATCAGGGCTTTCGCCGGATCGTCGAGCCGAAGGTTGTGCTGGAAATCGCCTTCAACAACGTCATGAAATCCGATCGCCATAGCAGCGGCTACGCCCTCCGCTTTCCGCGCATCGTGCGCCTGCGGCCGGATAAGCTGCCGGAGGAAGCGGATACGTTGGAGAGGGCGCAGGAGATTTATGAGAAACAAGGTGTCTGAATTAGACTTCAACAGTCACCAACATGGGCACGTCGCCAGAAGCCATCGGCATTACGGCAACCCTCTTCTTGCCCGTTCTCTCAGTTGCGGCCCGATCGGTTTTTCTGCAGCCGTATAGCGAACGCTCCTCCTACGTATGGCTGAAGTACTGTCAGGCGAATCACGTGTTGCGATTACTGGTCGTCCTCTTGTGGTGCGCATTTTGGGAGTTTCGCCCTTTTAATAATCTCCCGCCCTCACCGTTCTGGGTCGCGCCAATTATTGCTGTTTTTGTAGCCCAAACGAGCGTGCGAAT